>Ga0066903_100001124_pt1 | contig 18907 bp, 13 predicted proteins | sample PanSoiMetaGPlot1_FD_67491 | JGI IMG/M metagenome (GOLD analysis project Ga0066903, IMG submission 67491) | Tropical forest soil microbial communities from Panama analyzed to predict greenhouse gas emissions - Panama Soil - Plot 1 (version 2) | ecosystem: Environmental > Terrestrial > Soil >... | reverse complement strand
AGATCGAGGCCATGCCACAGGGACTGCCATGGAGGTACGACGTCGCGCTGCCACCAGGTCTTCTCCAGGCCGACGGGCCGGTGCCAGTCGTGGTAACGCAGCTGCCAGAACAGCAGGTATGCGGCGATGCCGGCGAGCGGCAGTGCGCTCGCGCTCAGCCGCGGTGCCGCTGTCGCTAGCGTGCCGCGCCAGGAGGGCCCCTCAGCCTGACGGCGCCGCTCGACGGTCTGGTGGACGGCCTCAGCCGCCAGCGCAAGCGCGACGATGAGACCCATGCTGCGGGTCAGCGTTGCGCCGATCCCGACGACACCAGCCCAGCCCCACCGACCCTGCCTGGCCAGCGCCAGCGCGCCGACAGCGAACAGCAAGAACAGGGCCTCTGAGTACAGGCCGAACAGGAAGACCGCCGTCGGGAAGATCGCCAGGTACAGCACCGCGCGCCGGGCGGTGACCAGGTCGTATTCTCGCTCGGTCAGCCGGTACAGGATCACCATCGCGGCAAGCAGGGCGGCGTTGGATACCACGTAGGCCGCCAGGAGCAGGTGCCCGAAGCACAGGTAACCGACCAGTCGCACCAGCATCGGGTAACCAGGGAAGAACGCGGCAGTGGCGTCGTGAGTGGAGTACCCGTGCGCCGCTATGTAGAGGTACCAGTTGGCGTCTTCCCGGTTCCAGTCGGTGAGGGCGTTGTGCCAGCCGCTTGTTAGCGGCAGCGGCTGCCCGTTCGGCATCGACGCGGCGGGCTCGGCGGTCAGGCCCCACGCGGCGGACGCCAGCACGAACAGGGCAGCACGCACGGACAGGTACACGGCCGCGCAGTACCGCAGGGCGGGCGCCGCGACGCGCAGCCGCTGGAGCACCGCGGTATTCCGGTCGGCTCGCCCGGCCCCGCTCGCTGTGCTCACCCTGGCAGTCATGTCAGAACACCAGGGTGGTCGAAAGGAAGAGCCAGCCGACGACTGCCATGGCAGCCGCCGAGACGCCGACCACGGCCTGGTGGGCGCCGGGCCGCCGACCGAGCCGGGCCAGGGGCCAGATCAGCGGGAAGATGGTCACGAGGTACCGCGGGTCACTCGCGAGCGGCCGCCCCGGCCACGCCGCGCAGAGGAACAGCAGGATGCTCGCCCACGTGTAGACGGCGTAGGCGGGGCGGGCGCGGACCGCCACCCAGACCGCCAGCACGATCCCGGCCGCGACGAGCACGAAGTCCAGCGTCCACCAGCCCGCATTCCCTGCCTGCCCGTATCGCCACGCCATGTTCAGCCCGTGCCAGAGCGTCTGCCAGGGCAGGGTGAAGACGCGGCCCCAGTTGCTGTTCTCCAGCCGGATCGGCCGGTACCAGTCGTGGTAGCGCAGTTGCCAGAACAGCAGGTAGCAGCCGACGCCAGCCAACGGCAGCGCGCTTGCGCCGAGCCGGACGATCGTCCGGGGCGCCAGGCCCAGCCTGGTGGCGCGGACGGGCTGCACTCCGCGGCGCTCTTCGATCGCCTGGTGGACGGCCTCGACGGCGAGGGCCGCCGCGACGGCGACACCCGCGCCGCGGGTGAGCGTGGCCACAATTCCGACCAGGCCCGCCCAGCCCCACCGGCCGCTCCGGGCGAGCGCCAGGGCGGCGACGGCGGCGAGCAGGAAGAGGGCCTCGGAGTAGGTGTCGAACAGGAAGAAGGCGGTCGGGAAGACGCAGATATAGAGCACCGTGCGGCGGGCTGTCGCCTCGTCATACTCCCGCTCAGTCAGCCGGTACAGGATGACCAGCGCCGCCAGCAGCGCAACGTTGGAGACCAGGTAGGCGGCCAGGTACAGGTGCCCGAGGCAGAGGTAGCCAACGGCGCGGATCAGCGTCGGGTAGGCCGGGAAGAAGGCTGCGCTGCCGTCGTGCGCGCTGTAGCCGTGCTGTGCGATCTGCAGGAACCACAGGGAGTCCTGCTTGTTCCAGCCGGTAAGGACGTTGTGCCACCCGTTGGTCAGGGCCGGAACCGAGCCGTCAGGGGCGACGGAGGCGCGCTCGCCAGTCAGCCCCCACGTGGCGGCGCCCAGCAGCAGGAGGCCGACGCGGACGACCAGGTAGACGCCGGCGCTGTAGGTCAGGGCAGGCAGCCAGTCCCGGGCACCGTGCAGCCGCCCCGATGCGGCCCCCGAGGGCTCGTCGCGGTGCTTATCGGCGACACTAACCGTCACGACCCTCCCCGGGCATGCTCGCGCTCGCTGCATACCCTAATGCGACCGGGACGCGCGATGGTCGTCCCAAGGTGCCCGCGTACGCTGTCACCCGTTGCCATAACTGGAGGTTGCGTTGGCACTGCGCATCATCATCGGACTTGTCCTCACCGTCATCGCGGGCGCGCTGGCCGGCCAGCGGCTGTGGTACCTGACGCGCATCGGCCGGACTGGGCAGCCTGCTCCCGAGCGGATCGAGGCACTGCGCGAGCACCCGGGCCGGCAGGGCGAGACGCAGGTCACCGAGGTCATCGGCCAGCGGAAGCTGCTCCAGTGGTCGGTGCCCGGCCTGGCGCATGCCTTCACCTTCTGGGGCTTCATCATCTTGCTGCTGACCATCATCGAGGCCTACGGGGCGCTGTTCAGCGAGCACTTCGCGATCGTGCTGATCGGCACCTGGGCCTGGGTTGGCTTCCTCGAGGACCTGTTCGCCGTGCTAGTCCTCGCCGGAATCATCACGTTTGCGGTGATCAGGCTCACCAGCGACCCCAAGCGGGAAGGCCGCCGATCGCGCTTCTCCGGCTCGCACACCGGCGCCGCCTGGCTGGTGCTGCTCGGCATCTTCCTGGTCATTGCGACGCTGCTGATCTACCGGGGCGCCCAGATCAATACCGGTAACTTCCCGTACCCGCGCGGGGCCTTTGCCTCACAGATCGTGGGCCACTGGCTGCACCCTCTTCGAGCGGCGAACAAGGGCATCGAGACCACGTTCATCCTGCTGCAGCTGGCGGTGATCCTGGCCTTCGGCGTGTTCGTCACCTATTCCAAGCACCTGCACATCGCGGTCGCGCCGCTGAACGTGCTGTTCTCCCGCCGCCCGAACGGCCTCGGTCCGCTGGAGCCGATGCGCTCGAACGGGAAGGTGCTGGACTTCGAGGAGGCGGACCCCGACGCCGACGTCTTCGGCATCGGCAAGATCGAGGACATGAGCTGGAAGGGCATGCTGGACCTGGCCACGTGCACCGAGTGCGGCCGGTGCCAGTCGCAGTGCCCGGCCTGGGCGACCGGCAAGCCGCTATCCCCGAAGATGATCATCCTGGAGCTCCGCGATCACGCGTTCGCCAAGGCGCCCTACCTGCTGGCCTCGTCTGACGAGGCGCGCGCGGCGCTGCCGGAGCCCGCCAGGGCGGAGGCAGAGCGGCCCATCATCGGCGACGAGGACGCCCGGGGCGTCATCCACCCGGACGAGCTGTGGTCCTGCACGAACTGCGGCGCGTGCGTGGAGGAGTGCCCGGTCGACATCGAGCACATCGATCACATCACCGGCATGCGCCGGTACCAGGTACTGGTGGAATCGGCCTTCCCGACCGAGGCCGCCACCATGCTGAAGAACCTGGAGAACAAGGGCGACCCGTGGGGGATGGGCGAGTCGCGCCGCACCGACTGGATGAGCGATCTCGGCTTCGAGGTGCCAGTCGTCGACGGCAAGATCGGTGACGAGGTTGAGTACCTGTTCTGGGTCGGCTGCGCGGGCGCCCTGGAGGACCGGGCGAAGAAGACCACGAGGGCGATAGCGCAGCTGCTGCACACCGCCGGGGTGAGTTTTGCCGTACTAGGTCCGGCCGAGTCCTGCACCGGCGACCCCGCGCGGCGGATGGGCAATGAGTTCGTCTTCAGCATGCTGGCGCAGCAGAACATCGAAACGCTCAACGAGGCTGGCGCCCGGAAGATCGTCGCGAGCTGCCCGCACTGCTTCAACACCATCGCTCGCGAGTATCCGCAGCTCGGCGGGAACTACGAGGTGATCCACCACACCCAGCTGCTGGCCCGGCTGGTGGCCGATGGCCGGATCAAGCCGGTGACCCCCATCGAGGAGAAGGTTACCTACCACGACCCGTGCTTCCTCGGCCGGCACAACCGGGTGTTCACCCCGCCGAGGGAGATCATGGAGCACGTGCCCGGCCTGCAGGCCCAGGAGATGCACCGTTGCAAGGAGCGCGGCTTCTGCTGCGGGGCCGGCGGCGCGCGGATGTGGATGGAAGAGCGGATCGGCAAGCGGATCAACACCGAGAGGATCGACGAGGCACTTGGTACCGACCCCGACACGATCTCGACCGGCTGCCCGTTCTGCCTGGTGATGCTCGGCGATGCGGTGGCGGCGAAGCGGGGCTCGGGCGAGGCGAAGGAGTCGCTCGAGGTCGTCGACGTGGCCCAGTTGCTCGTCCGGTCCGTTCAGCCGACGGCCGTGGGCGCTGCCCCGGCCGACGGGACCGCGGGCCCGGCCAGCGACACCTGAGTGGACTCGCGGCGGGCTGAGTCGTTCAGCGACGGCGTTTTCGCCGTCGCTATCACGGTGCTGGTCTTCAACCTGCTGCCGATCGCCGACATCACCAAGCCGCCGCTCACCGCCGGCTCGCTCGCCAGTCACTGGCCCGCCTACTTCGCCTACGCGGTCAGCTTCCTGACCATCGGAATCATGTGGCTGAACCACCACACGATGCTCTCGGCGGTCAGCCGGGTGAATCGGACTGTTCTCGTGCTGAACCTGCTGCTGCTGATGGGGGTCGTCGCGATCCCGTTCCCCACCGCGCTCATTGCTGCTCACTTGAACGACAGCACGGCGGGCAAGGTCGCCGCCGTGACCTACGGCCTGGTGATGATCGCGATCGGCGCCGGCTTCGGGTCGCTGTGGATCTACCTGGCCGCCCATCAGAAGGAACTCGGGGCGCGGCGAGCAGTTCGCACGCCGCGGCTGTCGACGATGCGATTCACCATCGGTAATGCTGGCTACGTGGGCGGGACGATCGTTGCCGTGTTCGCCCCGGTGGCGGCGCTGATCGTCTTCGGGCTGCTGGCGGTCTACTACTTGTTCCAGCACCTGCCGGACCCGACCGCCGATAGCGCCGAAGAGCCGGGAGATTAGGAAACGACGCGCACCGGCAGCCAGACGCGCACCCGGGTACCCATGCCCTCGGCTGACTCGAGGGTGGCCGAGCCGCCATGGGCGGCTGCAATCGCTTCCACGATGGACAGACCGAGCCCGCTCCCGCTGGTCCGGTCGGGTGCCGGGTCCTCCGCCAGCTCACCGCGGCGTGCCGGAGCAGCACTTGCTGCCGAGACGGTGCCCTCGCGACCCCAGGCGACCGCGACTGGGTAGGGCACAGTCGCCCAGTCGGCCACGTTCCCCAGCTGGTCGTGATCTTTATCCAGATCATCGAGCCGGCCCGCGCCCCGGTGAAAGCGGTCGAACGCGCGCGCGGCGTCCTGGGCAGACATGCCGGGACCTGCGTCTGTCACCTCGATCAGTACGCCGCCGTCGCGCTCGCCGACCGCCGCCACGGTCGGCGTGCCTGGCGGGGTGTGCTCGCGCACGTTGCCGAGCAGGTTGGCGAGCACCTGCCGGATGCGTGCCTCGTCCACTACGGCCACGAGGTGCGGCGGCGCCGCGGCGCGCACGGGGCGGTCAGGCTCGACCGCGATCGCGTCTGCCACCGCGTCTCTCACCAGGCTCGCCAGATCGGTCTCGGCCAGGTCGAGAGAGGACGTGCGGTCGAGCCGGGCCAGTTCGAGCAGTTCAGCTACGAGAACGCTCATTCGCTGCGATTCCTGCTCGATGCGGCGCATGGCATTCGGCAGCTGGTCAGGACCGAGCGCGCCTTGCCGGTAGAGCTCGGCGTAGCCCCGGATCGTTGTCAGCGGAGTGCGCAGCTCGTGGGAGGCGTCGGCGGCGAACTCTCGCACCTTCTGCTCGGACCGCAGCCGGGAGGTGAATGCATGCTGGATGCGATCCAGCATGGTGTTGATGGCGGCGCCCAGCCGGCCGATCTCGGTCGCCTCGCCGGCGTCGGGCATCCGTGCGGTGAGGTCGCCGCGCGAGGTGATCTGATTGGCGGTCCTGGTCATCTCGTCGAGCGGCTCGAGGCCGCGGCCGATCAGCCACGCGCCGCCGAGCGCCAGCAACACAATGAGCGACAGGCCGGTGATCAGCTCGGCGATGACGAACCCACGGACCTGCTTGTCGCTGGTGGTGCCGTCCTGGCCGACGAACAGCAGGGCCCGATCGGCCGGCACGTACCGGCTCACGACCTCGAGGCCAGGAGCGAACTGGACGGGCTTGCATCCTGCCCGGGGCAGCTGCTGGCAGCCGAGCGCCCGGACCTGCGCGGCTGCCCTGGCCAGACGGCCACGCCGGGCGTCGGCCACGATCGGCGCGACCTGTGGGCGCTTCAGCCACTGACGAACAGCCCCGGCCAGCTGCGTCGTCACCGGGCCGGCCGTCAGAGGTGTGATCTGGCCGGCTGCGGCGAGCTGGACCTCCACCGCGGGGTAGCCGGTGGCGCCCTGATTGTGCGCCAGCTTCGGGTCCCTGGCGAGAATTGCGGCGGCTGCACTGAGCCGCTGATCGCCGGACGCGCTCTGCGCACGCGCCCGGGTCGTAACCAGGTACGCGCTGACCGTGCCCATGATCAGCAGCAGCACGACCGTCACCGCCACGAGCATCACGAGCATGCGGCCACGCAGCGAGAGCTTCCGGTCGCTGCGCACGTTATCCGGACCCGTCTGCTGCTGGCCGCAGCGTGTAACCCACGCCGCGCTGGGTGTGAATCAGCGACGGGCCGAGCGGGTCAATCTTCCGCCTGAGGTAACTGACATAGGTCTCGACGATCTGGGACGCGCCGGAGTAGTCCCAGCCCCACACGTTCTCCAGTAGCTGTGCCCTGCTCAGCACTCGGCCCTCGTGGCGCATGAGGTAGGCGAGAAGGCGGAACTCGGTCGGTGACAGCTCGATCGGGACGCCCGCTCGACGCACTGTCCAGCGGTCCTCGTCCAGTTCCAGGTCAGCCACCCGCAGCACCGCGTCCCCGGCGGCTCGGCCGTCTGAGGTGGGCTCGCCGGCAGCGGCCCTGGACGCGCGCCGCAGCACTGCCCGGACACGCGCGACCAGCGCTTCCACCGAGAACGGCTTCGTGACGTAGTCGTCGCCGCCGATGGCGAGCCCGGTGACGGTATCCGACGAGGTGTCGCGCGCGGTCAGGAAGATGACGGGTACCTCATTTCCGGCCGCGCGGAGCCTGCGGCAGACCTCGAAGCCATCCAGATCGGGCAGCATGACGTCCAGCACGATGAGGTCCGGCCGGGCCGCCTCGGCCTGCCGCAGCGCTTCGCGGCCACTGCGGGCCGTGCTGACCGAGCAGCCGTGGAACTTGAGTGCCACCTGCACAAGCTCGCGGATGTTGGGCTCGTCGTCGACGACGAGCACCTGCGGTATGCGGTCGTGGTCTGTCATCGCGTCCTGCCGGCGTGCTGGCTCAAACTCGTCGTGTTCCCGGCGTCACGAGGCTACCGGCTGGGGCCGGCGGATGGCGCGGTCCCGACGCGGGCCGCTCGGCCGCACGAGCAGGGACCCGCCGTCCTCGGCAGGTCCCTGCTAACGCGTGCCCCGCTAGGAGGATGAGGATTCCGCGATCCGGATCAGCAGCGCATCGTTGGCGCCGTCCGTCACTGTGCCGCCGACGAAGACGTGCTCGCCGGCGGAGATCGCGCTGGCCGCGACCTTGTTGCCGGCCTGGCGGATGACCGTGCTGCTCGTGATGTTCCACGTCCAGGTGGTCCCGTCCGCCGCTGTCACCGTGATAGCGGAGCCGGTATCCGACTTCACCATGCCGCGCTCGAAGGCCACGGTCCGCGGGCCCGCCTTGCCGCCGAAGGTCACCTGGCCGTGCTCGCCGCCGACCAGGGCCAGCCGCACTAGGGGCCTCGAGCAGAAGGCGTGGAGCGCGCCCGCCAGCCGGTCATGATTGCTGTTCAGCGCCTGGTTGACGATCGTGGCACAGCGGGACGTCTTCGTACCCTGCGACGTTGTGCCCGAGGACGATGACGCCGCTGGCGTCGGACTCCCCGACGGGCTCACCGCTGCCGAGGCGCCGCCGGTCAGGGCGATGCCGATGGCGGTGCCGCTAGCGAGCAGCACCGCGCTCGCGGCGCTGGTGGTGACGATCCGCCGCGTCCTGCCAGACCAGCGCGGGCGACGAGGCGGGCCACCCGGATTACCGTTCCCTGGATCAATGTTCAGCGTGTCCATGGCTGGAATCCTGACCGGCGACCATGGGTAATGGAGCATTTCGACCTGGGAGATTCCCGGGAACTAGCCGCGAATCGCTTCCAGGAACGGAACGGGGCCGCTACATCCTCTCGGGCACGCTGATGCCCAGCAGCCCGAGGCCGGTCACCAGAACCCGGAGGGTCAGCGCGCACAGCGCGAGCCGGCTGCGCCTGGTGTCGCCCTCGGCGCTCAACACGGGGCACTGCTCGTAGAACGTCGTGAACGCGCTCGCCGTCTCGAACAAGAACCCGGCCAGTTTGTGCGGCTCGGCGGCCGCGGTCACGTCCTCGACCGCCCGGCCGAAACCGAGCAGCCGGAGTGCAAGCGTTCGCTCCGCTGCGGTGCCCAGGCTGATCGGGCCGGGACTGGTGTCCGCCGGGTCGAGGCCTGCCAGGCCTGCCTTGGCAAAGATCGACCGGATCCGCGCGGCGGCGTACTGCAGGTACGGCCCGGTGTTTCCGGTGAGCGCGAGCAGCCGGTCGAAATCGAGCACATAGCTGGAATCCCGGGCGACCGAGAGGTCGCCGTACTTCAGCGCGCCGATGCCAACCGCCTCGGCGATCTGCCGCCGCTGCTCAGGGTCGTCGTAGCGGTCCCTGATCACCTCCTCGGCTCGGTCGACAGCTTCGTCGATGAGCGTTATCAGCTTGACCGAACCACCGGACCTCGTGCGGAAGCGCTTGCCGTCCTCGCCAGCGACCATGCCGATGGTGGCGTGCTCCGCCCGGACCTTGTCGGAGAGCCAGCCTGCCTGCCGCGCCACCGCGAAGATCATGGCGAAGTGCAGCGCCTGCTCGGACCCGACCACGTAGATCAGCCGGTCGGCGCCGAGGTCACGAGTCCGGTAGCGGATGGCGGCCATGTCCGTGGTGTCGTACCCGTAACCGCCATCGCTCTTGCGCAAGATGATCGGTAGCGGGCTGCCATCCCGCGCGTTGAAGCCCGGCGGGAACGCACAGAGCGCTCCCTCGCTGATCACCGCGACGCCTAGCGCCTGGAGCTCGTCGCAGACATCGGCCAGCAGGGGGTTGTAGAAGCTCTCCGGCGCAAGGTCGGCGTCCGTCAGCGTTATTCCGAGCCGCTGGTAGATCGCGTTGTAGTACTGCTCGGTGTCGCGCACCAGGGTCTGCCACAGCCGCATGGTTTCCGGGTCACCGGATTGCAGGGCGACCACCCGGCGGCGGGACCGGTCGGCGAAGGCCGAGTCGGCATCGAACTTCGCCTTTGCGCCCTGGTAGAAGTCGTTGATCTCGCCGGTCGCCAGCTGATCGTATGCAGCCTGCTCACCGACGTCGAGCAGGTGCTCGAGCAGCATGCCGAACTGCGTGCCCCAGTCGCCGATGTGATTGGCACGGACGACGTGGTGGCCCAGGTACTCCAGGACCCGGACGACGGCGTCGCCGACGACCGTCGTCCGCAGATGCCCGACGTGCATCTCCTTGGCGACATTCGGCGCTGAGTAGTCCACCACGACGCGCTGGGCAGTCGCTGCGAGCGGGGTACCGAGCCGCGGATCGGTGAGCTGCCCGGTCGCCTGTGCGGCGATCCAGTCGTCGGCGAGGGTGATGTTGATGAAGCCCGCGCCACTGACCTCCGCCTTGGCGACCGTGGCGGAGGCGCCGAGCCGGTCAGCTACCGGTCCGGCGATAGCCCGGGGCGACCGGCCGACGCGCTTGGCCAGCGCCATGGCGGAGTTGGACTGGTAGTCGGCAAATCCAGATGGCCGGATCAGCGGGTCGGCTTCGGCATACACGGCGCCGAGCTCAGCCGCCAGTGCGTCGCGCACAAGCTGGCCGAGTGCGGCCTCCGGATCTGTCACCTGCCCAGCCTACCGGCCTGTCCATTGGTTATCTCGGCGCCTGCGGCCGGGTGACGCTGCTGGTAGCGGTGGCGCCGCGGTCGGACCTGCGCAGGAAATGGCCCGCCCTGCTGGGTCCGAGTCGCTCCCGGATCCGCTCGATAATGTGTCGCTCCGTGAGCCCGGCCGCGAGTCGGCAGGCGGCAGTGGCGCCGCGAGCCGTTACCGCGCCGTGAGCAATCACCACGGTCGCCTCCAGGCCGAGCAGCGCGGCTCCGCCGTAGGTTTCCGGGTCGAAGCGCTCGCCCAGCTCGCGCAGTCCGCGGCGCTGGAGCAGCGCCCCGGCCCTCGCCGCGGCCGATCCCCCGAGGACCTCCCGCAGCTGCGCAGCGGCAAAGCTGGCCGTGCCCTCGAGCGTCTTCAGCGCGACGTTGCCGGTGAAGCCGTCGGTCACCACGACGTCGACCCGGCCAGAGAGCAGGTCTCCGCCCTCTACGTTGCCGGCGAAGCTGAACGGCATGCCGCCGTGCTGGGCGTCGTTGCTGAGCAGTTCGTGACCCCGCCTGGCCAGCTTGTTGCCCTTGCCAGGCTCGGCCCCGATCGTCAGCAGGCCGACCCTGGGCTCGGCGATGCCGAAGGCCACCTCGGCATATGCCACACCGAGCTGGGCGAACTGGACGAGCATCTCCGGCGTGGGGTCTGCGATGGCGCCGGCGTCGATCAGCACGGTTGGTGTCGGCCGGGTCGGCAGCACCACGGCGAGGGCGGGCCTGGCGACGCCGGGCAGCAGCCGCAGCCGCAATTTGGCAGTTGCCACGATGGCACCGGTCGAGCCCGCCGACATGACCGCCCCCGCCTGGCCACGCCGGACCAGCTGGCAGGCCACCGCGATGCTTGACCGGGGCCGGCGCCAGCTGGCAAAGGCACCCTCGTCCATCGCGACCGACTCCTCGGCCGGCTCGATGTAAACGTCCGCGGCCGCGGGCAGTCTGGCGAGCAGCGGCCGCAGCTGGCCGGGCCTGCCGGTCAGCGCGATCCGGACGCCTAGCTCGCGGGCAGCAGTTATCGCCCCGGCGACGATCTCGCCGGGGGCGTGGTCGCCGCCCATAGCGTCGACGGCGAGCATCCGCCGGGGCGCGGGCCAGGGCTCACGATCGTCGGCGTGCTCGAAGTCGCCGTCTGCCCCGCTGTCGGCTGGCTGGGCAGGCAGCGGCGCTGCGCCCGACGGCCGGCTCAGGGCGTCGTCCGGCTGCTGCACTGCATGGCGCCTAGCCTCTCACTGCGCCGGGCCGCTGGATGGGCCGGAATCCCGGAGCCGAATGTCAGCCAGTACTGAGGATTCTCCGATAACGATGAGAAAGCCTGCTGAAAGACGGTCAACTCCAGTCAACAGGTGGGTCAGGAGAGACAAAACAGGGAATCATGGGGGCGGGACGCGCCGACCGGCGTGTGGGAGCTCCGTTCGAGACGCCGCGACGATGCGGCACCGGAGGGAGTTGCGTGACTACTCAAGAGTTGCTGCCGGTTGTCCCGGCGCAGGGCCGCCGCTTTCGGGCGTACTCGGCTAAGCACCTGGATGAGCTGACCGCGAGAGCCGGGCTCGGCGCGGCCGAGCGGCTGGCGGTCCGCGCTGTTGCGACGGTGCTGCCGTTCCGGACGAACGATTATGTGGTCGAATCGCTGATCGACTGGTCAGCCGCGCCAGTCGACCCTATTTACCGCCTGGTCTTTCCCCAGGCGGACATGCTGCCCCCCGAAGACGTGGCGCCGATTGCGGCGCTGCTGGCCCGCGGTGCGCCCGAGCCAGAGGTCCAGGCTGCGGCCCGCGCCGTCCGGCTGCGACTGAACCCGCACCCGGCCGGCCAGCTCGTCCTTAATGTGCCAACTTTTGCAGATGAGCCGCTACCGGGAGTCCAGCACAAATATCCGGAGACGGTGCTGGTCTTCCCGAAGCAGGGCCAGACCTGTCACGCGTATTGCACATACTGCTTCCGGTGGGCTCAGTTCGTCGGTGAGCCCGACCTCAAGATGGCGACCGACGACATGGGCCGGGTAGCCGATTACCTGGCTGCACACCGGGAGGTCACGAGCGTCCTGATCACCGGCGGCGACCCGATGATCATGGGGACTGGCGTGCTCCGGAGATATATCGAGCCCCTGCTAAGGCCTGACCTCGAACACCTCGAGTCCATCCGGATCGGCACCAAGTCGCTGTCGTACTGGCCCCAGCGGTTCGTCTCAGACCCAGACGCCGATGACGCACTGCGGCTCTTCGAGCAGGTGAGCGCCACGGGCAAGACCGTCGCGCTGATGGCGCACTTCACTCATCCGCGAGAGCTGGAGCCGCCGCTGGTGGCGAGGGCGATCAGCCGGATTCGATCGGCCGGGGCCCTGATCCGGACCCAGGCCCCGCTGATCAGGACCATCAACGACGACGCGATGACGTGGTCGGCTATGTGGCGGGCGCAGCTGCGACTGGGCCTCGTGCCGTATTACATGTTCGTTGAGCGGGACACTGGGCCCCATGGCTACTTCGCGGTGCCGCTGGCGCGGGCTGCCGAGATCTTCCGCGATGCCTACAGCAGCGTCTCGGGGCTAGGCCGTACCGTCCGCGGACCGTCCATGTCGGCTACCCCCGGCAAAGTCTGCGTGGATGGGGTCACGGAGATCGCCGGCCAGCGGGTATTCGTGCTGCACATGATCCAGGCCCGCGACCCGTCGCTAGTAGGCAGGCCGTTCTTTGCCCAGTTCGATCCGGACGCGGTCTGGCTGTCTGATCTGCGGCCAGCCTTCGCAGACCGGTTCCCGTTCGAGTGCGCTCCAGAAATGAGCTTCTCGTCCGACAACGACAGCGCGGAGATGTTCGTACCGGTCAGCTGACGCGGCGCGCCCAAGGATGCGGGCTGCCGATCCGCCATCACAACACCCTGACGATTTGGCTGTTACAAAACGGCATAAATCCATCGTGGACCTGCGCGCAAACGTCAGGGTGTCAGCGGGTGAGTCGGTCCTGGAGCGGCATGCCAGCAGGAACAGGGGGCTCCTGGTGCAGGTCGCGGGCGCCTCCGTGGTCAGCCGGCGGCAGCCGCGGTCGGCTCGGTGACCTCGGTGGACGCGCCGCCCGCGGCGGGTGGCTGCTGCTTGACGAACACGCAACTGACGGCGCCTGCCAGCAGGAAGAGGATCGGGACGAGGACCGACGGCCGCATCGCCGCCACGAACCCGTGGGTGAAGACCTGGCTCGCGAGTCCGGCGCTCTGGTGGCTCGGCCCGACGCCGAGGCCGCCCTTCGCGGCGGACTGGAAACCGGCCAGCAGCCTGTCGCGAGCGGCAGCCGGGAGATGTGCGCCACGCAGATTGATCTGCTCGGTGAAACCCGCGATGAGACGGTTCTGCAAGAGCGCGCCGACACCGGCCGTGCCGATGACCGTGCCGACCTGACGGGTCGTATTGAAAACCCCGGATGCCGCTCCGGCCAGCATCGGATTCACGTTACGCATCGCCACAGTGATCATCGGCGCGAATGTGCAGCCGATGCCGATGCCGGCGACGAATTGCGGCGCCAGGAAGTCGTACCAGGCGGAGTTGACCTGGGCGATCACGGCGATGGAGCCCATGCCGACGGCGAAGAGCACCAGGCCCACCATCAGGATGTACTTGCCACCGATGCGGTCCGACATGCGCCCGGCGACCGGTGCCACGAACATCGAGACCAGTGAGGCGGGCGCCATCGTCAGGCCAGCCTTGAGCGCGGAGAACCCGAGCACGGACTGCAGATAAATGGTGAACGGCAGGAATATCCCCAGCATGCCTATCGCGATGAAACCCGTGACGAGGTTCATCAGGGCATAATTCCGGTCCCTGAACAGGGCAAACGGCACGAGTGGCTCGCCATCTTGTCGCCTGGCTTGCTGATAGACGAACAATCCGAGCAGCACCGCACCAACCCCGAACAGCAGCGGGATAGAGATGAACGACTTGATGGCGCCCCAGTTGTACTTCTGGCCTTCGACCAGCGCGTAGCAGAGCACGAGCAGGGCCAGGCTGGCCAGCACGATGCCGCCGATATCGAAGCGATGCCGCTGGCCTGTCCGCAAGTCCGGGATGAAGACCACGGTCAGGATGAGGACGGCGATGCCGATCGGCAGGTTGATGAAGAAGATGTACCGCCAGTCGAACGCCGTGACAAGCAGGCCGCCCAGCGTGGGCCCGGCGATGGTCGCGACACCTGCGACCGCGCCCCACACGCCAAATGCCGCGCCCCGGCGGTCCGGCGGGAACACCATCGTCAGGATGGCCAGGGACTGCGGCATGAGCATGGCGGCGCCGAGCCCCTGGATCGCCCGGAAGGCGATGAGCCAGCCCGGAGTGGGCGCCAGTCCACATGCGGCTGACGATGCGGTGAACAGGGCGACGCCGGCAAAGAACATCTGCCGCTGGCCCAGCAGGTCCCCGAGGCGCCCGCAGGTGATCAGCAGGACGGCGAGGACCAGCGCATAGGCGTTGATGACCCAGAGCACGTCATTGAGCGAGGCGTGCAGCTTGTCGATCATGTTGGGGATCGCGATGTTGACGATCGTCAGGTCGAGCAGCGTCATAAAGAACCCGAGCGAGACGACGATCAGGACAACCCACGGATTGATGCCACGCTTCGCCGGTGCCGCCGCTGTGGCCACGGATTCCTCCCCCGCTGATGACCCGAGTCAGGCCCACGCTACGGCAGAGGCCTGACACCCGGCGGGTCGGGCATCGGCGGGCTAACCGGAATAGCGCCGAAATCAGGAAATCAGCAGTGCGGTGGCGGTAAGGCCGTTCGCAGCGATGTACGGCTGCTGAGTGGTCACGTTGCTCAAGGTGAGCGGGAAAGCCTGCGTCACGCTCTGGGACAGACCCAGCTGCGCGAGGATCTGCAGGAGGGTCGCCACCGCGTTGCCCGGTGTGATGGTGACGGACAGCGGGCCGACGGAACCGGACAGCTGGGTTGCGTAGAGGATCACGTTGCCGCTGAAGTCGAGCGAGGACGCCGTCGCGGTCATGGTGGTCCCACCTTCGGCGACGTCCAGTTTCGTGCCACTGAGGTCTATCGACGTCGCCGAGAACTCCATCATCTGCTGACTGCCGGACGCGGTCGGTACCGTCACGACACCGTCGTAGGCGAAACCGGCCAGGGTGGCAGACGAGGCAGTCAGCGTGGACTGAGCGGTGGCAACGGCAAACGGCGGGGGCGTGCCGGTCGGTGTCGGGGTCGGGGTCGGAGTCGGGCTCGCGCTTGCGGCGGGGCCCTGGCCCGGAGGCGCAGTGGGGCTCGGGCTCGGGCTTCCGGCCGGGCTCGCGCTCGGGTTGGGGCTGGGGCTCGCGGCTGCGCTGGCGCTTGGGTCGGGGGTTGCAGCGGCGGGCGGGTCCGGGCTCTGCGAGGGACTTGGGGTAGGACTGAGGTTGATCAGGCCAAAGCTCAGCAGGCTTATCAGGCCGACGAGAACGTTGCCGCCTATGACGGTGCCGCGATGCGGCCTGATGTGGTGGCGGGGCGCGGACGGACCGTGCCGCCGAGCGTGGCGCGGGCCTGCCTGCGCGTACCCGGCGGTGGGGCGGGGACCAGCTGAGGCTCCGCCCGAGTCGGCCGCGCCCCAGCTAGGGTCCAGGCGGCCCCAGTCGGACTCGGCGGGCGTGAACGCACTGACCGACTCCGGAGCGGCGTCGCTGGCGGAGACCCCGGTCTCCTCGACGGTGGCGTCCGCATCAGCGGCGTCCGAGTTCGGGCACACATCCTCGCTCGCTGACGGCCCGAGGTTGATCGCGGTGTCGTCAGGCTCATCGGGTCCGGTCGACAACCGGCGACGGCGCGCACGACGGCGCTCCGGTCTGCCGGGCATCCACGCGAAGCCGAGCGAGGCGCCGATGATGCCGAGAATCGTTCCGAGGAGGAAGCCGCCGAGGTTCGAGGCGACAAGCGCGGCTATGGCGAGTAGCACCGCCACGATGGAGTAGAACATCCGCTGCACCGGGTGGAACCAGAGCAGCAGGCCGAGCGCGATCAAGATCGCGCCGATCAGGATCCCGCTGATGCCGCCGATGCCGATGTGCAGGATGACACCCATCGAGTGGATAGGCAGCGGGATCAGCAGCAGCTCCGCGCCCGCGATGATCAGCCAGATGCCAGCCCAGAAGGGCCGGCTCCGGCGCCATGCGCGGTATCGGCGCCACCCGCGACCTATCGCAGTTCCCGTCTTCGCGACCGCCGCCGGGCCGACGGGCCCGCCGGCCTCAGCCGGTACGGGCCCGCCGAACTCAGCGGACTGAATGTCGTCAGTCATCTGCTACAGGTGGAAGTTATTGGTCGGGCCACCTGGGAAGCAGGAATTGTCGCCTGTCGACAGGCTCATGGAGAATCCTGGCAGCGTGAAGGTCCCGGCTTCGGTCGAGTACGCGACCTCCTTCAGGTCGGTGATACTGATCGAAGTTGCCTGCTGTGAGAAGTTGCCGTTGCCCGCTAGAGCCGGGGTCGCATGCTTGAGCGCCTTGTTATCGATGCCTTGCTGGATGGTCTCGAAGGTGGCAGTGGATCCGGACAGCTGGTTGGCATCGATGATGAGCGAAGTTGCCGTCGCCTGGGTGCCGTTGTTACCGCCCTTGATCTTCAGCGTGATGGTGCCGAGGCCGAGCGGCAGCGTCTCCACGACGCTCTGGCACAGGTTGGTGATCTGCGCCGAATCAATCTCTGACTCGACCACCGGCTGGAGTGCATTGCCATTCGCCGAGTTGGCCACGTCGGCGGTGCCGAACTGCTGGAAGCCCTGCCCGGTCAGGCTGTCGGCCATCGTCTCGCCTTGCTGCCCCGAGATCGAGAACGAGGCCGCTAGCGCGCCGTTGGCCGTAAGTGCTAGCAGCCCCGCAGTGAGCGCGACGGCCGGCACGAACATGATTGCGAAGCGCTTCCAGCGCACGCGACCTTGCCCGGCGCCGCTAGGCGTCGCGCGCCTGCGGCCGGGCGAGAGCCGGCGCCTGCCGGCTGGTGGATTGGGTTCGGAGCTCATTCGGCGGCCTCCCTGCTGCCACGTGCACTAGGACCGATCGAGCCGCTGCGGCCGGAGCCGGTGTGACGGCGGTCACGAAAGGTGTGACCAGCCGGTAAGTTACTGCTGAGTAAGCTTGTTCGTCAACCCTTTTCGCGGGGAAACGCCATTAACTGCACGTCTGCGTCCGGATGCGTGCCAAATGCCCCGCATAACGGCTGATTTGCTGGCCGGGCGTCCTGGGTAGCATTGCCCGCCTTGGCACCAAACCTGGCGGATCCCGGCAGCCGGCCGGGCGGTTGGCTCAGGGGCGAAGTAAGCTCCCCGCCATGGAAATCAACGGAACCGCTGCAATCGTGTCCGGCGGGGCGAGCGGCCTGGGTGCGGCGACGGTGCGCATGCTTGCCACGGCCGGCGCCAAGGTAGTCATCGCCGACCTCAACGAGCAACTCGGCAAGTCGCTCGCCGACGAGGTCGGGGGCCTGTTCGTCCGGACCGACGTCAGCGATGCCGATTCGGTGAGGGCGGCCGTCGAGGCAGCCGTGTCAGCTGGACCGCCGCTGCGTTTTGTCATCAACTGCGCGGGCATCGGCTGGGCGCAGCGAACCGTGGGCCGCGACGGCCAGCCGCACGACCGGGCCGCCTTCGGCAAGGTCATCGACGTCAACCTCATCGGCACTTTCAACCTCATGAGCATCGGCGCGGCGGCGGTGGCGAAGACCGAGGCGGCCGATGCCGACGGCGCCCGCGGCGTGGTTGTCAACACCGCGTCAATCGCCGGCCTCGAGGGGCAGACCGGGCAGCTCGCCTACTCGGCGTCCAAGGGTGGCATCATCGGCATGACCGTGCCCGCGGCCCGGGACTTGTCAGCCATCGGCGTCCGGGTGAACACGATCTGCCCCGGCATCATCGACACGCCGATCTACGGCAACGCTCCGGGCAGCGAGGACTTCAAGGCCAAGCTGATCGCCCCGATTGTGTTCCCGAAGCGAATGGGCACGGCGGCCGAGTTCGCGCACCTAGTCCGTGCGCTGATCGAGAACGATTACATGAACGCCGAAGTCCTCCGGTTCGACGCCGGCATCCGCTTCCAGCCGAAGTAAGGCTGGCCGACGTAAAGCCAAGCCGAGTAGGGAGAGTCAGCCCATGCCTGCAGTCCTGACCGAGGTCAGTGACGGCGTCGCCGTCATCACCATCAACCGGCCCGAGGCCAGGAATGCGGTCAACGGCGAGGTGGCCCGTGGCATCGCTGGGGCTGTCGATGATCTGGACGCCAGGAAGGATGTGCAGGTCCTGATCCTGACCGGCGCAGGCGGCACATTCAGCGCGGGAATGGACCTGAAGGGCTTCCTGTCCGGCGACTCGCCTGCCTTTGAGGATCGCGGGTTCGGCGGGCTGGTGCAGCGCCCGCCGGCCAAGCCGGTCATCGCCGCGGTCGAGGGCTACGCGCTCGCCGGCGGCTTCGAGCTGGTGCTCGCTTGTGACCTGGTGGTGGCAAGCGACGCGGCGAAATTCGGACTGCCGGAGGTGCGCCGCAGCCTGGTAGCAGGAGCGGGCGGACTGCTCCGGCTGCCGAAGCGCATCCCGTACCACCTCGCCATGGAGATCGCGCTGACCGGCGAGCACTATCCTGCGTCCCGGCTGTACGAGGCGGGTCTCGTCAACCGGCTGGTGCCGGCCGGCCATGCACTCGACGCGGCGAAGGAACTCGCCGGCCGGATCGCCCTCGGTGGCCCGCTCGCGCTGACCGCGACCAAGCGGGTCATCGTCGAGTCTGCCGACTGGTCCGCAGGTGAGGCCTTCGACCGGCAGGGCAAGATCATCGGGCCGGTGTTC
>Ga0066903_100001122_pt1 | contig 18922 bp, 18 predicted proteins | sample PanSoiMetaGPlot1_FD_67491 | JGI IMG/M metagenome (GOLD analysis project Ga0066903, IMG submission 67491) | Tropical forest soil microbial communities from Panama analyzed to predict greenhouse gas emissions - Panama Soil - Plot 1 (version 2) | ecosystem: Environmental > Terrestrial > Soil >... | reverse complement strand
CAGCAGAAAAGTCACCGCACACCGGATCAGCGGCACCCCGAAGAGTCGGATTCCTGTCCACATTGCGGGCAGTTCCTGGTGCTGACAGCGGAAACTTCGGTAGTGTCTCAGCTTGATTGCGACAAGGAAAGAGATGGTCGCTTAGGACCGATCCACCTGAAAGCATAGACTCAGAGCCAACGAGGGGCAAAAAAAGGCCCCGGCGGAGAGCCGGGGCATCGGTGGTTCACAGTTACTTGGGGGTGGTTACACTAGTGGGGCTGTTAGAGATGAAAGATCCTCGCGTCGTACCGGTCAGTAGGAGGCGCGAACCGCGCCGGCGCTGCCGAAGCGCAGGTTGATGCCGAAGAGGACCTTGTCGAAGTCGCGCCGCACGTTCGCGGTGAACGCAGGGCCGACAAACGGGGTGATGAGGAAGTCCTGATCGCGGAGGAAGATGTGGTCGTACTCGACCCACATCGACCATGCCCCCCACGAGCTCTGCGTGAACATCCACTCGAATCCGCCGCCAACGTCGCCTCCGCTCGAATTACGATGACCGCTGTCACCGTTACCGGTGACGAGCACGACGTTATGGACCGTATCGAATACGTCGAACCGACGACCTTGCACGAATCCCCATCCACCCGTCGCGTAGACCAGGAAGGACTGCGTCCACAGGTAGCCGAGCCGGCCGTTGATCGTCGCGAACCAGCGGTCGCGGTGGCGGAAACGATCGCCGGGGAAGAGAACGCTGATGTCATCGTCGTCGTTGGAGCTCATGCCGTCGATCAAGCCGCGGATGCCGATCACCCAGTTCGAGTTTCCCGGGAACTGCCAATCGCAGCCGACCTGCCCACCGCCGGCGAAGCCATCATGGGATAACTTGCCGTCCTCGATGCCGTTGAACCTGAATTTTGCTTCGGTTCGTGCCCAGCCGACGTTGCCGCCGATATAGCAGCCGGTCCATGGATAGACCGGTGCGGGCGGCGGCGGCGGCGCTTTAACGGGTAGGTCGGCTGCCATGGCCGACGTCGCCAGTGCGGTGATTCCGAATGCTATGGTGATGATGCTGCGCATCATGAGCCCTCCCCTTGAGAGACGTCCCCGGGCCCCGACGCACGTACTTGGCTGAGCCAATGGCGCCACTCTACGGCATCGTGGTTTCAGCATCGCGGTATCTAACGGCAGCCCTGTGAATTCCCGCGCGATTATCGTGCTGTGTTGCGCTTTGGTGACTAAGGTACCAGGAAACCGCACGACTCGGATTGCGCGCAAGCAAAAATGCCGATGGGATCGACGTCAACGCCGTTCACAAAGTCAGAAGGGCTTACCCATTCCGCGACCAGCTATCGCGGTGGACATATGCAGTATTGATCGGCGCCGTCGGCGCCCGCGCAAAGTCATCAAGGCCTCGCGTCTTCGAATTGGGATCGACTCGAATTGCCGCGATTCTCAGCAGGCTCAATCGGCGAAGATTCTTGCCGATTCGATTGGCGCTGTTGAGCCCAGGTAGCGACGCGAACCACATGAGGCCAAGCCTTGCCAAGGGCGGCGCGCCAAGGGACAACGCTCGGCATGGCAACGGCGCGGACACCCTGGTGGGCGTGGACATGGCCCGCGCTGGCGTGGGCGATCCTGCTGGCGATGCCCTTTGCCGGCGCCGGCGGCGTTATTGCGGCGGTGGCCGCCGTGGTGCTGATCGCGACCGTGTTTGCAGCGGTGTACCACGCCGAGGTAGTGGCGCATCGGGTGGGCGAGCCCTTCGGCACACTCGTGCTGGCCGTCGCGGTGACGGTGATCGAGGTCGCGCTGATCATCTCGGTCATGCTCGCGGCACCGGCGGAAAAGGCCGGGCTTGCGCGCGACACCGTCTTTGCCGCCGTCATGATCGTGTGCAACGGCATCGTCGGCGTGTGCCTCTTGTGGGGCGGGGCGCGCCATCACGAGCAGGGGTTTCAGGTGCACGGCGCGAGCGCCGCATTGGCAGTTTTGGCCGCGCTGACCACGCTCAGCCTGATCCTGCCGAACGTTGCAACGACGGCGCCCGGACCATTCTTCAGCAAGTCGCAGCTCATCTTTGCTGGCGCCATCTCGCTGGTGCTCTACGGCTCGTTCGTCTTCGTCCAGACCGTGCGACACCGGGACTACTTCCTCGGCGATGAAGATGCCGATGCGGCACAAGTCCCGGCCAGGGGCACGATGGCAGCCATCAGCGCCGCGCTGCTGGTCGTGGCCCTCATCGCCATCGTTGGCCTCGCCAAATCGCTTACGCCAACGATTGAGATCGCGGTCGCGCAGCTCGACGTGCCCAAGGCGGTGGTGGGCATCATCATCGCCACGCTGGTGCTGCTACCCGAAGGCCTGGCGGCGCTGCGGGCGGCGCGCGCCAACCGACTGCAGACGAGCTTGAACCTGGCGCTCGGCTCGGCGCTTGCGAGCATCGGTCTGACCATCCCGGCGGTCGCGGTCGTTTCGATCGTGCTCGACCAGCCGCTCCAGCTCGGATTGAGCGAGAAAGACGTGGTCCTCTTGGCGCTCACGCTCCTCGTCGGCGTAATCACGCTCGGCACCGGACGGACCACGGTGCTTCAAGGCATCGTGCACCTGGTCATATTCGCAGTATTCTTGTTCTTCGCTGTGGTGCCGTAAAGCCGGGCAGACTCTGACCAGGCGGATCAAAGATCCCGGGCGGCACTCGACAGACATAAAATATATATGAGCATCCCGGCGCCATTCGCCGCGGCGCTTGCGAGCTCTCCGCGAACCAAAAAAGGTTATCGGTGCTTTCTGCGCCTGTACGTTCTTTTCTTCGCGGCCCCTTTGTCGATCAGGAAATCGTCGGGCTTCTTGCCGGCCTTGAGTGCTTCGCGCATCCAAACCGGCTGGGCGCCACGACCGGCCCAGGTTTCGCCGGTTTTCGGATTGCGATATTTGGGCGCCACCTTGCGCCCTTTCCGTCCGTAAACGGCAACGCGGCCGACTTCCGCATAGTCCGTCCCAAGCGCGGCAAGCTCCTTTTTCAACGCATCGGCCTTTCGGGATAGAACGACGCCGACGTCGTGGCGAAGCTTGAGGAGCGCATCGACGGACATCGACTGGAGGCGGGCTTTGGCCATGGTAACTCCGGGGCTTTGAACAGATGCGGTATGGGCTTTGTCTTAACAGAAAGCAAGCACGCGAAAGTGGCAAACCCGTTAATGTCGGGCTTTAGGCTTTAAGGATCGAGACGCCTCGCCGAATGACCGCGCCGCTGGGTTCCCGCCGGTGTCACCGTATAGAAGCCGGCCCGCGATAGACGCGCTCCGTCCGACATGCGAAACTGCGTCGACGGTGTTGACAGGCACTCGCCAAGCGCCCCGCATGAGCAAGTCAGCGACCACGCCCCGCACCAAGGTCCGGTTGAAGACGGAACGGCCGCGCCTGCACAAGGTCATCCTGATCAATGATGACTTCACGCCGCGCGAGTTCGTCGTCACCGTGCTCAAGGCCGAGTTCCGCATGAACGAGGACGAGGCCTATAACGTGATGATCACGGCCCACAAGCGCGGCGCCTGCGTCGTCGCCGTCTACACCAAGGACGTCGCCGAAACCAAGGCGACACGCGGCACCGAAGCCGGCCGCAGCAAGGGCTATCCGCTCCTGTTCACGACCGAGCCGGAGGAGTAGTGCGGCCGTCGCGAGCGCCCGGCGCCTCGACCTCGTCGAGCAGCCCATCGACGATCGCATGGAAGCGCTCCCACGGCGCCTCGCGGTCGCTCTGGTTGCGCACGACCAGCGAATTGCCGGCGTAGAACTTCTCGTAGAGCATATGGCGGCCGGCGAACTCCGTGCCGACGAGATCCCAGGCGAGCTTGTAGAGCCTGTGGCGCGCCACCGCTTCGATCGAGGGCGTGCGCCACCAGCGTTCGAACGTGTCACCGAGCGACGGATCGGTCATCACGTCGATTGAGGCCGGCATCAGGAGCGGGATGCCGCCAAGAAGGGTGCGCAGCACGTCGACGATCTCGGAGTGATGCTCCTGGCACCAGTTGAGCGCCGCATACATGATCCGGCGATTGGGCGTGGCGTAACCTGCCGGCCATTGCTCGAACGCCTCGATCTGACCCGCGACCAGGCCGCCGATCGTGGCCTCGAGCGCCGCCAGCCGGCCGAGCGTCTCGCGCACCGCCGGGATCTTGTCGGTGCCGTTCGCCTCGCAGGTGCGGCTCGCAATCCCCGTGATCAGTCCGAGCTTCGACCAGAAGCGGATGTTGGAGTGATGGTTCTGATAACTGTTCGCGGGCGTCTCGACATAGATGCGCCGCGACATCGCGCCGTTATCGTGCAGGAACACACGCTCCCAAGGTATCCGCACGCGCTCGCACACGAGCACGCAGTCGGTCTCGTCAAAGCGGTAAGAGAGCGGATAGTCGGCGGCGTGCGCGACGTTGCGCGCGTAAGGCTGGCGCGACCACAGCGACAGGCCGGGCGCGTTGAGCGGGAGCGCCGCGGTGATGCTCTCCCTGCCGAACTTCTCGTCAAGCGGGGTGAGGTTGCCGATCCAGACCTCGTCGGCGTACACCGCGCCGGTCGCCAGCATCTTCATGCCCGACACGATGACGCCGTTGTCGTCCTCGGCGACCACCTGCAGGCTCGGATCGTCACGCTCCTGCCCGGGAAAAATGTCGCGGCTGCGCAGCCCGGTGGGCGGCACCACGGCGAAGCACAGATAGAGGTCGTGCGCGCGCGCGTATTCGTAGTAGCGGACGAGATTCTTGCCGCAGCCCGGCCGCAGATCCTCGAGCACCGTCGGATTCATTGCGAGTCCGGCGACGAGGCCCGCGACCTGCTCGGGCGAGCGCCCGATCAGGCCATAGGTGGAATCCGCGCCGGCCTTGAGCGCGCGCATGCGCCGCGCCAGCTCCTCGCGGGTGCGGCAGCGCAGCCATTGCAGCGCGCAGCGCTCGCCGTTCTCTTCGTAGGAAAACAAGTCGCGCTGCGCAGGATCGGCGCGCAGGTCATAGAGCGCCGCAATCGTCTGCGCGCCGTTCCGAAACGCCGGATGGCTGGTGACGTTGTCGACCCGCTCGGCGCCGATATAGACGGCGCGGCCGTCGCGCATGCGCTCGAGCTTCTGAGCCCCGGTCGCGAGCACTGCTTACACCCACCGTCTCAAGCTGCAAACTCCCTTGTCATTGCCGGACTTGATCCGGCAATCCATCCGATTGAAGGCTCTTTTCATGATTTTTTTGATGCACGGGTCAAGCCCGCGCGGATTCTGCCACTATTGCTTCATCAGCAGCAGCGGGTCCGTGGTGAGCGGCATGCGCTCCCAAGTCGTCGGGTCGCTTTCGGCGAAGCGCCAAGTGCCGGCACGGCCGGTGAGCACGAGCTGCTCGCGGTCGAGCCGCCAGGTGGTCAGCCCGAAGCCGGCGATCCGCGCGTCACAGCCCGGCTTCACGACGATCTTGTAGGTCTCGCCGTCACCGGAGGCGTCGGAGAGCGTCAGCCGGCAGAGCGGCTTGTCGAGCTCGCGCAGGATCTTCCACTCCCCGAAAATCTGCTCGGGGCTGCGGATCTCGGCCTTGAGCGCGGCCTGGGTCTGCATGAAGTACAGTCCCTCGCCCTTGCGCTCGCTCTCGTACATGCCGCTCTCGACCTCCGCGAACTCGAATAGGGGCACGTTCTTGGCATCGAGCAGCCGCAGCACATCCTTCGGTCCGAGCCCCCAGGCCACGACCTCCTTGAGCGGGGCGATGGCGCAGGCCGGATCAAGCTCGACCTTGTAGCCGCCCGGCACGGCATCAATGCTGAAGGTCACCGGGCAGCGCTTGTCGCGGTCGGAGTTGGAGATTTCCCAGGCGCCGCCGATCAGGTCCTTGGCGGCATCGCTCACCGGCGGCGTGCCCTGCTGGGCGCGGGCAAAACTCGCCGCCATCGCGAGCGCGGACAGCGCGACGATCCAGGGCGACACGACGGCAGGCCTGGCCGACATGGCAACACGTTAGCACGACCACAATGGCGCCGTCATGGCGCTTCGACGGTTCAGGTCCCCGCCTACCTGCCTTGACGAGAACTTTACTCCGCCCGTTTCGGCGGCCACGGGGTCTCGGGCACCGGCGTGAGCGGCGGTTTGCCGGCTGCCCATGCCAACAGGTTGTCGACCACGAGCTGGTCCATGAGGGTGCGGGTATGGACCGAGGCCGAGCCGAGGTGCGGAAACAGCACCACGTTGTCCATCGCGATCAGCTCGGCCGGCACCTGCGGCTCGCGCAGATAGACGTCAAGGCCCGCCGCCATGATGGTCTTGTCGCGCAGCGCCTTGATCAGGGCGTCCTCGTCCACCACCGAGCCGCGCGCCATGTTGATCAGGATACCGTCGGGCCCGAGCGTCTCGAGCACCTCGGCATTGATCAGATTCGTGGTCCCCGGACCGCCCGGCGTGATCACCAGGAGGGTCGACACGTCACGCGCCATATCGAGGAGTTTTGGATAGTGGCGATAGCGCACTCCCGCCGCTGGCCGCCGCGAATGATAGACCACCGGCACCAGCATGCCATCGAGCCGGCGCGCAATCGCCTGCCCGATCGTGCCCATGCCGACCATCCCGACGGTGCGGTCGCGCAGCGTCGCCTGGCTGAGCGGATAGGCGCGCTGGGTCCATTTGCCGGCGCGCAGGTACCGCTCGGCCTGGGGGAACTCGCGCACGGTGTTGAGCAGGAGCCCGAGCGCGGTGTCGGCCACCTCCTCGGTCAGCACCTGCGGGGTATTGGTGACGGTGATGCCATGTGCGGCCGCGAAGGCAACATCGACATGATCGTATCCGACCCCGAAGGTCGCGAGCATTTCGAGGCGCGGCAGCTTGCCCATGAGCGCGCCGTCGATCTTCTCCGAGGTGACGCTCGAGGCGATGCCACGCACACGCGGCGCGATGTCCCTGAGCAGCGCGTCGCGGTCCTTCGCGTCGACGAGCCGGTGCAGCGTGAACGGCGCGAGGCCATCGACGATCGTGGGCTTCGGCGGTCCGATCAGCAAGAGTTCGGGTTTGTCCTCAGCCATTGTGCTCCTCACACCAGCGACGTCACCGGCTGCTCGATGAAGCCTCGGAACGCGGCGAGGAGCTCGGCGCCGAGCGCGCCGTCGACCACGCGGTGATCACAGGAGAGCGTCACCGACATCACGCTCGCGAAGCCGATACCGCCGTCCGCCGTCTCGACCGCCTGCCGGCGCGCTGCGCCGACCGCCAGGATGGTAGCGTGCGGCGGATTGATGATAGCGGCGAACTCGCGCACCCCGTACATGCCGAGATTCGAGATCGCCGAGGAGCCGCCCTGATATTCCTGCGGCTTGAGACGACGTGAGCGCGCACGCTCGGCGAGCGCGCGCATCTCGACCGAGATCGCGGTGAGCGATTTGGTCTCGGCGGCGCGGATGATCGGGGTGATCAGCCCGCCCTCGATCGCGACCGCAATTCCGATGTCGGAATGCTGGAAGCGCAGAATGCGGTCCTCCGCCCATGCCGCGTTGGCGGCGGGAACACGCTGCAGCGCCGAGGCCCAGGCCTTGATGACGACGTCGTTGACCGAGAGCTTGAATGCGGGCCTGCCGTCCTTGTCCTTGGGCGCGGCCGCGTTCGCCTCCTCGCGCAGCGCCAGGAGGCGGCCGATGTCGACGTCGGCAGTGAGATAGAAATGCGGGATGGTTTGCTTCGCCTCCAGGAGTCGCGCCGCGATGGTCCGGCGCATTCCGTCGAGCGGCACTTCCTCGAACGGCGCATCGCGATAGAGCGCCATCACCGCCGCGGCGCTCGCGGCCGGCGCGAGGAGCGCGGCCGGAGCCGCCGGCCTTACCGCGCGCCTGACATCCGCTGCCGCCTCGACGTCGCGTGCGACGATGCGGCCGTGCGGGCCGGACCCTTTCACACGCGTGAGGTCGATGCCGGAGTCCGACGCCAGGCGGCGGGCGAGCGGCGTGACCGCGGCGCCGCCGGGAAGCTTCGCCGGACCGTAATTGTGCGCGGGCGTACGCACCTCGAAGAACGGATCGAGCCTGATCGGCGCTCCAGTGGACTGCACCGCCGCGACGGGCGCAGCGGCCGAGCTCGTCGTGCGATTTTGCGGCGCTGCAGCCGGAGCTGTTGCCTTCGGCGCCTCCGCCACCGCCCCGCCCGCGCCGGCGATCACCGCCACCACCGCCCCGACCGGCGCCACAGCACCGGCCTGAACTCGGATCTCCGCGAGCACGCCGGTCTCGGTCGAGGGCACCTCCATCGACACCTTGTCGGTCTCGATCTCGAACAGGTTATCGCCCGGCTTCACGGCGTCGCCGGCCGACTTGAACCACTTCGTGATCTTGCCCTCGGCAACGGTCTCGCCGAGCTGCGGCATCAGCACGTCCATCGTATGTACTCGCCCCGCCGCCGAGCGGCTATCGGGTGCGCTCCCAGATGATGTCCTGCGCCGTGCCGACCGGGCTCAAGATCAGCCGGTCGCCGACGAACCGATATTGCCGCACGACGTCGGTCGGTGCATTCGGACGGATGTCGCCTTCGCGGTGATGCGTCACCGTGCTGGCTGCCTCATCGATCGTGTAGGTTCCGAAGTAGGATAGGAACTGCGCAATCGGTGAAGTCGGACGCTGCGCCCTGCCCGGCATGATCTGCACCGACATGTGGCCGGAAGGATCGTAGATGATGAGCCCGACCGGTTCGCCGCCGCGGTCGGTGCGGACCTCGCCGTCGATGGTGGTTCCGGCATAGCGCCAGGCGCCGTGGAAGCGCGCCGCGATCGCCCCGTCTGCTTTCACGCTCACCATGTCACCGAGATGTATTGCGTCTCCAGGAACTCCATCAGCCCCTCGTGCGCACCTTCGCGGCCGATGCCGGACTGCTTCATGCCGCCGAACGGCGCCGCCGGGTCCGAGACAAGCCCGCGATTGAGCCCGATCATCCCGAAGTCGAGTTGCTCGGACACGCGCATGCCGCGGCTCAGGTCCTTGGTGTAGAGATAAGCGACGAGGCCATACTCGGTGTCGTTCGCACGGCGCACGACCTCCTCTTCCGACTTGAAGGTCTGGATCGCGGCGACGGGCCCGAAAATCTCCTCGCTCAGCATCTTCGAACCGTCCGCCACGTTGTCGAGCACGGTCGCCGGATAGAAATAGCCCTTGCCGTTGGGCAACTTGCCGCCAGTCAGCACCTTCGCGCCTTTCTTCACCGCGTCGTCGACCAGCTCGACCACCTTGTCGCGGCCGTCCTTGTTCACCAGCGGCCCGAGCGCCACGCCGTCGTCGAGGCCATTGCCCATCTTCAGCCCGGCCATCTTGGCAGTGAGCTTCCTGGCGAATTCGTCGTGCACCTTCTCCTGCACATAGAAGCGGTTCGCCGCCGTGCAGGCCTCGCCCATGTTGCGCATCTTGGCGATCATGGCGCCTTCGATGGCGGCATCGATATCGGCATCTTCGAATACGATGAAGGGCGCATTACCGCCGAGTTCCATCGCCGGCCGCACCACGTTGTCGGCGGCCTCGTGCAGCAGCTTGCGGCCCACTTCGGTCGAGCCGGTGAAGGACACGACGCGCACGCGTGGATCGTGCAGCATCGTGCTGACGACCTTGCCGGAGGAGCGTGACGGGATGACGTTGACGACGCCGGCCGGCACGCCCGCTTCCTCGAGGATCGGCATCAGCGCCAGCATCGTCAGCGGCGTGTCGGAGGCGGGCTTGAGTACGACCGTGCAGCCGGCGGCGAGCGCCGGCCCGATCTTGCGGGTCGCCATCGCGGCGGGAAAATTCCACGGCGTCACCAGCACGGCGACGCCGGCCGGCCGGTGCTGCGCCACGATGCGCGCGCCAGAGGCTGGCGCAACCGAGACCTGGCCGATGTTGCGCACTCCCTCCTCGGCGAACCAACGGAAGAACTCGGCCGCGTAGGCGACCTCGCCGCGCGAGTCCGGCAGCGCCTTGCCGTTCTCGATAGTAATGAGCTTCGCTAACCGCTCGGCGTCGCGCATGATCAGGTCGAACGACTTGCGCAGGATCTCGGCGCGCTCGCGCGGCTTCTTGCCGGCCCAGGCGGGGAAGGCGGCGCTTGCGGCATCGACTGCCGCCTTGGCGTCGTCGACGGTGGCGCTCGCGACCGAGGCGACCGTGTTCTCGGTCGCCGGATCGATCACGTCGAAGCGGCCGCCATCGGACGACTTGCGCCACTTGCCGCCGATCCACAGGTCGGTCGGAACATTGGCTAGAAGGTTTTCATACATGGGATTCTTCCTACGAATTCGTATGTCGGAGTTCCAGGCGATGCTCGTGCCGCAGCTTCACCTCTCCCCGGCGGAGGGGAGAGGTCGGCGCACGAAGTGCGCCGGGTGAGGGGGTTCGGGTCTATCGAGAGGCTGTAACCCCCTCACCCCATCCCTCTCCCCTGCGGGGAGAGGGAGCAGACCGAGTGCGCCGCACGGCTTTCGCATCAACTGCTTCATGCGAGATACTTAGTGCGAGGTGCTCACGATTGCATCGACCGCCGCACCCGCTCGACGATCCGGTCGACCGTCGGCAGCGCGATGTCCTCGAGGATGTCGGCCGCCGGCAGCGGGATATGCGGCGTGGTGATCCGCACCGGCGGACCGTCGAGGTCGTAGAACGCCTCATCCGCCACAATCGAAACGATCTCGGCGCCCCAGCCGCACAGCCGCGGATTCTCCTCGACCGTGAACAGGCGATGGGTGCGGGCGACCGAGCCCAAGATGGTCTGCGTGTCGAGCGGCACGAGCGAGCGCACATCGACAACCTCGCAGTCGATGCCATGTTCCGCCTTGAGCTTGTCGGCGGCCGCGAGCGCGCGCGGAACCATGAGCGCGAGCGCGAGGATCGTGGCGTCCTTGCCGCGCCGGGCGATCGACGCTGCGCCGAGCCGGTCGACGATCTCGCCGTCCGGCACCTCACCCTTGGTCGGATAGAGCGACTTGTGCTCGAAGAAGATCACCGGGTCGGGATCGCGCACCGCCGCCGCCATCAGGCCGATGACGTCGCGTGGGTTCGACGGCGCCACGACCTTGAGGCCGGGGATCATCATGCACCAGTTTTCGACGCTCTGCGAATGCTGGGCGCCGAAGCGCGAGCCGGCGCCATTGCCGGTGCGCACCACCAGTGGGCACTTGAGCTGGCCGTTCGACATGTAGCGGCTCTTGCCGAACTCGTTGGCGATGTAATCGAAGCAGACCGCAAGGAAGTCGGAGAACATGATCTCGGCGATCGGCCTGAGGCCGGTCATCGCCGCGCCCATGGCGGCGCCGAGGATCGCCTGCTCGGAGATCGGCGTGTCGCGTACGCGCTTGGGGCCGAACTGCTCGTAGAGGCCGACCGTCGCTTTGAACACGCCTCCAGCCTTGCCCACGTCCTCGCCGATAAAGACCACGTCGGGATCGCGCGTCATCTCCTGCGCGATACCGCGGGCGACCGCGTCACGATAGGTCAGTTCCGCCATGCGAAGCCCCCGTCGGCGTAAACGTCGGTCGTGAGGATATCGAGCGGCGGCATCGGCGCCGCCTTGCATTTCTCGGTCGCCGCATCGACGGTGCGCTTCACGTCGCTCTCGATCTTGACGATGACATCATCGGCGATGCCGAACTGCTTGAGGCGCTGGCGGTAGATCATCACCGGGTCACGCTGCTTCCATTTCTCAAGCTCGCCCTCGGGCCGGTACTTGGCCGGGTCGGCACGTGAATGCCCGCTGTGGCGATACGTGAGGCACTCGATCAACGACGGTCCGCCGCCGGCGCGCGCCTTCTCGTAGGCGGCGGTGGCGGTGCGATATACGACGTCGGCGTCGTTGCCGTCGATCAGGATCCGCTCGAGCCCATAGGCGGCGGCGCGGTCGGCCGCCGGATGCTTGACCGCGGTCACGTCGCCGATCGGCGTGTACTCCATGTAGAAATTGTTCTCGCACACGAAGATCACCGGCAGCTTCCACACCGCGGCGAAGTTGAGCGCCTCGTGGAACGCGCCGATATTGGTGGTGCCGTCACCGAAGAAGCAGACCGACACATCCTTGTCGCCCTTGTATTGGGCGCGCCAGGCGGCGCCGCAGGCGATCGGCAGATGCGCCCCGATGATGGCGTAGGAACCCATCACGCCGTGCTCGGCGGAGGTCAGGTGCATGGAGCCGCCCTTGCCGCGCATGAGCCCGTTGTCGCGCTGCATCAGCTCGCCCAAAACCTGCTCGACCGGCACCCCGCGAGCGAGCGTGTGGGCATGGCCGCGGTAGGTGCAGAACGACAGATCGCCGGGCTGCATGGCGCAGGCGAAGCCCGCCGCCACCGCCTCCTGCCCGAGCGAGAGGTGGCTCGTCCCTTTCACCAGGTTCTGGAGAAAAAGGTCGAAGGCGCGCTGCTCGGCCTCCCGCAGCAGCACCTGCGTGCCGTAGAGGCGCAGCCGCATCGCCTCGCCGATGTCGTCGTTGCGGGCGGCGGCCGGCGGCCGCGATTTCGGCCCGCGGTCCTCGATCTTGGCCATGACAATCCCTCGAAATGCCGTCGTTTGCTTCGAGCGCGGACCTTAGCCCTTCGGCCGAAGCTTGAGCAACACTCCGGTTGGCGTGCGGGACGGCGTCGGGTCCGATGTCGCGACACGGCCGTCGCCCGCTTTCCCAAGGCTCGCGCGCCCAGGGACCGCCTCCTCACGAGCTGGCGGGCCATCCGGCTCGTCCTCCCGGGCGCGCTCGTGACGCTGGGCTTGACCCTGATCGGGCGTCAAGTGTCGCGGCCGAGCGCGCTCTCGTGCCAGCGCCGCAGCACGAGATACGACAAGAGCGACAACGCGAAATAGATCACGATGCCGGCGACCGAGAGCAGGACCAGCGCCGCGAACATGCGCGGAACGTTGAGGCGATACTGCGATTCGGAAATGCGCCAGGCGAGTCCGGAACCGGCGCCGGCCGCGCCGGCGGCAATCTCGGCGACCACCGCGCCGATCAGCGAGAGTCCGCCCGCAATCTTGAGGCCGCCCATGATATAGGGCAGCGCCGCTGGCAGTTTGAGCCGCCACAGCACCTGGCCGAGCGAGGCCCGGTACAGGCGGAACAGGTCGACCAGATTGCGGTCGACCGAGTGGAGGCCGAGCGTGGTGTTGGCGAGCATCGGAAAGAACGCCACGATCCAGGCGCAGGCGAGCACGGCAGCGTGCTGCGGCAACCAGACTATAAGCAGCGGCGCGATCGCTACCACCGGCGTCACCTGGAGGATCACCGCATAAGGATAGAGCGAATATTCGACAAGGCGGGACAGGTTGAACAGGATCGCGAGCCCGACACCGCCGACGACCGCCAGCAGGAAGCCTTCGAGCGTCGTGGTGAGCGTGACCAGGAGCGATTGAAACAGCAGCGGCCAGTCGGACACGAGTGTCGCGAACACCAGACCGGGGCTTGGGAGCAGAAACGGTTTGATGTCGTAGAGGCGCACGATGAGGTCCCAGACCAGCACGCCGACCGCGAGGAATGCGATCGGCAGCAGGATTCGCAGCGCGTCCTCGCCGCGCTTGCGCCGGCGCTCCGTCGGCTCGGCGTTCATGGCTCGCCTCCGGCCGCGGCCGCAAGCGCTTCGGAGGCCTGGCGGCAGAGGGCGGCGTATTCGGCAGAGGTGCGGAATTTGCGGTCGCGCGGATGGGGCGCCCCGATCGCAAGCTCAGTAAAGACGCGTCCCGGGCTCGGCGTCATCACCACGATCCGGTTGGAAAGATAGACCGATTCGAACACCGAATGGGTGACGAAGACGACGGTCTTGCGCAGGCTCGCCCACAGCGACAGCAGGTCGTCGTTGAGCTTGAAACGGGTGATCTCGTCGAGCGCCGCGAACGGCTCGTCCATCAGGAGCAGCGAAGGCTCGGTGACGAGCGCGCGCGCGATTGACGTGCGCATCTTCATTCCGCCGGAAAGCTCGCGCGGATAGACACCGGCGAAGTCCGCGAGCCCGACTCGCTCGAGGGCGGCGTCGACCCGCACCGCGGCCTTGCCAGGATCGAGGTGCTGCAGATCGAGCGGCAGCCGCACGTTGCTGGTGACCGTCGTCCATGGCATCAGCGTCGGCTCCTGGAACACGAAGCCGATCTCGTGCGCGCGCTCCGATGTGGCGTCGCGCGGCCACTCGACGGTGCCGGCGGTCGGCTCACTCAGGCCCGCGATGAGACGCAGCGCCGTCGACTTGCCGCAGCCGGACGGACCCAGCAGCGACAGGAACTCGCCCGGCCGCACGTCGAGATCAAGATGATCAAGCGCGACAACACCGTTCGCATAGGTCTTGCCGACGCCGCGCAGCGAGACGACGACGCCGCCGGACAGGGGCGGGGGGGCCGGTGACGGATGGGCCATGTTGCGCTCGAGTAATGTGACGGGCGCCGTCAATTCTTCGGCCGTAGCTCGATCCCGACCCTCTTGTTCACGAACTGCAATGTGTAGCCCTTGCGGGGATCGACCGACGGCTTGACCACGCCGGCGCGCACCATCTTGTCGTAGAAGCTGCGCATGTGCGCATCGGTCATGGCGCCGATCCCGAGCGTCAGGGCGTCGCCGGAATCGACGATGCCGTATTCCTTCATCTTGGCGACCGAATAGGCGAGCAGCTCGTCGGCCATTTCCGGGTTGTCGCGCTTGATGAGGGCATTGGCCGCCCGGTTGTCGCCGTAAACGTAATTGTACCAGCCGACGATCGAGGCATCGACGAAGCGCTGCACCAATTCGGGCTTCTTCTCGACCAGATCGCGCCGGGTCTCTATCAGCGTCGAATAGGCGTCGAAACCCTGGTCGGCGAGCAGAAAAACCTTCGGCCGGAAGCCGGCGATCTTCTCGATCGCATAAGGCTCCGACGTGACGTAACCCTGCATGGCGCTGCGCTTGTCGGCCAGGAACGGCTGCGGGTTGAAGGTGTACGGCTTCACCTTCCTCTCGTCGAAGTCATAGTCGGCCTTCAGCCATTGGAAATAGCTGGCGATCCCCTCCTTGGAGATGAACAGCGTGAGCTGCTTGACGTCCTCGAATTTTTCGATGCCCTGATCGGGATGGGCGATCAATACCTGCGGCTCCTTCTGAAACATCGCCGCGACCGCAAGGGTCGGGACGTTCTGCTCGACCGCGTCGAACGACTGCAGCGTGTTCGCACTCATGAACATGTCGATCCGCCCGACCGGCAGCAGGATGCGGTTGTTCACGTTCGGCCCGCCCTGCAGGATCGAGACATCAAGCCCGTAGCGGCGGTAGGTGCCGTCGGCGAGCGCCTGGTAGAAGCCACCGTGCTCTGCCTGCGCCACCCAATTGGTCCCAAACACTACCTTCTCCAGCGGCTGCGCAGGTGCAGGCGCGGCAGACAGACAGAGCGCCAGGGCGGCGCCGGCACAACGCACAAGTTTCATGGCGGCCTCACTGATCATCCGCATGACCGTATAATATGCATTATGGCGCATTGGGAGGGCTTAAATGGACACTCACGCCAAGACCGAGCGCGACAATAAGCGCCTGAATAACTTGGTCGCCATCACGGTCGTCATCGTGGCAGTATTCATGGCGATCACCAAGATCAAGGACGACAACATCAACCAGGCGATGCAGAAGGCGAAGTCGGAATCGGTCGACGCCTGGGCCGAGTATCAGGCATCCCGCATCAAGCTGCACGTCGATGAGAACGGTCTGTCGACGCTACGGCTCCTGCAGACGACCGGCACGATCGACAAAACGCTGGCCGAGAAGCAGGCCGCGGAATACGAATCCGACATCAAGAAATATACCGCGCGCTCGGTCGAGACGATGGCCAAGGCCAAGGCGCTGGAGGCCGAATACGACCGGCTGAACTTCCGCGACGACCAGTTCGACATGTCGGACGCATTCCTGTCGATCACGCTCGCGCTCGCCGCCATCGCGGCACTGATCAATACGTACTGGCTCCTGTATGTCGCCTGGGCCTCGGGCGCGTTCGGCCTGCTGATGGGGATCGCCGGCTTCTTCGGCTACGGGTTGCGGCCGGAGTGGCTCGCAAGCCTGCTGGGGACGTGACGCAATAGTCGCTACTGCTCGAACCGGTCGATGAACCAGCGCAACACCTTCATCCAGATCTCGTCCTTGCCGACCTGGTCCTCGATGCCGTGCTCGAGGTTGGGGTTGTCGTTGACCTCCATTACCACGATGCCGCGCTCGGTCTGCTTGAGATCGACGCCGTAGAAGCCGTCGCCGATCGGGCGCGCGGCGCGCACCGCGATGTCGATGATTTCGGGCGGCGCCTGCTCGACCTCGAAGGCGCGGAAGCCGCCTTCGTGCGAGGACCCGTCGGGCCGATATTTCACGACCTGCCAATGGCCGCGCGCCATGCGGTACTGGCAGACGAATAGCGGCTCGCCCGCGAGCACGCCGACCCGCCAGTCAAATTCGGTCGGCAGGAATTTCTGCGCCAGGACGAGGTCGGTCTCCTCGAACAGCTCGTCGGCAACCCGCCGGAACTCCTCGGGCGTGTTGACCTTGTGGACGCCGCGCGAGAACGAGCCGTCGGGGATCTTCACCACCAGCGGCAGTGCAAGCTCATCCATCGCCTTGTTGAGATCGGTGCCCTCCTGCAGCATCACAGTCGGTGGAGTCGGCACCTGGTTGGAGCCCAGGAGCTCCATCAGGAACACCTTATTGGTGCAGCGGATCATCGAGATCGGATCGTCGATGACCGGCATGCCCTCCTGCCAGGCGCGGCGCGCGAACCGGTAGGTGTGGTTGTCGATCGAGGTGGTCTCGCGGATGAACAGGCCGTCATATTCGGCAAGCTCGGCGAGCTGCCGGCGGGTGATCGGCTCGATGTCGACCGACATCTTCTCCGCGATCCGCGCCAGATGCTTGATCGAGGCGGGCGAGGACGGCGGCATCTTCTCGTTCGGATCGTAGAGCACCGCAAGGTCGTACTTGGCAACCGTGCGCGCCTTGGGATCGCGCCAGTCGCGGCGGGTGTGCTGATGCAGCGCCTCGCGGAAGAAATCGCCCTCCCCGTTCGCCAGCCGATTGATATTGCGCGGGCGGATGCGCTCGATCGAGAGCCAGGTTCCGGGCTCGACGATGACTTCCAGCGCCGGGCAGCGGAACCAGTCGAACAGCAGCCGGCCGAAGGATTCGAAGCGCGGGTCGCGGGCGATGCCGAAGCAGACCAGGAGCTTGAGCTCGCCGTCGGGCTGCATGTCGGCGCGGCGGGCGCAGCGGTTGAGCTCGTCCTCGAGCTCGGGAAGCGCGTGCTCGTAGAGCTTGGCCTCGCGCAGCTCCAGCATGGTCTCGACCGTGGGCACCACCCGGTGGCCGCGCGCCTCGGCAAGCAGCGACGCGTAATAGCCCTTCGACTGATAGGCGTAGGAGCGCGCCAGGTTAACGAGCTTGGGCCGCCCCATGTCGAAAAGCCGCGGCCGGGCGAGATATTCGCTCGTCGTGATGACCTTGTGGGGGGTCTCGGCGTTGGGAAGGTCCTTGGGCTGGTCGACCAGAATGACCCAGCCGGTCATGTGAAGCCTTTCCGGGTTGCTGTGCCGAGACACCCGCGACCCGAACGGGTCATGCGCGCGAATGCGGTCGTCCCAACCGCTCCGGTCTCAGGCGCTGCCGCCACTTTCGTCATTGTCTGTGATGGTCAGATATTCACTGAATTCTGCACGAAGAAGATGGCGCCCCGTCGCGGGCTCGGGCAAATGACCAGGGCGCTGCCCCGCAGGGCCCTGGTCATAACCCGAAACGAGGCACAACGCCACGGCGTCGATGGCGCGAGTCGACATGAGAACCGATTCGCCCACCTGAGTCAGCGGGGCTGTGAATGTTTGTCAGCATGTTGACGCACTGCCGCCGCCAGCGACTTCTGAAACCGCAGCGCGTCCCCGCCATCCTCGTAGTATCGGCGATGCCGGCCGAATTCGTGGTATCCCTCCTTGCGATAGCGCGCAATGGCGGCATGATTTGACTGGTGGACCTCGAGCCGGATCGTGTCGCAGCCACGGCGCCGCGCTGCCTGTTCGGCCGCCGCGAGCAACCTCGAGGCGACCCCGCGCCCGCTCATCGCCGGCGCGACCGCAATGGAATAAAGCCGCGCCACGCTCGACCGCCGCCGGAACAGGACGATGGCGGTGCCTGCCAGGTGGCCACCCTCCCCCTCCGCCACGATTATCGCAGCGGTTGGGGACTGCAGGAGATAAAGCAGGCTCCGGCGCGACAGGCGGTCGGTGGCAAACACGCGGTTCTCAAGCTCGATCAGCACCTCGAAGTCGCGGCCCTTGGCGGCGCGGACGCGGACGGCTGACGCGGGCTTATGGACGAGGCGTGCGGGCATGATTTGTCGGGTGCTGAACAGATTACCAGGAACCGTCGCCACTCCGCGCAAGCATGCCAGTCGGACCTTTGAACCTGCCGCACGGCTGTCGCGACCAATAGGGGAGCGGTCAAGAAGGGCCGCGGTTGGGGAGAAACAAGCGAATTTCGGGATTTCCGCACGAAAGTGCGAGACCTGTCTACTGGGGCATGCGCCTCAGGACCGGTAGTTGCGATCGGCGCGTGCGCCCCCATCCACCCCCGCGTCGGTCAAAGCGGCCCGCCCGGATCTCACCATCCGGGCGGGCTCGCTTTGTTTTGTATTTAGCACCGTGAATGATTCCGGTCGCGCCCGAAACACGCTAGAAGGTCCCCCGGCCGATGTCCGGTCCGTGGACGATCCCCATGCAGCGCGTGACCATCACCCTGGACGACGAGCTCATGATCGAGCTCGATCTTATCATCGCCGCCCGCGGCTATCAGAACCGCTCGGAGGCGATCCGCGACCTCGCCCGCGCCGGCATCCGGCAGGCGGCCGAAACCCTCGACGGCGCGCGCGACTGCGTCGCCGCCCTCGTCTATGTCTACGATCACAATGCCCGGCAGCTGTCGAAGCGGCTCGCCGACACCTTCCATGATCACCACGAACTGTCGCTCGCCTCG
>Ga0066903_100001121_pt1 | contig 18930 bp, 23 predicted proteins | sample PanSoiMetaGPlot1_FD_67491 | JGI IMG/M metagenome (GOLD analysis project Ga0066903, IMG submission 67491) | Tropical forest soil microbial communities from Panama analyzed to predict greenhouse gas emissions - Panama Soil - Plot 1 (version 2) | ecosystem: Environmental > Terrestrial > Soil >... | reverse complement strand
AGGAGGCATTTCGCCGCCGCCGCCAGGAGGCATCTCCCCACCCCCGCCCCCGCCAGGAGGCGTTTCGCCGCCGCCGCCGCCAGGAGGCATCTCCTGATGATTTCCAAAGTCCAGTCCGGTAATATCAACGCCACTCTGCAATACAACCAAGTAACCAGCAGCGCCGAGTGTGGGGGTCCAACCAGTTTGAGTCACTTCCGTAATACGATAAGTCCCTGGGCCGAGGTCCGGCACTGACCAGTTTCCGTTGGTGTCTGTTACGGCCCGATCCACACCGTTAATTAGAATGTGCCAGCCGGCCAAGCCAGGTTCCCCGGACTGCCGAACCGCATCACCGTTGAGGTCACTAAACTTGGTCCCAGCAAGGGAAACATCCTTGAAGTTACCGAAATCCAACCCATCGGCCAGAATGTTACCCGTGGTAGCAGGGGAAGCGGGCACCAAATAGCCAGCAATGCCCTCGGTCGGCGTCCAACCGGCCTGCCTGACCTCCTGCACGAAGTAGCTTTGGTTCGCGGCCAGTCCGCTCACCGACCAGTTGCCGTTGGCATCCGTGACGGCCATATCAACCCCGTTGACAAGAATATGCCAGCCGGCCAATCCCTGGTCCTGGGCCTCCTGCACCGCGTCCCCGTTATGATCCTCGTACTTGACCCCGCTCAGCGTGAAAGTTGGTGGCGGCACCGGCTCCACAATTTTGAAATTGTCGGTCTTGCTGTCGTTGTTGACGAAGCCAAAATTGCTGTGCTTGTCACCCGGATTATAGTCGGCCACCGGGGTCAGCCATACCTTATAGACACCGGACGGGTTGGGCGTGGTATTAAAGGGAAACAGCCCCACGACAATCCCGCCGAACATCGAGACGCCCGTGGCGTGCGTCGAACCGAGGTAGGCGTCGAACACGCCCCCGGATACATGGGCCTCCCGTTCGGTGATGGCGTCGGTGGACAGTAAAGTTGAGCCGTTCGGGTCGGTGACCTGAAAAAAATAGTCCCCGTTCGGCACGTTGCCCTGGTTGCTATTGCCGACCCGTATATAAACGTCCGCCTTGTCTGCGAACGTGTTTCCGTTTGTCGAGGAACCGTCCACCGTCGTCGTGAACAGACTGCCGGAGAACGAAGGGGCTAACCTGTCCTCCAATTGCTCCAGAGTGGGGCGGAACGTCCTTTTCATCATTCTCCCATTATATAGCCGCGTATAATTCCCGTATGAGAGGTATTATACTAGCCGGGGGGCTGGGTACGCGACTGCACCCCCTCACCAAAGTCACCAACAAGTGTTTGTTGCCGGTCTATGATCGGCCCATGATTTACTACCCCATCCAGTCCCTCGTGAACAGCGGCATCAAGGACATCCTCCTGGTTTGCGGGGGCAATTCCGTAGGGGAATTCCTACGGATCATCGGCAACGGCGAGGAGTTCGGCCTCAAGCACGTCGCCTACACCTACCAGAAGGAAGCTTCCGGCATAGCCCACGCCCTGGGCCTGGCGGAAGAATGGGCGTGCGGCGACGAAATCTGCGTGTTGCTCGCGGACAATATTCTCGAAGAGCCGTTCCCAGACGCCGTGCGGGAATTCCAGAACAACCCCTACGGTGCCCGCATCTTTCTCACCGAGGTCGCGCACCCGGAATGGTATGGCGTGGTGTCGATGGACGAGCAGGGCAACGTGCTGGGGATCGTGGAAAAGCCGAAGCAGCCAAAATCGAACTTGATCGCCATTGGCCTTTATATGTACGATAGCAGCGTGTGGAACTTTATCCGCTCCCTCAAGCCCTCCAAGCGCAACGAGCTTGAGATCACAGATTTGAATAACCGCTATCTGGCACAGGGCAAGCTCAAGGCGACGAAGATAAAAGGGTATTGGGCGGACGCGGGCGAGAGCATCGACTGCTACTTGCAGAGTTGTATTCAGGCGAGTAAATTTCAAAAACGCCATGAAAAAATCTGAAGCACTCGACCTTCTGGAACAGAAGGTCTGCCAATGCGTCCAGTGCCCGGAACTGGTGGCCTCCCGGAAAACCACCGTCTTCGGGGAGGGCAACCCTTCGGCCAAGGTCATGTTCATTGGCGAGGGGCCGGGCGAACAGGAGGACAAAGAGGCACGGCCCTTCGTAGGCCGGGCCGGAAAGCTTCTCAACAACATCATTAAAGCTTGCGGCTGGCAACGCGCGGACGTTTATATTGCGAATATCGTCAAATGCCGGCCCCCAGGCAATCGGGTGCCCACCGACGCGGAGGCCGCGAACTGCTCCGGGTTTTTGAAATTGCAAATTCGGGTCATCCAGCCGAAGGTGATCGTCTGCCTAGGCGCAACGGCGACACAGTACCTCCTGGGCGTGGATAGTCCCATCAGCCGCCTCCGTGGCACCTGGCAGGAATACAACGGCATCCCCGTGATGCCGACCTTCCACCCGGCCTATCTTCTTCGCTTCCAAGAACCCGACTACCAGAAAGAAGCCAAGGGGCTGGTCTGGTCCGACATGAAGCAAGTGATCGAGAAGATCAAATGAAGAACATCATCCTGCTGACCGACTCGTACAAGGTGAGCCACCACAAGCAGTACCCGCCGAAAACCGAGACGGTGTACTCCTACTACGAGTCGCGCGGGGGCCGCTGGAGGGATGTAGTTTTCTTCGGCCTCCAGTATTATCTCAAGCATTATCTCGAAGGCCGAAAGGTCTTCACCGACCTGATCGAAGAGGCTGGGCATATCTTTGCGCACCACTTCGGCAACGGCTTGCTCTTCAACCGGGAGGGCTGGGAATATATCCGGGACCGCCACATGGGAATGCTCCCTGTAAGCATCAGGGCCGTGCCCGAAGGACTGGTGGTTCCCAACAACAACGTTCTAATAACCATCGAAAATACGGACCCCCGGTGCTTTTGGCTAACCAATTATCTGGAGACGTTGTTGGTCCAGGTCTGGTACGGTTGCACGGTGGCGACCCAAAGCCGCGAGATGAAGAAGATCATCTTGGCCAACCTGGAGCAAACTGGCGATCCAACAGGTGTCGGTTTCAAGCTCCACGACTTCGGCTTCCGGGGCGTTTCTTCCGTGGAAACCGCCGGGGTGGGCGGGGCCGCACATCTGGTGAACTTTCTTGGCACAGACACAATGGCGGGCCTGACCTTTGCCCGCGATTACTACGGTTGCCCGATGGCTGGTTTTTCCATTCCCGCCGCTGAACACAGCACCATCACGTCCTGGGGGAAAGACCATGAGCGCGACGCTTTCGCCAACATGCTCGACCAGTTCCCCGAAGGGTTGGTAGCCGTGGTCAGCGACTCCTTCAACATCTTCCAAGCGTGCGAGCAATATTGGGGTCAAGACCTGCGGGAACGTGTCCTGAGCCGTCACGGCACCGTGGTGATCCGGCCCGATTCCGGGGAACCGGCCACGGTACTGTCAACAGTTCTTGACACTCTTGGCGCAGCGTTCGGCTACGAATTGAACAATAAAGGTTACAAGGTTCTCAACCCCCACGTCCGTATCATCCAGGGGGACGGGATCGACTTCGACACGTTGACGGGGATTCTCCAGGCCATGAAGGCTCGCGGCTGGTCCGGCGACAACATCGCTTTCGGCTCTGGAGGCGGACTCCTGCAAAAACTCAACCGAGACACCCTCAAGTTCGCCTTCAAATGCGCCTCGGTAACTGTAAATGGCCAGCAACGGGATGTTTACAAACAGCCCGTGACCGACTTCGGCAAGGTGTCCAAGGCTGGGCGGATGAAGCTGGTTCGTGCGGATGGGCAGGTTCAAACGGTCCCAGCGGACGCGCCGGGTGACGATTTGCTGGTGGAAGTATTTCGGGATGGCAAGGTGTTGCGGGAATGGACTTTTGACGACGTGCGAGAACGTGCGAAAATTATACAGTAGTGTGCGAAAATGGCCGGCTGGATTCCAGCCGGCCATTTTCCTGCCCGCCTCTGGTAAGTTTTACGCCACGAACTCCACCGGATTTTCCAGGTCGTGGTGCCGCAAAACGCCGTTACGCACCATCCGCTTGAGCGCACGGTGGATGTTGCGGGTCAGTTCGCCGCGTTCCTCGCCCCGGAAGCCGTGGTGGAGTGCCTTCAGCACGAACTCATGCAGGCGCAAGCCTTTGTGGCTACTGCGGGCAGTCTCTTCGAGGAACTTGTCCAGGTCGGTCATCTTGGTGGTGCGCTGTTCGATTAAAGCGGTCATCTCCGTAGCTCCTTGTCGATTCAAAGCCATAGACGGTAACTCCTCTACTTTGGGGAGTTGCAAGTGGTGTGCCAAATAAGTGGCGTTGGATTACGGCGAGGCAGGCAAATGCGGCAGTAACTAACAGCTTCAATCTTAAATGCAAATTCGGCGTTTGTCAAGCTACCTGTATAGCAGCCACTCGGCAAATTTCTTCGGGGGGAAGCGGCGGGCGATGGCCTTTCTATAATATGGCATCTGCCGCTCCAGGCGGGGATGAAGCTCGTACTTTTCCAAATCTCCGAGTGGAATCCACTTCCAGTCGTCATGTTCCTTGGTGATCTCCACGTCAAAGGGCGAATCCACCGCGTACAGGTAAACGTAGAAGCGATGCTTCCCGTCCTTCTCCTCAAAGGCGGCAAACCGCGTGCCGGCGAGGGTGCCGACCTCCTCCTTGGCCTCGCGGCGGGCGCAGTCGATTGCCGACTCCCCCTTCTTGGACCGCCCGCCAGGCAGGCCCCACTTCGAGGGACAGTCGGACGGGGTGCTGCGTCGGAGAAGAAGAATTCGCTCGCCGTCCGTGAACAAGATGCCCGCCCCCCACAGCCCGTAATACTTCCTTCCGTTCGCGCCGATCCTGTGAAACTGCTCATTCACCATGCGGTTATGTAGCACTTGACAACCCATTTCTGGGGCAGTAGGGTAAGGAAGGCCCGAACCCAGGAGGACAGGAGGATGCCGTGAAAGTCGAAGTGTATGCGGCTGGCGATCACTTTCACTCTGACCCTAAAGGAGCGGAAGAGTTGATCGAGATGCTTCTTGCCAAGGCCGGTTACACCAAGGATTTAACTTGGCAGTGTCGCATCGACAAGATGAAGCATTGCGACTCTGCCTCACCCCCTATTCGGGTGATCGGTTATAAAGAGTTTGGAGTCTACATGCGGGTGAAGCCTGGTGCCAACGACACCAAGGACCACCAGATGACACTCCTTATTCCTGACGGCTCTAACTACTCTGCCGAAAACCTTTTCAACCAACTCAAAGGCTGCTGCAAGTCTATATCTCGGTCATGGCGGCAAGAACTTCGCACCGCCAAGATCGAGGCTGACGCTCCTGCTGCGCCGCCGGAACCTGTCATCGCCCCGGTGGAGTTACCCGCGCCGCCTGCGGTCGAACCGCCCGCGATCCCCTCGATCCCCCTGGCCGTCCGTGAGGAAACCGTGGAAGATATTGATGATGGGGTCGAGGACCAGCAGGCCGAACTTGACTTCTCGACTCTGCGTGGCATCGTCAACAAGCCTGACAAATTGAAATTCGTGCTGGAGAAAATCCGCCAGATCGGCAACCGCGCCCGGACCAAACTTGAATTCATCAAGACCCTTCAAAGCGAGTGTGACTGGAGCGGTCACCTTCCGCGCACTGTCAGCCGCGTTGTCAGCGAACTGGAGAAATTCGAGTACATTCAAGAGGTCCGCAGCGGCGTGGCCATCACCGGCTACGACCTTACTCCGGCGGGCCGAGCGCTGGCCGAAAATCGCCCCCTCTACCACCCGACCCCGCCCGAACCGGAGGAACAGGTTGACCACGGCCTGCTTCTGCGCCAGTTCACCACCCGTGCGCAGGAGTTGGCAGATATTGGTCGTCGTCTGGAGTCCATTGAGGACCAGCGTGTGGAACTTCGTAAGCAAATGGCTGCACTCGATGAGGAATATGACCGCCTTTCGGCCATCATCAAGGACAAGGAGTTCCCACCCGCGATCAAGCGTCTTATGGGGATCAAGGAGATGCCCATGAAGGGAGGAAAATAGCAGGTGACCCCTACATATAGCAACAAGGAGGTTGCTATGGACAACAAGAGGGCGTGGAGGTCGATTTGGAAGTGGGTCGTCGTCATCAGTACGGTGATCCTGGTGGTGGACTCCCTGCTGCCCGCAGGTGCGAGTGTCACCAAAGACGAGCCGAAGGATGAAACTGCTGAAAAACCTGCTGGATAGGTTTCGCCTGTGGCGTGGCAGCCACTTTCGCTGCCAGGTCTGTGAAAGGGTGGTGTCCCGCCACAGCCCGGCAGGTTTCTTCAGCATCCTCGATGACAACGGCAGGCGCTACTGGTGTCGGGCCTGCGTAGCTACCGATTTGGAAATTAGTGGCAAGGTGCGGCGGATGGAAGAAATTAGCCAGAGCCTCCGTTACCGGCCTAGCTCTTCGGACCCCTCTTCAACGGGACAGGCTTGAGTTTTTCCTGGTGGGCGTCCGGTGTATCCCTCAGTGAGTGCATCAGGTTGCGCAAGTCCCCGGCCAGGTCCGCGCCGGAGTCGCCCTTGCACTTCTCGCTCTTCTGGACCGATACGGTCTTGCGTTCGCGGTTATAAAAGCCCTTGGACAGTATGAAGCAGGTGTGGTCCGGGTTGAAGGAGATCATCCCGACCCACTCGCCGTCGTCCCAATTCCTCGAAGACACCAGCACCCGCATCGGCTTCTCGGTGAAAACCAGCTTGACGTGGAAGCCGTGTGCTTTCATGGCGGCGCTGACGTACCCCAGCGTGATCTTGGCGAACCCTTCCAGCGCGTCCTTCATGGTGGTGCGGTAGTTGACCTCGATGGCGTAGCGGGATGCTTCAACCCCTTCCATGAAACTTTGGTTGCAGAAATCGACCCACTCGACCAGGCGGGGCTGGCGCAGCGCAATCATGAAATAGGCGAGGGCGGTTTCGGTCAGTTGTTCCTGGGAAACCTCGCAGTATTCGGCCACGTTCAGGGCGTCGGCCAGCAGTTGGTGACGGAATTCGAGCCAGGTGTTCATATTCCTATGTAGTCGGTTGGTTTCCTATATTGGTCTGGGCCATTTTATTTCGCAGCCACGTTGTTGCATACTGATAGAAGAGGTCTTCCTCATTTTCACCCTTGCCTTGGCTTTGCTGGCGAATCCAGGTTTTTAGTGGATGCTCCGCTGGCAGGTGCGCGTACCACATTCGGAGTTTCCTGGTTTGGGTACTTGGGTCCGCCGGCTGGCTTGCGATCTGCTGCCATGCGGCCTCAAGGTCGTCCACGCCCTGGGGCTTGTATTCCAACCCGCCCTGGGTAGTGCGGCTGCGAGCGTAGTGTAATATCTTTCTAAATTCGCGGAACGATTTGTCCCATTCAAGTTGCTTCAAAAAGGTGCCCAACTGCTGTCGGTAATCAGCCCGATTGGGGTCGGCCTGGAGGTTTTGGTACAGATTCTCGATCTTGCTGATAAAGGTAGCAAATTTGTCGTCCTGGGCAACCAACTGCCTGACCTTCTCTTCCTTATCCGGGCTTCGCATTATCTGGTCATAGTCTTGGAGAAGTTGGGTAAGTTGGGGTTCGAGGTCGGGAGGCAACTGAATGTCCTTGATGGAGGGCGTAAATGCCTTGCCGCTTTGCTTTGATTTGGCATAGGACATAATTTCCTGACTGTACTGCTTGATTTGGGGTTCAACGGCAAGGAGTGCGTGAAGGGATTGTTCCAGACCGTTCAAGACGATGCCTAGCGTTCGGCTGCCGGCGTCCCGATTTGCCTGGATCATAGAGATTAACTCTTCGAGGGCATTCTTGGCCGTTTCAAAGCGATTAAGGGGATTATCTTCCTTGGGCGAGGTCCAGAAGGCGTTCCAGGCGTTCTTCACCCTGGTAAAGAAATTACCTATCCAACCTTCAGTCAACAAGTATTCGTGGTGAAGGTCGTTGAGATATTCCCTAATATAAATGTGGGGGTTTATCCGCGTTCTGGCCAACAGCGCGGCCAAACGATCAACGCGATGATCTAGCGCCGATCCCTGGATAAACTGGTACATTCGCTGCATTTACCAATTGCCCTCGTGGTAGTGCGAGTGCCTGGTCGCCCGCCTTAGATATTCCCGCAGATTAAACCTGCCGTATGGACCCACGGACTCGCCGGTTGCGGGAGCCTCCCCCGGCTCGGCAAAGCGATAGGCACCGAGTTTCATTAGGTGAGTACGCAACACATCGGCTTCATCGCGGAACCCTTCCGTTTGCTCTCGTAACTTCTCCCACTCTCGCTGGAATAATGCAATGGCCTTGCCGTATTCTTTCAAATGGGCCTCCTGAAGCTTATTGGCCTCACCTGCGGCTGCTATATCCTGGCCTTTTTGCTTGACCTGTGCCGCCAAGTTCTCGACCTCACGCTGCTGGGTGCCGATCCTGGTTTCTCTCTCTGCCAGGGTTTGTTGGATTTGTTGAAGCTCCTGGGTCTTCCTCTCAATTTCTGCGACCTTTTCCGCGACCTTGGCTTGGCCCTCGGCCCCCATGTCCTCCAGGTCTTTTTGCCACTTGGCCCGCGCGTCCTCCAATTGACCTTGAGCGTCTTCGAGTTGCTGCTTGAGATCGTCATTAAGACGCTGATAACGGTCAATCTCTTCCTGGTAGCTTTCACGCTGCCGTTGGAAATTCCGCTCCATTTCACGGACCTGCTTTTCGTAACGTCCCAACTGCGCGTGGGCGAACATGCCATAGCCGTGCCCTGCACGGATGTCGGGGAGTTGCGATTGCAACTGCATCATCAACCTGTCAGTGCCGTCTTTGTAACTGTTATAAGCGGTTCGGAAAGTGGTGAGTAATTGTGTAATGGCGTCCTTGGCAACCGCATAATCTTCGCCAATGCCTTTTGTCGCCTCCGGTGAGACGCCGGGGGCTTCCCCGACCTCCGCTAGACGGCTTTCCTTCTTTGCGCCAGGACCGTACATCGCCTGAAGGGAGGCCAAAGCGCTACCGGGGTCCGTTGATAAGCCAGCGGGCAAACTGCGAATGGGAATACTACTGTATGGCCCTTTCTGCGCCATTGGTGCCGCCGCAGGCAATGCTGCCTTGCCTTTCATATACTGGAAGGAACGAAGGCCACTCAACGTTTTCTCGGTCTGTTGAAACGCCCGCGTCACTGTGTCATGGAAGGTTTTTGCAAGCGCCTGATGCTGCTCAAGGTGGGTGTTAACGATTTGGCCAGGATCAGTCTTTTCCAAAGCCTCGAACCCGCCCGCCGGAGCCGGCTCGGCTCCCGGATCAGCACCCGCACCCGCACCCGCCTCGGCCTCCCCGACCTCGACTATCAATTTCAATATATTCTGGAAATCGTTCATACTGTTCCCCTGGCTAAGTATCTTTTGTATTTAACCGCCACGCGAATTTTTTCACACTAACCCAAAGTAATCGGCAGCACATCACCGAACCGAACAATCAGTCGTTCCTCCCACTCCTTCTTCTCCTCGCGGCCCTCCTGAAGCAAGGTGTCCCCGTCCAGTTGTACGCCCTGGTTCGGCCCAGGTGGGTTCTTGATCTTGCTGCGAATACGGCCCAGCATGATCTTGGCGAAGCACAACGCCCCCTCCTGCATGGCCTGGGTTACCTGTTTCCAGTCCGTATGCTTCTGAAGGTAATGGACGATAACCTGATGGACGCGGAACGGAATCGGATAAATCTTGATGTTGTTATATCCGCCGACCCACTCCCAGCCGCCCAGGTTGGAGGCGATACGAGAATACATCTGCTCGTATTGCTTGTACAAAACCCATTCGCCCATCCGGCCCCAGATGGGTTGAACGGGGTCAATTAAGCCGCCGGTAATGCTCGCGTAAGCACCGCCCGGATAGAAATATTCAACCGGGATCGCACCGCCCAGGTCCGAGGACTGAAAGGCAAAGGTGCCGGTTTGCTTGTAAAAGACGTTACGGACATATCCAACATCCGGCGGCAATTCGTAGACGCTCTTTCCGGGAACGGTATTGAAGACGTAATACTGGAAATACTCCCTGGGGGCGTAGTCCTCAAATACCTGGAGGGCCAGGTCCACGGCGGCGTCGAGTTGCTGTTCGTCCAGTTCAATGCTGATGACGGGTGCGCCGAGCATCAACAGGACGTAATCTTTGATTTGGCCCCGAATCTTACCCCGATTTATACGCGGGCTAAGCTGCCGCAGGTTGATCGGGTCGGAGACGCCCGGCCCGCTGCCGCATGGGTTACAGGGCTGGCAGCCAGCCTGTGTGGCCGCGTCCTTGGTGGGGCGAGAAATATACAACGTGTTCTGGGGGCAATTTGATGCCATGCCCTTATATATGAGTAGGTACTGAAAATATGGCAACACCTACCGAACCAATGTTTGTCGAACCGCGAGCTTTCGCCCGTTTCTTCAACAAAGAATACTACGGCGGGGCGCACAAGCAGTTCCGCCTGGACGAGATGGCCCGGAAGTGGCACATCTACAAGCAGCCCATCAAGTTCGACCAGGAGGACGTTCGCTTCCTGCACCAGATACCGCGCCGCTTCTGGAAACAGGCTCTTTTCAAGCGCTATCACGACGACCTCCTTGAAGCCCTTCATACCAGGGAAGAGGCCCGCAAGCCCATTTACGAGGCCAAGTTCAAGGAACTCTACGACCAGTATTTGGCTGAGGAAACAAAGGACCGCAGCCCGGAACTTGCCAAGCGCTGCGCCGGGGCCAGGGCAAGCAAGGACGCCGAAGTGTATGCCGAACGGCAGGTGCCTCACGTCGATTATCCCAAAACCAAGGTCTACGAGTTCAAAGTGCCGGGCGGCGGGGAGCCACATTATATTGAGGCGGAACCTAACCTCCAGCATTTGATACACCGGATCGAGGGCGAGACGGACGATCCGGCTGGCTACGATTTATGGAACCCCCGCGTTTCCCGTTCCGGCAGGCACAGCGCCACTCGCGGCATGAACCTGATGAAAGCCCACACAGCCTCGGAGCGATTGAGCGATTGGTTAAATTACACGGCCCACCGCATGTTGGGCGAACTGGACCGACATCCGCCGGAGTCGTGGGGGCCGGACAGCGGGGAAGGACTTGGCCAATCTGAAGTACGCGACACCTTTACGATAGATAAAGTCCGCAACGAACTGCAAAAGACCCACTGGATGAATATACCCGGCGACCCGTGGGTGCGCGAGAAATGGTTGCAAATGTTCCCCAAGGAGGACAAGGTAACCGAAACGGACATCAAAACGCGGGCCAAGTTGCGGCGCAAACTGGCGGCGGCATTGGCCTGGCACGACGTTGTGCAGATGGCCCGCCAGGGCCACCTGCGCACCCCGCCGTCCCCCAGCCACCCGCAGGGCCGACCTGTAACCGTCCGCGAACTAAAAGACGGCAGTTTAGAAATAGTGCCCGAACAACTTCACCTGCCCAAAAAGAAGGTGACCGTCACGCGGGTTAATCCCCACACCGGCGAGCGAAAGCAGGAGTCACACGAAGTCCCGATACTGCTCCCCGGCAAGTTCCTGCGTAAACTGACCCCCGAAGAGATGGAAACCATTCCCGCAGAGGCCCGTCTGGGTCACGAGAAGGACTACATGGAGGTCGATGACTACCCGGACATCGACCCGGAGGAAGAGGACGAAGAGGGTTTTACCAAGGCGGGGTGGCAAGGCACTAACCACCTGCGGGCCGGGGCGTTCCACCCCAACCAAAACACTCCAGGCCGCAAATACCTTTCGCCTTGCGACCGTAGGTTCCCCGAACGACTGACTCGGCTGGAGAAAGCATTATTGCGTAACGGCGGTCGCGGCGAACTGGACGAGGACTTCAATTTCGAGCCTCAGCCCCAGGGCCAATATTTTGGCGAAATCGTGGCGGCAATAAAGGGTGCGTTAGGGGAAGCAGTGGGCGGGGCCGAGTCCTTCGAGCAACGTGTCCTCCGCTCGATGGGCAAGAAGTTATATTCCCTGGCCTGGGACATGCTGCTGGAAAACCTGGACGATCCTAACATCTACCGGCACGCGACCCGGTACTACAAGATCAAAACGTTGGTGAGCAACTACGCCCAACAGGACTGGAGCCGTGGCACAAGGCGGTTGCGTGGCGAAAGACCGGGGATGGAACCGGACGGGGAAGACCTCCAGTCTTACATGGAACGCATTCGCTCCCGCGCAGTAGCGGAACAGAAGCAGGAAGCTTCGACTAAGGGGTGTGACCTGCGGGGGGCTAGAGCGCTTCAGACGGGCTATTGCTCCTTCAAGTATAACCTCCGCGTGTTGCACGACGAACTCCTGGCGGATGCAGAACGGGACGCCCACGCTTCCGAGGAAGAAAAAGACCAGGCGGAAAGCACCGGCGACAGCCGACTCAAACACGAGGCGTTGACCGAAGAGCGCAACGTCATTTATATGTGCTTCTATGCCCTGGCGATGACCTATGAGAACTTGGGCATGAAACCGGGGGAAGCTGAGGATCGTGCCCAGAGCGACATCCTGAAAATCAAAGGCCAGGTGAAGGAACCAAAGGCGGTCGTGGAGCGGGTGCGGGAACTGGTCGAGCAACTGAGCGCCCAGGCCGGGGCTGCCGCTCCCACCATGCCCGCTGATCGACCCCTGCCGGATGAAGTGGCCCGCCAATGGCAGGATTTTCAGGATTATATCCTCCAAGACCCCGCACAGGCGGCGGCGAAACTCAAAGACCCGACCCTGCGAAGGCCGGTAGACGCACTGGCCAAACAATACCCGGCGCTCCAAGAGCGGATGCGCGACCTGGAGGAAAGGGTCAGGGTGATGAAGCCCACCGCAATCCCACCCCGACCCGCTTCGGTGGCAACCGTGCAACCGCCGTTGGCCGGGCCGACGCCCTCCTCACCCCTGGGCGATGATGAACTGGATGACTTGCTGGCCCGTGGCGAGTGGGCCAAGATTGCCTTTCACGGAAGGTTCCAGCGACGGGGCACCCCGCGTATGGTTAGGGGCGTGTTAAAGAAACTGCAACAGAAAGTGGCCGCAGGCACGGCGACCGGAATCGACCGTGCCGCCATCGCCCTGCTCAACAAGTTGCCCCAGACCATTGAGAAAGGCCCCACGGGCGTTGGAGGAGAGGGTATATGACATTTCGTGAATGGTTAAAAATACAGGAAGCGGAGGCCGTGGCTGGTTGTGGCGGCGACGACTGCACCGACATACCACAGTTCCCCGGAGAGGGGACTTGGCAGGGCGCGGCTGCCGGCGGGCAACTCAAGTCGGTCGGGCCGGTGAAAATTCACAAGAAACACCACAAACACCACAAACACCACAAACACAAGAAGGACGAATGAATTGGATGCAGTATTTGGCGAACCCGCAAGCAGTCGCCATCAAGAAATATATGTACGAGATACTGCAAGACAAGTACGGCGAACACGACCAATTGATCGAGCGGGTGTCGCACTCCTTGACGACTGGAAAAGACGTGGAAGGGTTCGGCAAGCTGATAGCAGCCGTCTACGAATCCGGGTATTTCAAAGCCGTCAACGATCACAGGGAAACGCTCACCAAGATGGGACTCAAGGTGAACGTGGTGCCGGAAGTGAAAAACTAGGTTGGTATTCCGAGGGCACCGCCTCGAACAGCCACCCCCCGGATTGTTCGGCCTTCGACCTCACCCGCCACCACCGTTTCTCCATGATCTTGGGATAGATCACCGACCCCTTGGTGATTTTATCGGTGGCTGGTCCGCTGGTCCAAAACTGAAGAATCATGTCGCTCTGGTCAACAATATACGCCTCGAAGGTGAATGGGGACTCATATTGGATCGTGGAATAGGTTTCGCCGTACAGGTCATCTCGGCGTTGCCGCACCACGGCGGGTAGACAGTGGAAGATGGGCTTGGCCTCCGGCTCCTGCTCTTGGGGGTCCGGCATGACAACCACGGGCCTTTCGAGCGGTTGGCCGGCGGGTTGTTGTTCGTAGAACTCCCGCACCTGTTCTTCAATGGGGCTTCGCTTCTCAACAACGCCCGGTTCCGGTTTGGTGGCCTCCAATTCGGTAACGAAGTCGCGGACGGCCTGAAAGTCGGTAGCATGACGCCGCAATTCGGTCGTATCGGCCACGACTTCCCCCTTGAACCGAAAGTTGTGGAGCTTGTAATCGCCCCAAAGCTCCTGGCCCCGCATGACGGGGTTCGGGCCACGAAGCCGGTAAGGCGTACCGTCTTTATTTTTCAGGCTCATGAAAATATATACCGGACACTATAGATAAATGTGGAGGTTCGATGCCACTTGTTGTTCCCGACGTAGCTGAAATCATCCTGCTGAAGTATATCATCAACCAGAAGCAACCTGATGATCGCATACTTCACCTGTACACGAACAACTACGTTCCCTCGGACAGCACCACGTTGGCCAACCTGACGGAAGCGGACACGGCGACGGGCTACCAATCACAAGTCTTGGCCGGCGCGCAGTGGACGGTAAACCAGACTGCGGGCGTCACCACGGCAACCTACCCCGATGTAACTTTTAATTTCACGAGCGCGGTCACCATTGTCGGTTACTACGTTACTACATTATCTAACTCTTTATTGTGGGTGGAAATATTTTCCAACGGCCCCTTCGCGCTACCAGCAGGTGGCGGGCAGCTTGCCGTAACCCCGACTTTAACCTTAGACTAATTATTTGTGTTTACAAAAACCCAGGCTTGACGCCTGGGTTTTTGCATTTGGGGGGCTTATATACGTCACTATGCTAAGATTCACCCAATGGCTGTTAGTGATAGAGACGGAGTTGCGTCGGGTTGGCTACTCGATCCCCTTGATGGAGGCAACCCGCGACGTTGCCTACGAGGCCACCATTCAGGATTTCGACAGAAAGTTTCGGGAGTGGATGGCCGCGCTAGTCGCAGGGCACGTCTTTTCCGATCCCCGGAACGAGCAGGAGGCAAAACGGATGGCTTCCGAGCCGGGCTATTACCGATTCGGGAAGGCGCTGGAGAACGTCATCACTCTCGGCGGACGCAAGGATTTGGGTCAGGATATGTACGACGCCTTCAACGAGGCCGCGTTGGACATCTACAACAACCTCCTTTCCCCCAAACTCTATCAAGGGGGCGTCAAATGGGAACAGCGGAAGCAGGGTGAAATGTCCGCCGAACGGGCGGGACTGCGAGGGACCATCAACTCCTACGTCCGCAATGCGGCGCGACACGTCGCCCGTGCCGCTGGAGTCGGGGGCCGAACGGGTGAAGCCAGAGTCCAGGTCATAGGGACGGACGGGCAGCCAATTTTCCGCGCCACTTACCGACAGGCAAACCAATATGTCCGTGACGGCGAGGCGGAATGGACGGACAAATCATCGTCTCACCCAACCATCACCGCCCTGAGAGCAGATTTACAGCCCCCGGAAAACATGCCACTCTTCATCCAGCAGAGCGTCTACGAGAAGGGCCTGGACAAACCACTGGAGCCGGCGACACGCGGCGGTAGCGAAGAAGAATCAAGGATGAATATAGATGACATCAAGAGGCACACCCTGGATAGTCTGACCTCCGAGATCGAGCGGGAAGAAAGCGAGCAAGGCCCGCATTGGGCCTCTAGGGCGAAGAAGCTCCGCTGGGCGCGGGCCATGTTCATGCGAATGGCCGGGGGCCTGGGGCCGGGGGAGGCCATGAGACAAATGGCTAAAGAAGTCGCCTCCGGTGAGGACGTAGACTACCCCACCCCCTTACCGCCCAATTTTGGCGGCAGTGCCGGCGGAACCGGCGGCGGCGGCGGGTGGCAACAGAACCTCATGGCCATTATCCGCGACCATGCGCCGAATCCGTCCCAACAAGAGGAGTCGGTGAACCTGGCAATACAAATGTTCTGGCAGTGGATGCAGGAGAACTATGATCTGTAAACCGGACGGGACGCCGTACACGACGCTCGGCACCCGCCAACAATTTGACGATAGTTCGCCGGAACACGCCCTCTTCAACGTGTGGGACCAGGAAGCCATCAAGATGGGCGGCACTCCCATTTACTACTACGAGATGTTCATTAGCAGCAATACCATCGACCCCATGTACCTGGAGGCGCGAGGCAAGCTGTTCTCCAACAACCCGGTCGAGCTTTGGGGCCTATACGAACCGATCCCCTCGCAGAATGCCCAGACCGCTTTCGGCATCGACGCCCCCGACGAGATGACCTTCGAGTTTAACTATAGGGCCACCCTGGACGCCATCGGTTACCCACCGAAAATCGGCAGTCGATTGTTCACGCCCTTCCTCAAGGAGAATTGGGTCATCATTCAGCGTGCTTTGGGGGAGTTCAAGATGTGGGGCGTGGTTCGTTTGAACCTGATTTGCCAGCGTTACCAGGAGTCCACCACGACCGGCGAGGGCAAAATACCCCAAAAGGATGTGGATTACAAGATCGTCTGAGAGGGCTATGAAGTCATTTTACGAGTTCTACCGACTGTTGAGGGAAACAAATGGTGCGCCGTCAGGAGGCACCACCACTAACAGTTCGGCCAACATCGCCAGCCCGCCGGGGCCGGCACAGACGGCCAGCATGGGTGCCGCCCCCGTACCCAAGGGGTCGCTGGCACCGCCGGCCCATCAGCCGGGTCCGGCGGACGCGGCAGCGGCGATCAAGGCAGCCATTGAAGCGGTCACCAAGGTAGAAGACGCTTTGAAAACCCACCCCAACCGCCAGGCCGTCATGCAGTTGGCCCAACAAGTCACCGGGATGAAAAGCCAACTGACTCCCATGTTAGAGGCGTTAACCTCCATGCAAGAAAAGCTGGACCAGCTTGAACAGCCGACCCCACAACAGGCAAAAGACCAACAGGGTCAGCAGAACCAGGCAGCACTAAATGCCAGCGCCCAGGCCCCGCAGCAACCGCCGGGGCAGGCTCCCACCGGCGCTATGAATTCTCCGGCCCCCGCGATGCCGCAGGGTTAACGGTAAATGAATTCGATAAAGAATTCCTGCTTGTGAATCTTAAACAGGATGATGTGAGGTAATTTCGGCTTGGGCAGGTGAGTCCGAATCTCTTGGATGAAGACCGGGGACCGACTTTCCCGCCGCTTGATGCGGTAAGCTTTCATTTTCTCCTGACGAGTTTTCGTGGCATTTTTCGCCGGACGGCCTCGGCCTTGGCGGTGTCAATGGATTGTTGATTCGCCTCCGCTTCTTCGAGGAAGCGGTCAACGCCGGCCTCGCCGCCCTTGGCGTAGACCGTACTCAACACCTTGTATTTATCATCGAAGCACAAATCCTGGTGGTCCCGCCAGGTGTTCTTGGAAATCTGCCTGGCCACCTTATGGATGCGGGCATCGCGCACGTTCCTCTTGGCGACTTCCGCCGAGGCCATTTGCGTGACCTCGTAGGTGACCCGTTTGGGCAATACCAGAATTTGTGCATACGGCTCCCCCTGGCGGAATATATGAGTCTCGCCGGGCAGCGGGGCGCGGAACACGACGAAAAAAACCTTGGGCCACCAGTCCCCCTGGATGTGACCGCACACCGGGATCGGCACCGTGCCCGTGCGGTCGGTGTAAAAGCGGGGATGCGGCTCGATGCGAATAACGCAGTTGGGCGGACACTTGATGTCGAGCGAGGAAGTAAAGCCGTAATGACCGGGGGCGAAATTCCCAAAGGGCGGGAACCTTACCCCATCGGGGGAATATTCCTTCTCCCAATCCCCGTCGAACACCACCTTGCCGTCCAGGTTGCGCACCGTGCATTCGGTGTCAAAGGTGTAGATCAACTCCAGCCCGTAGGTTGAAGCTTCCACGAACGGGGGACAGTGCCAGGGCTGCGGCACGTCCCCGTCCGAATGGCCATGTGAATCCCCGGCCCAGCCCGGAATTTGCAGCTTGATGGGCCGGGGCGGAACGCCCTTATACCACTTCCGGTACTTTATCTCGACCTTCTCCATATTTTTGCTCTTATTACAGCTAACTACCTTATTATATCGAGGCATCCATGAAGTCCGTTGGACCAACCATCACCGACCCAGAGAAAAGTCTGGTAGAGTGCCAGCCGAAGGGTCTGCCACAATCCGAGAATATCGACCCACCGCCGCCATACTGCCCGCAGCCTTGCACGCCAAAACCAAACCAGCGTGACCCAGGCTCGGAAAAAGACAGTTGGCTGGAAGACATTCTGAGCAAGCGGGTGCAACTCGGTTCGAGCGGCCTGTGCGACCCCATGCAAACGGGTCAGATTATTAACGATCTGGACAACCCGCAGCGTCAGGTCGTTTATCGCTACTCCAAGGCGCTGCGTGCTTGCGACGAGGCGGTGATGGATTTGTTCAGGAACATCGTGGTCATTGACGAAGACGGCATCGCCCACCCGGTCCCGATCATATGGGCGACCCAAGAGCGTGCGGTCCTCGCGGTGGTGCAAGAGAACTTTCGCAAGGACGAGACGAACGTGGTGGACCGCATTCGCCTGCCGATGTTGGCCATCTCCTCAACCGAGTTCGCCTTCAACCAGAACCGTTACACCTACCACAAGGCAATCAATTACATCAACGACCACCAGGGCAAACCCGGCTTCACCGTCAAGGAGAAGTTCGAGAGGGACACCATTTTCGGCGTGGCGCGAGGTCTGCCGGTCGATATTAGTTACACCCTCTACGCCTGGACGCTCTATCTCGAAGACATGAACCAGATTTTGGAACAAGTCCTCTTAAAATTCAGCCCGATTGCATACATACGGGTGAGAGGCGTCACATGGGAGGTCGGCGTCAAGTTAGACAGCGTGGCTAATAACTTGGAGACGGAGCCGGGTGACAAGAAACTGCGGGTCATAAAGTTTCAGTTTAATATCAAGGCTGAGACATATATACCGCAACCCATTACTCGGAGTAAAGCGGTCCTGAAGACGCGAGTGGAGTTCGTAGACGGAATGACTGAACAGAACATTACCCAGGTCATCGGAAGACTTGAAGAAGCCGTTAAGGAGCTTGAATGCTAGAGATTCGGAACAAGAGCAAATTTCCCGTGCAATTGATCGTCCGGTCACGGATGGCTCCGAAGGCATTTA
>Ga0066903_100001120_pt1 | contig 18931 bp, 11 predicted proteins | sample PanSoiMetaGPlot1_FD_67491 | JGI IMG/M metagenome (GOLD analysis project Ga0066903, IMG submission 67491) | Tropical forest soil microbial communities from Panama analyzed to predict greenhouse gas emissions - Panama Soil - Plot 1 (version 2) | ecosystem: Environmental > Terrestrial > Soil >... | reverse complement strand
CACACGGACAAGAAGTTCTTGGCCGCGGATTACGCGGAACACACGGACAAGAAGTTCTTGGCCGCGGACTACACGGAACACACGGACAAGAAGTTCTTGGCCGCGGACTACACGGAACACGCGGACAAGGCCGAGGCCACGGACTACGGCGTGGTTCTGAAGCGATCGTCGCTCGAGGAGATGTGGACGCCTCAGATCCGCGCGACGGCGGGAGAAGGCGTGAACGGCGCCGAGTCGTCGGCGGCGCTGTCGTTCTTCGTAGAAAATTGGCCGCTCGACTCGCTTCGCTCGCTCGGGCCAGGGTCCGGTGTGCAACTGATCGGTCACAGCGGAGATCAGAACGGCTTCATCTCGCACCTCTATTTGCACCGTCCGTCCCGAACAGGGTGGGTGATCTCGATGAACACCGACACGACGCCGGCCAAAGACGGGTCGCGTCCGGGCAGCCGCGACGTTGACATGGAAGTACGCAAGCTGATCCTCGAGAAGATCATCGCCCGCTAAGAGCGGAGCGAACGAGCGACAGCGAGTGAGCCACGCGAACGGAGCGCGCCGGCAAAGCGGCGCGCGAGAGCGCGTGTGGGGGAGTCCGAGGGGCAACGCCCCTCGGATCAAGACGTACGCAAGCTGATCCTTGCAAACCTGATCAAGTAGGGACGAGCGCCGAAACACGCGCCGATCTCCGTCGTAACTGCGGCAGGAGGTTCATGCATGCGTATCCGGCGCTTCCTCGTCTTGTGCTTCGTGCTGACGGCCGTGACTCCCGCGCTCGTGTGCGCCCAGGACACACGCAAGGTCGGCATCACCATGGCCTACCCGGCGTCGTTCGGCGTGCTCTGGCACACCAGCAGCAAGATGGCGATCCGGCCGGAGATCGCGTTCAGCGGCACTTCGAGCGAGACGACGTCGACGGTGGCGAACCAGTCGATCAGCAATGAGGCAGACGGCTGGGGCATCGGTACGGGCGTCAGCGCGATCTTCTATCTGCGTACGTACGAACACCTGCGCACGTACGTCAGTCCCCGTTTCAGCTACACCTACGGGTCCAGCACGTCGTCGATCGCGTCGACGATCACGGGGGCGCTGCCGACCTCCGGCACGCAGACGACGAAGGGCATCGGCGGTTTCGGATCGTTCGGAGCGCAGTACATGCTCGGCGATCGGTTCAGCGTGTTCGGCGAGGTCGGATTCGGCGTCGTCCACTCGACCACCGACTCGTCCGCGGTGACGGCGATCTCGGCCAGCGGCAACGCCTGGGGCACGCGCGCCGGCGTCGGCGTCGTGTTCTACCCGTAGAGGCGCGGCGCGCTGCGTCAGTGTGCGGCGACAAACTCCCGCAGCAGATTGACGGCGACGCGCGACCGGTAGCGCGCGGTCGAACGCATGTCGTCGATCGGCGCGATCCCGGACGCGAGCGCGCGTTCGGCGTCGGCGACGGCGCCGGCGTCGAGCGCGCGGCCGCGCAGCGCCTGCTCGGCGGCGGTCGCGCGGATCACGGTCGGCGCGACGCTGCCGAGCGCGATCCGGACGTCGGCCACCGTCGGGCCGTCCATGCGGAGCGTGCCGGCGAAGCAGACCTTCGAGATGGCTTGCGCGCGGCGGGTGCCGACCTTCCGGTAGTAGTCACGCCAGGGGTTCACGGGGTTCGACGGGTTCGAGGGGTTCAGACGCGACGGCAGAATGACTCGCGCGATGAGCTCGCCCGGGCGCAGATCCATCTGCTTGTAACCGCGGTGAAACGCCGTGTAGGGGACGCGGCGGGTACCTGACGCTGAGACGAGATCGAGCGACGCGTCGTAGACGAGGAGCACCGGGGGCGTGTCGGCGGCGGGCGACGCGTTCGCGATGTTGCCGCCGATCGTGCCGCGGTTCTGCGTGGCGATGCCGCCGGTCTCGGCCGCGGCGAGCCCGAGCATCGACCAGCGCGCGGCGATCGCGGGCGCGTGACGGATCTCGGTGTAGGTCGTGAGCGCCCCGATCGTCAGCCCGCCGTCCGGCGTCGAGGCGACGCCCGACAGCTCGGCGCACTTCGCGAGATTCACGTAGCGGCCGGGCGGCAGATGGCCCGCCTCGAGCACGACCATCAGATCGGTGCCGCCCGCGAACGGACGCGCCTGCGGATGCGCGGCGAGATCGGCGAGCGCCTCGCCGAGCGATCCCGGCGTCACGAGCTCGTAGCCGTCGAGGACGGGCATCAGGCGAGCCTCCGGACGGCCTCGAACACCGACGCGAAAATGCGCATGTAGCCGGTGCAGCGGCACAGGTTGCCCGCGAGCGCGGCGCGGACTTCGTCGTCGGTCGGATCCGGATGGCGCGACAGGAGCGCGTGCGCCGCCAGCACCATGCCGGGCGTGCAGATGCCGCACTGCGCGCCGCCGCACTCGAGAAACGATTCCTGGATCGCGTGCAATCTCGTCTGGTTCGCCACGCCTTCGATCGTGGTGATCGACGCGCCGTCGGCGTGCGCGAGCGGCGTCAGGCACGAGTTGACCAGCGCGCCGTCGACGAGCACGGCGCACGCGCCGCACTCCCCTTCGCCGCAGCCTTCCTTCACGCCCGTGAACCCCGACGCTCGCAGCACGTCGAGCAGCCGCGCCATCGGATGGCCCTCGAGCGGCGTGCGGCGTCCGTTGATGATGGAGTTGACGATCATGGACGCTCCATCAGGTCCATCAGACGCTCCGGCGTGAGCGGCAGGCGCGTGACGTCGGCGCCGGTCGCGTCCGCGACGGCGTTGAAGATCGCCGGCGCGGGACCGTCCATCGGCAGCTCGCCGATCCCCTTGGCGCCCGCCGGGCCGTACGCATACGGCACTTCCTCGAAGTAGACGCGGATGTCGGGCAGATCCATCGACGTCGGCATGATGTAGTTCGTCATCTGCGAGTTGACCATCCTTCCCTCTCGCCAGACGACGTCCTCGTAGAGCGCCCAGCCGATGCCCTGCGCGACGCCGCCTTCGATCTGTCCGGTGGCGAGCGTCGGGTTGATCACTCTGCCGACTTCCTGCACGGCGACGAAATCGTCCACGCGCGTCTCCCACGTCCGCGTGTCGACCGACACTTCGGCGACGTAGACGGCCCAGCCGTACGTGCCGTACGCGTCGCCGAGATACTTCTCGTCGTCCCACACCAGGCCCGGCGGCGGCGCATACTGGCTCGTCGCGCGCAGCGTGCCGAACGTCTCGACGTAGCGGCGGCACGCCGTCTGGAACTCGCCGCGCGTGGAAACCGCCGGCAGGAACCCGGCGTCGACGAGCGTGTGGCGGACGCCGAGCGCGGCGGACTCGACGAGGCGCCCGACCACCATGCAGGTGCGCGACGCCACGGTCGGTCCGCTGTCGGGCACGACCGACGTGTCGGGCTGCGCGACGTCCACGTCCTCGGGATCGATCCCGAGGGCGCCGGCCGCGATCTGGGAAAAGATCGTGTTGGTGCCCTGGCCGATCTCGGTGCTCGCGGCGAGCACGCGCACGGTGCCGTCGATCGTGCCTTCGACGGCGACGACCGACTTGAGGTGGACCTCGCCCGACCCCGTGAAGCCCGCGCCGTGGAAAAAGGTCGCGAAGCCGATGCCGTTCTTCACCGCGCGGCTGGTATTCTCGCGCGCAAACCGCGCGCGTTTGGCGTGATAGTCCGAGAGCTGGAGCGCGCGATCGAGCAGGCCGCCCATGTCGACGGGCTCCTTGATCGTCTGGCCGACCGCGAGCGTGCCGCCGAACGTGATGAAGTTGCGGCGGCGGAACGCTTCGGGCGTGAGGCCTACGGCCGACGCCACCTTGTCGATGTGGCGCTCGAGCGCAAACAGGCTCTGGGGCGCGCCGAACCCGCGGAACGCGCCGTGCGGCGGCGTATTCGTCGCGACCGCGCGACCGCGCACGCGCACGTTCGGGCACGAGTACGGCCCCGCGGCGTGAATCGTGCCGCGCGACAGCACGACGGGCGACAGCGTGCAGTACGCGCCGCCGTCGATCGTGAAGTCGATGTCCATCGCGAGGAGGTCGCCGTCGCGCGTCACGGCGGTGCGATGGCGCGTGCGCGACGGATGGCGCTTGGTCGTCGCCGCCATGTCCTCGTCGCGCCCGTAGATCATCTTGACGGGCCGTCCCGACTTCCACGCGAGCAGCGCCGCGTGGCCGGCGATCACCGACGGATACTCTTCCTTGCCGCCGAATCCGCCGCCGGTTTCCATCTGCACGACGCGGATCCGCTCGGGCGGCAGGTTGAACAGTCCCGCGAGCGCCTTGTGGATGTAGTAGGGACACTGCATCGAGCCCCAGACCGTCACGCCGTGCGCCGGGTCGGCGACCGCGAGCATGCCGTTGGGCTCGATGTAGAGCTGCTCCTGCGCGCCGGTCTCGTAGTCCCCTTCGACGACAATGGCCGCCCGCGCGAACGCGGCGTCGACGTCCCCCTTCTGCACCGTGTAGCTCTTGAACACGTTGTCGGCGCCCCACACGATCTCGCGCCGCGCGAGCGCCTCGTCGATCGTGAACACGGGCGGCAGCGGCTCGATGTCGATCGTCACGTGCCGGCGCGCCTCGTCGGCGCGCGCGCGATCGCGGTGCGCGACGAGCGCGACCGGCTCCTCGCGGTGGTTGACGACGTCGTGCGCGAGGTACGGCTGGTCGTCGAGAATCAGCTTCACGACGTTCCTGCCTGGGATGTCGGCGGCGGTGACGACCACGAACTCGTCCCACGGGAACGCCGGATCGAAGGTGATCGCCTTGATGCGGCCGCGCGCGACGGGACTCCGGACCGTCACCCCGTGCAGCACGCCCGCCGGCGACACGTCGTCGACGTACATCGCCTGCCCGGTGACCTTCGCGCGCCCTTCCTTGCGCAAGACGGACCGGCCGATCTGGGGAACATCCATTCGAGCGATTCTAGAACGTATCGCACCTGACGTGAGACTGAGACGTACCGACGGTAGCGGCCACAAAGATCACAAAGGTCACGAAGATCACGAAGAAAACCAATTCGTCTTTGTGATCTTTGTGACCTTCGTGGCCTTTGTGCCGCTGCCGTCGGCACGTCTCAGGCACTCATGTCACGGGCAGCGGCCCTGCACGATTTTCACGAACGACGCGCTGCGCAGCTCGTCGAGCGTGAGGCCGGTCAGCGCGCCGACCTCGTTTTCACGGACGGCGCCGCAGTTCAGCGCGCGCAGGAAGAAGTTCAACAGCCCCTGCCCCGTCGCGGCATCGTCGAACACCTCGCCGACGAGCGTGGCCTGCGCGGCGCGCGCGATGAAGTTGCGCAGCCGCTCCGACGCCGCGTCGAGGCTCTCGAGGAAGAATGCGTACACGGCGGCATAGCGTGTGACGAGCTGCGCAGGGTGGAGATCCCAGCCCTGGTAGAAGCCGTTCTCGAGCGAGTGCCGGATGTCGTCGTAGTGCAGCTTCCACGCGCGATGGATGACGGCGCGATCGGTGCCGACTGGCAGCACGTTGGTTGCGCCGTCCGAGAGCCGCACGTCGGTGCCGGCCAGCGCGACCTGCATCACGCCGCGCGCGAAGTCGCACACCGGGTGGCGCATGTGCTGGTAGGCAGCGGTGATGCCGAGCGACGCCGTATAGTCGTACGTGCCGAAGTGCGCCGCCGTCACCCGGCCATGCGCGTCGCGCACGAGCCTCGGCAGCGCGACCGCGCCGTGCTCGTCGAAAATCGAGTACGGCGTCTCGACCATCAGCTCCATCCGCAGCGAGCCGGGTGCGAGATGGTGCGACGCCTCGATCCGATCGAACGCCGCCGCGAGCGCGCCGACCTGCGAGGCCGCCGTAATCTTCGGGAGCGTGACGACGAAGTTGGACGGCAGCGTGCCGGACGTCTCCTCCAGGAGGCGATCGATGAAGAGATGCGCGGTTCGCAGGGCGCGGTTGTGCATCTCGTCGCCGAGGTTCTTGATCCGGATCCCGATGAACGGCGGCAGGGTGCCCTTCGTCGCGCCGCCTGCCACCTCGCTTGCCGCCGACTGCGCGTGGCCGTCCTCCTCCGCATCAGGCCGATTGCCGTAGCCGTCCTCGAAGTCGAGCCTGAAGTCTTCGACCGGCTCGCGCGTCAGCTTGTCCTTCACGCGCGCGTACACGCGTTCGGCGAGCGCGTCCGGGATCCCGACCGCCGCCGCGAGCGACGCGGCGTCGGGCGCGTGATCGTTCATCACGCGCAACGCCGTCGCGCCCAGCTTCGCCGCCGTGTCCGACTTGAAGAGATGCGCACCGCCGTACACCGTATGAACGGGCTGCCGTCGCGCGGTTTGCACGGGAGCAGCGTATCATTCCGCCCTGACCCGCATGGCCGTCAGCGACTGGTTCCGGCCGCCGCGATACCTGCTCGCGCTGTTTCTGGTGCTGACGCTGGCGCCGGCGTCGGGGCTCGTCTGGCTCGGATGGCGCATGCTCGCGCTCGATCGCGCGCTCGCGCGGCAGCAGCTTCAGAACCGGCTCGAAGGCGCCGGCGATCTGATCGCCGCGGAGCTCGATCGCGAGCTCGGCGCGCTCGAGGGGACGCTGCCGGCGCTCGTCACCCGAGGATCCGAGGCGCTCGAGCGCGACGGCGCGGTCGTCGTCGCACTCGGTCGCAACGGGTTGGACCGCCGCGCGGGTTCCACGCTGTTGTTCGTCCCCGATGCCGCGCCCGACGCCGATCCCTCGTCCACGATCTGGTCGGCGGCCGAGGCCGACGAGTTCCAGCACGGCCGGTACGAAAGAGCGATCGCCGAGTTCCGGCTGCTCGCCCAATCGGACGACGTACGCGTGAGGGCCGGGGCGCTCGTGCGCATGGCGCGCAACCTTCGAAAGGCCGACCGCACTGCCGAGGCACTTCAGGCCTATCGAGACCTCGCCGCGCTGGGCGACGTTTCGGTGGGCGGCGAACCGGCGGCGCTCATCGGCCGGCAGGCGCGCTGCGCGCTGCTGAACGATCTCGGCCGGCTGGACGAGTCGCGGGCGGAAGCGGCCAGCCTCACGACCGATCTCGAAGGCGGACGCTGGCCGATCGATCGATCGGCCTTTCTCTTTCAGTGGCAGCAGGCCCGCCGCTGGACCGGAGTGGACGACACGACGGCGAGCCTGTCGTCGCCACGCATTGCGAATCGCCTCGCTCTTGCGACGGCGATCGACGGCCTCTATCGCGAGTGGCGCGACACCGCCCGCGCGCCTGGCGGCTGGCACGGCCGGCGCAGCATCTGGGTCAACGAACGCCCCGTGCTGGTGATCTGGCGCACGGTCGACGATCGGCTGCTCGGATTCGCCGCCGCGCCGCGCTACATCGGCGACGCGTGGAGCCACATCTGGCGCGATCGCCGCGCGCTCGTGACGCTGACGGACGCCGACGGACATCGCGTGTTCGAAGGCGGCCCGCCCGGCCTGGGACCGAGCGTCGTCAGGACTCAACCCGACACCGGACTGCCGTGGACCCTGCGGGTGGCGAGCGCCGAACCCGACCAGGAGCTTGCGGCGCTGGCCGGACGCAGAGCGCTCCTGCTTGCGGGTCTCGGCCTCACGGCATTCCTGGTCCTTGGAGGAAGTTATTTCGTTGCGCGCGCCGTTCAACGGGAACTGGCGATCGTCCGATTGCAATCGGATTTCGTCGCGGCAGTGTCGCATGAATTCCGGACGCCGCTCACGTCGATGCGCCACCTGACGGATCTCCTGCTGACCAAACCCGCGATCGGCGACGAACGGCGCCGCACGTATTACGAAGTCATGGCGCGCGAAATCGATCGGCTCCATCACTTCGTCGAAACGCTGCTCGACTTCGGACGCATGGAAGCGGGCGTGGAGCGCTACCAATTCGAACCGATTGACGCCGCGCCCTTCGTATCGGCAGTCGTCGACGAGTTCCGCCGCGAGATTGCAGCGGGCTCGCATCCGATCGAGACGAACGCCGAAGAAGGCCGCGCCGTCGTTCGAGGCGATCGCGAGGCGCTCGCCCGCGCGCTGCGGAACCTCCTCGACAATGCAGCCAAGTATTCGCCGGCGGCCGCACCGATTCACGTCACGCTCAACCGGGAGGGCCGCAGGGTTGCCATCGGCGTCCACGACCGCGGTCCCGGAATTCCGGCGAGCGAGCAGAAGCTGATCTTTCAGAAGTTCGTCAGGGGCGCCGCGTCGCAGGCGGCCGGCATCAAGGGCACGGGCGTCGGCCTGACGATGGTGCAACAGATCGTCAAGGACCACGGCGGCGACGTTCGTCTGAGGAGCGACGCGGCGGGCAGCAGTTTCATCATCCTGCTGCCGGACGCCGTCGAACACGACACATGAAGCAGCGGATCCTCGTCGTCGAGGACGACCCGGCCATCGCGCTCGCGCTCGAAGACGACCTGACGTCGGAGGGCTACGACGTCGAAGCCGTGTCCGACGGGAACACGGCACGTGAGCGAGCGGGCAGCGGACGGTTCGACGGCATTCTGCTCGACGTGATGCTGCCGGGGCGCGACGGATTCCAGGTCTGCCGCGACATCCGCCGCGCCGGCATCCGCACGCCGATCATCATGCTGACGGCGAAGGCGCAGGAAGCCGAAAAGATCCTCGGCCTGGAGCTCGGGGCGGACGACTACGTCACCAAGCCGTACAGCCCGCTGGAGCTGCGCGCGCGAATCAAGGCCGTGCTGCGGCGCGGCTCCGAGCCGGTGCCCGACACGTACCGATTCGGCGACGTGGAAGTGGACTTTGGCCGGCGCGAGCTGCGGCGCGGAGCCGAGGTCGTCGATCTCACGCCGCTCGAGTTCAAGCTGCTCGCGCTCTTCATCCGGAACCGTGGTCTCGCCCTGGGCCGCCGCCGGCTGATCGACGAGGCGTGGGGAACCGGCACGTTCGTGACCGATCGCGTCGTCGACAACCAGGTGACCAATCTGCGCAAGAAAGTCGAGCCCGATCCCTCGGTGCCGCGCTACGTGCTCAGCGTGCGCGGGTACGGGTATCGATTCGACGGGTGATCGTGACCGAATCGTGACATTTCCCTCGTCGGCGGCTGACACGCGCGTCGTAGAGTCTCTGCCCGGAGAGAGCTGATGAAGGTGACGCACGTTCTGGTCGTCGCGGCGCTCGCCCTGGCGGCGCCGGTCCTCACCGCGCAGGACCAACAGGCCGGCGAGATCCAGCTCAAGGCGGCGATGCATCGCGAGCTCGTCGACGGCAACCTGCGGGCGGCGATTGCCGACTACCAGGCGGTCGTGTCGAAATACGGCGCCAACCACCCGGTGGCGGCGCGGGCGCTGCTGCAGATCGGACGCTGCTACGAGAAACTCGGGCAGAAAGAGGCGCGCGCCGCCTACGAGCGTCTGCTGCGCGACTACGCCGACCAGTCGGCACTCGTCGCTGAAGCGCGCGCCGGCCTCGCCGCGCTGGCTGGCGGGGACGCGGTGTCTCGATCAGCGTCGGCGACAGGTCCCGTCGTGCATGCGCTTCCGCAGGTCGACGCCCTGAACGACATCCGGTCGCTCTCGCCCGACGGCACGAAGGCGACGTTCGGCAATTACGACAACGACGCCATGAACGTGGCCGTCTACGACTTCACGTCCCGCCAGGCGACGCTCCTGACGAATTTCGACTGGACGACCACATATGCCTGCTGCGCCATCTGGTCGCCGGACGGCCGACAGGTCGCCTACCTGCAGGCGGAATACAGTCCAGGCTCGCCGTCCGAGCTGCGAACCGCCACGCTCACTGGTGAGAGTCGTGTCATCCTTCGATTCGACGCCGGCGCCAATACGCACATCCTGCCCGCTGATTGGCTGGCCGACGGACGCCGTATTCTCGTCGTGATCCAGCGCGCCGACAAGTCGTCGGCGATCGGGTTCGTGCCTGCCGCCGGCGGGCCCTTCACGGAGTTACGTTCCCTCCAGTGGAAGGGAGGCGGCAGGACGGACCTGCCGAGCGCGTCGCCGGACGGCCGATTCGTGGCCTTCGCGGACGGTGCCATCGGGATGCGCGACATCCACGTGGTCAGTGCCGATGGCCGCACCGACTCGCGTCTGACCGACGATCCCGCGGACGACAGTCAGCCCCGCTGGTCTCCCGACGGACGGTACCTCGCCTTCACGAGCAATCGCGGCGGCAGCACGGCTCTGTGGGCGATCGCCGTCAAGGACGGGCAGGCCGCCGGAGAGCCGTTCCGGATCAACGAGGGCATGCAGGACACGAGCGTCCTCAACTGGACGACGCATGGTCTCGCATATGTGCAGCGTCCGGAGACGTTGGACATCTACACGATCGACGTCGACCGCTCGACCTTGCAGCCTACCGGCCACCCGCGACAGCTCACATACTCCCGCACCGGTCGTAATGTCGGACCGGCCTGGTCTCCGGACGGACGGTTTCTCGCGTTCGTGTCCAGTTCCCCGGCCGACGCCGAGCACCGCTATCTCGTCGTGATGCCAAGCGGCGGTGGCGATCCGCGTGAGTTCCTGATCCCGACCAGCCGGTACCGGTACCCGGGGGACCCCTATGACCTGCGCTGGTTCGGCGACGGCAACGGACTCGGGTTCAGCGGCACCGACGGCCACGGCGACCCGGTGCTGTTCCGTGTCACGCTGGCGGCCGGCCGTTGGGACACGTATCCGCTGGCGATCAAGACCTGGACGCGGATCGAATGGAACGCCGACGGCAGCCGGTACTTCTACGTGCGGCAGGACCTTGCGGGAGACGCTCCCATCATCTACGAACACGATCTCGCGAGCGGCAGCGAGCGCGTCGTGTTTCGGGCAGCGGCGAAGACTGCGATCCTGCGGCAGATTCGGCTTGGCCCCGACCGCCGCTCGCTGGCCATGACGGCCACGGCCATCGACGGCAAGTCAGAGATCAGGCGTGTGCTCGTCGTGGATACGCAGAGCGGCGAGGCACGCACCATCGCAGAGGAAACGAGCGGTCCGTCTCCCGACGCATCTGTCAGCTTCAACGGACCGTTCTGGTCGCCCGACGGTCGAACCGTGATCGTGCCGGAGTACAGGGGAACCGCCACCCTGTCCCAACTGCGGTTCCTTCCTCTCGACGGCGGCACCGCACATTCTTCGCCGGTCGACGCACTCGTCGGGAGACCGGCCATCGCTCCCGGCGACGTCTCCCCATACGTTTTCAACTTCGTCCTCACGCCCGACGGCACACGAATGGCGTTCGTGCGCATGTCGGGCCGCCAAGATGCCCACGTAATCGAGAACGCGGTCCCAGCGTCCCCGCGACGCTGAGAGCGACCCATGCGGGCGATGGTTTTCGTCGGGTACGCCCGTGGTGTGTTCGGTCCTCGCGACTTTCGGAGGAGGAAATGATGGTCCGCCGAGTTTCTGTCTGGCTGGTGTTCGTCATCATCGGGATGTTCCTGCCGATGCCGGCGGCTGCGCAGGACACCGTTCCGCCGCTCGTGCAGATCGGCGGCGACTTGCTCGATCAGCACGGCAAGCCGCTGGCCGGCACGCAGACCGTCACGTTCGCGCTCTACAGGGAGCCGTCCGGCGACGCGCCCTTGTGGGTGGAGGTTCAAGCGGTGACGGCGGACGCCAAAGGCCACTTCGTTGCGCTGCTCGGCGCGATGTCGCCTGGCGGATTGCCGCTCGATCTGTTCCGGACTGGCCAGGCGCGCTACCTGAGTCTGCAGGCGGCCGGTCATCAAGAGCAGCCGCGCACCTTCCTGGCAAGCGTGCCGTACGCGCTCGCGCCGCTCAGCGCGCTGACGAACGCCACCGCGGCGCCGGCTGGCGCGATGTCAAACCCGATCGACGAAGCATCGAGATCCACCGCGTCCGTCCCGGCGGCGGCTTCGCCGCCAGCGATCGTTGCGCCTCCGACGCCGATCGCCGCAATCGTCACCGATTCAACGAGTGGGCTGACGAGCACCAAGACGGGATCGACGGTGACGCTCAACCTGATCACGAGCTGCAGCGCGGGTCAGCTGTTGAAGTGGAACGGCAGCGTGTGGGGATGCACGGCCGACACCGACGTCCAGGTCGGCGTCACCGGCGGCGGGCTCAATGTGCAGGCGAACAGTACGAGTCCCAACATCGTCGGTGGCTTCAGTGGCAACCTCGTCAGTACCGGTGTGGCCGGCGCGACGATCGCAGGCGGCGGCCAGAACACCTTGAATGGCGTGTTGTGTCTGCCCGGGGTCAACTGTCAGGCCACCAACCGTGTCACGCAAAGCTTCGGGACGGTGAGCGGCGGAGACAACAATCAGGCGGGCGGCGGCGCTGGAACGGGAACCGCCAGCTTCGCGACAGTCGGTGGTGGATCGTCCAACACGGCGAGCGGACGGTACTCGACCGTCCCTGGTGGGCTCCAGAACGGTGCGGCTGGTTCATTCAGCTTCGCCGCGGGTAGGAGCGCTAAGGCGAACCACGACGGTTCGTTCGTCTGGGGCGACAACTCGTCCGCCAATTCGTTTGCATCGACGGCGGCCAATCAGTTTCTGCTTCGCGCCAGCGGTGGCGTTGGCGTCAACACGAACGCACCGATTGCGACGTTGGATGTCAGAGGGGACCTGAACCTTCAGGACTCGACCAATGCCGGTGTCATCAGGTTTCCATCCAACGGCGGCCTCTTCCTGCGTGACAACGCCAACAACCTCGATCGGATGTTCGTCTCGGGATCGACGGGCTACGTCGGGATCGGGACGCACAGCCCGACGCAGGCGCTCGACGTCGCCGGCAGCGTCAACGTCTCGGACAATGTCGCCGCGCGCAACATGAACGCGGGCGGCAGCATCTTCGCCCTCGGGAATGTCAGAGGCAATCAATTGTGCATCGCAGAGGATTGCCGAAGCGCCTGGCCGGTACCGACCGGTGGTGGCGGGCTGACCGGTTATGGTACGAGCGGCACGCTCGCGACGTGGTCAGGTGGCGCCTTATTCAACTCCTGCTGCTTCACAGAAGACAGTTCCGGCGCCAAAATCCAATTGTCGCAGGGGGTCGGCGGATTTGACGTGTTGTGGACGGGGGGACTTACTCCGGACATCGTCGGTGGGTCCTCAGCAAATCGAACGGGCGTCGGCAAGTGGGGGCAAACAATTGGTGGTGGGGGTGCCGCGCTTTCTCCAAACATCGTAGACGGCGTCTACGGCACCGTCAGCGGTGGAAGTGGTAACACCGCGGGCTTTTTTTCCACCGTGCCAGGTGGTTCAAACAACAGCGCCCTCGGGTCCTACTCATTTGCCGCCGGTCTCAACGCGAAGGCGAATCACGCTGCGACATTCGTATGGTCCGATAGCTTTGAGAACCGCGATTTCGCTTCCACGGGTGACAACCAGTTCTTGATTCGGGCGCAAGGAGGAGTAGGGATCGGTACACCCAGTCCGACTCAGGCCCTCGACGTCAACGGCAACGTCAAGGCGGCGAAGTTCATCGGCGACGGTTCGCTGCTGACGAACCTCCCATCAGGCGGTGGAACGATCACAGGCGTGACGGCGATTGGCGGCCTCACGGGAGGCGGCACGAGCGGCAGCGTCAACATTGCGGTCGACTTCGCGACGACACAGAAGCGCGTCTCCGGCGTCTGCGCCGGGGGCAGCGCGATCCAAACCGTGAACGGCGATGGAACGGTGACGTGCCTGCCGGCTGGCGTGGGCGGCGTCGGCGCATCCAACCATCTCGCCCGATGGAATAACGGACAACTGTCCGATTCGCTCATCACTGACGACGGTTCCAGCCTGCAGGTCGTGGTTCCGGGACCTCACGGTGCGATCGGTGGACTGCAGGTGACGTTCGACAACTCGGGTATCAGTCCGAACATCGTGGGAGGCTCTGCCTCGAATCTCATATCGGGTCTCGTGGTGGGTGGGACGATCGCCGGTGGTGGCGAGAGCGGTGCGCCCAATTCCCTCACGGGGAGTTGGGGTGCGATCGGCGGCGGAACGGGAAACAGCGCGGGCAACGGCTCGTTCGTCGGCGGAGGCGAACGAAATACCGCGAGCGGTGTTTCCGTGATCGCGGGCGGGTTGTTCAACCAGGCCAACAACAACAGCTTCGTTGGAAGCGGAGCGAACAACGTCGCTGACAAGGAATCAGTGGTGCCTGGCGGCAACGGAAACCAGGCGACCGGTATCCGTAGTTTTGCGGCGGGATTCCATGCCGAGGCGAAAGACGACGGTGCCCTCGTCTGGGCGGACATGTCGGACGGGGCCCCCTTCACATCGAGCGGGAAGAACCAGTTCCTGATCCGCGCCGCCGGCGGCGTCGGCATCGGGACGAATGCTCCCGGTGAACAACTCGACGTCAACGGCAACGTCAAGGCGGCAAAATTCATCGGCGACGGCTCGCTGCTGACGAACCTCCCGTCAGGCGGTGGAACGATCACGGGCGTGACGGCGGCCGGCGGCCTCACCGGCGGCGGCACGAGCGGCAGCGTGAGCCTCGGCGTTGCGACAGGTGGAGTCACGAACGCGATGCTCCAGAGCTCCTCGGTGACGTTGACGGCCGGTGACGGTCTCGCCGGCGGCGGCGCGATCGCGCTCGGGGGCTCGACGTCGCTCAACGTGGACTTCACGTCGAGTCAGCGGCGCGTGACCGGGAGCTGTGGCGCCGGCACGGCGGTGCAGAGCATCAGCGGCGACGGGACCGTCAGCTGCGGCGCGGTTGCCGGAATCGGCGGCGTGGGCACGCCGAACCGGCTCTCGCGGTTTTCAAACGGGACAACTCTGACCGACTCGAGCATCCTGGACGACGGGACGAACGTCGCGATTGCGGTCGCCGGGGGCGGTCTCAGTGTCCTGGCAAACCAGGTAAGTCCCAACATCGTCATGGGATTCAGCGGCAACACTGTCAATCCGATGATAGGGGGCGCAACGATCTCTGGCGGCGGAGAGTTCTACTTTCCCAATCGCGTTACCGACTCCTTTGGGACGGTGAGCGGCGGGATCGACAATCAGGCTGGACGCACTCTTGGACCGAGTCTCTTTGCGACAGTCGGCGGCGGCCAGTCCAATTCGGCAGAAGGGGAAGGTGCGACGGTCGCCGGCGGGATCGGAAACCGGGCCGGGGAGGATTCGGCCGCAGTGGGAGGCGGCACGGGCAATCTCGCGAGTGCACAGTATTCCGCCATTGGCGGCGGCTCAGGGAATAAGGCCACCGGAGCTTACTCCACAATTCCCGGCGGCTCTTTGAATCAGGCCACGGCCTACGCCAGCCTAGCCGCGGGTCAGCTGGCGCACGCCTTACACGCTGGCACGTTCGTCTGGAACGACTCGAACCCGATCGCGTTTGAGTCCACGTCCAACGACCAGTTCCTGATTCACGCGGCGGGTGGCGTCGGAGTCGGCACGAACAGCCCCGCCCAGGCATTGGATGTCGTGGGCAACGTCAAGGGGGACGGGCTCTGCATCGGAATGGACTGCCGAACAGCATGGCCTTCGAGCGACGGCACCATCACGGGCGTCATGGCAGGCGCAGGGCTCACCGGCGGCGGCACGAGCGGCAGCGTGAGCCTCGGCGTCGCGACGGGCGGAATCACCAATGCGATGCTGCAGAACGGCACGGTGACCGTCAATGCCGGCCTCGGTTTGACGGGCGGCGGCGGCATCGCCCTCGGCGGCTCGGCGAGCCTCGCGATCAACACGAGCGTCGTGCCCCGGCTGAACGCGGTGAACACGTTCTCACAGGCGCAGTCGATAACCGGATTGAATAACAACGGCGGCGCACTGACCGTCAGCAATACATCAACGAGCGGGGGGTGGGGCATCTTCGCCACGACGGCCTCGACTGCGGCGTTTCTGGCCGGGGCCCTCAGAGGCGACGCCTCAGCCACGTCCGGCACCACCGCCGGCGTCCTCGGGCAAAGCTTCAGCGTCAACGGCACCGGCGTCATGGGCCACGCCATGAGCAGCAGCAGCGGAACGACGTTCGGCGTCACAGGCGATACGCTCAGCACCGGAACTGGTTCAGCCGGCGTCTATGGGTCCGCGTCGGCTCAGACGGGGAGCACCTACGGTGTCTACGGCAAGAGTTTTAGCGCCAACGGGATTGGCGTGTTTGGAGAAAGCTCGAGCGCGGCCGGCTACGGCTTCTATTCCCGCGGCAACGCCCATGTCGAAGGAGACCTGTCGTATTCAGGCACGCTCACGCAATCCAGCTCACGGCGCTGGAAAACCAACATCACGCCGCTGCGGAACGCCCTCGCGAAAGTGCAGCAACTGCAGGGTGTGACCTACGACTGGAAGAATAGCGGCCGTCACGACATCGGCCTGATTGCCGAAGACGTCCACGCGATCGTGCCGGAGGTCGTGGTCATGGAGCCAAATGGGATCGATGCGAAGGGCGTCGATTACGCGCGGCTGACGGCGCTCCTCATCGAGGCCGTCAAGGATCAGCAGCGACAGATCCGTGAACTGCAGGACCTCGTCGCCGCCCTTACTGCGCGAGTGCCGGCGCGCTGATCTGACGCTCGGAGAGCTGCGCAGCGCGTCGTTCGTGAAGATCGTGCACGATCGACGCTGAGAACGCTGCGGAGGCTGGAGGTTAGAGGTCGGAGGTTGGTCTCCGGAAGGCTCGGTACTTCTCGGATCGCGCGCTCAATGGGAGTGGCTCCTTCCTTTGATCGCTCGATCCCGATTGGCGCAAGCGTTCCGGGAACCGGCCTCCAACCTCCAGCCTCCGCAGCGTCACGCGCGGCGGATCAGCGCGGCCGCGGCCCAGCCGACGAGGATCAGCGCGCCCAGGATCGCGACCGCGTAGTGGTTGCCGTACGTCGCCGTCGGGAAGTGGTTGCTGATCATGATGAAGGTCGCCGGGACGGCGAGGAACGTGTTGTGCTTCGAGCGGCGCTTGGCGCCGGCGGCGAGCCGCTCGTCGAACGACTCGCCTTTCACGGCGGCGGCGATCATCCGGCGCTGCGGCGGCAGGATGCGCATCCAGACGTTCGACACCATGATGGTGCCGAACAGCGCGCCGATGTGGATGTAGGTCGCGCGCGTGCTGAGCACCATCGACAGCCCGGCGGCTGCTGCGACGATCAGCACGAAGCCGAGGACCGCGAACGCGGACTCGTGGTCGACGAGCGGCGTGCGCGCGAGCAGGTCGTAGATCACCCAGCCCACGATGAGCGTGCCGACGCCGATCGCGCTCGCCGCGATCGGGCCGACGGTTGGATCGATCGGATCCACCATCAGGCCGCCGTGGTAGTACACGAGGTTCAGCAGCACGAATCCGCTGAGGAACGTCGCGAGCGCCTCGTAGCGGAACCAGTGCACCTCGCCCGGCGGCACCCCCAGCGACTTCTGCTTGACGACGGTGTAGAAGCCGCCGCTGTGGACCATCCACACGGGCGCGTCGCCGCCGCGCCGCATCTGTCCGTCGAGCCAGGTGAAGTAGTACGTCGACCCGACCCAGAGGATCGCCGCGAACACGTGCGTCCACCGGATCAGCAGGTTGGCCCATTCAGTGAAGCTGGTCATGGTTGTGTGGAAAGAAGATGGTGGTAAGTGTCGATCAGGGTCTGCCCCGAGCGACAGGTATCGAACCGGTCGAGCACGGCCTCCCGGGCCGCGGCGCCCATCCGGCGGTTCAGCGCCTCGTCGAGCACCAGGCGCGCGAGCCGGTCGCCGAGCGCCGACGAATCGCGCACGGGCACGAGAAAACCGTCCACGCCGTCGCGGATGATCGAGTCGGGGCCTCCGCTCATCGTGGAGACGATCGGCACGCCGCACGCCATCGCTTCGAGCACGACCATGCCGAATCCCTCTTCGTCCGACGTCAGCGCGACGGCGGTCGCGCGCTGGTAGAGATCGATCAGCGCCTCCCGCGCGGTCGACTGGACGAAGCTGACGCGCGCGCGCAGGCCGAGGCGATCGGCCTGCTTCCAGAACGCGTCGCCGGGACCGCTCCAGCCGGCGAGCACGAGGCGCACCGGCGCCGGCACCGCCGCCGCCACGGCCGCAAACGCCTGCAGCAGCAGGCCGACGTTCTTCCGCGGATCGTTGAGGCGGCCGACGCAGAGGATATAGGGGTCCGACCACGCGCGCGCGGCGCCCGGGACGAACTGCGACGTGTCCACGCCCGGCTGCACGAGCGCGATCGGCACGTTGCGCGCGGCGTTGACCTCGCGCGCGTACTCGAGCATCCACGGATTCATCACCTGGATCGCGTCCGCCTGCTGCAGTGCCCTCCGATCGATGCGATCGATGAGGCCCGTCATCGCCCGCCGCCACGCTTCGGCCGGACCGCGGAGCGCGGCGTGCCGCGCCCGCCGCTCGACCGACGCGCGCGTCGCGCAGTGCACCGCGACCGGCTTCCCGAGCCCGCAGACCGCCTGCGCCGGCGCCGGCAGCCCCGTCACCACCTGGATCAGATCGCAGTCCCCCAGCGCGCGCGTGAGCGCGCGGCGCGGCCGGTAGCGCTGAAACTCCAGCTCGCACGCGAACGCGCCGACGCTGACGAACGGCCGGCCGTGCCACACGCCCGCCTCCGTCCGGACGCCCCGACACCAGCTCGACGGCCGCGTGAGCCCGACGCCGAGCGGATCCCGCGCCGAAGACGGCAGCGACACGATCGTGAGGTCGAACGCCGCCGATCGTTCGATCGTCGCGCACACGAACTCGGCCACGGTCGCGACGCCGCCCACGTTCTCGAGATACGGAACCACGACGCCGATGCGGGGACGGCTGGTCAACTGCCTCGATACGTCGAGTAGCCGAAGGGACTGAGCAGCAGCGGCACGTGATAATGCTGCGAGGCGTCGCGGACGACGAAGTCGATCGCGATCGTCGTGTAGAACGTCTCCTGCCCCTGCGCCTCGAAATAATCGGCGACGTCGAAGGTCAGCCGGAAGGCGCCAGCCGCCTCGATTTCGCCGGACGGCAACAACGAGGGCACGCGTCCGTCCGTGTCGGTCTCGTCACGCGACACGTCGACCCAGTGTCCGCCTTCGAGCCGCTGCAGACGCACCGCGACTCCCGCAGCCGGACGGCCGAGCGACGTGTCGAGCACGTGCGTCGAGATACTCATGGCATCCAACTCC
>Ga0066903_100001119_pt1 | contig 18939 bp, 19 predicted proteins | sample PanSoiMetaGPlot1_FD_67491 | JGI IMG/M metagenome (GOLD analysis project Ga0066903, IMG submission 67491) | Tropical forest soil microbial communities from Panama analyzed to predict greenhouse gas emissions - Panama Soil - Plot 1 (version 2) | ecosystem: Environmental > Terrestrial > Soil >... | reverse complement strand
CGTCGTCGCCTTTGTGCTGATGAGACTTTACGAGGGGAGCCATATCCATGACGACATACCGCGGCCGGAATTCAAGGTGCGGCAATCGCGTCGGGCGGCGTTGGTCTTGTCTTGTTTCGCAGCCGTGCTATCGGCGGCGGTCTGGCTCCTGGTTCAACACCTGGATTAATAATTTCGCTCTGATCATTTGCGGCGTAGGTTGCAAGTCCCACACATGACTCCCCAAACCAAAGCTTACGCAGCCCAATCCGCGAAAACTCCACTCGCCCCGTTTTCTTTCGTCCGGCGTGATGTTCTGCCAGACGACGTAAAGATCGACATTTTGTTCTGCGGCGTTTGCCACTCCGACCTTCATACCGCGCGCGATGAATGGGGCGGGACCACTTTTCCGTGTGTGCCGGGTCACGAAATTGTCGGTCGTGTTGTCGCCGTTGGACGCAACGTGAAGAAATTTAAAGAAGGCGACTTCGCCGCGGTTGGCTGCATGGTCGACGCGTGCAAAGAGTGCCCGAGCTGCGTAGAAAATCTCGAGCAATTCTGCGAGGACGTCACGTTTACGTATAACAGCTCGGACAAAATCAGTGGCGGCTACACCTTCGGCGGTTATTCGGAGACTATCGTGGTAAACGAAGGTTTTGTGTTGCGCGTCCGGAACGATGCCGATCTTGCCGCGACTGCCCCGCTGTTGTGCGCCGGGATCACGACCTACTCGCCACTGCGACACTGGAAGGTTACTAAGGGACAGAAGGTGGGTGTAGTCGGCTTGGGCGGTCTGGGCCACATGGGTGTGAAATTCGCGAGTGCGTTTGGCGCCGAGGTGACCCTGTTTACGACATCTCCTGACAAAGCTGCCGATGCGAAACGCTTCGGCGCGCAGGAAATCGTCGTCTCCAAAGATGAAGATGCGATGCAGAAACAGGCGAAGCGATTCGATTTCATCCTCGATACGGTTTCGGCACGCCACGACCTCGGGGCCTACCTCGGCTCGTTAAAGCGGGACGGCACTCTCGTCATGGTAGGTGCATCGCCGGAGCCGTTGCCCCTACCGGTATTTAATCTCATCGTACCGCGGCGCCAGCTTGCGGGCTCCCTTATTGGCGGCATCGCCGAGACTCAGGAGATGCTCGATTTCTGCGCCGACCGCGGGATCGGCTGCGACATCGAAAAAATCAAAATCGATTACATCAACGAGGCTTACGAACGAATGATGCGCATCGATGTAAAGTATCGCTTCGTGATTGACGCCGCGTCGCTCAAAGAGCGCGAAGTCAGCCCATATAAAAGCCGCCGTTCACGTTTAGCACCTGACCGGTGATGTAGCTCGCCATTGGCGAGGCGAGAAAAAGCGCGGCGTTAACGATTTCCTGCACATCGCCTAATCGGCCCAATGGAATTTGTTTTTTGAAATTCTCAGTCACTTCATCCGGCATCCCTTTGCTCATGCCGACGTCGATGAATCCAGGCGCAATGGCGTTGACGGTAATGTTCTGGCGCGCGAGCTCGCGCGCGGACACCTTCGTGAGCGCGATAATCGCGGCTTTGCTCGAGGAATAATTCGCCTGGCCGAAGAGTCCCATTTCTCCACTGACCGACGACATGTTAATCACACGGCCGCCGTTTCGCAAAACCGGTATTGCTTTCTGGGTCACGTTGAATGTGCCGGTGAGATTGACGCGCACAATGCTTTCGAATTCTTCCAACGTCATCTTCTTGATCGTGCGATCGCGAATGATCCCGGAATTATTGACGAGGACGTCGAGACCGCCGAGCTGATCTTGAATCTGTTTCATCATCGCCTCGACCTGGTCTGGCTTCGTTACGTCGGCATCGATCAACAGCGGATCCTTCAAATCCTTCGCTACGCTTTCGGCGTCGGCTTTATTCTGGCCTTTCGGATCGGTGAAATAATTCACGACGCATTTCGCGCCGTGTCTGTCGAAAGCTTTAATCATTCCCTCGCCGATGCCGCGCGAGCTCCCGGTTACGAGCACCGCTTTTCCTGTGAAGTCGAATGCGTCGCTCATGAGTTGGATGATTGTTTCGAAAAATGGCTGATCACAAGTGTGGTAGGGAGACCAATTAGAACGATATGGATGATTATCGCCGTTACATCCCTTGAAACGGAATGTCGAGCGACCGGAATCGCAAGCGGCACGACAAACCAATACATGACGAGATAAACGGCGATTCCGTAGAACAGCCCCGATACGAGGGGTTGTTCGGTTAAGAAACTAATCTTCCGGCTTGCGAGGTAGAAAACCGATACCACCACAAGCGCGATGAAAAAATGAATGGCCAGCCCCATTCCCGCGGTAGCCAGCCCGCCTTCGAGGGATTGCCGACCGAGCAGACCGCTGGCGATTCCCTGCAACATCCGAATCGAGCCGGTACCCTTGATTGTCGCGATCACAAAAGCGGATGTAATATCTAGGACACCCACGACCAACCAAGCTGCGACGATTGCGCGAACGGCCTGTGATCTTTTCATGCGGCTTCGCTAGTAGGCTAGAATGCCGTTGCCCGTCAAACGATAACCGTTAGACTTTTCGCTCTTCAATGGCTGCACCGATTAGAGTCCTGACTGCCGTTCCGATCTGCGATGGCCACGACAGTGCGATCAATACGATTAATCTCGAGTTCATCCGCCACGGGATCGAAGTCGTTTATCTCGGTTATCATCGACCGGTAGGGGACATTGTACGCGCCGCAATCCAGGAAGACGTGCGTGCGATCGGCATTTCGAGTTACAACGGCGGCCACATCGAGTTTTTCGCCGAGGTTGTGGATCTTTTGCGCAAGAAAGGCGCGGACGACATCAAAGTTTTCGGCGGCGGGGGCGGAACGATCACGCATGACGATGCCAAGCTCATGCGAAAGAAAGGCGTGGACGAAATTTTTTTCGCCGGCACTTCCCTGGAAGAGATGGTGACGTTTGTTCACCAACGCTACGGAAAACCACGCGCGAAGAGAGTTAAGGCAAAATCAGTCGATCAGCAGCTTGCTCACAAACTCACTGAAACCGAAGACGCTCCGAAAAAAATCGGAAATCGGAAATCGGAAATCGGAAATTCGCGCAAAGCGCGAGTGATCGGCTTCACTGGGCCGGGCGGCGCGGGAAAGACGACGTTGATCGATGAATTGGTGCTGCGGTTTTTGCAGAAAGACAAAAAATCACGGGTCGCGATCTTGTCGCACGATCCGAGTGTGATCGGCGAGGGCGCCTTGCTGGGCGATCGCGCGACCATGATTAATTCGCAGAACGATCGAGTCTTCATGCGCAGCATGGCGACGCGCGGGCAGGCCGGCGGGCTTTCGCCCGCGACAAAAGATTGCCTCGCGTTGTTGGCAAGCTCGGGATTCGATTACGTAATTATCGAAACGGTCGGCACCGGTCAGGAAGCGATGCCATTTCAGAAGAACGGACTCGTAGACCAAACGGTGCTCGTGATGAATCCCGATTACGGAAGCCGGTTGCAATTGCAGAAAATCGTCATGCTCGACCTCGCTGATATTGTCGTTGTGAACAAGAGCGATCTTCAGCGAGCAAAGACCGCACATACTGAAATCGAGCAGCGCCTTGAGCAAAATCGGCGCTCCCAACGACTCCTCGATACCGTGGCAAAGCGCCATCGTGACCCTGGCGTGGACCGCTTATTCGACTTAATTTCAGGCAATAGCAAAAGCGCGAAGGAACGGAGGAAGAAATGAGCAAGCTCGGCCTAGTCGTTGAATCGGTTGATAAGTATAACCAGTTTGTTGCCGATCAAGTGCAGCGGGCACGGACGGACAAGGATTTCGGTCGTGATCTGGTTGGCCGTTGGAACGACATCAAGGCGAAAATACCGACCTCGCGCACGCCGACCGGAATTCCGTTGCCGCGCCTGGCACTGCCCGAGATCGACGAAGCGGGAGAGATTGCCCGCTACTTGTTCGGCGAAGGATTGCCCGGCGAATTCCCATATTTAAACGGCGCTTATCGGGAGATGTATCTCGAGCCGATCCGCGAAGTCGAAAGTCTGGAAAAAAACGGCCAGGCGAAAAAAGGAAAGTCGGCGAAGAAGATTGTACCTGCCGAAGAACCAACACGATTGTTTTCCGGCTTGATGCTCGCCGAGGACACGAACGAGCGTTTTCATTTTCTCACCGCGCATCAACGCACGCATCGCCTCAGCACGGCCTTCGATGGACCGACCCTCTACGGGATCGACAGCGACGCAGACGGCGTCTTCGGAAAAATCGGCGAGGGCGGAGTCGCGATCGACACAGTTGAGGACATGGTCCGCCTTTACGATGGATTCGACCTAGGCTCGGCGAATTTCTCCGCCTCGATGACGATCAGCGGACCGGCGCCGATCATCATGGCGATGTACATCGCTGCGGCGAAACGCCGTTTCGGACCTAGTGTCGTTCCGAAACTGCGCGGTACGGTCCAAGCCGACATTTTCAAGGAAGTTCAGGCGCAAAACGAAACGATCTTTCCGATCGAGCCGTCGCTGCGATTTCTGACCGACATGGTCGAATTCACCAGCCACGAAATGCCGCGCTGGTATCCAATTTCGATCAGTGGTTATCACATCGGCGAAGCGGGCTCCACGCCGGTGCAGCAGGCGGCCTATACGCTCTCGAATGGCTTCGCTTACGCCGAAATGTTCGCCGCCCGCGGAATTCCGGTCGATCAATTCGGTCCGCGCCTGTCATTCTTTTTGGATTGCGGATTGGACGTCGAATATATCGCGCTTGCGCGCGTTTCGCGCCGGATTTGGGCGATCGGAATGCGCGACGTTTTTGGCGCGGGACCAAAAGCGCAGCTTTACAAATTGCACACCCAGACCAGCGGGCGCTCGCTCATCGCGGCCGAGTTCAAAAATAATCTCACCCGCACGGCGGCGGAATTGATGCTCGCTTACATGAACGCGACGAATTCCTGTCACTCGAACAGCGCCGACGAACCGTTTACCACGCCGAGCGAGGAATGGATCCGGCTCGCAGCGCACGGTCAGGCGATCCTCCTCGAGGAATCGGGCATCTTTAAGCACACGATGAACATGTTGAGCGGTTCGCCCGGCATGAAAGCAGTCGAGCGCGCGGTCGAAGCGGCAATTCTCGAGGAATTCCGCGAGATCGAGCGACTCGGCGGTGTGCTCGCAGCGGTCGAAGAACGTTATCAACGCAGCCAGATCCAAAACGCGGCCCATCGTTACGAAGAACAAATCTACGACGGCACGCGACCGATCATCGCCTTGAACAAATATCGCAACGGCGATGACGGCGCTCCGGAAGTGAAACTCGTGCGCACGCCGCGCAAGAAGCAGCAGCTTCAAGTCGATCGGCTAACCAGGTTCAAAAAGAAGAATGCCGAGAAATCGAAACGCGCGCTCGACAAGCTCGCGGCCGTTGCTGAAAGCGGGAAAAATTGTTTCCCGGCCCTGCTCGATGCGGTCGAAGTTTGTTCGTTAGGCCAGATTACCGGCCGGTTACAGCAAGTCGTGGGTCGCTTCCGCCCGATGGTCTAATCAGACGCGTTCGACCTTGCACGAATAGCATCCCGCGCCTGCGTTGTGCAGATGCAGATACTCGGTCTTCGGGTTGGCGAACATTTTCTCGATGTGCGCTTTGATCTCCGATCCCGGCACGATGCTTCCATCGATCATCATTGAGCTCTTGTCGTAGGCGCGGACCGACATGGTCCGAGTCGATACGAGTTCAGGGATTTCCCCGGCCGAAAGGTTCGCCTCCTTGGCGTTTTCGCGGACGAAGATTGGTCCCGAGGCACGATAGGGCGAATCGACATCGTGGTGCGTAAATGGCAGAAGAATCACCGTTTCGCCGATGTCCGCGTCCGCCAGCCCGATTCGGCAGGGAAATCCGGGCTTTGCATCGACTGTCATTCGACTCGCGCCATTGGCCGCCAACTCTTTCTCATTCAACGAGAACAGACGTTCAAACTGCGCGCGTGGCAATCCCACGATTCGAAAATTCGTTTTCATGACGGGACGATCTCGATTCTTCGGTAAATAAACACCCGATTCTTGCGGCTATTTTCCCGGCCGCTATGCTGGCGCGCGGTCATGGATTCTTTGACAATGGAGACCAGGGAAAGCGCGCGCAGTCGAGTTGCATGGCGGCTGCTGCCGTTTTTGTTTTTGCTCTACGTCGCGAACTACATCGATCGCACGAACATCGCATATGCGACACTCGGGATGAAAGGGGAGCTTGGGCTCACCGACTCAGTGTTCGGCACTGCGAGCGGGATTTTTTTCATCGGATATTTCGCTCTACAAGTTCCTGGAGCGCTTCTGGTCGAACGCTGGAGCGCGCGACTTTTGTTGGCGATCACGCTGATCACCTGGGGAGCGCTGACGACGCTGACTGCTTTCGTGCACACGGCACACCAGCTTTACGCCGCCCGTTTCCTACTCGGCTCGGCAGAGGCAGGGTTTTTCCCCGGCGTCATCGTCTACTTGTCGCACTGGTTTACGACGCAGGACCGAGGCAAAGCAATCGCGCGATTCATGGCCGCGATTCCGATCGGCTTCATGATCGGCGGCCCGATCGCCGGGAGCATCCTCGGCGTGCATTGGCTGAATGTCTCCGGCTGGCGCTGGCTTTTCTTGATGGAAGGTGTGCCCGCAATTGTCTTTGGCATCGCGACGATTTTTTATCTGCCCGATCGGCCTCATGATGCGCAATGGTTGTCGTCAACGGAACGCGATTGGATCAATGCGCGACTCGCGGATGAACGTGCCGCGAAAACGCACGTCGAGCGGATGTCGGTGTGGCAGGCGTTGCGTCATCCCGCCGTCTTGATCCTGACCACGGCGCTGTTTTTTACCTACATCAGTGGCTACATATTCTATTTTTGGTTTCCGACCATCCTGCAACGCCTCACCGGCTGGACAGACGTGCGGCTGATCGGCTGGGTCGGCGCAATTCCGTTCGCCGCAGCAACCATTGCCCTGCTTTTTGTCGGCTGGAATTCAGATCGCACGCGCGAACGACGCTGGCATTTTGCCGTTCCGCAACTCATTGCGGCAGTGGCGCTCGCCGCTTGGTTTTTTATACCGCACTCGAACGCGTTGCTCGTCCTGGTGTGCAGCATCGTCGGCATCGGGACGATGGCCTACTTCCCGGCATTCTTTACGCTGCCTTCCGAGTTTTTGACCAGCGCCGCTGCGGCTGCGGCGGTCGGATTCATCAATTGCACCGCCAGCATCGGCGGATATTTCGGCCCCAAGATTTTCGGCGAACTGAGTCAACGGACCGGTTCTTTCAACACCGGTTTCGTGGTTATGATCGCCTGCTGGATTATTGGGTGCGTGCTTGTGCTGATTTGTCCGCGCGAACGCGCGGCGGAAGCTACTTCTTAAGCTTTACTTCGAAGGGCGCGCCGGTCTTCGCGCGAATGTCGTCGACGCTCGCGTCCGAATGGATCTCGGTGAGAACGAGGCCGCCACCTTCCTTCACCTCAAACACGCACAGGTCAGTAATGATCAAATTGACCACACCGAGACCGGTGATCGGCAGTGTGCACTCTTTTAAAATCTTCGGGCTGCCGTCTTTTGAAGTGTGCTCCAATACCGCAACGACGCGTTTTACCCCGGCGACAAGGTCCATCGCGCCGCCCGGACCTTTAATCATCTTTCCGGGAATCATCCAGTTCGCGATATCGCCACTGTCGGTCACTTCAAACGCTCCCAGAATCGCGAGATCGATGTGTCCGCCACGGATCTGTCCGAAAGAATCCGCGCTCGAGAAAAACGCCGAGCCCGGCATCGTGGTGATTGTTTGTTTGCCGGCATTGATGAGATCGGGGTCTTCTTTGCCCGGCTTTGGAAACGGACCGATGCCAAGAAGGCCATTTTCGGATTGGAGTGTTACGTGAATCCCTTCGGGAATGTAATTCGCGACCAAAGTTGGGATCCCGATACCAAGGTTGACGTAGTAGCCGTCGCGTAATTCCTGCGCGGCGCGCTTTGCCATCAAATCACGGATCGGCGACGAAGTTTTCTTGTTCGGGTCGGCGCCCTGAACGGTGCGAAATTCGATCCGCTTTTCGTATTTTTCTCCCTGAATGATCCGATCTACAAATATTCCGGGGGTATGGATTTGGTCCGGGTCGAGTTCGCCGATTTCGACCAGTTGCTCGACCTCGGCGACACAAAGTTTGCCGCAGGTAGCGATCATTGGGTTAAAATTCCGCGAGGTCTCTCGGTAAATGAGGTTGCCGGATTTATCTCCCTTCCATGCTTTCACGATCGAGAGCTCGGCCGTAATCCCCGGTTCGAGCACGTACTCGGTATCGCCAAATTTTTTTGTCTCTTTACCTTCAGTCAGTTTCGTCGCGAAACCGGTCCGCGTGTAGAATCCGGGAATTCCGGCACCGCCTGCACGTAATCGCTCGGCAAGTGTGCCTTGCGGAATCAATTCGAGCTCAAGCTCGCCCGCCAACACCTGCCGCTCGAATTCCTTGTTCTCGCCGACATACGACGCCATCACTTTTTTCACCTGGCGCGCCGGCAGCAGGACGCCCATTCCGAAACCGTCCACCCCTGCATTATTGCCAACAATGGTGAGGCCTTTGACGCAGCTGTCATGGAGGGCACCGATCAGATTCTCAGGGATACCGCACAATCCAAACCCGCCCGCCGCAATCGTCATATTGTCGTGCAGCAAGCCGTCCAGCGCGACCTTTGCATTGGGATAAACCTTGTTCATTCAGAAACGATTTTGCCCGTTTTCGTCCGCAGGGCAACCGCAAGGAAGTTCGACAACCGCTTGCCGACCCGATTTTCATCGCCAGATTGGACGTTCAATTCATGGCTACTACACTTGCTCATCAGCTCGCCAATTTCGGTTGCTCGCTTCGCTTCAACGACTTGTCGAAGGAAGTAGTGCACGAGGTGAAGCGGCGGGTCATCGATTCGATCGGCTGCGCGTTGGGCGCGTGGAATGAAGATCCCTGCAAGATCGCCCGTAAAGTAAGTCTGGATTTCTCGGCCAAGCGAGGCTCAACGATTATAGGAACGCGGCACAAGGCCCCGCCGGACTGGGCGGCGTTCGCCAACGGGTGTTGCATCCGCTACTTCGATTATAACGACACTTATCTTTCGAAAGAACCGGCGCACCCGAGTGATAATATCGCCGCGACCCTCGCGATCGCCGAAAGTCTGGGCTCGAGCGGGCGCGAGTTCATTACTGCGACCGCCCTTGCCTACGAAGTGCAATGCCGGCTCTGCGACGCAGCGAGCATTCGTGCTCGCGGATGGGATCATCCAACTTACGGCGACTTCTCGACTGCGCTCGGTTGCGCGAATCTGATGAAGCTGAATGCCGAGAAAACGCGGCATGCGGTCAACATTGCCGGCGTCGCATGCGCCGCAATGCGCCAGGCACGTGTAGGCGAGCTTTCGCACTGGAAAGGTGTTGCATTCGCCAACGCGGCGCGTCACGGCGTTTATTCGGCGTTGCTTGCGCGCGCCGGCATGACCGGACCGGCGCCGATCTTCGAAGGACAGATGGGCTTCGAGAAACAACTTGGCGTAGCGCTTGGGAACGTTGGCGAAAAATTCGTAAAGCGACCCGACGCGAAAACGCCCAATGAAGGCACCGCGGCGATGATCCTGAATACAAGCATCAAATATTGGCCGGCGGAATATCACAGCCAGAGCGCCGTCGAAGCCGCATTATTTCTGCGCAAATCGATCCGGAACGTCGGCGATGTGAAAGGAATGGTCATCGAAAGCCACGACGCCTCGGTGGATATCATAGGAAGCGAGCCGGAGAAGTGGCGGCCGGAGACGCGCGAGACGGCGGACCACAGTTTGCCCTACATCGCCGCGATCGCATTAATCGACGGCGAAGTGACCGAAAAACAATTCCAGCCCAAGCGCTTCACCGATTCGGCGATCTGGAAATTCTTGGAGAACGTAAAAGTTGGCCGCAACGACGAGCTGAGCGGCCTTTATCCGAGTGCCGTCGCGAACATTGTGCACGTCGATTTGAAAGATGGGCGACGCTTAACGAAACGCGTCGATTATCCGCTCGGACACGCGAAGAACCGGCTCAAGGATGTCGAGGTTGAAGGAAAATTCCGCGCTCTGGTCGAGCCCAAGCTCGGTAAACCTCGTGCGAAGAAAATTATCGACCTTGCCTGGCATCTCGATCGGTCGGCCAACGTGGATGCGTTGCTCAAAGCGTGCGTAATGAAATGAGCAGGAAAGCGTCGCTACTTAGAGAACTGATTTCAAAAAGCGCCGTGATGATGCCGGGGGTGCCGAACGCCTCGATGGCGCGCCAGGTAGAACAGGCGGGATTCGACGCGGTCTACTTGAGCGGCGCCGGGATGATTAATTCAACCGCGGGAATGCCCGACATCGGATTGCTCGACCGCGAGGAAGTAGTGCGCCTTGCCGGTTATGTTGCGCACGCGGTCAGGATTCCCGCCATCGTGGATGCCGACACCGGCTTCGGCGAAGGCGACGAAGTCGCGACTACGATTCGCGATTTGGAAAACTGCGGGCTCGCCGGCTGTCACATTGAAGACCAGGAATTTCCAAAACGTTGTGGGCATCTCGCCGGCAAAACGATTGTCGATTTGAAAACAATGACCGCGCGGATCAAAGCGGCGGTCGCGGCGCGACGCGACAAGGATTTTTTGATCATCGCCCGCACCGATGCGCGCGCGGTTGAGGGATTCGACCGCGCCGTCGATCGGGCAGGGGAATATCTGGCCGCCGGCGCCGACGCAATCTTTCCCGAAGCATTGCAAAGTCCGAAAGAGTTCCGCGATTTCGCGAAAGAGATTGATTTGCCGCTGATGGCGAACATGACCGAGTTCGGCAAAAGCCCGCTCCTAACCTTCAGACAGCTCGCGGACTTTGGTTATCGAATGATCATTTTTCCGCAGAGCGCGTTTCGGATTTCCATGAAAGCGGCGGACAAATTCTTCAAGGAGTTGAAAAAAGCCGGCACACAAAGCGATTGGCTGGACCGAATGCAGACCAGGCAGGAACTCTACAACTTACTCGACTACGATCCGGCGGCCGAGGAATGGAAAGGTTTTCGCGACTGACCATTTGTCGAATCGCGTATCGTTGTTAACGTGACTGATAGCCAATGACCACCGAAGCAAAACAACAGTATAGCCCGGGCTTGGCCGGAGTAATTGCAGGCGAAACGTCGATCTGCTGGGTCGATCCGAACGCCGGCCTGATGTATCGCGGCTATGACATTCACGACATGGGCAACAAAGCGACGTTCGAGGAAGTCGCGTTTCTGTTGCTCAACGGCGAACTTCCAAACGCGAAGCAGTTTAAGGAATTTAGGGAACAAATCGCGGCCGAACGCACCTTGCCGAAGCAAGTCGAGCAGATGATGCAGCTCTTGCCGAAAAACACCCATCCGATGGACGCTCTTCGCACCGGCGTCTCAATGTTGAGCGCGTTTGACAAAGATCTGGGCGACAACTCGCACGACGCGAATATCCGGAAATCGATCAAGCTGATCGCGCGCGTCGAAACGCTGATTACCGACGGTTGGCGAATCGGTAAAGGCGAAAAGCCGTTGCCGGAGAAGCCGGAGCTCAGTCAGGCCGCCAATTTCTTTTACAAACTCGACGGTAAGGTTCCGGAAGATTGGAAAACACGGATGATGGACACGATTTTCAATCTTTACGCCGATCACGAATTCAACGCTTCGACGTTCGCGGCGCGCGTGACCGCTTCAACGCTCGCGGGAATTTATGCGGCGGTGACTTCGGCCTGCGGAACATTGAAGGGGCCACTCCATGGCGGCGCAAACGAGGAATCGATGAAGATGCTTGAGGAAATCAAGACTCCGGACCGCACCGAAGCATGGCTCAAGAAACAGCTCGCTGCGAAAGCGAAAATCATGGGATTCGGCCATCGCGTTTATAAAAAGGGCGATTCGCGCGTTCCGGCAATGCGCGAGATTGCGCGCGATCTCGGCAAACGTGCGGGCAAGGAAAACTGGGTCGCGATTTGCGAGAAGCTCGAGGAATTGATGGATAAAGAGAAAGGTCTCTGCGCGAACGTTGATCTTTACGCGGCGCCGGTGTTTTGGATGCTCGGGTTCGAACCAGAGTTAAACACGCCGCTATTCGCCGCTTCCCGTGTGGCGGGTTGGTGCGCGCATGTGACGGAGCAGCACGACAATAATCGATTGATTCGGCCGCGCTCGCTCTACGTCGGACCGCAATTGCGCAAGTATCCCGGACCGCCAAGGTAATCTTCCGCTACCTCTTCCTCGGCTCCTTTGTCAGCTTAAGAGGAAAAGGAAGAGGAAGACATGAACGCCAAATCACTCCAGGAACAATACGCTCCGAAAAACTCATGCTTCGGTTGCGGACCGGCGAACACTGAAGGTTTGCACGTTCGCAGTTTCGTCAAAAATGGCGAAGTCGTTGCCGAATGGAAACCTGAACCAAAATACGAAGCGTTCCCCGGCGTCTTGAACGGCGGGATCATTGGCGCCTTGCTCGATTGCCATTGCAACTGGACCGCGGCCTATCACCTGATGAAAAATGCCGGTGAAGATCATCCGCCGTGCACTGTGACCGCCGAATATTCGATCAAGCTTCTCCGACCCACGCCGACGAACCGGCCCGTCTTGCTCTCCGCGAACGTTGTCGATTTAAAAGGCGATCGCGCCACAATTGAAGGAGCTTTGAGCGGCGGCGGAAAAGTTTGCGCTACTTGCCTCGGACTTTTTGTGGCGGTGAAAGAAGGTCATCCCGCGTTTCACCGCTGGTAGTTTGATGCTGCGCGTCTGTTTGCTGATCCTTGCGTTGGGGAGCGTTATTGCGACCGGGCAGGAGAGGCGGATCGAGGAGATTGAAAGAGCGAGCGGTGGCCGGATCGGCGTTGTCGCCATCGATTCTAAGAGCGGCCGCCGCATCGAACATCGCGAGAATGAGCGGTTCCCGATGTGCAGCACGTTCAAAACGCTTGCCGTCAGCGCGGCCCTGCAACGAGTCGATCAGGGGAAAGAAAAGCCCGATCGCTTTATGCCGTACTCCGAGAGAGATCTTCTCGCGTACGCTCCGGTGACGAAACAACACGTTGGCGAAGGCGGTATGACAGTCGGCGCTTTGTGTGAAGCGGCGATCGCGCAAAGCGATAACACCGCAGCCAACCTTGTTCTGCAAGCGATCGGCGGTCCAAATTCAGTCACTCAATTCACGCGATCGATCGCAGACAGCGTTACGCGTTTGGACCGGAAGGAACCGGAGCTCAACGACTGGCAACCCGGGGACGAGCGGGACACGACGACCCCCGCAGCGATGTGCGAGGACCTTCGCCGTTTGCTTCAAAGTGACATTTTGTCGAAGGAATCGCGGCAGCGGCTTGACGATTGGCTGCAACGCAATGAGACGGGTGCGGCGTTGGTTCGCGCAGGCGTTCCGAGCGGATGGCGCGTCGGCGACAAAACCGGACGTTCGGGAAACGGCGCCACCAACGACGTCGCGGTCATCTATCCGCCAGGTGGCGCGCCAATCTTCGTCGCAATTTATGCATTTGGAGGATCGAACGAACAGCGATCAGCGGCGATTGCTTCAGTTGCGCGCACCGTTTGCGAACTATTTCGGCCTGCGCGCTAGAGCTGCGGTGCGAACAGACCGGCAACATGATCAAGCGGACTGCCCATGTGCATTCCGGCTACTTCCTGAGCCGTCACTTCATGCGACCGACGCTTGTCCATTTCGAAAAAACGCGTCTGCTCGGATGCAAACTGTCGATCTAACACGTCGAGGTTCGCTTCGTCGTTCAATCGAAGTGCTCGTACTTCGCCTTCATGTGACTGACAGCTTCCTGCGGCGTATGTATCTGGTCGTTGCGAATGAAGGTCGCGTGCGAATTGGCGACGTAATCGAGAAGGTAGTTAATCGATTCCTCCCGGACAATTTGTGCGTTCGAAAGGGCAAGAAGGATCACCGCGACAAGAAGATGTAGCCTCACACAATAGATTCGATTGTCGCGAAGGTGGCGCGTGGACGGCCGTGTGTAAGAGCGCGCCCGGGGTGACTCGAACACCCGACCTACGGATTAGAAATCCGTTGCTCTATCCGGCTGAGCTACGGGCGCAATTGGCGGGAAATATTACCGGCTTTCGCCCAGAATGAAAGCCGCCTGGCAGCGTTGAGACTGCGCTGGTTGCTATTCGTGGATGCGGTGCTTGAGCTCCCACACCCGCAACGCTGCGAGCAGCAGTGCTTTAGTTCGAGTCAGGGTGCCGGCTGCGGCCATCGTTGTGGCTGGATCTGCGTGACCACTATTTTTGCCGTTGCGCCCGCGCCCGCGACCACGCTTCTGGGCGTGCTTCTTTCTGACGCGACGGGTGGCGGTCGATCCGACTGTGACATGTCCGCTGCTATTCATCGATACCCTGGTATAACCCTTGTTGATTCCCAAGCAGCTTCCAGACCAGCTCGTTAGGCAGGATGAGGAGCTGGCGCCGTTTCTAATGATTTTTATTTGTGTTTGGGGGCGCCGGTCGCCCGGTTGTTTGGCCACCTAAAACCGCTTGTGCCCGCGCAGGTTCTCCGCCAGCTTGCACCGCGCGTTATGGCTGATCGTAGAATCGGATGTCTGACTATTTTCTTGTTCGTTGCGCTCTGCGGAAGCGTCTTCGTGAACTTCATTCTCGCGATGGCCGCGCTTCGAAGTTTTGGCGGCGCCGGCGGTGTTCGAGTTGAAGAACCGCTGCCCCGGTTCCGGGAGATCGTGGTCGAGCGCGGCACCCGAATTGGGCCGGACCGGGTCGCCCTGATCACCCTGCGCGGTCTCATTAGCTCCTCGATTCCGGGAAATGTGAGCGATTCAATGGTTGAAGATTTGCGCCTGGCCTTGCAACAGGCGCGCGAAGACAATCGCGTCAAAGCGATCGTGCTCGAAATCGATTCTCCCGGCGGCGAGGTAACGGCGGCCGATCAGATTTACAACGCCGTGACCAAAGCGCGCGCGCGTAAGCCGGTGGTCATTTATATGGACTCGCTTGCCGCCTCCGGTGGTTACTACATCGCTTGCGGCGGGAAATATTTGATGGCGAACGAGACGACGATCACTGGGAGCATCGGCGTTATCATTCAGACCCTGAACTACGAACAACTGTTCAACAAGATTGGGCTCGCGTCTGTCGTCTTCAAAAGCGGGAAATTCAAAGATATTTTGAATGGCGCCCGTCCAATGACGCCGGAAGAGCGCGACCTAATTCAGCGATTCGTGATGGAGACTTATGAGAAATTTCTCAGCATCGTCTCGAAAGAGCGAAGTCTTCCCGCCGACATGTTGCGCAACAACATCGCCGATGGCCGCATTTTCTCCGGCAAGGAAGCGTTGAACAACAAGCTCGTGGACGGTCTTGGCCAAATCGAGGACGCCTACGCAAAAGCGAGACAGCTTGGGAATGCGCCGCAGGCGACGGTTGTAAAATACGGACCGCCGTTCAGTTTGTCGCGATTGTTCCGCGCATTCGGCGAGTTCGGTGGCGATTCCAAGATCGAGTTGCAGTTGCCGAAACAACTCGTGCCGCAACTCGAGAGCGGGCACGCCTATTTTCTGCCGAGCTTCTACGCGCCGTAACGGCCGCGCCAAGTCCAAACCATGTTCGCCGGTGTTACTTCAATCGCACTCGAATTGCTCTTCGTCGCGTTCCTGACCGTCGGAGCCTTGGTCTATTTCGCGCTCGCCTGGCAGGTCGCTCACCGCGACGTTGCGGCTGCGGAAGCGTCGCTCACGACAAGAAGTTTTGGCCTTCCTGAGGCATTTCTCGCGGTCGCCTTGATCCTGTTTTTCTTGATGAATATCTCGGTGTCGTATCGGCACACGACGGTGCAATTGAGCAGTCGCGATCTCTTCGCGAACCTTCTTCTGACGCTTTTCATCGTCCTTTTCGTTGCGGCTTTTTTGAAACTGCGCCGGGTGGATGTTGAAGCGCTCGCCGGGCTTTCAAGGACGAGTCTAAAGCGCGCGTTGAGCATGGGCGTCGTCCTGATCCTCGCCGCGACACCGCTCATCCTGCTCGCGGAAGCGGTCACGCAAAATTTCTTCGGCGGCGGATCTGGCCGGCAGGAGATTGTTGATCTTTTCAACACTTCGCGCACCCTTCAGCAGCGTGCTCTGATTATTGTCCTCGCGGTGGTGGTCGCGCCGATCGCGGAGGAATTTATTTTTCGCTTTTTCATCTATGGCGTCGTTCGCCGTTACTCTGGAACCGTTTTCGGATTGCTTTTCAACGCCGCGCTCTTTGCGGCGGCCCATAATCATCTTCCTTCCGCGCTGCCACTCTTCGTTTTGGGCGCCTGTTTCACGCTTGCCTATGAATGGAGCGGGTCGATTTTGGTTTCCATGTCGATGCACGCTCTGTTCAATTCCGTTCAGTTGGTGTTGCTCGCCTTTCCCAACCTTTATCAGCAATGAAATTGAGCCGCGTGGGCGAAGACGCGCTCCTCGCGTCGCTGCTCCGCGAATTGCCAGGTTCGCGGAAGCTGATCGGCGACGATTGCGCAGTCGTTGAATTTATGGGCGCGAGCAATTTGCTTGTGCTCAAAACCGATTGCGTGGTCGAAAGAATCCATTTCGCATCATCGACGAATCCGGAGCTCACTGGCTGGAAAGCGATGATGCGATCGCTGAGCGATTTCGCTGCGATCTCGGCTGTTCCGGAGTTTGCGCTCGTTACGTTGATCGTGCCGGCGGCAAGATTGACTTCGTGGGTGCGAGCGCTTTATCGCGGCCTTAAACGGGCCGCCCGCAAGTTTGATGTCCAAATTGTTGGTGGTGAGACGAGCGCGGTCCGTGGTCCGGTTGTGATTTCAGTCAGCATTTGCGGTTTCGTGGAACGGAATCGGTCGGTCTCGCGCAGCGGTGCCAAGAAAGGTGACGATCTTTTTGTGACCGGTCGGCTCGGAGGATCGTTGCGCAGAAAGCATCTGCGATTTGTTCCGCGCATTGAAGAATCACGCTGGCTCACAAAGAATTTTCGCGTTCACGCGATGATGGATTTGAGTGATGGCCTAGGCGCAGATCTTCCGCGTTTGGCGAAAGCGAGCAAACTCGGTTTCCGGATCGACAAAAAAGCGCTCCCGCTTTCGTCCGGCGCGACGATCAATAATGCCATCTCCGACGGCGAAGACTACGAGCTGCTCTTCGCAATCTCACCGCGCGAACGCTCACGCGTCCAGCGCCAATGGAAAAAGAAGTTTCCAAGATTACCCCTGACGCGGATTGGTTCTTTCACTCAACAGCTCAACACCTCAACAACTCTTCCTCGTGGCTACATTCATTTCAAATAGTGTTGAGGAAACGGAATCATTTGGACGCCAGTTTGCCGGCAACGTTCAGTCCGGCGATGTCCTTGCGCTGACCGGTGAACTCGGGAGCGGCAAAACCCAGTTCATCAAAGGTCTTTGTGCTGCTTTGGACTGCGGTGCAACGGTCACCAGTCCGACCTTCACCCTGATTCATGAGTATTCCGGCGGGCGCCTGCCAATTTACCATTTTGACTTCTTTCGAATTCAGGATCGAAAAGACGCCGAGCGACTTGGCCTTGACGAATATTTTTTTGGAGACGGCCTCTCGGTCGTCGAGTGGGCCGATCGATTTCCCGATCTGATGCCCAAACACGCGCGTTGGATCTCGTTTGAAACCAAATCCGAAACCTGTCGCGCGATCACGGCCAAATGAGGATCCTCGCGCTCGAACTCTCCAGCGCGCAGGGGAGCATAGCGTTCTTGGATGGCGAGAACGTTCAATTCGATCGCGAATGGCCGAATGACCGAAAGAATTCCGGTCCGTTCTTCGAATATTTGGCTGAAGTGCAGAGACAGTTCGGCAAATCGGACACGATTATCGTCGGACTCGGTCCCGGTTCGTACGCCGGAACGAGGATCGCGATTGCGGCTGCAATTGGATTGCAGGCCGCGTCAGGCGCGGCCTTGATTGGTTACCCATCGATCTGCGCGATGGATTGCGATGCGCCGGAATATTGCGTGACCGGCGACGCGCGCCGTAACTCATTTTTTCATGCTCGGGTTTGCGGTGGTAATTTGGCGGAAGGGCCAACTTTGATGAGCGAAGCTGAATTGCATGAGAGATTGGTTAAGCTCGACCGGAGGATGTCGACCTTGACGACCGAGAGACTTTCCCAATTCGAGCACGCTGAATTACGCTATCCTGCTGCGAAAATGCTTGCGCGATTAGCGGCTGATTCAAAGCGACAGCTCGTGCAACCGCCGCTCGAGCCGATGTATTTGCGCGAGCCACACATTACCATTCCAAGAAAATGACCGAAACTTATCGTTGCTGGGCTGAGATCAGTCGCGAGGCGTTACGCCACAATGCGAGAGTTGTGCGGGAGCGAATTGGACAAGCGGAAATGCTCGCAGTCGTGAAAGCAAATGCCTACGGCCACGGATTGATCGGCGTTTCCGAAACGCTCGCGGAGCAGGCGCAACTATTCGGCGTTGCGAATCTCGAGGAAGCTCTGGCGCTTCGCGAACGGGTTCATCTTCCAGTCATCATCCTAGGACCTTCCTTGCCGGAGGAGATGCCAACCATTATCCAGCGGGGTTTCATTCCAACGATCTCGACCTTTGAGGAAGCGCATGCTTTCGATCGCTTGTCGGTTGAGGCGTTCGTACCTATTAATTTCAAGCTGGATACCGGGATGGGGCGAATGGGCGCCGTCGAAACCGAAGCCTCGGAAACTTTCAAACGCATTACGACGCTGCCAAGAATCCACGTCCACAGCATTTCGACGCACATGCCGGTATCTGATGTCGATGTCGATTACACGCGCGATCAGCTTGCGCGCTTTCGCAGCGCTGTCGCGCAGCTGCGGGAAGAGGTCCCCGGCTCGTACAAAGTCCACGTCTTGCAAAGCGCGGGCACGCTCGGTTTCAACGAAACAGTCGATGAAATC
>Ga0066903_100001118_pt1 | contig 18940 bp, 18 predicted proteins | sample PanSoiMetaGPlot1_FD_67491 | JGI IMG/M metagenome (GOLD analysis project Ga0066903, IMG submission 67491) | Tropical forest soil microbial communities from Panama analyzed to predict greenhouse gas emissions - Panama Soil - Plot 1 (version 2) | ecosystem: Environmental > Terrestrial > Soil >... | reverse complement strand
CGGCCACCGCGTCCTTCTCGCGCACGTCGGCCTTGACGGTGATCACCTCGGCGCCGGCGGCGCGCAGCTGCTCCGCGGTCTCGTTCGCGAACTCCTCGCGGCGCAGGTAGTTGACCGCGACCGCAGCGCCCTGTTCCGCGAACATGGTTGCGATCGCCTTGCCGATACCGCGCGAGCCCCCCGTGACGACCGCCACCTTGCCGGCGTGGGGGCGGTCGTTCACGCGGCCGGCTCCGGCCCGTCGTAGCGGCTGAACAGGGCCGAGGCGTTCTGGCCGCCGAACCCGAAGCCGTTGGCGATCGCGGCGCGCACCTGCATCCGCCGCGACTCTCCCGGGACGTAGTCGAGATCGCAGGCTGGGTCGGGGTGGAACAGGTTGGCGGTGGGCGGCACCTCGCCGTCGCGGATCGCCAGCGCGCATGCCAGTCCGGACACGGCACCGGCGGCGGCCAGCATATGACCGACCATCGACTTGGTGGCCGAGACCGCGATTCGCGACACGTGATCCGCGAAGACATGCCTGATCGCCTCGGTCTCGGCGATGTCGCCGGCCGGTGTGGCGGTAGCGTGGGCGGCGATCATGTCGACCGTGGCGGGCGCGATGCCCGCCCGCTCGAGCGCTTCCCGCATCGCCCGGGCCGGGCCATCGCCCGAGGGGTCGGGGGCGGTGATGTGGTATGCGTCGGAGGTGCTGGAGCCGCCGTGGGCCTCGCACAGGATCTCAGCACCACGGGCCAGCGCGTGCTCCTCGGACTCCAGGATCAGCACCGCCGCCCCCTCGGCGATCACGAAGCCGTCACGGTCCCGCTCGAACGGGCGGCTGGCGGTGGCGGGATCGTCGTTGCGGCGCGAGAGTGCGCCCAGGTTGCCCAGGCCGGCGACGGCGACGGCGGTCACGCCGGCGTCGCTGCCGCCGGTGATCGCGACGTCGGCCTCGCCGCTGCGGATCAGCCGCACGGCGTCCACAAAGGCCTGGCAGCCCGACGCGCAGGCGGCGGCCCCGCAGATCGCCGGGCCCCGCGTGCCGTAGGTCAGCGAGATCTGGGAGGCGGCCATGTTGGGCAGGAACATCGGCACCGTGAACGGGCTGACGCGGTCGGCGCCGCGGTCGGCCAGGACACGCGTCTGCTGCTCGAAGAAGAGCGCGCCGCCCGAGCTGGACGCGACGACCACCGCCACGCGGTCGCGGATGGCGTCGGTGATGCGCAGGCCGGCATGCTCGATCGCCTCGCCGGCTGCGGCCACCGCGAACTGTGCGAACCGGTCCATGCGCCGCGCGGCGCGCCGGTCGATGAAGTCGGCAGGATCCCAGTTCGGTACCTCGCCTGCGATCTGCGACTCGTGGTGGCTGGGATCCCAGGCGGTGATCCGGCGGATCCCCGAGCGTCCCGCCAGCAGGCCGTTCCACAAGGTCGAGAGGCCGACGCCGAAGGGGGTCACCGCGCCCGCGCCGGTGACGACGACCCTGCGCATCAGGTGAGAGCGCTGCGACACAAGGCGCTTATCCTAATCGTCACCAAGGCCGATGGTCAGCGCGCGCAGTCGGCGACGGCCTCCAGGAAGGCGTCGATCTCCTCGAACGTGTTGTAGTGGACGGCGCCCACGCGCACCGCGCCGCCGTTTCCCTCGAGGCCCAGCGCCTCCATCAGCTCGATCGCATAGTAGTTGCCGTCCCAGACGAAGATCTCGCGCTCGCCCAGGGCCGCGGCCACCTGGTCGGGCCGTTTACCCTCCACCGTGAACACGATGGTGGGCACACGCCGGTCGAGGTCGCGCGTGCCGTACTGGGTGACGCCGGCGATCGCGTCCAGGCCGTCGATCAGGCGCGCGGTCAGGGTGCGCTCGTAAGCGGCGATCGCCTCGGCGCCGAGGCCGGTGATGTAGCGGGCCGCGGCGGCCGTGCCCGCGATTCCCTCCAGGTTCACGGTGCCGGTCTCCCACGAGCCGGGCGGCTCGTCGTGCGCGGGCCGCACCTTGTAGGGCTTGATCTCCTCCAGCAGCTCGGCCCGGCCGGCCAGCACGCCGACGTGTGGGCCGAAGAACTTGTACGCGGAGCAGACCAGGAAGTCGCAGCCCAGCGCGTGCATGTCCACGCCGCCGTGGGGCGCGAACTGCACCGCGTCGATGTAGGACAGGGCCCCCGCCTCGCGGCTGAGCGCGACCAGCCGCTCCACGTCGCTGATCGTGCCGGCCCCGTTCGACGCCCAGTTGAAGGCTGCGACGCGCGTGCGGTCGTCGAGTTTGGAGGCGAAGTCGTCCACGTCGATCGTGCAGGTCTGCGGGTCGACGTCGGCGAAGCGCACGGTCACGCCGCGATCCTGGGCGGCCAGCACCCAGGGCGACACGTTGCCGTCATGGTCAACGCGGGTGAGCAGGATCTCATCACCCGGCCCCAGGTCGCGGGTGAGGGCGCGTGAGACGTGGAACGTCAGCGTCGTCATGTTGGCGCCGAAGACGATCTCGCCCGGATCGGCGCCGAGCAGCCTGGCGAGGTCGGCGCGGGCGTCCGCCAGCACGCTTTCGCTGGCGCGTGAGGTGGCGAAGGCCCCGCCCAGGTTGGCGTTGGCGTGCTGGTAGTAATCCTCGATCGCCCGGATCACGGAGGCGTGCACCTGCGTGCCGCCGGGATTGTCGAGATGGATACGGCCCGGCACGAGGGCCGGGAACTGCGCGCGGATCTGCGCGACGTCGAGTGGAGGTGCTGTGGCGCTCATGCCCAGAGTCTAAGCTCTGCCGCATGCGACTCGTGATTCTTGGCGGTGGCCCGGCGGGCTACGCGGCCGCTGCCACGGCGGCATACATGGGCGCCGAGGTGACCCTGATCGAAGAGAACCAGCTCGGCGGCAACTGCACGATGACCGACGCGGTGCCCTCGAAGACGCTGCTGACGACGGCCGACACGATGCTCGAGATCAGCCGTGCCGAGTCCGACGGCGTCGACTTCGTGCGTGGCTTCCCTGAGGTCAACCTGCGCCGCACGCTGGCCCGGGCCCGGGCCGTGGCGCTGCATCAGAGCCGTGGCGTGCGCGAGCGCATGGACGGGATGAACGTGCGCGTGCTGCCCGGCCGCGGCCATGTCACCGGCCCGGACAGCCTGGTCGCCACCGTGGAGGGCCAGGAGCTGGAGGTCGAGTTCGACGCGCTGCTCGTCTGCACCGGCGCGTCGCCCTTCGTGCCCCCGTTCGCGCATCCCGACGGCCACCGGCTGATGACCACGCGGCAGGTGTTCGACCTGCGCGAGCTGCCTGAGCACCTGGTCGTGCTGGGCGCCGGCCCGACCGGCTGCGAGTTCGCCGACTTCTTCTCCCGCTGCGGCTCCCGGGTGACCCTGATCTCGGCCCGTGACCAGATCCTGCCCAACGACGACCCCGACCTGGCCGAGGTGCTCGAGGAGGTCTTCCTCAAGCGCGGCATGGACGTGGTCAAGGAGGGCCGCGCAGCCGCGATCGACCTGGAGGAGAGCCACCAGGCCCGGCTCGTGCTGGAGGACGGCCGCGAGATCTGCTGCTCGCACGTGCTGCTGTGCATCGGCATGCGCCCCAACACCGGCGACCTGGGCCTGGCCTCGGCCGGTGTCGAGTTCGGCGACCGCGGCACGCTGCCCATCGACGAGTTCTGCCGCACCAACGTGCCCTCGATCTATGCCTGCGGTGACGTCACCGGCCAGGTGATGCTCGCCAACACCGCCGCGCTGCACGGCCGCACGGCCGCGATCCACGCCATGGGCATGCCGATCGACCCGGTCTCGTACACGGGCGTTGCCTGGTGCGTGTTCACTCGTCCCGAGATCGCCAAGGCCGGCATCAGCGAGCGCCAGGCGCGGCTCGAGCAGCGCCCCGTGCAGATCACCAAGCACCTGATCCGGGCCAACCCCCGGGCCGTGATGGAGAACGAGACCGACGGCATCATCAAGCTGATCTCCGACCCGGCCGACGGCACGCTGCTCGGCGGTGCGATGGTGGGGCTGCGCGCGTCCGAGGTGATCACCACGGTGGCGCTGGCCGTGCACGCCAAGCTCAGCGTCCAGGTGATGGCCGAGACGGCGGCGGTCAACCCGTCGATGTCCGAGAGCCTGCAGCGCTGCGCCGAGAAGGCGGCCGAGGGCATGCTCGGCATCAGTCGGGTCACCCTGGCTTCGTAGGGCCCTCCAGCACGATCTCTGGCAATCCCGGGTCGGGCACAGCCCCCGGGTGGAACAGGTGGGCGAGCTGGCGGACGCCGTCAGCAAGCCGCGGCGCCGGCCGGGAGTAGTAGCTGTCGCTGTCGACGGCCACCGCCGGGCACGGCAGTTCGAGGCCCGCGGCCCGCTCGGCGGCCTCCTCGGCGCCGAACCCACACGGCCCGATGACGACCAGCTCGGGGCCCGCCGCGGCCACCGCCTGCCAGGTGGTGGGGTAGGAGGGCTCGCCGTTGCGCCCCAGCACGTCGGCGCCGCCCGCAATCTCGATCATCTCCGGCAGCCAGTGGCCGGCGCAGAACGGCGGCTCGATCCACTCCGCGAAGAAGGCTCGCCGCCGCGGCAGGCCGGCCGTCGCTGCTGCCACCTCGGCTGCGGTGTCGGTCATCTCCGCCGCAATCGCCTCCGCCTGCTCCCGCCGACCGAGCACCTCGCCCAGCCTTCGCACCGAGTCGGCGACGTCCCCGTACGTGCGCGGGTCGAGCGAGACCACCCTTGCCCCGGCCGGGCAGGCGTCGTGCAGTTCGCCGCCGGAGACGGCGCAGACGGCGCACAGGTCCTGCGTCAGGATCAGGTCGGGATCGAGCTTGTCCAGCAGTTCGGCGTCGACGCTGTACAGCGGGCGGCTCTCGGCCAGGGCGGCACGCACCGCCGTGTCGATCTCGAGACTGCTGAGCGTGGCCGGGTCGATGCGGGCCGCCGTCACCACCGGCTTGCCGACGACCTCGGCGGGCCAGCGGCATTCCTGTGAGACCCCCACCAGCGTGTCGACGAGCCCGAGCTCGGCCACGATCTCGGTGGCGCTGGGCAGGAACGAGCAGACGCGCACGGCGGCGGGCGCTACATGCCCATTGCGTGGTAGCCGGAGTCGACGTAGAGCGTCGTCCCCGTCACCATCGCGCCCAGCGGGCTGCACAGATACAGGGCGGCGTTGCCGACGTCGCCTGCCTCGATGTTGGCGCGCAGCGGAGCGCGCTGCTCGACCACGTCCTCCATGCTCGAGAAACCCGGAATCCCCTTGGCGGCCAGCGTCCGCACGGGCCCCGCCGAGATCGCGTTGACGCGGATCCCGCCGTCGCCAAGCTCCCACGCCAGGTACCGCACGGAGCACTCCAGCGCGGCCTTGGCCACGGCCATGATGTTGTACCCGGGGAAGGCCCGCTCGCTGGCCATGTAGGTCAGCGTCACCATCGCCCCTCCGCCGCGCGAGCGCATCAGCGGCTCGGCCCTGCGGGCCATCGCGATCATCGAGTAGGACGAGATGTCCAGCGCCGTCGCAAAGGCGTCGCGGGACACCTCGATGAAGCGGTCCTCGAACGTGTCAGCCGGCGCGTACGCAACTGAGTGCACCATCACGTCCAGCCCGCCCCAGCGCCTCTCCACCGCGGCGAACGCGCTCTCGATGCTGGCATCGTCGGCCACGTCGCAGGGCACGACCAGGTCGGAGCCGACCGTCTCGGCCAGCTTCTTCACCCCGTCCTCGAGCCGCTCGCCCTGGTAGGTGAAGGCGAGCTGCGCACCGGCGCCGTGGAGAGCCTGGGCGATCGCCCACGCGATCGATCGCTTGTTCGCTACTCCTGCAACGAGCACCTGCTTGCCGTCGAGGATTCCCTCAGCCACGTGCTTCCTCCTGGTCGGTGGGCTGGCTGACGGTAGCACGGGCAGGAGCGGCCCCGCCGCCGTCGTATTCCGCCTCGTGAGCCGAGCCCAGAAGATCGCGCTGATTGCAGCGGCGGTGCTGCTGGTCGCGCTCGGTTTGGTCGCTGCATTCAAGGCCGCGCAGGGCAGTGACACCACCGCGGACAGCGGCGGGGCGGCCTCGGTGCCGCAGTCCGGTGGGGCGAGCTCCGGCGCTTCGCAGGCGCCCGTCACCGTCAAGTTCATCGAGTTCAGCAACGGCCCGAGCGCCACCGGTGGGTGGGGCACCGATATGACACTGGTCTTCGTCCAGCCGCAGGGGGCGAAGATGACGGTGACGCCAAGCCAGACGCAGGACGGCCAGTACCTCGTCACGTTCGACCGGCCGGTCTCGATCTCCGACGACGTGATCGCGGCGACGGGGAACGGCGGCGACCAGGTACTGCTGCAACTCGCATGGAACACCGCGTCGCAGACGCTGATGGTCACGGTCGAGGCCTACACCAGCGATATCTCCAAGACGGCGACGAGCTTCGACGGCAACCGCTCGACGCTCGAGTTCGTGCGCACGCCGCTGCCCAAGACCACGAACGACTGCATCCAGATGGGCCAGCCGGTGCCGTTCACCAAGCTCTACGGCATCACGACCGTGTCCGGCAAGGCCCAACTGTTCGAGGGCGGCCCGATGACGGTGGTCGCCCGTGTTCCGGGCAAGGGCCAGAAGCAGACCAAGATCAAGACCGCGACCGGCGACTCGATGGTGCCGTTCTCGGGCCAGATCGAGCTGCCGCTGCTCGACGCGCCGGCCGAAGGCTACGTCGCGGCCTACGACCACAGCGCCAAGGATGGCAGCCAGATCTGCGACGTCAAGGTGCCGGTCTACATGTCGCCGGGTGGCTAGACGGCCGCGGCGATCGCCTCGAGTGACGAGGGGTCATCGAGGCTGGAGAGGTCCCCCGGCTCCTCGCCCAGCGCGGTTGCCCGCACGGCTCGGCGCACGATCTTGGCGCTGCGCGTCTTGGGCAGTGCGCGCACGAAGCTGACGCGGTCGGGGGCGAAGGCCTTGCCCAGCTCCCCGGCCACCTGGGCGCGGATCTCGGCCCGCAGTTCGTCGCTGGGCTCGTTGCCCGCGACCAGGACGCAATAGAGCCAGGCCACCTCGCCCTTGACCTCGTGAGGCACACCGATCGCGCAGGCCTCGGCCACTGCGGGGTGGTCGACGGCGGCCGACTCGAACTCGGCTGGGCCGATCCGCTTGCCGGCGATGTTCAGGGTGTCGTCGCTGCGGCCGTGCAGGTACCAGAAGCCCTCCTCGTCGACCGAGGCCCAGTCGCCGTGCACCCAGATCCCCGGCCAGCGCGACCAGTACGCGTCGAGGTAGCGCTGCGGGTCGCGCCACACGCCCCGGGTCATGCTCGGCCACGGCTTGGTGCAGCACAGCTCGCCGACCTCGCCCGGCCCCACCGGCTTGCCCTCCGGATCGAGGACGGCCATCGCCATGCCCAGCGAGGGGATGCCCAACGTGCACTCACGCAGCGGCATCACCGGCATCGGGGAGAGGAAGCAGGCGCCCACCTCGGTGCCGCCGGAGAGGTTGATGATCGGGCAGCGGCCCTCGCCGCCGACCTCGAACAGCCAGCGGTAGGGCTCGGGGTTCCAGGGCTCGCCGGTCGAGGCCAGGATCCGCAGCGAGGAGCGGTCGCAGGCGGTGACGTGCTCGTCGCCGTGGGCCTTGAGGGCGCGGATCAGGGTGGGGGAGACGCCCAGCACCGAGATCCGGTGGCGCTCGACCATCTGCCACATGCGGCCCGGGTCGGGGTAGTCGGGCGCGCCCTCCGAGACGAACAGCGTTGCACCCAGCGCCCCCGCGCCGACCACGATGAACGGCCCCATGATCCAGCCCATGTCCGTCATCCAGGTGAAGACGTCGTCGGCGTGCACGTCGGTCTGGAACGCGCACTCCTCGGCCAGCTTGACCAGCAGGCCGCCCTGCACGTGCACGGCGCCCTTGGGCCGCCCGGTCGTGCCGGACGTGTAGATCACCATCACCGGCGTTTCGGGGTCGAGCGGCGGCGCGGGTAGCAGCGGCGACTGGCGCTCAACCAGGTCGGCGAAGCGGTGGTCGCGGCCCTCGACCAGGGCCGGCTGGGTGCCCAGCCGGTCGACCACCAGCACGTGGCGAACGCTGGTCGCCGCCGTCAGCGCGTCGTCAGCGGTGGCCTTCATCGAGACCGGCTTGCCCCGGCGAGGCACGGCGTCCGCGGTGATCAGGGCGACGGCTTCTGCGTCGGCCAGGCGCGCCGCCACACTGGAGCCGGCGAATCCCGAGAAGATGGGCACGGCGATCGCGCCGATCTTGGCAACGGCGAAGAACCCGGCAACGACCTCGACTCCCATCGGCAGGAAGAGCCCCACGGCGTCGCCCTGGCCCACACCCAGCTCGAGCAGGGCGTTGCCCAGGCGGTTGACGAGTGCTTCGAGCTCGGCATAGCTGACGCGCACGACCTCGCCGTCCTCCCGCTCGCAGATCACGGCGGTGCGGTCGGGCGTAAGCCGGGCGTGGCGGTCGACGCAGTTGTGGGCCAGGTTGACGGTGCCGCCGCCGAACCAGGTCGTCCAGGGCGTGCCGCGCGAGTCGTCGTACACCCGCTCGTAGGGATCGAAGAACTCGATGCCAAGATGGCGCACGACGGCATCCCAGAACCAGCCGATGTCGTCCTGCGCGCGGCGGTGCAGGTCGCGCCAGTCGGGTATCCCCTGCTCGAGCATGAATGCGTTCACCCGGGCGCTTTCACGGTACTCGGCGGTCGGTTGCCAGATGGGCGGGTGCGTGGTCATGTGCCTATGTGTTACCTATGTGCTAGCGTTGCCTGCGTATGAGAGCGGATGCTACCGGTCGACGAGCGGGCCCGAGGGTGGAACGCCTGATGCTGCTGTCCTTCCTGCTGGCACTGGGCCTACTCCTGGCGGGCTGTGGCGGCGGCAGCTCGTCGAGCGGTGGCTCCGGCTCTTCCGGTGGCGGGGAAGGCGGCGGCACGCTTACCGTGTTCGCCGCCTCCTCGCTGACGAACGCGTTCCCGAAGATCGCCGACATCTACAAGACCCAGCACCCGGGCTGGGACGTGCGCTTCGAGTTCCTGGGATCCGACGACCTGGCCGCACAGATCGAGCAGGGCTCGCCGGCCGATGTGTTCGCGGCGGCCAGCTCCAAGTACCCGGAGGAGCTGCAGTCGCAGAACCTGATGGGCACGACCACCAACTTCGCCACCAACACGCTGGTGCTGGTCGTGCCCAAGGACAACCCGGCCGGGATCAAGGGCGTCGCCGACCTCGCCAGCACGAACGCGAAGCTGGTGGTGGGCGATCCGGCCGTGCCGCTCGGCTCCTACACCGAGACCGTGCTCGGCAATCTCGGGATCGATCCCGGCAGCCTCAACATCGTCAGCCAGGAGCAGAAGGCCACCGACGTGATCACCAAGGTCGACCTGGGTGAGGCTGATGCCGGCTTCGTCTACGTGACGGACGCGCTGGCGGCCGGCGCCAAGGTCAAGCAGATCCCTCTGCCGGCGGCCGCGCAGGCCACCGCCACCTACCCGATCGGGATCGTGTCAGACTCATCGCACAAGGAGGCTGCGCAGCAGTGGATCGACCTGGTGATCAGCCCGCAGGGGCAGAAGGTGCTGACCGATCTCGGCTTCGGCCCGGCGCCTTCGAGCTAGTCGAGGGCGGAGCGGCCGCGTTCGGGCTGCTGTTCCTGGCCCTGCCCCTGATCGCGATCTTCACCCGCGGTGACCTGCTCGACGGCCTGCGCTCGTCCGACGCCCGTGACGCGCTGCTGCTGTCGCTGGAGACGAGCCTCATGGCCCTGGTGGCGATGGTGGTGCTGGGCACGCCGATTGCGCACCTGATCGCATTGCGCCGCTTCCCGGGCCGTGACGCGCTGCTCACGGCCTTCGAGCTGCCGCTGGTGCTGCCGCCGGCGGTGGCTGGGATCGGTCTGCTGATGGCGTTCGGCCGGCGGGGCCTGCTGGGCGACGAGCTGGACGCGCTCGGGCTGCAGATCCCCTATACCAAGCTGGCCGTGGTGATGGCGATGGCATTCGTGGCCTCGCCGCTCTTCATCCGTCAGGCGGTGGCCGCCTTCGACGCGCTCGACCGCGACCTGCTCGCGGCCGCGCGCACGCTGGGCGCTGGCCCGGCCCGCACTTTCTGGAGGGTGGCGGTGCCGCTCGCCCGGGGCGGCCTTGGCGCGGGCGCGGCCCTGGCCTGGGCGCGAGCGCTGGGCGAGTTCGGGGCGACGATCATCTTCGCAGGGTCGCTCAGCGGCGTCACCCGCACCGCGCCGATCGAGATCTACCTGGGCATCTCGGAGAACCTCGACGCCGGCCTGGCCACCGCCGCGGTGCTGATCGCGGTCAGCGCGGTGATCCTGTTCTCCGTCAAGCTGCTGGTGCGCAGGAGGGCGTCGCGCTCAGTGCTGCTCTGACCCGGCCCTTGCGGGAGTTCACGCTCGAGCTCTCGCTGACCTGCGACGGCCCGCTGGCCGTGGCGGGACCGTCCGGGGCGGGCAAGTCGACCCTGCTGCGGCTGCTGGCCGGGCTCGACACGCCCACCCACGGCCGTATCGAGGTGGACGGAGAGCGCTGGTTCGGCGGGGGCGTCGACCTCCCCGCGGAGCGGCGCCGGGTGGGATTCGTGTTTCAGGAGTACGCCCTGTTCCCGCACCTGGACGTGCGCGCCAACGTCGGCTTCGGCGCCGAGGGGCGGCCGGTCGACGACCTGCTCGAGCGGCTCGGCATCGCCCGCCTGGCCCGGCAGCGGCCGGGCCGGCTGTCGGGTGGCGAGCGCCAGCGGGTCGCCCTGGCCCGGGCCCTGGCCCGCCGTCCCAAGTTACTGCTGCTGGACGAGCCGCTGTCCGCGCTCGACCCGGCGACGCGCGGCACGGTCGGCGCGGAGCTGGCATCGATCCTGCGCGAGAGCGGGCTGCCGGCGCTGGTCGTCTCGCACTCCTTCGACGACGCCGCAGTGATCGCGCCCCAGATGGCGGTGATCGAGCGCGGCCGGATCACCCAGGAGGGCTCGGTCGACGAGCTGCTGGCCTCGCCGGCGACGCCGTTCGTGGCCCAGTTCGCGGGCACCAACCACCTCACCGGCAACGCCGTGGGCCGGCTTGTCTCGCTCGACCAGGGTGGCGAGGTGTTGCTGGCTGAGCCGCACTCGGGCCCGGTGGCGGTGCTGATCGCGCCCTGGGAGGTGACCCTCGACAAGGGCGCCCCGCCGCCCACCGGCTCCGCCCTGAACCACATCCGCGGCCGGGTGCAGCGGCTGGGCCCGTTCGGCAGCCGCGTGCGGGTCGTCCTGGACGGCGGCCTCACAGCCGAGATCACCAAGGACTCGGCAGAGCGCATGGGTCTGGCGACCGGCGACGAGGTGGTCGCCTCGTTCAAGGCGACAGGTACGCGCGTCGTCTCCCGCGCACCCAACTAGACTCGCGCGACCGTGCAGGTCGTGATCGCCCCCGACAAGCTGAAAGGCACCTACTCGGCGCTCGAGGCCGCGCACGCGCTGGCCCGGGGCTGGCTCGCGGTGCGGCCGGACGACGACCTCGACCTCGTGCCGCTGGCCGACGGTGGCGAGGGCACCGCCTCGGCGTTGCTGTCGGCCCACGACGGCGCCTGGCGCCGGGTGCCCGCGCATGACGCGGCCGGCCGTCCGATCACGGCCGCCTATGCCAAGCTGCCGGGCGGCGAGGCCGCCCTGGACGTGGCCGAGGCGTGCGGCATGTGGCGCGTGGTCGACCTCGAGCCCGATCCGGTCTCGGCCAGCTCGTTCGGGGCGGGCGAGCTGATCCGGCACGCGCTCGGCGGTGGCGCCCGGCGCGTGATCGTCGGGGTGGGCGGCACGGCCACCACGGACGGCGGCGAGGGGTTGCGGCTTGCGCTGGGTGCGGTGCCGGACGGGATCGAGCTGGTGGCTGCGCTGGACGTCGACAACCCGCTGCTGGGGCCTGAGGGAGCGGCCGCAGTCTACGGGCCGCAGAAGGGTGCCAGCCCGGAGCAGGTCGCGGAGCTGGAGCGCCGGCTGGCAGCGCTCGACCTTCCCGACGCCGCGCGGCCCGGGGCCGGTGCCGGCGGGGGGATCGGGGGAATGCTGATGGCGCTGGGCGCGGTCGCCGTGCCCGGCGCCGGGCTGGTGCTGGCCGAGGTCGGGCTCGGGCGGCGGCTGGCGGGAGCCGAGCTATGCGTCACGGCCGAGGGGCGTATCGACTCCCAGACGCTGCGCGGGAAGGTGGTTTCCGCGGTCGCGGAGCTGTGCGGAACGGCCGGCGTGCCCTGTGCGGCGGTGGGTGGGCAGGTCGTGCCGGAGGCCGGCGCCGAGTTGCAGCGGCGCGGCCTGCAGTTGCTGGAGCAGGGCGACCTGGAGGCGGCGGGACGCGCACTCGCCGTAGAATGGTCTTGACCGAGATCGGGTAGGACGAAGGGGAAGACCATGGCCATCACCACCGGAACGCGAATCGAGGACCTGCTCGGCGACGAGGCGGAGGATCTGCTCGGCTACACGGCGCAGGGCATCTCCAGTGACCAGCTGCACCTGCCCGGGCCCGATTTCATCGACCGGGTCGTCACCCAGACCGACCGCCGGCCGCAGGTGCTGCGCAACCTGGCCGCGCTGTACAACCACGGCCGCATCGGCGGCAGCGGTTACATCTCGATCCTGCCCGTCGACCAGGGCATCGAGCACTCCGGGGCGGCCTCGTTTGCCAAGAACCCGGCGTACTTCGATCCCAAGAACCTGCTCGACCTGGCCATCGAGGGTGGCTGCAACGCCGTCGCCACGACGTTTGGCGTGCTCGGCATGGTGTCGCGCGCCTACGCCCACCGCATCCCTTTCATCGTGAAGATCAACCACAACGAGCTGATGACCTACCCGAACAAGTTCGACCAGGTCATGTTCGGCTCGGTGCGTGAGGCCTACGAGCTGGGCGCGGCCGGCGTGGGGGCCACCATCTATTTCGGCTCCGAGGAGTCGACCCGCCAGATCGTCGAGGTCAGCGACGCCTTCCAGGAGGCTCACGAGCTGGGCATGTTCACGGTGCTGTGGTGCTACCTGCGCAACGCGGCTTTCAAGACGGACGACGGCGACATGCACACCTCCGCCGATCTCACCGGCCAGGCCAACCACCTGGGCGCGACGATCGAGGCCGACATCATCAAGCAGAAGCAGCCCGAGCGGAATGGCGGCTATCTCGCCTTCTCCGGCTACGGCAAGACCGACAAGAAGGTCTACGAGGAGCTCGTCCCCGACCATCCGATCGAATGGACGCGCTGGCAGGTCGTCAACAACTACATGGGCCGGGTGCCGTTGATCAACTCGGGCGGCGAGAGCAAGGGTGACTCGGATCTTGCCCAGGCGATCCGCACGGCCGTGATCAACAAGCGGGCCGGCGGGGCCGGTCTGATCGTAGGCCGCAAGGCATTCCAGCGGCCGCTGGCCGACGGCGTCGCCCTGCTCAACGCGATCCAGGACGTCTACCTGGACGAGGGCATCACGATCGCGTAGCCAGCTCGGCGAGGAGGTCGTTGACGCGGCGGCCGATGTCGTCGCGCACGATCCGTACTTGCTCGATCGGCCGGCCTGCGGGATCGTCCAACTCCCAGTCGACGTACTTCTTGCCGGCGACGTAGGGGCACTCGTCCCCGCAGCCCATCGTCACCACAACGTCAGCCCATGCCATGTCGTCGTCTTCCAGCCGGCGCGGGACGTTGCCGGCCACGTCGATCCGGAGTTCGGCCATCGCCTCGACTACTTCGGGGTGGACGCGGGCGGCGGGCCGGCTGCCTGCCGAGCGGGCGGCGTGGCGGTTGCCCGCCGACCGCTCGAACAACGCCTCCGCCATCTGCGAGCGGCCGGCGTTCTGGATGCAGACGAAGAGGACGTTGCTCATGCCGGCTCGCTGCGCAGTAGGCGATAGGTCACCGCGGCCAGCGCGGCCCCGATGAGCGGAGCCGTCAGGTAAACCCAGATGCTGGCGAAGTCGGCGGCGGCGATCGCCGGCCCCAGCGAGCGGGCCGGGTTCATCGACGCGCCCGTGATCGGCCCGCCGAACATCGCGTCCAGGCCCACGGTGCCGCCGATGGCGATCGCCGCGGCCTCGCCCACGGCTCGCGTGTCGGTGGCCACCGCCATGATCACGAACATCAGGAAAAACGTCATCACGGCCTCCCAGAGGAATGCCTGTGCATCCGTGCCCGAGGGGAACGTGGCGCCGACGTGGGCGATGTCGCCGAGCGAGCCTCGCAGCACGAGAGCAGCCGCGAGCGCACCGGCAAGCTGCGCCGCCCAGTAGCCGCCGACCCGAGGCCAGGGGAAGTGGCGGCTGACCGCGAACGCGAAGGTGACCGCCGGGTTGAAGTGGGCGCCGGAGATGTGGCCGACCGCGTAGATCATGACCATGATGACCAGGCCGAAGCTGATCGCCACGCCCACATGCCCGAGCGCGCCCGTCCGTGCGTCGACCATGATCGCACCGCACCCGGCAAACACCAGCGCGAAGGTGCCGATCACCTCGGCCATCAGCAGCCGGGCCAGCCCGCGGTCCATCAGCAGCAGCCAGATCGGGCCGCACGCGTGACCACCGGGAGGCCCTGCGCTTTGGGCTGAATGGTCTTGACCGCCTTGATGATCGCCCCGTGCATGCCCTCGGCGACCTGGTGGGTGAACGTAACCGAGATCTGCCCGAAGCCGGCCGCGCCGAGACCGGCCTCATACTCGGACTTCGACAGTGCGCCGGCGATGCAGCCCACGTGGCTGCCCCGACCAGCACGCTCGTCCGCGGTCAGCTGGTCCTCGGCGACGATGTCGCTGATCCCCAACCGGCCACCCGGTCGCAGCACGCGGCTGATCTCGGCCAGCACAGCCGGCTTGTCGGTCGAGAGGTTTATCACGCAGTTGGAGATGACGACGTCGACCGAGTCGACAGGGAGGGGGATCTGCTCGATGAACCCCTTGAGGAAGTGGACGTTCCCGGCGCCGGCGTCGCGGGCATTCTGCCGGGCGAGCGCCAGCATCTCGTCTGTCATGTCCAGGCCGTAAGCGGTGCCGGCTGGGCCGACCCGTCGGGCGGAGAGGATGACGTCGATGCCTCCGCCAGAGCCCAGATCGAGCACCGTCTCGCCCTCGCGAAGGTCGGCTACGGCGGTGGGATTGCCGCAGCCGAGCGACGCCAGCACGGCTGCGTCCGGCAGCTCGGCGCGCTGCTCGGCGGCGTACAAGCCTTCGCCGAACTTGCCGCCCTCTGGGTTGTCGACACAGCAATCGCCGCTGCCGCACCCGCACCTATCACCCTCGGCGGTGACCGCCCGGGCGGACTCGGCGTATCGGGCGCGTACCTGCTCCCGTAGCTCTTCGGCCGGCGTTGCCATTCAGCACCTTCCCTTCAACGTGACGACCGTCGCGAGCTTCTCGGCGGCGCCCGGCTTGAGCGAGAAGTAGGCCCACTTGCCGCGCTGCTCACGCTCGAGCAGCCCTGCATCGGTCAGCTTTTTGAGGTGGTGGGAGACCGTCGGCTGTGAGAGGCCGAGCGGTTCGATCAGGTGGCACACGCAGACCGGTTCGTCGCTCGTAGCAAGCACGTTCACGATTCGCACGCGCGCCGGATCGGCCAGAGCCTTGAAGACGTCCGCGGTCGCCGCGGCCTGCTCGTCCGACAGCGCGGACGCCGTGAGCGGCCCGCAACATGCGACCGGCGCCGCGCTGGTCATGCTCATCCCCCTGCTCCCCTCGTATCGACCGGTGCCTCAATGTATCGAAGATCATCGATACGAGCAAGTGGGTTGTTCGAGCTACCCGACGAGCAGCGCAGCGCCGAGCGCGCCGCCGAGGTCACCGAGCGCGGAGCCGACGACCTCGGGTGGGCGGTCGTCGCGGAAGAGGTGCGGCTGCATCTCGTTGCGGATCCGCTCGACGTAGGGCTCGCCCAGGCGCGTCCCCAGCCCGCCGCCGATCACCACCGCCTCCACGTCGAGCAGGTTGACGGCCGAGGCGATCCCAGCCGCCAGCGCCGCCACGGCCTGGTCGATCAGGTGCGTCGCCATCTTGTCCTCGTGCTCGAGGGCGCGGGCCCAGATCCCGCTCGTCAGCTGCTCGCGGCCGCGCTCCTCCATGATCTCGAACAGCTTCGTGTGCGAGCCGTGATCGACCATCTTGCGCGCGCGCAGCTCCATCGCCTTGCGGCCGGCGTACGCCTCGACGCAGCCCTGTCGTCCGCAGGTGCAGGTGCGGCCGCCGAGCCGCACGACCATGTGCCCGATCTCGCCGGCCGCGCCGCGGCCGCCCCAGGGCTTGCCGTCGAGGATCACGCCGCTGCCCACCCCGGTACCCCAGAAGACGCCGATCAGCGAGCCGCGGTCGCGGCCCGCGCCCAGCCGCACTTCGGCCAGCGTGCCCACGCGCACGTCGTTGCCGAGCCGGATCGCCGCTCCGTCCAGCCGCGACCTGAGCTCGTCGCGCAGCGGGAATGACCCGCTCCACTCGGGGCTGACGTTGAGCGCTCGTGTCACGGTGCCGGCCTCGTTATCGATGCTTCCGGGTGATCCGACGCCGACGCCCGCCAGGTCGCTCGGTTGCATCCCGGCCTCCAGGGCGGCCGCCCGCAGCGCATCGGCGATCGCCTCGGCCACGGCCGGCGGGCCGCCCTGCTTGGGAGTCGGGATGCGGTTCGCGCCGAGCGGCTGCGTCCCCTCCTCGACCACGATCGCCTGGATCTTGGTACCGCCAAGATCGATGCCGCCGCGAACCGCCATGTGGTCAAGGCTACAACCAGGATCGGCCGCTTGGGGAACGGCAAAACCGGGTATGGAGAGGCGCTCCGGGCGCGCTACCCCGTTTTGTACGCAGACTACGCCGTTGCGGGGAGTGACCGATCTGTGCCGGGTGCTACCGTCTGCCCCATACCGGCAGCCGTCCACGGAGGTTCGTCCTTGCCTCGCCCCTTCGACGAGATCGATCTGCTCGCAGTCAACACGGTTCGCACGCTCTCGCTTGACGCCGTCGAGCAGGCGAAGTCCGGCCATCCGGGGCTGCCGCTGGGCGCCGCGCCGATGGCACACGTCCTGTGGACGCGGCACCTGCGCCACAACCCCGCCGACCCCTCCTGGCCCGGCCGCGACCGCTTCGTGCTGTCCGCGGGCCACGGCTGCATGCTGCTCTACTCGCTGCTGCATCTGACCGGGTATGACCTCTCGCTGGACGAGCTGCGCCGCTTCCGGCAGTGGGGCAGCCTCACCCCCGGCCATCCCGAGTATGGGCATACACCGGGCGTGGAGACGACCACCGGGCCGTTGGGCCAGGGCCTCTCGACCTCGGTCGGCATGGCCGTCGCGGCAACGCACCTCGCCGCCCGCTACGGCGACGAGCTTGCCACACGCGTGTTCGTGATCGCCAGCGACGGCGACCTGATGGAGGGCGTGAGCAACGAGGCATGCTCGCTGGCAGGCCACCAGGAGCTGGGCAACCTGATCGTCCTCTACGACGACAACACCGTCACGATCGACGGCCATACCGACCTGGCCTTCACCGAGGACCGGGCCGGGCGCTTCGCCGCGCTGGGCTGGCACACCAGTACCGTCGAGGACGGCAACGACATGGTCGCCGTGGACGCCGCGATCGAGGACGCGCTCGCTGTCAGCGACCGTCCCTCGCTGATCTCGGTGAAGACGATCATCGGCTTCGGCAGCCGTGACGCCGGTACCTCGCGGGCCCACTCGGACGCCCGAGGGCCCGAGCAGCAGGCCGAGACCAAGCGTGCGCTCGGCTTTGACCCCGAGCACTTCTTCGTGATCCCGCAGCCGGCGCTCGAGCGCTACCGCGAGGCGCTGGCCCGCGGCGCCGAACAACAGGCCGAGTGGGAGGCGCGCCTGGACGCGCATCCCCAGGCTGCCGAGCTGCGCCGCATCTTCTCGGGCAGCATGCCCGAGGATCTGGAGCTGCCCAGCTTCTCGCCCGACGACAAGCCGATGGCGACGCGCACCGCCTCGGGCGCCGTGATCGCGGCCCTGGCCGATCAGGTGCCCGAGCTGGTGGGCGGCTCGGCCGACCTGACTCCCTCCAACAACACGAAGCCCAAGGAGTGGACAGACTTCCAGCCCGGCGCACGAACCGGCCGCTACATGCACTACGGCGTGCGCGAGCATGGCATGGGCGCCGTCACCAACGGCCTAACGCTGTCCGGCCTGCGCGCCTACGGCGGCACGTTCTTCAACTTCCTCGACTACATGAAGCCGGCCGTGCGCCTGTCGGCGCTGATGAACATCCCGTCCGTCTGGGTGTTCACGCACGACTCGGTCGGCCTGGGCGAGGACGGCCCCACCCACCAGCCGATCGAGCAGCTGGCAACGCTGCGGGCGACCCCGAACATGACCGTGTTCCGGCCGGCCGATCCCAACGAGACCGCGGTGGGCTGGCGCGTCGCGCTCGAGCGTCGCAACCCGACCGCGCTGGCCCTCACCCGCCAGGCGGTGGGCACGCTCGACCCCGAGCGGCATCCCGTGGCCGACGCCGCCCGCGGCGGGTACGTGCTGGAGGGCGACGACGATCCGCAGGTGCTGCTGATCGCGACGGGCTCGGAGGTGCACGTGGCGCTGGGCGCGCGTGCCCTGCTCGCCGAGCGGGGTGTGCGCAGCCGGGTCGTCTCACTGCCCTCGTTCGAGCTGTTCGAGGAGCAGCCACAGAGCTATCGCGACGAGGTCATCCCGCCACACGTCCACGCCCGGGTCTGCGTCGAGGCCGGCGCCTCGCTGGGCTGGGAGCGCTACGCCGGTGACGGCGGCGCCATCGTCGCCCTTGACCGCTTCGGCGCCTCCGCGCCGGGCGCAACCGTGCTCGCGAACCTCGGCTTCACCCCGGAGCGGGTGGCCGACGAGGCGCAGCGGGTGCTGACCGAGAATCCCGAACCCGTCTGATCGAGGAGCGGAACGATGTCTGACCGTCTCAAGCAACTCGCCGCCGCAGGCACCAGCCCGTGGCTCGACAACATCCGCCGCAGCTGGCTCAATTCCGGCACCTTCGACAAGATGGTGCAGGACGGGATCATGGGCGTGACGTCCAATCCCACGATCTTCCAGAAGG
>Ga0066903_100001117_pt1 | contig 18941 bp, 16 predicted proteins | sample PanSoiMetaGPlot1_FD_67491 | JGI IMG/M metagenome (GOLD analysis project Ga0066903, IMG submission 67491) | Tropical forest soil microbial communities from Panama analyzed to predict greenhouse gas emissions - Panama Soil - Plot 1 (version 2) | ecosystem: Environmental > Terrestrial > Soil >... | reverse complement strand
GCGTTCGCGGCGCTGGCATTTTGCGCCCTCTGGTCCGGTCGCGCGAGCGCCACCGTCGACGCCAAGAAAGTCTTCAACCAACGTTGCACCGCCTGCCACACGTTTGGCAAGGGCGTGAAGGTCGGCCCCGACCTGAAGGGCGTGACCGCCCGGCGGCAGCGACCCTGGCTGCAGCAGTTCATTCGGGGGTCTTCCAAAGTGATCGCCAGCGGCGATCCCGTCGCGACCGAGCTGTTTCGCACCTACAAGAAGCAGCGGATGCCGGACTGGAGCGACCTGTCGCCGCAGGACGTGGCCACCATCCTGGACTGGCTCGCCGCCGACGGACCGGACCAGAAGCCGGCCGACGAACGTGACGCCGAGCTGGCGAGCGCGGCCGACGTGGCCCGCGCGCGCGGGCTGTTCGACGGGAGCCTCACGCTCGCGAGCGGCGGGATGGCCTGCGGCGCGTGCCACGCCATCCGCGATCAGGGACGACGCACGGGCGGGACGCTCGGCCCCGAGCTGACGGACGCGTACCTCAAGTTCCGCGATCGCGCGCTGACGCTGTACCTGCGCCATCCGTGCACGCCGCGGCAGCCGGAAGTCGACTCGGGCCGCTACCTGGAGCCGAGCGAGGCGTTCGCGATCAAGGCCTACCTGCGCGAGGCGGCGCTCGCCGCGTCGCCGTTCACCACCTACCCGATCACCGAAGCGAAGCGAGGACACCCATGAACGAAACCGCAGGCAGCTTTCTGTTCCGCGTCTGGCCGTACCTGGCGGCAATCGTGGCAGCGGCGATCTTCGCCGTGCGCCTGCTGGGGACGAGCGATCGCGTGGCCGCCGTCAGGCGCGTCTTGCCGCGCGCGCAGCGCATCTATCTGGGTGGCTGGGGGTGGCGCGCGTGCTGGGCCCTGCTGGCGGCAGCGCACATCGCGGGTCTGCTGTTTCCGCGGGCGATCCTGAGCCTGACGGCGACGCCGACGCGGCTGATCGCGCTCGAAGCGATCGGATTCGCGGTCGGCCTGGCCGTCGTGGTGGCCTGCGCGCGCACGGCGTGGCTGCACCTGGCGCGGCCCGGACGCCGCGGGTGGTCGGTGATCTCCGACCTGGCTGACTCGGCGTTCATGGGGCTGCTGCTGGTCGGCGCCGCGTCCGGCGTGCTGGCGGCCGGCCTGCATCGCTGGGCATCGGCGTGGGGCCCGGTGACCGTGACGCCGTATGCGGCGTCGCTGCTGCACGGCCGGCCCGCGCCGGAGTTCGTCGCGCACCTGCCGCTGCTGGTGCGCCTGCACCTGTTCGCGGCGTTCGCGGCGCTGGCGCTGTTCCCGGCCACGCGCCTGGCGGCGTACCCGTTGCTGGCCGCGCACCGGTCGCTGGACCTGGCGGGCCGCGCGGCGGCGGCTGCCGCGCGTCCGGCCATCGCCTGGGTGCGCCGCAGCCCGGCGGCGTGGCTGTGGCCGGATCGCGAGATCCGCTGGGTGACGAAGCCGCGCGCCGAGATCGCGCGCAAGCCGCTTGGCGACCGCGCGGGCGTCCTGTGGCCGCGGCCGGCGCACGAGGGTGGCGTCGCCGCCGTCAAGCACGGCGGTAAGGCGGTCTGATGAAAGTGCGGGTGATCGTGATCGGCTTCGCGGCGCTCGGCGCGGGCGGCGGTCTGCTCGCCCGCGGCGCCACGCGCATCGGCGTGCACCAGGGCTACGCGCCGGAACAGCCGATCGCCTTCCCGCACAAGATCCACGCCGGGGACAACCAGATCCCCTGCCTCTACTGCCACTCCGGCGCGCGCACCAGCCGCCACGCGGGCATCCCGTCCGCCAGCGTCTGCATGAACTGCCACGGGTTGATCGAGAAGCAGACGACGGAGATCCAGCGCCTCAAGGAGGCGGTGCAACAGGGCCGCCCCATCGTCTGGAACAAGGTCCACAACCTCCCCGACTTCGTCTACTTCAACCACAGCCAGCACGTCATTTCCGGCGTCGCCTGCCAGCGATGCCACGGCGCCGTCGAGCACATGGATCGGATCGAACAGGCGGCGCCGCTGACGATGGGCTGGTGCCTCGGCTGCCATCGCTCGGAGGCGCACGTCCCGACTAGCACGTTCGCGCGCGTCGCGAAGAACGTCCGCGATCGTCCGACGCCGTTCGCGGGCGAGGACTGCACGAGCTGCCACTACTGACCTGGAGAGATCCCGCCATGAACCGCAGACCAGCATGCGAAGAAGCGGAGACGGCCGCGACCGCGATCGCGACCGGCAGCCCGCTGGTCCAGATCGGTCTGCCGACCGGCACGCGATCGACTGGCTTCGAGGCGAGCCGGCGCGACGTGCTGTCGCTGATGGGATTTTCGCTGGGCGCGCTGGGGCTGGGCAGCGGCTGCCGGGCGCCCGTGCAGCACGCGGTGCCGCTGCCGGCGGCATCGACGGAGATGGTGCCGGGCGTGCCCAACCTGTATGCGACGACCTGTGGCGCCTGCAGCGCGTCCTGCGGTCTTGTCGTCAAGCAGCGCGACGGGCGGCCGATCAAGATCGAAGGCAACGACGCGTCGCCGCTGACCCGCGGCGGGACTTGTGCGGCCGGGCAGGCCAGCGTGCTGTCGCTGTACGACGACGCGCGCCTGCGCGGGCCGGTCTGGCTGGGCAATCCGGTGTCGTGGGAGGAGATCGATCGGCACATCAAGACGATGTTGAACGCCGGCAGCGGCGATCCCCGAGCGGTCGTCCTGCTGTCGCAGACCATCACCAGTCCGTCGGCGCTGGCCGTGCTGAACGACTTCCGGGTCGCCTTCCCGAGCTTCCGGCACGTCGTCTACGACCCGATGTCGCTCGCGGCCCTGCGCGAGGCGAACCGGCTGGCGCACGGCGCCGCCGTCGTCCCCCATTTCCGGTTCGATCGGGCACGCGTGGTCGTCGGGCTGGAGGCGGACTTCCTGGGCACCTGGCTGGCGCCGGTCGAGTTCGCCCGGCAGTGGTCGCGGCGGCGGACGGCCGACGGCGAGCGCGCCTTCCACGTCCAGTGCGAATCGGGGATGTCGGTGACGGGCAGCAACGCCGATCTGCGGCTGGCGATCGCACCGTCCGAGCTCGGTCCGTTCGCGGTCGCCCTGCTGGCCGCCGTCGCGCGGCGCGTGAGCGACGACGGCCTGGCCGGCCTGCGCGGGGCCGGATTGGCGCCAGACGCGCCGCACGCCGCCGCGATCGATCGCATCGCCGACGCGCTGGCGCGCCACCGCGGCGAGGCGCTGGTGGTGACGGGCAGCAACGACGTCGCGACCCAGTTGGTGGTCGCCAAGCTGAACGCGCTGCTGGGCGGCGTCGGCAAGACGGTGGACCTCGAGCAGCCGTCGCTGCAGCGCCAGGGCGATGACGCCCAGGTGGCGGACCTGATCCAGCAGATGAACCGCGGCGCGGTGCGGGCACTGATCGTCTGGGGCGCCAATCCGGTCTACGACCATCCGGATGGCGTCGCGTTCACCGCGGCGCTCAAGAAGGTGCCGCTGACGATCTCGCTCGCCGATCGGCGCGACGAGACCGGCGCTCACGTCCGCGCGCTCTGTCCCGATCATCACTTCCTCGAGTCGTGGGGCGACGCCGAGCCGGTGCGCGGGCAGTTCAGCCTGCGGCAGCCGCTGATCGCGCCGCTGCACGACACGCGCTCGGGCGTCGAGAGCTTGCTGGTCTGGGCCGGCCGCCCGACGGATCACAGGACGCGCCTGCGCGATTTCTGGCAGCGCGAGCTGCATCCACGCGCGCTGGGTGCGGGACCGTTCGAGGGCTTCTGGGAACGGTCACTCGAACGCGGGGTGGTCGAGATGCCGCAACCGGCCGTGGCCGTTCACGCGTTCGCGGGCGACTGGCAGGGCGCCGTGCGCGACATCGTCACGCGCGGCGGCCGGCCGCCCACCGAGGCTTACGAGCTGGCGCTGCAGGAGACGGTCGGCGCGCGCGACGGCCGCCACGCCAACAACCCGTGGCTGCAGGAGCTGCCCGATCCGATCACGCGGCTCACCTGGGGCAACGTCGCGTGCATCGCGCCCGCGACGGCGGCCGCGCAAGGGATCACGACCGGCGACGTCGTCACACTGACGACCGAAGTCGGCAAGCTGGAGCTCCCGGCGTTCGTGCAGCCGGGTCAGGAGCGGCGGACGATCTCCGTCGCGATCGGTTACGGGCGCTGGGCGGCGGGCAAGGCGGGCGACGGTGTCGGCGGCAACGTCTTCCCCCTAGTGCGTGTCGAGAACGGCTTGCGCCGTGCCTCCGCGCCTGTGACGTTGTCGAAGACTGGCCGGCGCGCGCGCCTTGCCCCCGCCCAGACCCACTTTTCGATGGAGGGGCGGGACATCGTCCAGACGATGGCGCTGGGCCAAGACAAACACGAAGCCGAGCACGAGCACGAGCACGAAGCGCTGCCCAACCTTTGGCGCGAGCGGCTGCACGGCGCGCACGCCTGGGGGATGTCGATCGATCTCGACGCCTGCACCGGCTGCTCGGCGTGCGTCGTCGCCTGCCAGGCCGAGAACAACGTCCCCGTCGTCGGCGCCGAGCAGGTGCGCAAGAGCCGGATCATGCACTGGATGCGCATCGATCGTTACCTGGAGGGCGACGGCGAGGACGTGATCTCTCACCACCAGCCGATGATGTGCCAGCACTGCCAGCACGCGCCGTGCGAGACGGTCTGCCCGGTGCTGGCGACCACCACCAGCTCCGAAGGGATCAACCAGCAGGTCTACAACCGCTGCATCGGCACGCGCTACTGCGCCAACAACTGCCCCTACAAGGTCCGGCGCTTCAACTGGCACAACTTCACGGCGAACGACGACTTCCCCTTCAACATGACCAGTCCGCTGGGACGGCTGGTGCTGAACCCGGACGTCACCGTGCGCAGCCGCGGCGTCATGGAGAAGTGCAACCTGTGCGTGCAGCGGATTCAGCTGGCCAAGAACCAGGCGCTGCTGCAGCGGCGGCCGATGGCCGACGGCGACGTCGCGACCGCCTGCCAGCAGGCGTGCCCGACCGGCGCGATCGTGTTCGGCGATCTCGCGGACGCGCAGAGCCGGGTCTCCAAGCTTCTCGCCGGGCGGCGCGCCTACCGCGTCCTCGAGGATCTCGGAACCCGACCGAACGTCGGCTACCTCAAGAAGATCACGTCGAAGGAGACGACATGAGCGCCGGTGACATCCCGATCACGACCTCGCCCGCGGTCGCGCCGACCGACCTGGTTCAGCCGACCCGCTGGATCGAGGGCTCGCCGTCGCTGCACCGGATCACGACGGACATCGCGCAGCCGATGGAGGCGCGGCCCGGGCGCGGCTGGTGGATCTGCTTCGGAATCGCGAGCGCCGCGCTGCTGAACCTGCTGGGGATGGTCACCTACCTCTTCGCCAAGGGGATCGGCATCTGGGGCCTCAACAACGCGGTCGGCTGGGCGTTCGACATCACGAACTTCGTCTTCTGGATCGGTATCGGCCACGCGGGGACGCTGATCTCGGCGATCCTCCTCCTGTTCCGTCAGAAGTGGCGGACGTCGATCAACCGGTCGGCCGAGGCGATGACGATCTTCGCGGTCATGTGCGCCGGGCTGTTCCCGCTCATCCACATGGGCCGGCCCTGGGACTGCTTCTTCATCTTCCCCTACTTCCCGAACCAGCGCGGGCCGCTGTGGGTGAACTTCCGCTCGCCGCTGGTCTGGGACGTGTTCGCGATCAGCACCTACTTCACGATCTCGCTGGTCTTCTGGTTCATGGGCATGATCCCGGACCTCGCGACGCTGCGCGACCGCGCCGTCGGCGGCATCAAGAAGTTCATCTTCCGGATCCTGAGCATGGGCTGGAACGGATCGCAGCGAACCTGGTCGCGCTACGAGATCGTCAGCCTCGTGCTGGCCGCGCTCGCGACGCCGCTGGTGCTGTCGGTGCACTCGATCGTGTCCACCGACTTCGCGACGTCGCTCGTGCCGGGCTGGCACACCACCATCTTCCCGCCCTACTTCGTGGCCGGCGCCATCTACTCGGGTTTCGGCATGGTGCTGACGCTGCTGCTCATCACACGCGTGACGATGAACCTGCAGCGCTACATCACGTTCAACCACCTGGAGGCGATGGCCAAGGTGATCTTGCTGACCGGATCGCTGGTCGGTTACGCCTACGCGACGGAGTTCTTCAACGCCTGGTATTCCGGCAACGTCCACGAGCGCTTCCACTTCATCAACCGCGCCACCGGCCCATACGCCTGGTGCTTCTACCTGATGGTGCTCTGCAACGTCCTGACGCCGCAGGTGTTCTGGTGGAAGCGCGCGCGGCGGAGCATTCCCGTTCTGTTCGTCGCGTCGATCCTGATCAACGTCGGCATGTGGTTCGAGCGCTTCGTGATCATCGTGGTCGGGCTGCACCGCAACTTCTTGCCCTCCGCCTGGGGGATGTTCTATCCGACGGTGTTCGACATCGGGATCCTGATCGGCGTCTTCGGCCTCTTCTTCACGCTGTTCCTGCTGTTCATCCGGGCGCTCCCGATGATCGCGATGTGGGAGATCAAGGGGGTTTCCCATGACTGAGCGGTACATGGTCGGCAGCTTCGCCGAGCCGGGCCCGCTCCTGTCGGCGGTGGCGACGTTGCGGCGCGCGGGCGTCGCGATCCACGACGTGTTCGCCCCCTACCCGGTTCACGGTCTGGATCAGGCGATGGGGATCCGGCGGTCGCGGCTGCCGTGGGTCACCTTGCTGGCGGGGCTGACGGGCCTGACCTTCGCGCTGGCGTTCCAGTACTACACGGCGGTGTTCGACTGGCCGCTGGACGTCGGCGGCAAGCCGGAGAACTCGACGCTCGCGTTCGTGCCGATCTGCTTCGAGCTGACCGTCCTCATCGGCGGGCTCGGGACCGCGGGTGCGTTCTTCCTGCGGGCGCGGCTGTTCCCCGGCAAGCGCGAGCAGCTGCCCGTGCTCGGCGTGACGAACAACGTCTTCGCCATCGTCACGCACGTTCCGCGCGAGAGCAACGACGGCGACCTGGCCCGCCGGATCATGCTCGAGCACGGCGCCGACGAGATCGAGGAACGGGAGGGGACGTCGTGAGGCCCGCGCGTCTCGCAATCCTCCTGCCGATCGCCTTCGGCCTCGGCTGCGGCGCGAGCGGCAACGAGCGCGCCCGCGAGTACTTTCCTGACATGGCGCGCGGGCCCGCCTACAAGGCGTTCGCGCCCAATGCCGCCACGCGGAGCGGCCTGACGCTGCAGGCGCCGGTCCCGGGCACGATCGCGCGCGGCCACCTGGCGTACCAGTTCCACTACGGCCCGGGCGAAGAGGAAGCGGCCCGCGCGGGTCGTGAGCTGACGAACCCGCTCGCGCCGACCTCCGCGACGCTGGAAGACGGGCGGTCGCTCTACACGACCTACTGCCTGGTCTGCCACGGCGCGGCCGGCAAGGGCGACGGCCCGCTGGTCGTCGCCGGCAAGATCCCGACGCCGCCCGCCTACACCTCCGAGCGGGTCGCGGTGTTCCCGCCGGGCCGCATCTTCCACGTCGTCACGATGGGGACGCAGGACGCGACCGGCAAACAGAAGATGCCGTCGTACGCCGCGCAGCTGACGCCGGGCGAGCGCTGGAAGGTGGTCGGCTACGTGGCCGCCCGGCTGCAAAGGAGCACCGCCCCATGACCGCTGACCGGTTCTGGCCCAACGTGCTGCTCGACGGCTTCTACGCGCTGACACTGTGTGTTTCGGCGATGTTCTTCATCGCGACGCAGCGGGCGACCAGCGCGCGCTGGTCGGCGGGCCTGCGCCGCGTGCCCGAGGCGTTCCTGGGCGCGCTCCCGGTGTTCGTGCTCTTGATGATCCCGGTCATCGCGCTGCCGGGCGCGCGCGAGACGCTCTACTGCTGGAGCCGCGCCGGCGGCCTCAGCGGCGCGTGCGGGAACATCGCCACCCTCGGCGGCAAACCGCAATTTCTGAATGCGTCGTTCGTCTACGGACGGATCGCCGTCGTGTTCCTGATCTGGATCCTGTTCGCGCGCGCCTTCCGCCGCGCCTCGCTGGCGCAAGATCGGATGGGCGCGACCCCGGGCGCCGGCCTCCGCCTTCACCAGCGGCTCGACCGGCTGGGCGCGGCGTTCGTCGTCGTGTTCGCCCTGACGATCACGGGCGCCGCCTACGACTGGCTCGCGTCGCTGGACCCCAGCTGGGCGAGCACGATGTTCGCGGTCTACATCTTCGCGGGGGTGTTCGTGGGCGGGATCGCCGCGGTGACGCTGGCGACCATCTTGCTGGCGCGCCGCGAGCCGCTGCGCGCGGTCGTGCGTGAGGCGCAGCTGCACGACCTGGGCAAGATGCTGTTCGCGTTCTCGATCTTCTGGACGTACATCTGGGTCTGCCAGTACCTGCTGATCTGGTACGGGAACATCCCCGAGGAGATCGGCCACTTCATGTCGCGGACGAACGGCGGCTGGCTGCCCCTGTTCGTCGCCAACGTGCTGGTGAACTTCGTGGTGCCGTTCCTCGGCCTCATGTCGGTGCGCGCCAAGACCGACCCGCGCCGCCTCGCGACGATCGCCGTCGTCGTGCTGTGCGGGCGCTGGCTCGACCTCTATCTCGTGATCATGCCCGCTGTCTGGAAGGAGCCGCACTTCGGGCTTCTCGAACCGCTGATCGCGTTCGGCTTCGGCGCGCTGCTCGTGCTGCTCGTCCGCCATCACGCCGCGCGCGCGCCGCTGGTTCCGCTTCACGACCCGGTGCTGGCCGCCGACGCGGCCGCCGCCCACCCCGTCCTGAGGAGGCACACCGCATGACCCGCGAAGAATATGTCGGCGGCGGCCGCCGCGCGAACGCCATCAAGGCGGCTGTGCTGATCTTGACGGCGCTGGGCGCGATCGCCTTCGTGTCGCGCCAGCAAGACGCGGCGACCGACATCCCCAACCGGATCCCGGAGGCGGCGCCCTACCTGACCAGCGAGGCGCAGGTCTTCCCGCCGCCCTACGAGGAGTACTGGGCGACGCAGAACCATGCCGGCCAGTGCGCCAGCTGCCACCGCCGGATCTTCGACGAGTGGAACGGATCGATGATGTCGAACTCGTGGCGCGACCCGGTCTGGCGCGCGGCGTTCCTGCTGCTCTCGCGCGCCGTATCGACCAACGGCGAGTGCGGCACGCCGACGCCGCCCGACGGGACCCCCAAGGCGACACACAACCCGTTCGCGCTGCCCGGCCAGTGCGCGTCGTCGTTCGACATCGGCACCAGCAAGTTCACGGTGTCGCGGCCGGGCTCGCTGCTCGACACGTTCTGCTCGCGCTGCCACATGCCGACGAACTACGTCGACAACTACCCGCTGCGGAACGTGAAGACCGACCCCGCCACCGGAATCGAGACGGCAGTCGCCGATCCGAATTTCAACCCGACCTCCGACAACGGCACCGGCGTCGCCTTCGCCACGCTGGACACCCAGTTCCGCAACACCGAGTCGGGCAAGGCGGGGATCTTCTGCGCGGTCTGCCACAGCTACGCCGCCACTCGCGAAACCCCCTTCCACAACTACGCGAAGGCGGCCGATTCGTATGTCCCAGCGGTCGGACGCGACGCCCGCGACCGGGTCGTGCTGTCGCAATCGATCGACATCCTGTCGGTCGCAGATCCGACCACGAAGAACCTCGGCTACGCGGTCGGCGCTGGCGCGTACCGCCTGTCGCCGCACGCCCTCGCCTTCCCGGAGCGGATCGGCCCGCTGCTCGGCGGCAACCTGCCGGCCGGCGACGACACCAACACCAGCAGCGTGTTCGGACACCCGGTCGCCTTCCAGCAGCTGGACGCCTCCAAGCACAAGGGGATGCACAGCGCCCTCTACGTGCGCGCCGAGATGTGCGCCGCCTGCCACGACGTGACCAACGCGCTGCCGATCAAGAACCCGCTCGGCCGCTGGGTGGGCGGTTTCCCGATCGAGCGCACCTATACCGAATGGCTCGGCAGCCGGTACGCCGATCGCCCCGGCAACGCCAACTTCGACCCGAAGTTCAAGCGCGACTGCCAGTCGTGCCACATGCAGCAGGACTACGGCCAGCCCGGGACCGCGAAGACGCTGTACAAGGACGGCAAGCCGCTGCCGATTCCGAGCGAGCCGGTCGCCACCGACGGCAAACCGCGCCCGTCGTTCACCCACCACTTCGTGGGCGGCAACGCGCTGGTGCCGCACCTGATCGGCAAGGACGTCGACGACACCGGCAACGTGGCGCCGTATCCGGAGCTGTCGACGTTCAGCTTCTCGTCCGCCGACCACCACAGCCCCTACTCGCGCGGCTTCTGGACGAACCTCGATCGGAAGGGGGGCTACGCGCAGCAACAGCGGCTGGCCTGGGATCGCCTGCGCAACGTGCTGTCGATGACCGTGCGCGGCCCGGCCCGCGCGGCGGCGGGCAGCCCGGCGCCCATCGCGATCACCGTCGCCAACACGGGCAGCGGCCACAACTTCCCCACCGGCTTCCCGGAGGGCCGCATCGCCTGGGTGGCCGTGCACGCCCACGACCTCGCGACCGGCAACGAGCTGCCGATCCGCGATTCGTTCTGGAAGCGGAGCTCGATCGGCGTCGGCAACCTGACCACGAAGGAGACGATCGATCCCGCCTTCCCGGGCTGCGACTGGGCGCTGCCGGCCGGATCGGCCGATCCGTTCTCGATCCAGTTCAAGGCGGTGGCGTCGCTGGGCAACGGCTGCCCGACGCTGGACCTGCCCTACGCGGCGCCGCTGAACATGGTGACCAACGAGCGCGGCCTGCCGATCGACGAGACGGGCAAGGTGATCGAGGCGGCCACGAACCCGCGCGGCCTGCCCCAGTTCAAGGACGTCAACGGCAACGGCGATCTGTTCGACGATTCGTTCCTGCGCGACACGCGCCTGCGCCCGATGCCCCACCACGGCGCGACGGCTGCCATCGACCGCTATGCCGTCGAGATTCCCGCCGGCACCGTCGGGCCGATCGCAGTCAGCGCCGCCGTCTACTACCAGTCGGTCGAGGCGATCGTCGCCGGCAAGTTCCTGGGCAACATGGTCGACACCAACGGCAACTTCGAGCTCGAGCCGTGTGTGCTGGGCGGCCTGTGCGACGGGCGGCACCCGACCACGGAACCTGCCGTCGTCGAGGGCGCCCCGCCCGTGCCGATGATCGTGCGCAACTGGGTGATTCAGGTCGAAGGCGCCGCCGCCGACACCGCGCCCCCGCGGCTGGCGACCTACCCCGCCCCCGGCGCGCGCGACGTCTACACCGACGCGGTCGCCAAGGTGTCGTTCTCCGAGCCGGTCACGGGCGTCGACGCGCGTAGCTTCACGCTCGTGGACGCGGCCGGCGCCGCCGTTCCCGCCGACGTCGATCAGATCGGCCCCGCCACCTTCGGCCTGTTCCCGCATCACATCCTCTTGAAGCCGGGCGCGAGCTACACCGCGCATCTGGCGGCCGGGATCGTCGACGCGGCCGGCAACCGTACGACCGACGAACGAACCTGGAGCTTCACGATAGCCGCGGCCCCCGAACGAGCGATCGGCAACACCGCCGTCCTCGCCTCGTTCGACATCCCGTCACAACCCGTCGCGCTGACTGAACCCACGAAGCGGATCTCCGCTTCCGCGAAAGCGAAAGGAAAACACCATGGTCATCATCGACATCGTCACGTCTAGAGTCGTCCGGAAGATCCTGTTCGCGGCCGCCGCCCTGGTTCTGGCGGTCGCCCTGCCCGCCCGCGCCCACGCGCAGGCCGCCGCTGCCGCCGCACCGGCCGCGGCGCCTCCCCCGGTCGTCGAATCGACCCCACCGGCCGCGCCCTCCGGCGGCACGCGTATGGTCGGCGGCCACGTCGGCGCCGCCGTCCCGGTCGTGTCGTTCCACAGCGTCGGCAAGTCGACGATGACCCCGTCGGATCAGCTGACGATCGCGGTCCCGATCGGCGTCAGCGTCCACGTCTCACCGGTCCTGGTGGTCGACTTCGAGGTCATCGCCGCCAGTGACGTGAAGCCGTGGGGTGGCACCGGCCTGACCATCGACCCGGGCGTCGTCTACGTCGGCCTGCCGGTCGCGCTCGGCTTGCGCGCGAAGTTCGACGTGTCGGCGCCCGCCAACTTCGGGATCATCCCGCTGATCCACAAGGGTGTGGTCGATTTCGGGGAGGCCAACTGGTTCGTCGAGGCGGCATTCCCGATCACCGCCATGCGCGACGCCGGCTATTCGCTGGCGGCGGTGGCGCACACCGGCTTCGCGTTCTGAGGAGAGGAAAGGAGACCGACAATGCCGACGCTCAAGGGAACGAAAACGCACGCGAACCTGAAGGCAGCCTTCGCGGGCGAATCGCAGGCGAATCGCCGCTATCTCTACTTCGCCAAGGTGGCGGACGTGGAGGGCTACCCCGAGGTCGCGGGCAACTTCCGCGACACGGCCGAGGGCGAGACCGGGCACGCGCACGGGCACCTCGACTATCTGAAGCAGGTCGGCGATCCAGCCACCGATCTGCCGATCGGTGACACCATGGCCAACCTCAAGGCCGCGGTCGCGGGCGAGACCCACGAATACACGGACATGTATCCTGGCATGGCCAGGAACGCGCGCGACGAAGGCTTCGCCGAGATCGCGGACTGGTTCGAAACCCTGGCCAAGGCCGAGAAGGCACACGCCGGGCGCTTCCAGGCGTTGCTTGCGAAGATCGGCTGACCGACCGGCGGTCGCGCAATCTGGGACCCTGGGAGGGTCCCAGGCCCCCCGCGACGAACGCGCGCAGGCGAAGCCCGCGCGCGTTCACGCGAGATACGCGCCGACTGACGGCCTCGCCTACGACCCGGAGGATCCGAGTTATTGGAACGAGGCCGCCTTGCAGCGGGAGACGGCCCGCGTCTTCGACGTCTGCGCCGGCTGCCGCATGTGCTTCAAGTACTGCGACGCCTTCCCCCGGCTGTTCTCGGCCGCGGACGGCGAGCACGACGGCGACGCCCGCGCGCTGACACGGCAGCAGACCACCCAGGTGATGGACGCCTGCTTCCAGTGCAAGCAGTGCGAGGTCAACTGCCCCTACTCGCCGCGCGACGGCCACCCGTTCGCGGTCGACTTCCCGAAGCTGGCCCATCGCCACAAGGCGCAGCAGGCGCGCAGCCGGGGCCTGACGCTGCGTGAGCGGGTTTTGGCCAACCCGGACGCGCTGGGGCTGGCGGCGCGCCTCGGGGGCGGGCTGGCGAACCGGCTGAACCGCAACACCGCGCACCGCCTGTTGCTGGAAAAGACGCTCGGCATCCACCGCGACAAGCAGCTGCCGGCCTTCGCCCCGCGCACGTTCGAATCGTGGGCGGTCGAGGCGGGCCTGACCAAGGGGGGGCCGGGCGCGGAGGTGGTGCTGTTCCAGAGCTGCTACGTCGACAACAACGAGCCCGAGATTGGCCGCGACACTGTCGAGGTGCTGCGGGCGAACGGCGTCGACGTCCGCTGCGTGCGCGGCCTCGGATGCTGCGGGATGCCGGCGTGGGAGTGCGGGGATCTGCCCGAGCTGCGCCGCCGCGCGCGGCGCAACCTGGACGTGCTCACGCCGCACGTGGAGGCGGGCAGCACGGTCGTGGCGCTGGGCCCGACCTGCGGGATGATGATACGGCGCGAGTATCCGACGCTGGTCGGGCCGGCCGATCGCGCGCGCGCCGAGAAGCTGGCGTCGGCCGTCCGCGATCCGGGCGAGTACCTGCTGTCGATCCGCACCCAGCCGCGCGCCACCCGCCCCGTCGTCTCGCGGCCCGAGCGGGTCGCGTATCACCTGGCCTGTCACCAACGCGCCCAGGCGATCGGCTTCCCCGCCCGCGATCTGCTCCGGCGCGCCGGCGTGCAGCAGGTCGTCTCCGTCGGCGAATGCTGCGGCCACGACGGCAGTTACGCCATGAAGGTGGAGAGCTTCGAGGCCGCCCGCCGCATCGGCAAGAAGGCCTTCGACGGCATGCGCGCCGCCGACGCCGCCACCTGGATCACGGACTGCCCGCTGGCGGCCATCCAGATCGAGCAGAACGCGGGAACGAAGCCGCTGCATCCGATGTCGCTGCTCGCCCGGGCATACCGGGGCGAGGATTTTCCGGGGGAGACGCGGAGGTGATGAATGCGCCACGTGCAACGCTCGCAGATTCTCGACCGCGCCCGCTATGAGCGGACGCGGTCGTTCTCACAGACGGCCGTCCTGGAGATCAAGCGCAAGCGGCGCGTTCACGTCGGCGACTGCCTGACGTTCCTGTTCGAGAACACCACCACCATCTGGTACCAGATTCAGGAAATGATCCGCGCCGAGCGGATCGATCGCGAGCCCGACATCCTTCACGAGCTGGCGACCTACAACGCTCTGCTCGGCGGGCGGGGGCAACTCGGTTGCTGCCTGCTGATCGAGATCGACGACCCGGTGATGCGCGACCGCCGCTTGAAAGAATGGCGGGCCCTGCCCGCCTACGTCTACATGCGCTGCGAGGGGGGCGCCACGGTGCGCCCCACCGTCGATCCGGCGCAGATCGACGAGCGTCGGATCTCGGCGGTGCAATATCTGAAGTTCCATTTGGACGACTGGCGCCCGATCTCGGTCGGCTGCGATCTGCCGGGATTGATCGCCGAGACGACGCTGAGCCGCGAGCAGCGCGACGCGCTCAACGACGATCTGCGCGCCGCCGAGTCAATCAACGCCACCGTATCTGCGACCGTATCTGTTGGGACGGGCACGCAACGTGTTGCGGTCGTCCATCAGGAACGTCACGACAATTTCAGGCGCGAACGCTGATATTTCGCGACGTGTCGGCACTTTCCCGACGGCACGTCGCTTGCCTAGTGAACGCGCGGAGGCAACTCGTGACTACACAATCTCTCCGAAAGTCAGTGCTCGACATCGGGCAGCGCATCGGCCGCCCCATCCTGGTGCCTCCGGGCGCGAAGTTCGTTCTGATGGCGCTTTGCACGCTGCCCGTCGCAGTCGTCGGGCTGTCCGCAAGCACGACAGCCGAGACGCTGAGCGGCCCGCTCGCGGCCCTCTGGCTCGGACTGCTTCCTGTGGCGCTCTATCGTCGTTGGGCGACTATTGCGCTTTTGTTTGTAGCGGCGGCACTACTTTTTCTCACGTTGCTTGCGCTGCCCTTCAATTCGACGGCGTTCATCATCGATTTCTGGACGTCCACGTTGATGTTGGTGCTCGCGTTGCCGCGCCGCCAACCGACGTGAAGCACTATAAAAACGATTCACCTCAGCCGCATTAATAACGATTTCCCGAAAGGACTGGGCTAACATGCCCGACCGTGAGCGCGGCGGAGCGTTACCGTCTCGTCCGGACCGTCGCCAGCGGCGGCATGGCCCAGGTGATCGAGGCCGTCGCCTCTGGGCATGGCGGCTTCGAGCGTCGGGTCGCCATCAAGCGACTCTTGCCGCAGCACGCGCGCGACGGCGAGCGCCGGCGGATGTTCTTCGAGGAGGCGCGGATCGGCAGCCGCATGCACCACGGCGGCATCGTCCCCATTCTCGACTATGGCTTGATCGACGGCAGCGAGTTCATGGCGATGGAATTCGTCGAGGGACTCGACGCCCTGCGCGCGGTTTCGGGGCCCAGCCCGGACATCGTCCCGATGCCGGAAGGGATCGCCCTTCACATCACTGCCGAAATCGCGCACGCGCTCGCCTATATCCACGGTCTGCGCGACGACGATAACCGCTCGCTCGCGATCGTTCACCGCGACGTCAGCCCGCCGAACATCCTGCTGTCGTGGAACGGCGACGTGAAGCTGTCCGATTTCGGCATTGCGCTGTCGCGCACCGACGAGGCGGAGGATGGATTGTCCGCGACCGGTGGCGTGCAGGGGAAGCTGCACTACATGGCGCCCGAGCAGGCGCGCGGCGAACCCGTCAGCGCCGCGGCCGACGTGTACGCGCTGGGCGCGACCCTGGACGCGTTGCTGGGCGGCGGCGCCCGCGGCCCGGTGCGGTCAGAGGAGAGCGGCAACGCGCGCGAGGCGGCGGCGCGCGAGCGCGGACTGTCGCTGCCCGTTTGCGCCCTCATCCGTTCGTGCCTCGCGCGCGATGCGCGGTTTCGGCCGAGCGCCGAGGACGTGGCTGCGCGCGCGGGCGTGCTCGCGTCGCAGATGCTCGGCACGGACGGCCGCGGGGCGCTGCGCGCCTGGCTCGAGCCGATTCGCGCGCGGATGGGCCAGGCCGACGCACTGGACGACCTGATGGGGCTCTGTCTGGTTCCCGTCGCGCACGATCGCGACGGGGCGCGCACGTTCACGGTCAGCCGCGTCTGGGAGACGCCGTCCGGGCAGCGCCGCCGGCGTGGACCGGCCGCGGCCCGCTCGCGCAAGCCGCTGTTCGCGGCGGTGGCGATGACGCTGGCCTTCGCGGCGATGGCGTTCGCGTGGCGGACGGTGCGGCACAGCCGCGCCGAGACCGCCAACATGATCAACGAAGCGAGCGCGCCGGCGCCCGATCGCGTGCCGGCGTCAGTGCGCCCGCCGGTCCCGACCGCCGTGGCGCCGCGATCTGCGCCCGCTGCCGGCGTCACCGCGCCGGCCGATGAACCGAGCCCGGAACGGATGAGCGGCTGGCTGCGTGTCGGCGGCGCGACGCTGATCGGCGCGCGCGTCACGGCGGATGGCAAGCTGCTCGGCTACGCGCCGCTCGAGATTTCATTGCCGCTGGGGAACCACGTGGTGGTCGTCACGTCGACGGCCGGCCGAGTGATCGCCCGGAAACGGCTGCATCTGGGTGAAGCGCAGACCCGTCTCGCGCCGCTCCGCATAATTCGTTAGGGCTCTTTGAAAATGTTTTGAGCCATCGGGGCCGCGCCGGGGCACCAACTACCTGGTGAAGCCGACCGCCACGAAACCGACACGTGCCAAGCCGCAGCAGGAGGCCAAGCCGGTCCGCCAGAATCGCCGCAAGCACGCACGGGTTCCGGTCGGTCTGCCCGTGGAAGTCCACATTTCCGGCTTAGCGAAGCCGCTGATTGTCGAGTTGATGGACATCGCGCCGGGCGGCATCCGCTTTCGATCGCTGACCGATCAGGTGGCGCTGGATCAGCGTGCGACGTTCAAGTTCACGGCCGCCAACCACGGAGAGTGCGCCGCGGAGGGAAAGGTCCTCCGCGTGCAGGCGGGCGGCGTCTTCATCGTCGCGCTCGAGCGCGCGAACCGCGTGTTCCGCGAGTTCGTGCTGTCGCTGGCTGCCGCCTGACGGCTGCGGACGCGGCGTTCAGGTCGCGAGCGCCGCGTCGATCGCGGCGCGCAGCTTGGGATCTTCGGGTGCGACGCTGGTCGGGAACGCCTTGATCACGCGTCCCTTCTTGCTGACCAGATACTTGTGGAAATTCCATTTTGGCTCGCCGTGGTCGGCGGCGAGGTACCGATAGACCGGCGACTGCCCCTCACCGACGGTCTTCACCTTGGCGAACAGCGGGAAGGTCACGTCGTAGCCCTTGGTGCAGAACGCACGGATCTGCGCTTCGTTGAGCGGCTCTTGCCCGCCGAAGTCGTTCGACGGGAAACCGAGCAGCACGAAGTCCTTGTCCTTGTACTCGCGCCAGAGGGCCTCGAGGCCCGCATACTGGGGCGTCGAGCCGCACTCCGAGGCCGTGTTGACCACCAGCAGGACCTTGTCCTTGTAGTCGGCCAGGTTCTTTTCCTCGCCTTCCAGCGTCTTCGCGGTGATGTCGTGGAGGGACATTGTTAGGAAAGCTTAAGCCGTCGGCTGGCGCTTTCAACCGTTGATCGCGTGGGTGAGGCCGGGCTTCGCCTGGCCGAACCCTTCGCGGGAGGTTCGGAACCTTTCAGGTTCCGAGTCTAATTGACCAGACCGGCCCTATCGGGCATAGGCTGCGCGGATGAAAAGAGCCCACGCCCTCATCGTCCTGGCGCTGATCGCCGGCGCCACCCGCCCCGTTGCAGCGCGCGATCCGTCCCTCGCGAAAGCGAAGTACCTGGATCCGAAGGTGCCCGTCGACAAGCGCGTCGCCGATCTGCTGGCGCGCATGACGCCGGAAGAGAAGATCGCGCAGCTGACGGCCTACTGGTTCCCGAAGAGCGGCGTGCTCGTCGACGATCAGCTGCGACCCGCGCTGGGCAACGACAAGGCGAAGGCGCTCCTGGCCCACGGCCTGGGCGAGATCTCGCGGCCGTCGGAGAACGAAGACCGCAAGAAGAACCTCGGCCCGCGCCAGGAGGCGGAGCTGACGAACGCGCTGCAGAAGTACGTCATCGAGCAGACGCGGCTGGGCATCCCGCTTCTGAACCACGAGGAGGGGCTGCACGGCATGCAGGGCGTCGGCGCGACCAGCTACCCGCAGCCGATCGCGCTGGCGGCCAGCTTCGATCCCGCCCTGGTCGAGGAGATCATGGGGGCGGTCGCGCAGGAGACGCGCGCGCGCGGCGCCCACCACACGCTGGCGCCCGTCGTCGACGTCATGCGCGATCCGCGCTGGGGCCGCGCCGAGGAGACCTACGGCGAGGACCCGTACCTGGTGTCGCGCATGGGCGTGGCGGCCGTGCGCGGCCTGCAGGGGCGCGCGCCCGTCGGCGGAAAGATCGACGCCAACCACGTGATGGCGACGCTGAAGCACTTCGCCGTCCACGGCCAGCCCGAGGCGGGCATGAACGTCGGCCCCAACAACTACTCCGAGCGCGTCATCCGCGAGATCTTCTTCCCGCCGTTCCGCGCCGCCATCAAGGAAGCGGGCGCGCGCGCCATCATGCCGGCCTACGTCGAGATCGACGGCGTCCCGGCGACCGCAAACAAGCTGTTCCTCCAGGACATCCTGCGCAAGGAATGGGGTTTCGACGGGCTGGTGGTCTCGGATTACTTCGCGATCGAGCAGCTCAACTCCCTGCATCACGTCGTCGACAGCGACACCGCGGCGGCGCAGCTGGCGCTGGAGTCGGGCGTCGATCTCGAGCTGCCCGACCCGAAGCTGTACCCGCAGCTCCTAAGCCTGGTGAAGTCGAAGGCGGTGCCGATGGCGCTG
>Ga0066903_100001116_pt1 | contig 18948 bp, 19 predicted proteins | sample PanSoiMetaGPlot1_FD_67491 | JGI IMG/M metagenome (GOLD analysis project Ga0066903, IMG submission 67491) | Tropical forest soil microbial communities from Panama analyzed to predict greenhouse gas emissions - Panama Soil - Plot 1 (version 2) | ecosystem: Environmental > Terrestrial > Soil >... | reverse complement strand
CGTCACCGCATCGAGCACGATCACGGTGGAGTTCCCAGGTCGACGACGCGGTCGCAGAGCCGCGCCAGCAGCGCCTCGTCGTGCTCGGCGACGAGCACGCCGACGCCGGCCTCGGCGACGCGCGCGACGGCGACGGCCACCCGCGCGGAGCGCTCGGCATCGAGGCGCGACGTGGGCTCGTCCAGCACCAGGTACGCCGGTCCCAGCGCCAGCAGCCCGGCGAGCGCCACGAGCTGGGACTCGCCGCCGGACAGGCGCTGGGGGTGGCGGTCCGCCAGGTGTCCGATGGCCAGCACGTCGAGCGCCGAGCGGGTGCGAGCGTGCACGTCGGCCACCGGCAGGCCCAGGTTGCAGGGACCGAAGGCGACCTCGTCGTACACGGTCCGGTGCAGGCCCGTGAGCTGGGCCGGGGGATTGTCGAACAGCACGCCGCAGCGGACCGCCAGCTCGTGCGGCCTGTGCGCCGACGTCGGTCGCCCGTCCACCACGACGCGTCCGCGCAGCTCCCCGCCGATGGCCGCCGGGGCCAGGCCGGACGCGACCAGGCACAGCGTCGACTTGCCCGACTCGTTGGCGCCCCGCACGCCCACCACCTCGCCGGGGGCGATCTCGAGGGAGATCGGGCCCAGCGCCCAGACGGCCGATCCCGGGTAGCGGTAGGCGGCCTCGTCGAGGACGATCACCGCGGGGCCACCAGCACCGCGACCGCCCTGCCCAGCAGACCGGCCACGAGCAGGCCGGCCAGCACCCACCGGAGCGCCTTCTGAGCCCGGCTGTCGGGCAGCCGGCGGAGCAGGGTGCGCCGGCCCGGCGCGCCGAACGCCCTCGTCTCCAGCGCCAGCGAGCGCTCCTCGACCTCGGCCAGGCTGCCGATCACCACCGGCGCCACCAGCGGCAGGACGCCGCGCAGCCGGCGCCGCCAGGAGCCCTCGGTGTCCAGTCCCCGCGCCCGCTGGGCCTCGATCACCTCGACGGCGCGGGCCTGCGTGCGGGGCACGGCGGCGAGCGCCGACCCGACGACGAGCGCCGACCGGCGCCCCAGCCCACGCGCCTCCAGCTCGATCAGCAGGTCGTCCAACTCCGTGGTGGCGAAGAGCACGGTCGGCGGCAGCGTGGCTCCCAGCAGCCTCAGCAGCGCGGCGAGGGCGCCCGCCAGGCCGCCGCCGCCCGCGGGCAGCAGCGCGTTGACGGCCAGGCTGGAGAGCACGACCGGCGTCAGCGCCAGCGCGGTCACGGCCACGCGGCGGAGCCGCCCGGCGCGCAGCGCCGCCAGCGCGGAGACCGTCACGACGGCGCCCGCCACCCAGCCGCCCCAGGCGACCGCCAGCGCGGCGCCGGCGACCGCGGCCACCAACCCGGTCGCCGGGTTGAGAGGGCTACGCGATGGGCTCGAGGACGCGGTCGCCGTTCGGGAACCGTGCGACCATCCGGCGCGGGAGCGCGGCGAGGATGGTGAAGGCGAGCAGGAACTCGATCATCTTGTCGAGCGGGTCCGACAGCAGGCCCTGCTTCAGTGTGGCCTGGTACAGGGTGTCGCCGGTGAAGCGGAACGCGGCGATGATCGCGTCGCCGCCGAATCCCGTCACGCCGCCGAACACGTAGGCGGCGATGGGCGACGACACCAGGGCGGCGACGATGCCGGTGACCAGGCCGGCCGCCAGCGCCAGCACCGCGCCTGCGTCGCGTCTGATGAACAGCGCCCACGCGACGAGCCCCGCGTAGACCAGCGCGACCACCAGGAAGACACCTTCGGAGAGCGTGACCGATGCCGGGTTGGTGTACGCGTGCGTGAACGTGTAGAGCACGACCAGCACGACCGCCAGCGCGGCCCCGGCCGCGGCCGCGAGCACGGGCGGATCCAGTGAGCGGCGGCTGCGGAAGACGCCGAGCCAGCCCCACAGTCCGGCCAGGACGCCGATCACCGCGCCGGTGATCGCGAACGGACCCGCCGTGGGAGCGGCCAGCGGGGACGGCAGCACGTAGGCCCAGATGAGGTCGGTCAGCGCTCCGGTCACCAGACCGGCGATCGGGCCCCCCAGCACCCCCGTCACGATCGTGCCGAGGGAGTCGAGGTAGATCGGCAGCTTGAGCACCTGCTGCACCGTCGAGCCGAGCACGATGTTGAGCGCGATGGCGCAGGGGATCAGCACCAGCGTGCGCGTGGCCGGGAGCGACATCGCATCGAGCCTACCCCAAGAGGGGGCGCGGACTCTAGCGGCGCGCCCTCTCGAAGGTCAAATGGGACAGTCGCCCACCCGCCTGGTGGCGGTCGCGTCCCCGACGCTGGCGCCGCCCATTCACCGCGGCGACCGGCGGGCGGTACCGTCCCCGACCATGAACGCAGTGCGACCGGAACCGCGGCCCGAGCCGCCTCCGGACCTGCAGACGCAGCTCGAAGCATTCCTCCACCAGGTCTGGGCCGAGGAGGAGCGCTGGCGGCGCGAGGAGCGGATCGACCGCGCCGTCCGCCTCGTCCGCGACGCATAGGGCCACCGGCACCTCCAGACGTCTGGAACGACTTGCCAGCACACCGGAACTGACAGGGGCGGGATGCGACGCGTTCGGCTCGCTACTCGCCGGCCTCGGCGGCCGGAGTCGTGCGGCGCCGGCGGCGGCCGTTCGTCGCAGTGGTGGCGCGCGATGCTCCACTGGTGCGCGCGCGGCGCCGCGGCGCGCCGTCGCTGCTGACGGCCCGCAGCACCTTGCGCTGAATGCTGCGGAGCGTGCGCTCGGCAGCGGGAGCCGACGACGATCCACCGGCGGCGGTTGCCTTCGCCAGCTGTCGCTTCAGGCTGCGGTTCTCCTTGATCAGCTGCTCCACGCTCTCGCGCAGGCTCTCGATCAGGTCAGCGCCCCGCAGCCTCCGCCGGCGGGTGGTAGCCGTCCCGGCGGTCGCTGCACTGCGCGGACGCCGGCGCCGACGTGGAGTCGCAGTCTCCTCGCTGGTAGGGCTATCGAGCTCTTGAACGTCGGTCATGGTCTGGTCGTCTCCTAGCAGGAAGTACGAATACCGGACAGCTTATCCGAAAGAGTTGCGCATGTGAACGACTGAGCGCCTGGCTGGCGCTCAGTGCTCACAGTCACCCGAGCTTGTCAACGCGGGTCCTCTCCGGAGGTCGATTTTTCTCTCCGGTGGATGCCTGCTGGGGGTCCAACCCGACACAATACGGACTTGACATCACTTTACGGAGGTCGTTCGATGAACAAGCGCCTTTTCCTGCAGTTGGTGGTTGTGCTGGTCGTGATCTTCGCGCTGGCAGTGGCCTCGCAAGCGGATGCGTGGTCCACCGTGCCCTGACGCGCTTTTTGGGTAGCACAGGAGCCGAGCATGGGCTTATATTGCGTCCATGCTCGGCTCGCCCCGCAGCGTTCGCCGCCGGCCCAAGGGCGTCGCCGTCCGGCCCGACGCGGTGCGCGGTGCGCGCCTCGAGAAGGGCCTGAGCCTCGCCGACGTCGCGGGTGGCGACGTCACGCGCGCGGCCATCCACCTCGTCGAGACCGGAAAGATGCGGCCATCGATGCGGACGCTGGAGCTCATCGCCAGGCGGACCGGCCGTCCGGTCTCCTACTTCATGGCCGGCCAGCAGGGCTCCGAGGAGCAGCAGGCTTCGCGCGACGAGCTGGCGAGGCTGGTCGACTCCGGGGCCTACGCGGAGGCGGTGGCCCTCGGGGGGCGCCTGCTGGACGACGGCGTGGAGGCGGGCATCGAGGCGGACGTGCGGTTCGGCATGGGCCGGGCGCTCGTACGCTCGATCGACGGCGGGCAGGCGCTCGGCCACCTCGCGCGGGCGCGACAGCTCTACGAACGCCTCGGAGACGCCTGGATGGTCGCCCACGTGATGGAGCAGCAGGCGACCGCGATGTTCCTGGTCGAGGACCCGCGGACGCTGACCGTGGCGCTGGAGGCGCTGGACCGGTGCGAGCGGCTGGAGCCGCCGGCCCCGACGCTGTACGCGGGGGTCCTGAACCTCGTGGCCAACGTGCACCTGCGCGGCCACGACTGGCACAACGCCGCCAGGTTCTTCGAGATGGGCCTCACGGCCTGCGAGGCGCTGGTGAGCCTCCGCATGGCGGCCCGGCTGCACGACGGCCTCGGCGTGGCGCGACAGCGGCTGGGCGACTTCTCCGGGGCCCTGCGATCGGCCGAGCGGGCGTTCGCCCTCTACGCCGTCGACGCCGACCCGACCGGGCTGATCCGGGCCGAGAACAACCTGGGTTACGTGCTCCTCCGGCAGGGCGAGCTGGAAGCGGCCGCGGGGCACCTGTACCGGGCCCTGGAACTCTGCGACGAGCACGACGTGCAGCGCCGCGGGCGCGCGCACGTCCTCAACAGCATCGGCGAGTTACACCTCGCGCGAGAGGAGCCGGGGCTGGCGCACGTCCACCTGCTGCATGCCCTGGAGGTCGCCGCGGCCATGGGCGAGCGCGACTCCGAGGCGCTGGCGCGCCACCTGCTGGGCTCGGCGTGCGTGCAGCTCGGCGACGAGGACTCGGCCGACACGTGGTTCACCGGCGCGATGGACCTGCTGTCGCAGATCGACCTTCCCGAGCGTCTGCGCGCCTGCGCGACGGAGTACGCGGAGCTGCTCTACCGCCAGGGCCGGCTGGAGGAGTCGATCACGTGCTGGCGGATCGCCGCCGGTGCCGACGCGCGGCCGGCGGTGATGTCGTCGCCGGTGGTCCTGCGCTCGAGCAGAGCGGGAGCCTGACCGGGCCGGTCGACGTGCGGTGGCGCCGAGGCCGGCGGCTGATCGGACCTCGGCCGGGCGGCGCGCGTCTCTGTCCTCTCAGCGGCCGGCCGTCGAATGCCTTCCGCTATTCACTTGTCCGGTCCGCGGCTCGGTGAGGTGCCTCTGGCCGCCCGCATCCACCGGGCGGGCGCGGTGTCCTATTCCAGCTCCATGCGGTCCAGCTCCTCGAGCTGGAACACGTGTTCGATCGGACGCCCGAACAGCCTGGCCAGCCGGTACGCGACGACCAGCCTCGGCTGGCACTTGCCGTTCTCGATCGCGTTCACGGACTGCCGGGAGAGCCCGACGCTGCGGGCCACCTCGGCCTGGGACATGCGCCGTTCCTTGCGGAGCCTCCTGATGAGGTTCTGCCCGATCGGCTCTTCGAGCGAGTGGATATATCCAAGTTGTGCCAATCCCTTTACCCCCACCACGCATTGTTCGGGTAGACAGCAACTGCGAGGGCTGCACGAGCCCTGATTCTCCCGCCACTTCGTGAACCGTTGGACACTGAGTCAGATCGCCTCACAGTTGACCAATGCGTGACTATACCCGTTTCGCGCTGCCCGTCAAGTATATGTCAAGCGACGGGACTATTCTGCCCCAAAAGGACCCCATCCGTCGAGTCGTCACGACACTGATACAGATGTGGTTCAGTACCGGGTTCGGTTACGCTCCGGGCCGTGGGACGGCAGCTCGACGAGGCGGTCGCCCGGCTGCGGGACGAGGTCCGACGCCTCCCCGGTGCCGGTGGCATGGACGGACACCAGGTGGCGGCCAACCACCTGGCCTGGACGGTGGCCCGGGCCGAGGCGGCGGCGGCGTGCCGGGAGTGGGCCGGCGAGACGGGCGACCCGCTCGCCGCCCTCGTGGCCGAGGTCTGCGAGGCCGAGGCGCTGGCGTTCGCCGAGGGCCGCAGCACCGAGCTGCACGGCCTGGGCGCCGGGCGCCTGGTCGACCTCCACCGCGGCTACCGGCCGCTGGAGGACCTGGGCGCGGGAGACGAGCACCGGCTGCTGCGGGCCACGCTCCGCGAGTTCGCGCAGCGCGAGCTCAGGCCGCGGGCCCAGGCGGTGCACCGCCAGGACCTCGACATCCCGGAGGAGATCATCCGGGGCGTCGCGGCGCTCGGCCTCTTCGGCCTCTCCGTGCCCGAGGCCTACGGCGGCGCCAGGGGCGCCGCGCCCGACCACCGCGCCATGCTGGTGGCCACCGAGGAGCTGTCGCGCGCCTCGCTGGCGGCCGGCGGCAGCCTGATCACGCGGCCCGAGATCCTGGTCGGCGCGCTGCTGCGCGGCGGGACCGAGGAGCAGAAGCGCGCCTGGCTGCCGGCGATCGCCTCCGGCGAGAAGCTGGTCGCGGTGGCCGTCACCGAGCCCGACCACGGCTCCGACGTCGCGTCCATCACGTGCCGCGCGGCGCGCGGGCCCGACGGCGCCTGGGAGATCACCGGGACCAAGCTGTGGTGCACGTTCGCGGGCCGCTCCGAGCTGCTGATGGTGCTGTGCCGGACGTCGGACGCCGGCCACCGCGGGCAGTCCGTCTTCGTGCTCGAGAAGCCGGCGTACGCCGGGCACGAGTTCGAGCACCTGCAGCCCGGGGGAGGCGTGCTGCGGGGTCGCGCGATCCCGACCATCGGCTACCGAGGCATGCACACGTTCGAGCTCGCGTTCGACCGCTACGAGGCGCCGGCCTCGGCGCTGGTCGGCGGCGAGGACGGCCTCGACCGGGGCTTCTACCTCCAGATGGAGGGCTTCGCGGTCGGCCGCGTCCAGACGGCGGCCAGGGCGGTCGGGGTCATGCAGGCGGCGCTGGAGGACGCGCTGGCGTACACGCGGGAGCGGCGGGTCTTCGGGCGGGCGGTCGCCGACCTCCAGCTGCCCGCCGCGATGCTCGGCGCGATGATCGCCCGGGTGGCGGCGGCGCGGCAGCTCGGCTACCGGGCGGCGCGGCTGCTGGACCGGGGCGCCGGCCAGGTCGAGAGCTCGCTGGCGAAGCTGTACGCGTCGAGGATGGCGGAGACCGTGACCCGGGACGCCATGCAGCTGCACGGCGCCATGGGCTACGGCGAGGAGACCGACGTGTCGCGCTGCTTCGTCGACGCGCGCGTGCTGTCCATCTTCGAGGGCGCCGAGGAGGTGCTCGCGCTCCGCGTGATCGCGCGCAGCCTGCTCGGCGGCTGAGGCGCGGCGGCGGCCGCGGGGCCGATCGACCCGCGGGGAACGAACTCGTAGGGGAGGTTGACCGGCGAGCCCCCGCGTCCGTCGCCCTCCACGCGGGCGAGCAGGTCCCGTGTCCACTGCGCGGCCTGGGCGTAGTAGTCGCGCCGGATCACCGCCAGCGGGGGCCGGTGGGCGACCGCCCAGTCCGAGTCGCCGTGGCACACGAACGAGACGTCCGCCGGAATGGAGAGGCCGCTGTCGTAGATCGCGGCCAGCATGCGCGGGGCCAGCCCGTACGGGCTGACGACGTACGCGGTGGGGCCGTCGCCGGCCGCCACCAGCCGCTGCACCTCGGCCCGGCAGTCGTCCGTCGTGTCGGCGCGCAGGATGAACCGCTCCTCGAACTCGTAGCCCACCTTGCGCAGACCGTGCACGCGGGCGTCGACCCAGCCGAGCAGCGACGCCTCCCGCATCGGCGTCTTCCGCGTCACGTAGGCGATGCGCTCGTGGCCGCCGTCCCGCAGCGCGCCCAGCGCCGTGAGGAGCGCGGGCAGCGTCGCCTCCACGTGCATGCGGACGCGGGTGGCGTCGTCGAGCTCGGCCAGCGGCGCGACGGGCACGCCGGCCCGCAGCAGGGGCTCGACGCCGGCCCGGGAGAGGATGGGCGGCACCACGACGAGGCCGTCGACGCGATCGGCGAGCAGGCGCTGGAACTGCCCGGCCTGGACGTCGACCGAGGCCTGGCCGTCGCAGATGGTCACGGCGTAGCCGGCCTGCCCGGCGGTGTGCTCGACGCCGCGCACGTACTCGAGGAACACCGGGTTGCCCAGGTCGGGCACGGCGATGCCGATGGTCATCGTGCGCGACTGGCGGAGGCCGCGGGCGCGGAGGCTGGGCATGTAGCCGAGCGCACTGGAGGCGGCCAGCACCCGGCGCCGCGTCTCCTCGCTGCCGTAGCCGGAGCCGTTGAGGATGCGCGACACGGTCGACACGGCCACGCCGGCCCGGACGGCCACGTCCTTCATGGTCGGCATCGGCGGCCTGGGATCGCTCGCGCTGTGCTTCACGCTCACTTCTGCGGGGACGCACCGGCATGATGGCACATGGACGCGGCGGTGGAAACGTTTGCTCCGCGGCCGCGAGGGGTGGCGGCGGCGGCTCAGCCGGCGGCCAGCGGTTCCCGGCGGCGCCGGAGCCAGAGCACGCCGAGGACCAGCGGGACCAGGCCGAACAGCATCAGGACGGCACTGGGCAGCTCCGGCGTCGCGGTGCCCGCCCCGGTCCTCGGGTCGTGGGGCGACGTGACGTCGCCGCTGAACGAGGTGCCGGTCGTACCGGTGGTGGTGCCGGCGGCCGTCGTGGTGCCGGCGACGGTCGTGGTGCCGGTGACGGTCGTGGTGCCGGTGACGGTCGTGGTGCCGGTGACGGTCGTGGTGCCGGTGACGGTCGTGGTGCCGCCGGCCGTCGTCGTGGTGCCCGCGGTCGCGGTGCCCACACCCGGGACGCCGGGATCGATCGGGCCGGCGGCCGTGCCCGCCGCGGCCGCGCCGTCCGTGTCGGTGGCGCGGGTGTTCCCGGCGCCGGACGCGGTCGTGCCGGCGCCGGTGGCGCCCGAGTCGGCGCTGCCGGTGCCGGCCGGCCCGGTGTCCGCGGTGCCGCCGCCGGCCGCGCTGGACGCGACGGTCCCGCCCGCGCCGGCGCCGGCCACGGCCCGGCCGCTCTGACCGCCGGAGCCCGCGGCTGGCGCGGCGCCGCCCGACGCCCCCGTGCCGGCATCACCCGCCATCCCCCCGGCGATGGAGGCGTCGACGGGGCCGCCGAGGCCCGTGTCTATGGAGGCCGTGCTGCCGCCGCCCGACGACTGCCCCGCCGAGCCCGCCCCCGGCGCGGACCTGACCGCCGCCTGGGGACGCGACCCGAGCGCGAACGCCCCGACCAACAGGAGCAGCGCCGCTCCGCCGGCGATCAGCAGGACGGGAAATCTCCGAACGGTCGAGAGCATTGCAATTAAGAATGTGATCCCCTAAGAGGTCTGGTTGCCATGGGACAGTTGTCTCGGCCGGGCGGGACTGGTCCCGGGACCGGCGGGAACGTGCCCGGGGGATCGGACCCGGTCAGATGATCGCGAGCGGGTTGACCGGGCTCCCGACGCCCCCGGTGATGCGCAGCGGCGCCACGATGAATGTGAACGTCCAGGCCGAGGCGGCGACCAGCGGCTCCAGGTCGAGCAGCTCCAGCAGGTACACCCCACGCTCCTGGAGCAGGGCGAGGTGCACCGGCAGCAGCTCGCCCGACGGTGACGGCACCACCTCGACGGCGAAGTTGTCGGCGCCGACGAGCACCACCCCCCGGTCGGCCAGCCAGCAGGCGGCCTCGACGTCGATGCCGGGCTCCCCTTCGTACCAGCTCGGGTCGCGCTGGTCGAAGCGGGCCAGCCACCCGGTGCGCACCAGCGCCGCGTCGCCGGGCTGGAGCTGCACGGCCATCCGGCCCAGCGCCCGCTCCACGTCGCCGACCCGGATCGGCCGGCCCGCCTCCATCGGCCCGGCCGCGCCGAGCACGTCGATCAGCACGCCGCGGCACACGATGCCGCCGACCTGGTCGATGCCCAGGCGCCGGGCGCCGGTCGAGCTGCGCACCTCCCGGGCCGGGATCCCGTTGTACATCAGGCCGTCGCGGGCGACGTGGCTCAAGGCGTCGATGTGCGTGCCGCTGTGGCAGGCCATCGACAGGTGGTCGTCGGCGAACTGGAACCCGTTGGCGCCTCGCCGCGCCCCGGCCTCGAAGTCGGCGCCGTCGACCAGCATCGTGTGCAGCACCGGCGGCCGGGGCGGCACGACCGGCACGTGCCGCGACTGGACCGGCAGGCCCAGCGACAGCACCTGGCCGCGCCGGGCGGCGTCCAGGCCGCGACGCACCGCCTGGCCGTCGACCAGGTTCAGCGCGCCGCGCTCGTCGTTCTCACCCCAGCGACCCCAGCCGGCACCGCTCATCCGCTCCACCTCCTTGACCCCCGTAAAGGTAGTGGGTCGCCCACTCGCGGCGCGGGCAGGACCGGGGCACAAACCGCGATCATTGATACCTGCCAAGAAAGAGCCCCGGCTCCGCTGGCTGCCGAGTCAGGGGTCGGCGCCAGGAGCGTCCACGCACGCAGTGAACGAGGTCCACCCGGCTTCCCCACCGCTGGTGGGCGCCAGCCACGGGCTGTCCAGCGCCGAGGCGGCCAAGCGGCTCGCCCTCAGGCGCCGCATACGGCCGCGCGGGTCGCTCGACCTGCCCTTCCGCAGACACCTTCGGGCGACGCTGACCGAGCGGCTGGTGCTGCTCCTGCTGGCCGTCTGCGTGATCTACGCGATCCTGGGCGCCTTCCGCGACGCGCTGGTGATCCTGGGGGTCATCGTCATCGTGGTCGGGCTGGAGACGTGGACCGAGTGGCGGGCGAGCCGCGCGATCGCCGCGCTGTCCGTGCTCTCGGCACCCCGGGCGCTGGTCTGGCGGGACCAGCGGCTGCAGGAGGTGCCCCCCGACGAGCTCGTCCCCGGCGACGTGATCCTGCTCTCCGCCGGGTCCCGGATCCCCGCCGACGCCCGGGTCCTGGAGGCCGACGACCTCCTGGTCGACGAGTCGCTGGTCACCGGCGAGTCGCAGCCGGTCCAGCCGCGCGGCCGCCTGGGCGAGGCCGCGGAGCTGAAGGCCGGCACGCACGTGCTCCGCGGCCGCGCGTCCGCGGTCGTGACGGTGGTCGGCGAGGCGTCCACCCTGGGCAAGGTCGCCGCGATGGTGGCGGAGACGAGGGGCCAGCGCACGCCGCTCCAGCGGCGCATGGCCGAGCTCGCCAGGGCCCTGCTGGTCGCCGCCGTCGTGGTCAGCCTCGTCGTGCCGCTGATCGGCCTGCTCCGGGGCCAGAACCCGCGCGACATGGTGCTGACTGCCCTGACCCTGGCGTTTGCCACCATCCCCCAGGAGCTGCCGGTGCTGGTCGTGGCCGTGCTCGGGCTGGGCTCGCTGCGCCTGGTCAAGCGCGGCGCCATCATCCGCCACCTCGGCGCCGCCGAGACGCTGGGCGCGACCACCCTCGTCTGCACCGACAAGACCGGCACGCTGACCGAGAACCGGATCAGCCTGACGTCCACCGTCACCGCCGCATCGGTCGTCGAGGGTCGGCCCGGCGCTCGGGAGCAGATCGACCGGCTGGGGCAGCTCGCGCGCCTGGCCAGCGAGCCGCCGACCGGCGGCGACTCGCGGCTGGCCGACCCCATCGACGGCGCCGTGTGGCGCGCGACCACCGCCGGGTGGCCGGAGCCGCCGGTGCGGTTCGGCTTCGACAGCGCCCGGCGGATGGCGTCCGGCCTGGTGCAGCTCGGCGACGACCTGGTGCTGGGCGCCAAGGGCGCCCCCGAGGCCGTCCTGGTCAGGGCGCACTGGTGGCGCACCGGCAGCGGCGCGGCCGAGCCGCTCGGCAGCGACCTGCGCAGCCAGGTCGTGGCGGCCGCCTCGGAGCTGACCGCCGGGGGCGCGCGGGTCCTCGCGGTGGGCTCCCGGGTGATCAAGGGCCGGCCGCTGGGCGGCCCCTCGCAGCTCGAGCGCGACCTGGTGTTCGAGGGCCTGCTCGCCTTCAGCGACCCGCTGCGGCCGGAGGTCGCCCAGGCGGTGCGCGAGCTGCAGGGCGCGGGCATCGCCGTCACCATGGTGACCGGCGACCAGCCGGCCACGGCGGCCGCCGTCGCGCGCGCGGCCGGCCTGGGCGGGCCGACGTTCATCGCCGCCCAGACCAAGGCCTGGAGCGACGCCGAGCTGGCCACCCACGCGTCGCGCGGCTGCGTCGTCGCCAGGGCGCGGCCCGAGGACAAGCTCCGCATCGTCCAGGCCGCCGCCTCCTCGGGCGCGGTGGTGGCCGTGACGGGCGACGGCGTCAACGACGCCCCGGCCCTGGAGGCGGCCGCCATCGGCGTGGCGATGGGCCGGAGCGGGAGCGACGTCGCGCGCGAGGCGGCCGACCTGATCCTCGCCGACGACAACTTCGCCACCCTGGCCAGGGCGGCGGCGGAGGGCCGCCGGCTCTACGAGAACCTGCGCAAGGCGGTCCGCTACTACCTGGCCGTCAAGCTCGCGCTCGTCGCCGTCACGTTCGTGATGGCGGTCACCGGCCGGCCGCTGCCGTTCAGCCCGCTCCAGATCGTGGTCCTGGAGCTGTTCATGGACCTGGGGGCGTCCGTCGCCTTCGTCAACCAGCCCCCGGAGGGTGACGAGATGCGCCGGCGGCCGCGCGATCCGCGGGCGCGGATCATCGACCGCCGCATGCTGGCGGGGATCCTGGCCGGAGGCCTCACGCTGGCCGTCCTCTGCGGCGTGACCTACCTGCTGGGACTGCGCTGGCTCGGGGTCGACGCCGCTCGCACGCTGGCGCTGGCCTCCTGGCTGACCGGCCACGCGGCGCTCGGCGTGGTGATGGGCTGGGAGCGGCGGCCGATCGAGCCCCGCGACCTCCTCGCCAACCCGGCGATGCTGCTCTGGGCCGGGGCGGCGCTGGTGTTCGCGGCCGCGATCCTGGCGTGGGGACCGCTCCAGGTGCTGATCCACGCCGGCCCGGTGCCGGTGACGGCGGCGGTGCTGGTGCCCCTGGCCGGCCTGGTGGTGCCGCTCTGGCTCGAGGCGCTCAAGCGCTGGCGGTCGCGCTGAACCCGGACGAGTGGCGAACGGCGGACGAGTAGGCTAAGCACCCGTGGCCACCGCCCTCGCGTTCCAGCACGTCACCAAGCGATTCCGGAACGGGCGCGTCGCGCTCTCCGACGTGAGCTGGTCGATCGCGGAGGGCAGGCGGACCTGCCTGCTGGGTCCCAACGGCGCCGGCAAGAGCACCTCGATCCGCATCCTCGAGGGCGCGCTGCGGCCGACGGCCGGCTCGGCCGAGCTGCTGGGCGAGCCGATCGAGGGACCCGGATACGCGGCGGCGCGGATGCGCACGGGCATCGTGCCCCAGGGCCCGGGCATGTACGCGGACCTCACGGCGCGCGAGTACCTCCGCTTCGCCGCCGAGCTCTACGACACCCGGCCCGACCGCGTGATCGCCGCGTTCGGCCTGCGCGACCACCTGCGCACGCGCCTGGCCGAGCTGTCGGGCGGGTTCCAGCGCCGGGTGGTCCTGGCCGCAGCGCTGGTCGCCGAGCCCGAGCTGCTGCTGCTCGACGAGCCGACGGTGGGGCTCGACCCGAAGGCCGGCCGCGAGGTCCACGACTACCTCCAGCAGGTCATGCGCGGACGCACGGTGCTCCTGTGCACGCACAACCTGGCCGAGGCCGAGGCGCTCTGCGAGGACGTGATCATCCTCCGCGACGGCCAGGTCGTCGTGCAGGGCCGGCTGGCCGACCTGCGGCGGGGGGCGCGGTCGCGCCTCCGGCTGGCGGTCCACCAGGGTCCGGAGGCACTGACGGCGCGGCTCGACGGGATCGGGCCGATGCGCGTCGACGGCCGCAGCGTGCTGCTGGAGGTCGCCGACCCCGAGCGGGAGGCCCCGGCGGTGCTGCGCCGCCTGCTGGAGGCCGGCCTCGACGTCTACGAGTGCACGCCCGTGCAGGCGTCTCTGGAAGAGGTCTTCCTGGAGGCGGTCGGGTGAAGCCGCCGCGGCTGAGCCGGGCGGTCCGGGTGCTGCTCCGCAAGGAGCTGCGGCAGTTCCTGCGCAGCCGGACCGCGGTCCTGACCGGCCTGATGCTCCCCGCGCTGATCATGGTCATCGCGCCGCTCGTCCAGCTCGCCGCGTCCGCCGCGGGCACGGCGCAGCGCGCGACGTCGACGCTCCCCGCCGGCGTCCCCGGCATGTCGGGCCTGACGCAGCTCGACGACCTGTTCCTGTACGTCACGTTCCCGCTGTTCTTCGTCCTGGCAGGGCTGATGACGCCATCGCTGGCGGCGACGCACACCGTGATCAGCGAGCGGGAGCGGCGCTCGATCGAGCTGCTGGTGGCGCTGCCGGTCAGCGTCACGGACATCCTGACTGCGAAGACGGCCGCCAACCTGCTGGTGGCGGCGGTGACGCTGCTGCCCCTGTTCGCGATCAACGCGGTGGCGGTGCTGACGCTGACGCAGGCGGGGGTGCTGTACGTCCTGGCCGCGCTGGTGCTGGTCCTCGCGTCACTGACGGCGTCGATCGGGATCAGCCTGCTGCTGGCGCTGGTGGCGCGCGACTTCCGCACGGCGAACAACCTGAACGGCGCGTTCGTGCTGCCGACGATGATCATGACCGGCCTGTGCGTGACGCTGGTCCCGGGCCTGTGGCGGTTCCTGGTGCTGGCGCTGCTGATGCTGGCGCTGGGCGGCCTGGCGTACGTGATCGCCGTCCGCTGGCTGACGTTCGAGCGGTACCTGACCTGACCTACAGGTCCCCCCAGTACCCCTCACGAGGGGGGTACTGGGGGGAGGCTGGCCGTGCCGCCCGCCTCAGCCGCCCGCCAGGCGTTCGGCCAGGCGGACCGCGCCGGCGACCGGGTCCTCGATGGCGCGCACCACCTCGCGGGTGGGCAGGGCGCGGCGGACCGCCGCCTCCAGCGCCGGCTCGCCCAGCAGCATGCCGCCGGCCAGCACCACCGGGCCCGACAGGCGCAGGCGGCCGGCCACCGTCGAGACCAGGCCCGTCAGCGCCGAGGCAGCCGCCTCGACCAGGCTCGGGTCGGCCTCCAGCACCCCGCGGCTCAGCGCCGCCCACCGCTCCGGCTCGCGCCGCGCGTGGAACACGACCGTCAGCGCCAGCGGGTCGGGGGCGCCGGTCTCGGCGAGCAGCTGGCGCGTCAGCCGGCCCGGGGGGTCGCCGCGGTCGTGCTCGGACAGCGCCCGGCGGGCCGCCTCCCTGACCACCCAGTAGCCGCTGCCCTCGTCGCCCAGCAGGTGACCCCAGCCGCCCGCGCGCGCCTCGGCGCCGTCCGGGGCCGCGCCCCAGGCGATGGAGCCCGTGCCGGCGATCAGCACGATCCCGGTGTCCAGGCCGGCGGCCGCCAGCACCAGGCGCGTGTCGTGCACCACGTCCACGCGGGCGCCGGGCAGCAGCGGCTCCAGGAGCGCGCGCATGGCCTCGCGTCCGGGCGCCGTGTCGCAGCCGGCCGCGCCGGCCACCACGGCGGCAACGGCCGGACGGCCGAGCTCTCCCACCAGGCCCGTCAGCACCGCCCGCGCCCGGTCGGCGCCCGCCGCCGCCAGGCTGGCGCTGCCCCCCGCCGCCTCGGCGACCACCCGCCCGCGGCGGGAGAGCCGGGCCCGCGTGCGGCTGCCCCCGATGTCGAGCCCGAGGACGAGCGGCGGGCCGGGGCTCGGCGCGCTCACCGGCTGATCGTGACCTTGCGCAGCCCGCGCGGCCGGTCTGGGTCGATCGACCGTGCCGCCGCCAGGCCCGCCGTCAGCAGCTGGCCCACCACCGCGTACGGCAGCGGCGTCAGCGACTCCGGCAGCCCGGTCTCCACGCGCACGCCCGGCCCGTCGCCGGCCGCCGGCCCGTCGCCGATCGTCACGACGCGCGCCTGCCGCCCGTGGAGCTCGCGCGCGAGCCTGGCCATCTCCTCCGACGTCGGACCGGCGGCGTCCAGCACCAGCACCGGGAACCCCGGCTCGACGATCGCGATCGGCCCGTGGAGGAAGTCCGCCACCGACCGCGCCTCCGCGACCAGGTAGGCGCCCTCCATGAGCTTCAGCCCGATCTCGAGCGCGGTCGCCAGGTTGTAGCCGCGGCCCAGCACCGCCAGCCGGGTCGCCCCGCCCAGCGCCGCCACCACCGGCCGCAGCTCGTCCTCCAGCGCGAGGGCGGCCCGCAGCGCCTCGGGCACCCGGGCGAGGGCCGCAGCGAACTCCGGTGACGGCGTCAGCGACAGGGACAGCAGCGCCACCTGGAGCAGGCTCGCGGTGTACGTCTTCGTCGCGGGAACGCTGCGCTCGACGCCGGAGCCCATCGGCACCACGTGCGCCGCCGCGGCAGCCAGCGGCGATGCCGGGTCGTTGGTCAGCGCCACCGTCACGCTGCCCTGGCGGCGCGCCTCGGCGACCACCTCGACCACGTCGGTGGAGGCGCCCGCCTGGCTGATCGCGAGGACGCAGAACCGGCGCAGGTCGGGCGGCCGGCGGTAGAGCGTGAACAGCGAGGGCGCAGCGAGCGCCACGGGCAGGCCGTTGCGGGCCTCCAGCAGGTATTTCGCGTACACGGCGGCGTGGTCCGAGCTGCCGCGGGCCGCGATCACCACCCCGGCGGGATCCGCCGCCCGGATCGCCGCGGCGACCTCGGCCAGCGGCTCGCCGGGCGCGGCCAGGATCCGCCCGGCGACCTCCGGCTGCTGGCCGATCTCCTCGCGGAAGAGGCTCACGACTCGTACACGGTACGGCCCGCCACCAGCGTGCGCCGCACGCGGAGATCGGGACCGAGCACCACCAGGTCGGCGTCGCAGCCGGCCGCGACGCGGCCCCGCCCGTGCAGGCCCAGCACCCTGGCCGGCGTACGCGAGGCCATCGCGAGCGCGCGGTGCAGGCCGAACTGCTCGGCGGCGCGCCGCAGCAGGAGGTCCATCGTGGCCGCGCTGCCCGCCAGCGTGCCGTCGTCCAGGCGCACGGTGTCGCCCTCCCTGATCACGTCCCGGCCGGACAGCCGGTACCGCCCGGGCGGCATGCCGGCGGCGGCCACCTGGTCGGTGGTCAGGGCCAGGCCCCTCGGCCCCTTGGCGCAGCCCGCGAGGGCCAGGAGGCTGTGGTGCACGTGCACGCCGTCGGCGACGATCCCGGCGGTCACCCGCGAATCGTCGAGCGCCGCCCCGACCAGCCCCGGCGCGCGGTGGTGCAGCCGCGGCATCGTGTTGAAGAGGTGCGTGGCGAAGCGCACGCCCGCCTCGAACGCGGCCAGGCCCTCGTCGTACGTGGCACCGGAGTGGCCGGCGGACACCAGCACGCCGGCGCAGGCCAGCCGCCGCACCGCCTCCAGGCCGCCGGCGAGCTCGGGCGCCAGGGTGAGCATCCGCGGCGGCTGCTCGAGCACCTCGCCCACCCGCTCCGGCGCCGGCAGCACCAGGAACCGCTCGTCGTGCGCGCCCCGGTAGTCGGGGTTCAGGAACGGGCCCTCGAGGTGGGCGCCGAGCACGCGGGCGCCGGGCGCCGGCGCATCCGCGACCGCGCGGACGAACCGCCGGCCCTCGGCGACGGGCCGCGAGATGAGCGTGGGCAGGAAGCCCGTGACGCCGGTGCTCGGCAGCCGTTCCGAGATCGCGCCGATCGCGCCCTCGCCGTCGCCCGCGTCGTGGCCGGCGAAGCCGTTGACCTGGAGGTCGATGAAGCCCGGCGCGATGATCGCCTCCGGGTCGCCGGGGCCGGCCAGCTCGACCTCGACGATGCGCCCGCCCGCGATCGACACCAGCGCGTGGCGGAGCGCCCCGCTCGGCCCGACCACGCTGCCGCGCAGGACCTCCCGGCTCACGTCAGGCCCAGGAGGTGGGGGTACCGCTCCAGCAGCGCCCGGTTGTGGACGTCGCCGCCCTCCAGGTTGTTGGAGACGAGCACGCTGCCGGCGCCCAGCACGGCCTCGGTCTCGGCCAGCAGCCCGTGCAGCAGGACCCCGCCGACCACGGTGGAGAGCGGCCCCATGCGCGCCGTCCCGACCTCGACGGCCGCGTCCCCCGTGGGCACGCCGGCGTCGAGGACGTGCGCGACCGCCGGGGCCAGCCGGTTGCCCGGTCCGCGCGTGGTGATCGCGATGGTCAGCAGGCCGGCGGCGGCTGCCGCCTCGGCCAGCTCGACCGGGACCGCGTTCCGGCCCGACGTGGAGACGACCAGCAGCGAGTCCAGCGGCCCCAGCCGGGCCGCCAGCTCGCGGCCCAGGCCCTCGCTGCGCTCGTACGTGGTGACCGCGAACCCGTGGGTCGGGCTGAGCCGGTCGTCCACCAGCGGCCGCAGCCAGGCAGGCCCGCCGGCCCGGTAGAAGCCCTCCAGGGCCAGGAGCTGCGAGTGGCCCGCGCCGAAGGTCTGGAGCAGGCCGCCGTCCCGCACCCTCGGCGCCAGCGCCCGCGCGGCGGCCGGCACCGGGCCCAGGTCGAGCCGTTCCAGGGCGTCGAGCGCGGCGCGGCGCACGCGCTCGGACACGGCCGCTGATCCGTTGGGGCTTGTCAAGTCGCTGCTCTCTCCTTCCGGCCGACGAGGAGGTCGGCCGCAGCGACCGCGCTGGCTCGCGCGGCGCCGTGGGTGTCCAGCCAGGCCCGGGTCCCCGCCGGCCGGCGGGCCGGCAGGCCCATCTCGACGACGACGGTGTCGGGACGCCGGGCCAGGATCGCGTCCGCGGCCGCCGCGTGCTCGGGCCGCCGGTGCAGGTCGCGCACCACGAGCACGAGCGGGCGCCCCGCAGCCCCGGCCACCACGTCCTCCACGCCGTCCGGGGAGCCGTCGAAGCGCAGCACCGTCACCTCCGGGTCGCGCTCGCGGAGCACGTCACCCATCCCCCACGGCACCACGCCGACCGCTATCGACGCCTCCGGCCGCAGTTCGAGCACGACCGGCGGCCCCGCCAGCGGCCGCAGGCCGGACGCGCGCAGCGCACGGCGCGCCGCCTCCAGTCCGAGCCGGCGGTTCGGCCGGCCCCCGGCGACCGGTGGCCGGGCCGCCGCCGAGGCGACGCGGCCCGCGGCCTCGGCCAGGCGCCCCTCGCCCAGGCGCCCGGCCCGGACCGCGTCCGCCAGGGCGCCGGCGAGCAGGTCGACGACGTCCTCGCCGGCCAGGCCGCCGCCGACGCAGATCGCGTCGGCACCCGCCTCGATCGCGCGCACCGCGCCCTCCACGAGGCCGATCGTGCTGCGGATCGCCGCCATCTCCAGCCCGTCGGTGACGATCAGGCCCGAGAACCCCAGGCGCTCCCGGAGCAGGCCGGTCAGGACCGCCCGGCTCAGGGTCGCGGGCTCGGGTCCCAGCGCGGGCACGACCAGGTGGGCCGTCATCACCGCGCGCACGTCCGCCGCGATCGCGGCCCGGAACGGGCGGAGCGCGAGCTCCAGCTCCTCGGGGCCGCCGGACACGACCGGCAGGTCGAGGTGCGAGTCGACGGCGGTGTC
>Ga0066903_100001115_pt1 | contig 18953 bp, 15 predicted proteins | sample PanSoiMetaGPlot1_FD_67491 | JGI IMG/M metagenome (GOLD analysis project Ga0066903, IMG submission 67491) | Tropical forest soil microbial communities from Panama analyzed to predict greenhouse gas emissions - Panama Soil - Plot 1 (version 2) | ecosystem: Environmental > Terrestrial > Soil >... | reverse complement strand
GGGGCTGGGCGTCCGCTGCTTCGACCACACGGGGATGACGGAGCTGGGGCCGACCGGCGTGAGCTGCGCGCAGCGCGACGGCGTCCACCTGATCGAGTCGGAGTTCATCTTCGAGGAGGTCGACGGGGAGCTGGTCGCCACCAACCTGGGCCGTTGGGGCTCGCCCCTGATCCGGTACCGCACCGGCGATCGGGCCGAGCTGAGCCGCGAGCCGTGCTCGTGCGGCAGCCCGTTCGTGAAGGCGGTCGGCGGCCTGCGCGGCCGGATGGACGACATGTTCACGGTCCGCGGGGTCAACCTCTACCCGTCGCAGGTCGAGGACATCGTGCGCCGCCACCCGGAGGTGGTGGAGTTCGTGATCGAGCACCGCCGCGTCCGGCAGATGGACGAGGTCACGCTGCTGGTGGAGTGCGCGGACGGCTCGTCGCCGCTGGAGCGGCTGGGCGCCGACCTGCGCCAGGCGCTGGGCGTGCGAATCGACTGCCGCGAGGTGCCGGCCGGCGCGCTGCCGCGCGCCGAGCTGAAGGCCCAGCGCCTGAGGCGCGTCGTCGACGACTGATCGGGCTCACTGGGCGCGCAGGTCGCCGCCGATCACGCCAGTGAAGTTCAGCGATCCCGTGACGAGATCCCGGGTGCCCGGGCTGCGGGTCGGGTCGTGCAGGTACCCGACGCCCGCGGAGAGATCGAGCCACCGCCACCGGTAGCCGACGGCCAGGCCGGCCTCGGCGCCCGCGGCGCCCCCGGTTGGGGGCGACAGCCGGGCGGCGATCGCCGGCCCGCCGAAGACCGAGACCTGGCCGCCGCCGGCCGGTCCCGGCCGCGGGTCGGCGATGCGCAGGCCGATGCGCAGAGAGCCGAGCACCGACGTCGGCGATGGCGCCGCCCTGGGGCCGCCCTGCGTCTCGCCGATGAGCGTGCCGCCGATGCCGAACGTCGGGTTGAAGATGCGCAGCACCGGGTGCTGCAGCTCCACGTCGAAGCCGAGCCGGACCTGCCAGGTGGCCGGCCCCACGCCGGGCGCGGCGAAGCCGCCGCTCGCCGTCGCCGACAGCAGGAGCGTCGTCGGCACGCCCTCGGCGATCGCCCCGGCGAACAGCGCGTAGGAGTCGGAGTTCCGGATGAGGTCCTCGGTGCCCATGTGCAGGAACTCCGCCGTGAACCGGTAGACGTCCTCGACGCTGGTGGGCCGGCCCAGCGACATCCCCACCCGGTGGGCGCACTCGTGGATCGACGTCTGCGCCCGTACCCGCGGGCTCGTTCCCGTGTGCAGGTCCGTGTAGCAGACCCGTGCCTGCGCATCCACGCAGATCGGAGTGGTGCCGAACAACACGTAGGCCAGGGCGGGGTGGTCGGGGTCGCAGCCGTAGCGCCGGTTGGTGAGCGTGTCGTCCAGGGCGACGCGGATGCAGCCCAGCCGCGTCCGAACGGTGGCGACCGTGGCCGGGTCGTGGGCGCGGAAGTACCAGTCGAGCGCGCGCGTCGTCTCCGTGGCCGGCGTCGCCGCGGACAGGGCGGCGATGGCGCGGTCCACGTAGCCCATGCCCCGGCGGACGTCCGCCTCGATCGCGGCCGTGTCCTTGCAGTTGTCGCTGTGGCAGCCGGGCACCCGCGCCGCCGGCGCCGGCGCGGGAGCGGGCGCCGGCGCCGCGGGCGCTGGTGCGGGCGCCGGCCCCGCTCCGGGCGGCGCGGCCTGCCGCTGGATGGCGGTTTCCCGCGGATAGACGCTCACGCGGCCGAAGTCGTGTCCCGCGCCGGCCAGCGGCTCGGCGTCGTCGTGCCGGCACGTCCCCGGCGGGCACGCCGTGCCCCCGCAGCGCTGCAGCACCGGCCGGTCGAAGCGCGACCGCACGGCGACGGCTGGAGACTCCCGCATCGAGACGTGCATGGCTCGCGGCCGGAACCGTAGCGGCCGCCCATCACCGCCGCGTCACCGCCCGCGGACCCGCGGTGACGCCGGCATGACGGGTCGGTGACGGGCCCCTTCGATACTGCGGCGCAGCCCGGATCGAAGGTCAAGGAGAGCGAGAGATGCCCGTCGTCGTCACCAACCTGAGCTCGTCGCCGCTGCTGCTCCGGCTGACCAGCGGCGCCACGCTGCGGCTGTCGCCCGGGTCCGCCTCGGAGGCGCTCGCCGACGTCGAGGTCCAGAAGAACCCGAAGGTCGACCGGCTGCGGGACCAGCGCGTGATCCTCGTCGAGCCCGCGACGGAGGAGCAGGCGGAGGCGCCCGGCGATCCCGCCGAGGAGCCGCCGCCGGCCGCGGACGCCGGGACGGGCCAGCGCTCGCGGAAGCGAGCCGAGCCTGCCGGGTAGGCGACACGGTCACCCCTGAAGGAGAGGCGACATGCCACCAACACTCACCTATCCGGGCGTCTACGTCCAGGAGGTCGCCGGCGGCGTGCGGCCGATCGAGGTCGCGAGCACCTCGACGGCGGCGTTCGTCGGGCTGGCCGAGATGGGCCCCGAGGACGCGACCAGGGTCACGACCTGGACCGAGTTCCAGCGCCTCTTCGGGACCTTCTTCGCCGACAGCTTCCTGGCCCACGGCGTCTTCCAGTACTTCAACAACGGGGGCCGGCAGTGCTACGTCGTCCGGGTCACCCGCTCGAACGCCGCCGTCGCCAGCGTGACCGTCCAGAACCGCGCCACGCAGTCGAAGCCCGCCATGACGTTCCGCGCCTCGAGCAAGGGCGCGTGGGGCAACAGCCTGACCGTCCAGATCCAGGACGGCTCCTCCGATCCCGGCAACCTGTTCCGGGTCACCGTCCGCCGGCAGCCCGATCCCGCGCCGCTGGAGGTGTTCGACGACCTGAGCGTCGATCCCGCCGCGCCCAACTACGCCGTCACCGTGATCGGCCGTGACTCGGCGCTGATCGCCGCCGACCTGGACCCGTCCAACGACTCCGTGCAGAACGGCGTCCACCGCGGCGGGTTCACGCCCGCGGTGCCGCTCGGGAACAACCGCAGCTTCCAGATCAACCTGGACGGCGACGGGTACCAGGCGGTGACGCTGCCCGCGGCCGCCGGCACCGCGGTCCTGGCGGACGTGGCCGCGGCCATCCAGACCGCCGTGAGGGCGCTGACGAAGCGCAAGGGCTCCACCCCGGCGGCGGCCTTCACCGGCTTCACCTGCACGGTGGACACGGTCGCGGGCCAGGGGTCGCGGCTGGTCCTCCAGTCCGGCACCTCGAGCCCGACGTCGTCGGTGCGCGTCCAGCCGGCCGACGCGAACGACGCCACGGCGATGCTCGACCTCGGGTCCGCGAACGGCGGGCGCTCCGAGGACGGGCTGGCCCCGCGGCGGCCCGCCAACGCGGACCTGGTCGAGATCGGCGACGCGCAGGTGGCCGGCGTGGTAGCGGCCGTCGCCGCCGGCTCCGACGGCACGGCCGCCGTGTCCGAGCAGACGTTCGCCAACGCGTTCTCGCGGCTGGACACGATCACCGACTTCAGCCTGCTCGCGGTCCCCGGCGAGGGCACGCCCACGATGGTGAACCTGGGCATGGGGTACTGCGCCAACCGTCCCCTGCAGGACGTGTTCTACGTCGGCGAGATGGCCTCGCACGACGACACGGTCGCCGAGGCGCTGACGTTCCGGGGCCTGCTCACCGCCCCCAACTCGTACGGCGCGGTGTACTTCCCGTGGGTCTCCGCGCTCGACCCCACGGGCGTCTCCGCGCAGCCGATCCTCCTGCCCCCATCCGGCTACGTGGCCGGGCTGTACGCGCGCATCGACGCCGCTCGCGGCGTGTGGAAGGCGCCGGCCGGCATCGAGGCCAGCCTGAACGGCGTGGTCGGGCTGGCCGCCGAGCTGAGCGACGTCCAGCACGGGAACCTGAACCCCGCCGGCGTCAACGTCATCCGGCGCTTCACCGCCGCCGGCGTCGTGGTGTTCGGCGCCCGCACCGTGTCGTCGGACGCGGCCTGGAAGTACGTGCCGGTGCGGCGGACCGCGATCATGCTGCGGGTCAGCATCTACTACGGCATCCAGTGGGCGGTGTTCGAGCCGAACGACGAGCCGCTGTGGTCCGAGCTCCGGCTGAACATCGGCTCGTTCATGATGACCCTCTTCCGCCAGGGGGCGTTCCAGGGCTCCACCCCGTCGCAGGCCTTCTTCGTCAAGTGCGACGCCGAGACGACCACGCAGGCCGACATCGACCTGGGCATCGTGAACGTGCTGGTGGGCTTCGCGCCGCTCAAGCCGGCTGAGTTCGTCGTGGTCAAGATCAGCCAGCAGGCCGGCCAGGCCTCGGCCTAGCCGCGGGTAGAGGAGGAGCAGGCCGGTGGCGAAGTTCACGGTCAACAGCACGCGGTTCGACCCGTACCTGGGCTTCAGGTTCAAGGTCAAGTGGGACGGTCAGTACGTCGCCGGGCTGAGCAAGTGCGGCGCGTTGAAGAAGACCACCGAGGTCACGCCCTGGTACGAGGGTGGGGACTCCAGCGGACCGCACCAGATCCCGGGCAAGACCAAGTACGACCCGATCACCATGGAGGCCGGCGTGACGTACGACCACTCCTTCGAGGAGTGGGCCAACCTGGTCAACAACTTCCAGGGCGACGCCGCGATGTCCCTGTCGCGGTTCCGCAAGGACATCACGATCGAGGTCTACAACCCCAACGGCCAGAAGGTGCTGGCCTACAACGTGTTCCGGTGCTGGGTGTCGGAGTACGAGGCCCTGCCCCAGCTGGACGCCTCCGGCAGCGCCGTGATGATCACGCACGTCAAGCTCGAGAACGAGGGCTGGACGCGCGACGCCTCGGTCGTCGAGGTCACGGAGCCGTAGCGGGGCGCTCATGGGCGGGCTGCGGGGCGTGCTGCCGGGCGGGTACTGGGATCCGGAGGGGACCCTCCACCGCGAGTTCGAGCTGGTCGAGCTGACCGGCCGCGAGGAGGAGCTGCTGGCCGAGTCGGGGCGGCGCGAGTCGGCCTCGCTGGTGTCGGTCGTGCTCAGCCGCTGCGTCGGGAGAATCGGACCCGTCAGCCCGGTGCCGGAGGACGTGGCCCGCCGCCTGCTGGTTGCGGACCGCCAGTTCCTCCTGCTCCAGCTCCGGCGGGCGACGTTCGGCGACCGCGTGCACGCCGACCTGTTCTGCCCCTGGCCGGACTGCGGCGAGCGGGTGTCGCTCGCGTTCTCGATCGAGGCGATCCCGGTCGAGGCGCCGGCCGGCCGGGCGCCGACGTACACGGTGACGCTGTCCGAGGCGGCCGGCGCCGCCGAGGTCGAGTTCCGGCTGCCCACCGGCGCCGACCAGGAGGAGCTCTCGCCCTGGCTGGCGCACGACGAGGCCCAGGCGCTGACCCGGCTCCTGGCCCGGTGCGTCCTGCGCGTCGGGCCGTCCGGCTCCGGTGTCGACGCCCTCTCGCCGCTGGCGCGGGCCGAGATCGAGGCCCGGATGGCGGAGGTGGCGCCGCGGATCGAGCAGACGGTGGAGGCGCGCTGCGCGGGATGCGGCCGCTCGTTCAGCGCGCCGCTCGACATCCACCGGTTCTTCTTCGGCGAGCTGCGGGCCGATCCCGACCTGCTGTACCGCGAGGTCCACTACCTGGCCTACCACTACCACTGGAGCGAGGCCGAGATCATGGCGATGACGCGGGACCGCCGGCGCAGGTACATGGACGTCCTCGCCGGCGAGATCGAGAGGCTCAACGATGCCGGCTGAGGGATACCTGCGCGGCATCCTGGCGGACGGCGCCCGGCCGTACCGGCACCGGGGCACCGTGCGCGCCCTCCTCGGCCTGCCAGAGCTGCCCGCGCTGGAGCTGCGCTTCGCCCCCCCGCTGCCGGCGCCGGGCCAGGTGTACGCGCGCCCGCGGGCGGTGTGGGCGGGCCCGGACCACGACGGGGAGATGTGGGAGGCGCTGGTCGTGGAAGGGGAGACCGAGGCCGAGCCGGGGCCGGTCGAGGCGCTGGCGCTGGAGCGGCCGGAACCGGCGCCACCGGCGCCGCGGCGGCCCACGCCGAGCCGCCCGGCCGCCGAGGTCGTGCCCCCGCCACCCGCGGCCGTCCCGCCGGTGGCGGTGCCCATGCTGCGGATCCCGGACATCGCGCGGCCGCAGCGTGCGGCGGGGCCGCGGCCCGCGCGTGAGGGCGTGACGTCCGAGCGCGTGACGAACGAGGCGGCGGCGGGTCCGAAGCCAGGGGGGCCGGGGGACCGCCCGCCGACGGCGCCGACAAGGGGGGACACGAGCGCGGCGGCCGGCGCCGCCGCGCCGCCGCCGGCGGCGGCAGCGCACGCGCCGCCGGCGTCGCAGGCGCCGGTCGCGGCCGAGGCGCCGGAGCGCCGGGCGCCGGTGGCCGGCCCAGCACCCGCGGCGGCGGCGCGACCGGCGCCTGCGGCCGGAGCCGCGGCGACACCGCCGCCGGCCGCCGGCGGCGCGCCGGCCCTCGCCGGCGTCGCCGCCGAGGGCGGGCGCGGTGGATCTCGCCCCGTGGCGTCCGCCGGGCCCCTCCCCCAACCCCTGCCGACGGGGGAGGAGGGCCGGGATGCGGCGCGCCGACAGGTGGCGCGGCCGCCGGCCGCTCCCGCGCCGAGGTTCGCGCCGCGCGCCGCCCGGCTCCGGCCGGCCGGGCCGCCTCCGGCGCCCGAGCCGGCCGCCGCCCCGGCGCCGGCGGCGGCCGCGCCGCCGCCGTCCAGGGCCGTCGTCGTCCGCGCGGCCGGCGGGCCGCCGGCGGAGGGCGCATACGCGTTCTGGGAGCGCCGGCACCTGGCGCGGCCGAGGGTCAGGCCCCGTGGCTGACGGCTTCCCGAACCGGCCCCGGGTCCTGCGCGGCGCGTTCGTCGAGTTCGGGCTCAGCCTGCCGCCGCTGGTCGTGGTGTTCCAGTACAACCCGCTCCAGCTCACCCGCAACCGCACGCTCACATACGCCGTGCCGAATCCGCCGCCCCCGCCGCCGGCCGGCACCCAGGCGGCCGCCACGCCGCCGGCACCGTCCACGCCGCGCACGCTGCGCCAGTTCCACCGCCAGTTCGCGGACCTCCGCGTCATCCAGCGGCTGCAGCAGGTGACCGTGGAGGAGCAGGACATCGGGTTCGACATCCGGCTCGACGCCACCGACAAGCTGGACGACGGCGACGCGATCGCGCAGCAGTTCGGCATCGCGCCGGAAATCGCCACGCTCGAGCTGATGGCCTACCCGAAGGACGAGAGCCTCCTGGGGCCGGCCTTGGGCAACCTGCTCGGCAGCCCGGGCGGGTTCAGCTTCACCCGGGGCTCCAACCCGCCGCTGATCCTCTTCGTCTTCGGCCGCAAGCGCGTGCTGCCCGTGAACATCAACAGCCTCAACATCACCGAGACGGAGTTCAGCACCGATCTGAACCCGATCCGGGCCACCGTCTCGGTCCGGCTGACGGTGATCGAGGGCAGGAGCGCGCCCTACCGGTACACGAAGGCGATGACGGAGGCGATGTCGGTCCTGAACCTGGTCAACATCGCGCGGGACGCCACTCTCAGGGTGCCGGGGTAGGCTGGTGTTCAGCAAGCGCTCCCGATACCGCGCGGTGCCGGACGTGGCCGTGCTCGACGCGAAGGGCAGGGTGCTGCCGTCGAAGGCGCTCCGCCTACTGCCGGACGTGACGGGCACGTTCCGCCACACGGTCGCCGCCGGCGACCGCCTCGACCAGGTCGCGTTCCGCTACTACAGCCAGTCGGTCCAGTGGTGGCGCGTCTGCGACGCCAGCCCGCAGATCCTGTCGCCGCTCGACCTGCTCGGCCAGGGCCCGCTGGTCACGATGCGCTTCCAGGTCGCGGTGGCCGCCGGCGACCCGCCGTGGGCCGCGCTCCGCACCGCGCTGGCGGCGAAGCCAGCCGTCGCCGACGCCCTGTTCCAGGAGGACGTGGACGGCGACCGCGTCGCGCGGGCCGTGCTCATCACGTACAACCCGCGCGGCGTGACGGCCGAGACGCTGGTCCAGGCGATCATCGACGCCGGCTTTCAGGTCACCGGGCCCCCGGCGGCGGCCGGCCAGGTCGGCCAGGAGATCGTCATCCCGCCCCCGGCGGTCGGATAGCCGAATGCAGGACGACCAGCTCCGCATCGAGGTCGACGGCGCCGAGGTCGACCAGCTGTACCAGGACCTGGTCAGCCTGGAGGTCGAGCTCGACGAGGAGCTGGCGAGCATGTTCCGGCTGACCATCGCCATCACCCAGGACGGGAGCTCGTGGACGTACCTGGACGACGAGCGGTTCGCGATCTGGAAGCGCGTGGTCGTCACGGCCGGCCTGGAGGACGACGCGCCGCAGCTGATCGCCGGCTACGTCACGAGCGTCCGGCCCGAGTTCAGCTCGGACCTCGACCAGTGCCGGCTGCTGGTGTGGGGCATGGACGCCACCGCGCTGATGGACCGCCAGGACCGGCTCAAGGACTGGCCCAACAAGCGCGACAGCGACATCGCGACCGAGACGTTCCAGGCATACGGCCTCACGCCGCAGGTCACCGACACCGACGTGACGCACGACGAGGAGGTCTCGACGATCATCCAGCGCGAGACCGACATCAAGCTGCTCAAGCGGCTGGCGCTGCGCAACGGCTTCGAGTGCTTCGTGGACGGCGACACCGGCTACTTCCAGCCGCCCGGCCTGTCGGGGACCGCCCAGCCGGTCCTGGCCATCCAATTCGGCGATGAGACCAACCTCAACCGCTTCGCGCTGGAGGTGAACGCGCTCACCCCGGCCGGCGTCGCAATGTTCCAGCTCGATCGCGCCAGCAAGGACGTCCTGGACGTGACCGCCGAGGCGGGCCGCCAGCGGGCGCTGGGCGCCAACGCGCCGGACAGCTACCTGGCGCCTGGCATGGAGCCCGGGCTGGTCTACGTGAGCGGCGTGGTGACGACCGGCACGCAGGAGATGACCGCCCTCTGCCAGGGCCTGCAGGACCAGGGCGAATGGTTCGTCACCGGCGAGGGCGAGGTTGCGGCCAACCAGTACGGTGCCGTCCTCAAGCCGCGGGCGACCGTGACGATCAAGGGGGTGGGGGAGACCCACAGCGGGAACTACTACGTGACGCACGTGACGCACGTCTTCGCGGCCCAGGGGTACACCCAGCACTTCCGCGTCAAGCGCAACGCGCTCGCGCCGGTGGGAGACGAGGTCTTCACCGCGGGCGGCGACCTGCCGGGCGGGCTGGCGGACGCGGCCGCCCTGGCCGCGGCGCAGGCGGCGGCGTCCAGATGAAGCTGGAGCGCGTGGTGGCCGACCTGCTGGAGCTGGTCGAGCGCCGCTACTACGGCAAGTACCGCGGCCTGGTCGTGGACAACCAGGACCCGAAGAAGCTGGGCCGGCTCCGGGTCCGGGTGCCGAGCGTGCTGGGCAAGGACGTCGTGACCGGATGGGCCACGCCGTGCGTGCCCTACGGTGGCGCAGCGGGGCAGGGCTCACTGTTCGTGCCGGACGTCGACGCCGGGGTGTGGATCGAGTTCGAGGAGGGCGACCTGGAGTTCCCGATCTGGGTGGGCACGTACTGGTCGCGGCCGGGCGGAGAGAGCGAGCTGCCGAAGCCGAACGGCGCGGACGGGTCGCCCGAGGGCTCCGTCCAGGATCCGCCCACGCGCAAGATCATCGCCACAGGCAAGGGCCACACCCTCCAGTTCGAGGACGGCGGCGGGGAGGTGACGATCCTGCTGGTCGACGGGGTCAACGGCCACGTGATCGCGATGGGCTCGGAGGGGGTGGCCATCACCCACGGCGGCGGGAAGCCGGCGGTGATCGTGGGCTCGTCTGGCGTCCAGATCGGCAGCGGCTCCGCCGGCGAGCCGCTGGTGCTGGGCAAGCAGTTCAAGCAGGCCGTGGACATCTTCATCAAGAGCCTGATGACGCACACGCACGTGGGCAACCTGGGCGCGCCGACGGGACCTCCCCAGCCATCGCCGAGCCTGGACGTGCCGCTGTCCGACAACCACAAGACGGAGAAGTAGGCACGGATGGCACTGGTGATCGGCGGCGTCACCGCGGACACGGGCATGACGAAGGCGATCTTCGACCAGTTCGACGCGCTCCTGTCGCCGCCGCTCCAGAAGGCGGTCGACGACGCAAAGGACGCGGACGTCCGGGACGCCGCGCAGAAGGCGCTGGACGCGGCCCGCGACGGCTGGAAGAAGCTGGCGTTCGCGATCGCGACCGGGGTCGTTCAGCACCTGGTCGCGAACCTGGAGGTGGCCGGCGTCCAGACCAGCGGCACCGTCACGGCGACCGTCCAGGGCCAGGTGGCCACCGCGGTCGGCGTGCTGTTCAAGCAGAGCAACGACGGAACCGGCCGGGTGGCATAGGAGACGGGCATGGCAGCGGGCTTCGGCTTCCCGTTCGGCGTCTCGCCGGCGGGCGCCATCGAGGCGGAACCCGACGAGGACGCGCATCTCCGCGGCAAGATCGTCCAGGTCCTGTTCACCGCGCCAGGCGAGCGCGTGAACCTGCCCGAGTTCGGCTGCGGCCTGCTCAACCTGGTCTTCGACCCCAACAACACGATCCTTGCCGCGGCCACCGAGTTCACCGTCGGCCAGGCGCTGACCCGGTGGCTGGGCGACGAGCTCGCCGTGGACGCCGTGCACGTCGAGGCGCTCGAAGAGGTGATGTCGGTCGAGGTCTCGTACATCAGGCGCGCCGACCTGGCGCGCCAGGCCACCCGCATCCAGTTCAGGTAGGACCGAGATGGCTGAGATCAAGCAGGTCGGCGGGACTCGGGTCATCGACTACATGGCGCGCGACTACGACAGCTTCCTGCAGTCGATGCTGGCCCAGGTCCCGTGCAAGCTGCCCGAGTGGCAGGACTCGGGCAGCGAGGCCGACTTCGGGCGCGCGCTGCTGGAGCTGTTCGCGCACATGGGGGACATCCTCAGCTACTACCAGGACCGCGTCGCCAACGAGAGCTTCCTGGGGACCGCGAGGACGCGCCGCAGCATCATCCAGCACCTTCGCCTGATCGGCTACGAGCTGGCGACGGCGGCCCCGGCCAGCGCCCTCTTGAACGTGACGGTGCCGGGCGCGACGACGTCCGTCGTCACGATCGGCAAAGGCGACGCGTTCGCCACCAGGAGCGAGAAGACGCGCCCGAGCGTCCGCTTCGAGTACACGCGGGAGGCGCCGCTGACGATCGACTTCGGCCACATCGATCCCACGAACGGCAAGAAGACGTTCGTCGGCGTTCCGGTGGAGGAGGGCCGGCTGATCCGCGACGAGGTCGTCGGCACGTCGGACGGCTCGCCCAACCAGCGGTTCCCACTGGCGCGCCGGCGGCCGATCCTCCGCCCGCCGGGCGTGACGCAGCAGACGACGCGGGACCTGCTCGTCGTGACCGCGCTGGACCCCAACGTGGTCGTGTGGACGCGCCAGGACAGCCTGGCGTTCAGCCGGGCCGGCCAGCTCGACTACGTCGTCGAGGTCGACGAGGACGACCGGGCGACGATCGTCTTCGGCGACGGCGCGTTCGGCGCCATTCCGCCCGCGGGCGCGCAGGTCAGGGCCACGTACCGCGTCGGCGGCGGCGCGGCCGGGAACGTGGGCAAGGGCCAGATCCAGACCATCGCGAGCAGCCCGCCGCTGGCGCTGCTCGGCGCCACCGTCGCCAACCCCGAAGCGGCGACGGGAGGCGCCGACCGCGAGACGATCGAGCACGCCGTCGCCCACGCGCCGTCGGTGTTCCGCTCGATGCGGCGCGCGGTGACCGCCGGCGACTACGAGGCCCTGGCCATGAGCTTCCAGGGCGTGGGCAAGGTGCGCGCGGTGCGGGCGGGCTGGAACACGGTGACGCTCTATGTGGCGCCGGAGGGGGGAGGCAGCGTCAGCGACGTGCTGGAGGCCGGCCTCATCGCCTTCTTCGAGGACAGGCGCATGGTCAGCCAGGTCGTCGAGATCGCCGACGTGGACTACGTCCCCATCCTCGTGACGGCCGAGATCGGGGTCGAGCCGTACTTCGTCAGCGCGGACGTCGAGGCGGCTGTGCGCCAGGTCGCCGCCGACCTGCTGGCGTTCGACCGGGTCGGCTTCGGGCAGACGATCTACCTGAGCCGCATCTACGAGGAGAGCCAGGACGTCCCCGGCGTGCGCTTCGTGAACGTGACGGAGTTCCGCCGGCCCTCGCCGGATCCCGCTCAGCCGCCGATCGAGCCGTCGGGCATGATCCTGCTGGGTCCCAACGAGGTGCCCGTCGTCCCGGACGACGCCGACCACGCGGGCGGCATGAGGGTCGTCGTGAAGGGCGCCGGGGTGGGCTGAGCGGTGCGCCTGCTCCACCTCGCCGCCACCCCGCACCCGGCCGGGAACCGCATCGACCTCTCGTGGACCAACCCGAGCCCGGCCCAGTTCCCCGGCGTCCGCGTCGTGGGCCGCCTGGACACCCATCCGCTGACGCCCGACGACGGGAGGAAGGTCGCCGAGGGCTCCGGCCTGACGTCGGCCGTGGACGACGGCCTCCGCGACGGGACCGTCTACTACTACGCGCTGTTCCCGTTCGCCGGCAGCCCGCCGGCGTTCGACGTCGACCCGCACAACCGCGTCTCGGCGATGGCGACCGGCGCCAACGACCTGGCCGGCCTCATGTACGACCTGCTGCCGGCGATCTACCGCCGGTACGACGCGTCGCTGACGCCGCCCGCGGCGCCGGGCGGCTGCCTCGCGCCGGCCGACGCGGAGCGCGGGGTGCTGCGCCGCTTCCTCGACCTGCCGGGCTCGCAGCTCGACCAGCTCCTCAGCTTCGCGCGCTCGACCCTGGACCTCGGCGACCCGGACCGGGTGGACCCGAACCTGCTGCCCCTGCTGGCCGCCTGGATCGGGTGGCGGACCGACTTCGGCCTGCCGGTGGCAAGCCAGCGCGGCGAGATCCGGTTCGCGCCGCGCCTCTACCAGGCGGTGGGCATCGTCCCGGCGGTCGAGGCCACGGTCAAGCGGATCACCGGGTGGGAGAGCCGGACCAAGGAGTTCGTCCACAACGTCGCCAGGACCAACCAGCCGGAGCGGCTGAACCTGTGGTCGGCGACCCGGCCCCAGGGCGGTGGCGCGTGGGGGACGCCCCAGCTCGCGTCGGTGAACTTCGTGTACGAGGGCCGTCCGGCCGCCGTCAGGGAGGCCGACGGCTCGTCCCTGGTCGTGTACCACGTGAAGCGGCCGTCGGCCGGATGGGACCTCTGGGCCAAGCGGCTGGTCGCCGGCCAGTGGCAGCCGAGCGGGCCGCTGGTGGCGCAGCCGGGGATCGACAAGCACCCGACGGCCGCGCTCCAGGGCGCCCGGCTGTGGCTGTTCTGGGAGCACGTCGACCCCGAGCAGGCTCCCGCCAACCGGCGGTGGCAGGTGCAGTTCCGCACGCGGACGGGAGGCACGTGGTCGCCGACAGCCGTCTTCGTCGACGACGGCACAGAGCGCCGGCTGCCCGCGGCGACCGTCGACGGCTCGGGCGGGCTGTGGCTGTTCTGGCTCCAGCGGGGCGACGCCGGCTGGCAGGTCGCGTACAACCGCCACGACGGCACCGACTGGCAGCTGGCGACGCCAGCCCTCCTGCCGCTCGACGGCGGGGCCGACCCGCGCGTCGAGGACGACCTGTTCGCCATCGCGCCGCCGGGCACGGCGCGGAAGGTCTGGCTGTTCTGGGCGCGCCACGATCCCGGCGGGCCAGCCGGCCAGACGCGCTGGACGGTCGCGTTCCGCGCCAAGCAGGGCCTCGATCCCAAGGCCACGGACTGGTCGCCGGTCCAGGCGCTGGCGAAGCCGGCGCCGGGCGGCGACCACGACCGGGAGCCCGCCGCGCTGGCCGCCGGCGCCAACCTGGAGCTGTTCTGGAGCTCGACGAGGGGCGGCGGCTGGTCGGTCTTCCGCGCCGCCGTGGACGGGAGCGCCCTCACGGTCGGCGCCCCCGAGCAGGTCACCGACGCGCCGTACGCGGAGCGCGCGCCGCTGCCGGTGGATGGCGGCGCAGCCGGGACGGTGCTCGCCTACCGGTCCAACGCGAGCGTGGTCCGCACCAGTCAGACGTACGGCGCGATGCGGATGCTCGACGCGCGGTTCGCCGGCGCCACGACCGTCGACACCCGCGACAAGGCGAAGCTCGCGCTGCGGGGCGCGTTCGAGGACTTCCTGACCTACACGTACGACGCCGGCGAGGGCGGCGTCCGGACGAACGACGACCGGATCGCACGGGACACGATCGGGCTCTACCTGACGGTCCCCGCCATCGACCAGCAGCAGGTCGACGCGGCCGTCGACCGCCTGGCCGGCGTGCTGACCGAGTTCCTGCCGGTGTCCGACCGCGCCGTCTTCATCAGGGAGGCTCCATGAGCGACTTCTCGAGGTCACCGCTGGAGGTGCTGCAGGACAGCCAGAAGAAGGGGTACGTCGGCATCCACATCGAGCAGGGCGCGGCGCTGCTCGACCGCGACCTGAACCTGCTGCACGACCTGGTCGCGGCGACGGCGCGCCAGGTGGTGGCGCGCTACATCGGCAGCGGCCTGGCGACCGGCTCGGCGGGGTTCGCGATCCAGCCGCTGCCCGTCGACAAGGCGAACGCGCAGGACTTCCTGATCGCGGCGGGGGACGGTGGGACGGTCGGACGGATCCTGGTCGGAGGGATCGAGGTCACGATCCCGGCGCCGATCGCGTACACGAGCCAGCCGGGCGTGCCGGCGCTCACCACGCCCACCGCGGCCCAGCCGGACCCGCGCCTGGACACGGTGTACCTGGACGTCTTCCTGACCGAGGTCGACGGCAGGACCGACTCCGACCTGAAGAACAGCCAGGACGTGGGCATGCAGACGTCAGTCCGCATCCGCGCCGACTGGGTCGTCCGGGTGGCGGAGGGCGGACCGATGCCGTCGCCGCCCGACGGCCACGCGTTCGCTCCGCTCGCCCAGCTGAGCCGCAAGCGCGGCACCACGGGCATCGACGGGAGCATCATCGCCGACCTCCGCCAAAACCGGCTGACGGTGTCCGACATCGAGCAGCGGCTCAGCCTGGTGGAGCGGATGCTGATCCTGCCGGCGTTCGCGGCGCCGCCGCTGCACGAGTTCATCCCCCAGACCGGCGTGATCAACCAGCCGATCACCATCATTGGCAGGAACCTCGACGTCGGCCAGCTCCAGGTGTTCTTCGGCGACGCGCCGGCGAAGATCGTGGGCGCGCCCTCGCCCACGCAGGTGGTCGCCCGCGTCCCGCCCAACCTGACGCCGGCGAGCCAGGCGGTGGGGGTCGACGTGACGATCGCGAACGAGGCCGGGTCGGCGGTCAGCGCCCGCCAGTTCACCGTCCTGGCCTCGCCGGCGTTCGTCGACCCGGGTGGCCAGTTCAGCCCGAACCACGGCATCGCGGGCGCCCAGGTCACGCTCAACGGCTTCAACTTCAACGCGGCCGCGCCGCAGGTCCAGTTCGGCGGGACTGCCGCGACGATCATCGGCGCGCCGACCCCGAACCAGATCGTGGTCACCGTGCCGGCCGGGCTGGTGCCGGCGGGCAGCACGACCGCGGACGTGAAGGTCACGGTGACGACGAGCGCCGGCACGACGATCAGCGACGACACGTTCCGCGCCGAGCTGCCCACTCCGGCTCCGGCGTTCGCGGCGCCGCCCGGGCACATGGTGCCCAAGACCGGCAAGGGCGGCGACGTGATCACGCTCAACGGCCAGAACTTCAACGTGGCGCCCGTCTCGGTGAAGTTCGACACCACGAACGCGACGCTGTCGGGCGCCCCGTCCGCGACGCAGATCGCGGTGCAGGTGCCGCCGAACATGACGGCGGCGGGGACGTCGAAGCAGGTGGACGTCACGGTCACCACCGGCGGCGGCTCGGTGACCAGCCCCACCAAGTTCACGGTCACTGGGCCTTAGGAGGACGACGATGGACCCGCACGTGTACCCGGACGGCGTGCATCCGCCGCAGACCGCGCCGCTGAAGCTCGACCCGGGTGTGGAGGCGTTCAACGACATCGAGCAGCTCACGGGCGGCGCCGACCCGGGCGCGCCCGGGTACGAGAAGCTGCTGTGGATCAGGGTCGCGATGTCCCGCGGCGCGTGCGTCGGGGCCAGCCCGTGCGTCACGATCAAGCTGAAGGCCGACGACGGGAATCCGGTCCCCCTGACCACGAGCCCTCAGGGCATCTTCCGGCACCCCGGCATGAACTTCGCCGACTACGTCGCCGACGTGCAGCTGCGCGCGATCGAGCCGGGGCCCGTGTTCCTCCTCACCATCGGCTGGGGCAGCGCGGGCGACCCCGGCGCCGCCTGGCAGCTCGGCATTCACAACGACGACTCGGCCAGCCACGACTTCACCTGGGTCGTGTCCGGCACGAAGGACCCGACCAAGCAGCCGTGGATCGACGTGACGCCGCTGAAGGACAAGGACGACGGCCACCCGGACGAGATCTTCTACGAGGCGCTGGTCAACCAGAGCTTCCCCCGGACGGCGCTGGTCGCCAACAAGGGGACGACCGCCTTCACCGTCACCGTTCTCAACCCCGCACTGCCGAGCCAGTTCCCCGCGCCGACCCTGCCGCTGACGGTGAATCCCGGTGAGGTGCAGCCGCTCGCGATCACGTTCAACGCGCCGCCGACGTCGGGGACGATCACGGCGACCGCGGACCTGGTCACGTCGCCCGTCGACGGCGCGGCGGGCACGGCCACCGGCCACAACCGGCAGCTCAAGATCGAGGCGCTGACCCAGCTGCTCGAGGTGGTGCTGCTGCTGGACGACTCGGGCAGCATGAGCTGGGACGCGGAGGGCCACCCGCTGGGGATCGGGGACGCCCACGCGCGCTGGGGGGAGCTCGTCGACGCGGTCAACAACGGGTTCCTGCCCAACCTCGCCCTTTTCGGCCACGGCCGCGGCCAGTTCGGCATCGCGAAGTTCCCCGCCGGCGATCCGCTGGATCCCGCGACATACGACATCCAGCGGCCGATCGACATCCCGGAGGCCGGCGGCCTGGCGGGCGTGACCGGCGCGGTGAAGGCCGTCGTTCCCACGAACAGCACGCCCATGGGGGACGGCATCGACCACGTCGCTGCCAGCGCGTTCACCTACTTCAAGACCGACCAGGTCAGCGTCGCGTCCAACCGCCGCTGGCTGATCATCCTCAGCGACGGCGCGCACAATGCCGGCACCCACAACCCGCTGGAGTTCGTCAAGCCGCCGAACGGCACGGCGGCCGCGGGCGCGTCATTGGCCGAGCGCAACATCCAGGTCTTCTCCGTCGCGTACGGCGTGCCCGGCCACACGGACGTCAACCCGGACCTGCTCCAGAAGCTGGCGGGCGGCAACACCGCGGACAAGTTCTACGCCGTGGACCAGGCTGGGAACACGGCCGTGGGCGCCGCCGCGGCGTTCCGGCAGCCGTTCAAGGCCGGCCTGACCGACACCAGCTCGCCCAGCGACCCCTCCGGCACGTTCGTGATCGGGTCCAGCCCCGTACGCCGCCACGTGCTGCTGACGGAGCACGACGGCAAGGTGTCGTTCGTCCTGAACTGGAACACGCCTGACGCCGACCGCCTGCGGCTGGAGCTGCTCACGCCCAACTGCGAGCTGATCACGCCCGAGACCGCCGGCCGCGAGGGGCCGTTCCAGGACGTCTTCTTCCAGGGCGGCCGCCGGTCGCAGATGTACCTGATCGACGCCGACTTCCTGCGCAACACGGGCGACCCCAACGCCTCGCGCTTCGGGAGCTGGACGCTCGTCATCTCCAGCCCGCCGCCGCCGATCATCATCGGTGTCGAGGGCGGCGGGGGACCCGACCTGGAGAGCTACACGTACGACGTCCTGGTCGAGTCGAGCCTGCGGATGGGCCTCGGCCTGGATCGGCCCGTCTACTACGCCGGCGACCCGATCCAGGTCACGGCCACGCTGACCGCGGACGGCGCGCCGATCACGCTCGCTGGCGTGTCCCTGTCCGCGACGGCGCCCGATCAGTCGTTCAACAACTTCATCGCCGGCCTCGTCGTGCCCCCGGAGGCGCTCCAGGAGGCGGCGCGCCGGCTGGAGGGCCAGGACAGCTCGCCGCTGCTGATCAAGACGCTCGGCGCCGAGATCGCGGGCCTGGCGTTCCCGGGCGGCCGGCGCCAGTCGGCGCTGGCGATGACCGACCCGCTCGGGATCGGCGTCTACCGGGGGACCATCACGGACACGTCGACGCCGGAGCGCCACACGCTGTACGTCACGGCGGTCGGTGAGACCGCGGCGGGCGTCAGCTTCCGGCGCGAGGGCCAGATCACCACCCACGTGCTGGTGCGGCCCGACGCCGCGCACACGCTGCTCGACATCCGCTACGGAGCGGCCGGTCAGGCGGCGGTCACCGCGTTCCTGCGCGACCAGTTCAACAACGTGGTCCTCGTCGACCCGGCGGTGACCGGCGGGTTCGGCGTCCTCGCCAGCGACGCGACGCTGCAGGGCTCGCTGGTGAGCAACCTCGACGGCAGCTACAGCCAGGCCGTCACCTTCCCGCCCGGCACCACCCCCGCCATCGGGTTCCAGTTCGGCGGCGCACCCGTGGTGGCGCCCCAGCCGGTCGTCCCGGTGGGAGACCTCCGCTACGCGGAGCGGGTGGTCACCTTCACGGTGGGCATCGACCCGGCCGCGAACCGGCACGCTGACCCGAGGGCCGCCCTCGGCAGCATCGTCGGCAAACCCGACAGCCAGTTCGTATCGCTGGGCGCCGGCGGCCAGCTCACCGTGGCGTTCCAAGGGGCCGTCGTCGTGGCCCACAACCGCGACGTGACGGTGTTCGTTCACCCCGACAGCGACCTCCGCTCCTACCGCGTGGAAGCGCGGACGCCCGGCCACCCGAGCTGGGTGCTCCTCGGCGAGTCACCCGGCGTCACGCGGTCTTTCCCGCTCCAGGGCCACGGCATCGTCGTCGCGCAGGCGATTCGGATCACCGACACCAGCGGCCGCTCGCGGGGTGTGGACGGGCAGCCCCTGGCCACGCCGGGCGTCAGCATCAGCGCCGTCGGCATCGCGAAGCGCGACGACGACGACGAGCGGGACGACCGGCACC
>Ga0066903_100001114_pt1 | contig 18960 bp, 15 predicted proteins | sample PanSoiMetaGPlot1_FD_67491 | JGI IMG/M metagenome (GOLD analysis project Ga0066903, IMG submission 67491) | Tropical forest soil microbial communities from Panama analyzed to predict greenhouse gas emissions - Panama Soil - Plot 1 (version 2) | ecosystem: Environmental > Terrestrial > Soil >... | reverse complement strand
CATGTGGTGCTTATCCGTCCGGGCGCGCTGCCAAAGACCACCAGCGGCAAGATTCAGCGCGGCGTGGCGCGCCAGCTTTGGCTTGAGAACAGGCTCGATCTTCTGACCTCGGACGTTGCCTGAGCGGCCATCTCGGGGTCATGAGCTTATCGCGGAACACCTTTCGACCGGAGCAGATGCCTGGCACGAGGCCGGGTATAATGCGGCCTGTGTCTCTTGGGCGTTTTAGTTTCAGAACGCCGTGGGACCGCCATTGCCGACCCGCAGGCTCTCGGCTATGCGCTGCTCCATACGGCGAGCGATCGACGCTCGGTAATGAAAGGGATCGAGAAAGTTCTTTTGATCGCGCGTCAGAGGAACGTCGATCCGGAAATCGAGAAAGTTGTTCCGCGGACGACCGGCTACGAGCCGGCTCAGCGCCCTCTTGCAGGCCGCGAGCCGCGCCGCTTCGTGTGTTCCAGGCCGTGGAAGGTTGCTCGCGACCATCGGTGGCATAACGAGGACGACTGGGACGTTCGGCACGCTAGCCATGAAGGCGGCAAGTTGTTCAATCGCGGGAAGTTGAATTTGCCTCTCGGCAATTGGCGTAGTCTCCGCCGGTTCGTTCAGCGGTGGCGCAGCCCGGAACTCGCCGTGGCCGAGCAGCTCATAGTCCCAGTAGCCATCAGGCGCGCTCGGCGTGCGCAGGCCAAGTCCCAGCTGGACACGCCTGACCAATCGTCCCAGCGCCCGCGAGCTGAACAGCCGCCCTAGATACTCGATGGGGCTTTCGGAGTAGAGCCAGAACGGAAACGGATTGAGGATGGGCAAGGCCGGATCGCCAGTGCACCAGACTGGGTCGGTCACGATCACCAGTGCGTCCGCTCGCGCATGATGTCGGACGAACCAGCGTAGCAGGATAATCTGCTCGCGCGGTCCGGTGCCTGGCACGGTGAGCTGAACGAACCTTGCGCCGGTCGCCTGCGAAAGCTCGGTCGGTTTTAGAAGTTGCCCGGTCGAGTTGCCAAACACGGCAGCAGTAAACTGTGGATCCCGCCCTCGGCTGGCGTTCGCGGTCCGTGGACTTTCGTCGATGATGCCCTTGATGCCGATGAAGCCGAAGCGGCCACTGTCATATGGATCGACTAGGATCACGAGCGCGAAGATCACGCACGCGCCGAGCGCCGACATACACACGAACGTGGCGAGCCAACGGCCCCAGACCTGGCTGTCAGAACTGGAAGTAGACAAACTCATAGGCGTCTCTGTCTCCAAGCTCCACCAGAATTGCGACCGCCACAAGTCCGAGCAGCGCGGCGATGCCAGTCTTGGGCCGCTCGGTCAAGCGAGCGACAATGTCCTGGCTCGCAGGCAGTAGGAATGCGCAGAGTGCCGATGCAATAATCGGTACGGAGCGCATGGCGCGCTCAAGGTCGGGCAGCTGGACAAGTCCACGATAGATGTTCATCGCGGCCTCCATCGAGCCAGCGCGGAAGATCACGCAAGTAAGGACTACGAAGATTGCAGTCAGTGCCCAGCCAAGCAGCGCTGGCAACCGCGGGCCATAGCGGCGCCACAGCGATACGATAATCAGTCCAAAGCCATGCAGAGCGCCCCACAGCACGAAGGTCCAGCTTGCGCCATGCCACAGGCCGCACAGCGCCATGGTCAGCAGCATCGCAGCAAAGTGCTGAACTAGCCGGTAGCGCTTTCGTCCTACTTTGACGTTGGACAACGGTATGAAAACGTAATCGCGCAGGAATGCCATCAGCGTCATATGCCAGCGCTGCCAGAAATCCTGCAGGTTGGTCGACTGAAGCGGTGCGTTGAAGTTATAAGGAAGTTGGACGGCGAACAGGAGTCCGACCCCGATCGCGACGTCCGAGTAGCCGGAAAAATCGAACAGCACCTGGAACGCAAATCCGAGTGCCAACCATGAATTTCCGTCGATGACAGGTCCGTGGCTCGCCTGCAAATAAATGGGATCGAGGAGGCGTCCGAGTGGATCGGCAAGCCACGTCTTTTCAATCAGGCCAATCACGATGAAGGTCACGCCGACAGCGAACTGCCGTTGCCAGCCCGGCCTGTAGACCTGGCTTCCAAACTGGTGCATTACCTCCGACCAGCGCGCCAGCGGTCCCGCGATCGCCTGCGGAAAGAACGAGATGTACAGCGCGTAACGTCCCAACGAATAGTTCGGCGCCTTTCCGCGTCGGAGATCCACCAGATACATGATGTGGTGAAAGGTAAAGAACGAGATCCCGAGGGGTAGCGCGATGTTGAAATGCCAGAACGGTCGTTCGAAGAGATAGGTCAGATTTTCAGAGACGAAATTGGCGTATTTGAAAAAGCCGAGCACTGCCAGATTGCTGACAATTGCTCCCGTGACAAAGCCCGCGCGCTTGGTCGCCAGATAAACACGGGCGGCGCCAAAGTTCACCGCGATCGAAAGGGCAAGAAGAAGAATAAACGGTGGGTTCCAGTAGCTGTAAAAGGCGAAAGACAGGAAGACGAGAACGCCAATTCTCCACTGGGGATGCGGATCGGCGAAGCGGTAGATGACGAGGCTGGCCGGCAGGAACACCAGCAGGAACGCATAGTCGTTGAATAGCATTGGCCAGTCGTCTCAAACCTCCGGCGGGGCCACGGCCCTCTCCGCCCTCCACTCGTAAACCCTGGAAGGCCAAAGCCAAGAACAAAGTTGTCAGAATCCGTTAGCACGATTACCGATATCGCCCATCGCCCCTAGGCTCGGCAATGCAGATAATCTTAGCAGGGATACGCTGTGGTGCCATCCCCGCCGTTCGAAGCAAGCGGGCATCCCGTCCCCGCCACGTCAAAGGCAATGATAGGAACGATACCATTCGATGAAACGGCCAATGCCTTCCGCAATCGAGGTCCTTGGCCGGAAGTCCACCTCGTGCATCAGTTCATCGACATTGGCGTATGTCGCGGGGACGTCGCCCAGCTGCATGGGCAATAGTTCACGCTTGGCCTTTTTGCCGATCGCCTCTTCGAGCAGACCCACAACTTCAAGCAATTCAACCGGCTTGTTACTCCCGATATTGTAGACCCGCCACGGTGCGCTGCTCGAGCCTGGATCGGGAGAGGCACTCGAAAATTGCCGATCAACTGTGGCCGGACGGTCGATCAGACGACTAACCGATTCCACAACATCATCAACATATGTGAAGTCCCGGCGCATATTGCCGTTGTTGAAAAGCTTGATTGGCTGGCCGGCGAATATCGCCTTGGCAAAAATCCACATGGCCATATCGGGCCGGCCCCACGGCCCATAGACGGTGAAAAACCGCAACCCTGTCGCGGGCAATTCGAACAGATGCGCATAGGCATGCGCCATCAGCTCGTTTGCCTTCTTGGATGCTCCATACAGGCTAAGGGGATGGTCCACGTTGTCATGCACCGAAAACGGCATCTTCGTGTTCGATCCGTAAACGGAGGACGACGACGCATAAAGAAGATGCCGGCAGCCATTGTGCCGGCACCCCTCAAGGATTGTCGTAAAGCCGGCAAGGTTGGCATCGATATAGGCAAACGGATCCGTGAGGGAATGACGAACGCCGGCTTGTGCCGCAAGATGCACGACATGGGGAAAGCGATATTGCTCGAAGAGCGCTGCCGTTGCCTCACGGTCGGCGAGATCGAGCGCCACGAAGCGCATGTGACGAGACTTGGTGAGCTCGGCGCGGCGAGCTTCCTTCAACGCCGGGTCATAGTAGGCATTCATGTTGTCGACACCGACAACATCGCGCTCTTCGCCCAGCAACCGCCGGGCCACGTGGAAGCCGATAAACCCGGCTGCGCCGGTGACGAGAATGGGCCCATCAGCCATCGGCGGTGCACCCGCGTTTGATAGCTAAGGGCGCCACAGATCGATCCCCTTCGGCTTTTTTTCCCGGTCGAGTCTCGCCTTGATATCTAGCACGATGCCTTCACCGTCCTTGAGCAATTTGGCGATGAGCAGCCACCCGCCCGTAACATAGTCCTTGTGGGCGACGGCAAAAACGACCGCATCCGCGGGCCGCAACGAGGCGATCGGCGTCAGACTGATCCCGTACTCATGCACAGCCTCATCTGACGATGCGAGCGGATCGGCAACCTGCACTGTCACACCGACCCGTTGGAGTTCGCGGACGATATCTGTCACCTTCGAATTGCGAATGTCAGGAACGTTCTCCTTGAAGGTCATCCCGAGAATGGTCACGGTGGGATTCGCCCGCCCGCGCTGCGTGAGCGCACGCAAACATTCGTCCGCCATTCTCTCGCCCATGCCGTCATTTATCCGACGCCCGGCGAGAATGATCTCAGGGTGATAGCCTGCCTTTTCGGCACGAAAGGTCAGATAATACGGATCAACGCCGATGCAGTGACCACCGACCAGGCCCGGCTGAAAATTGAGAAAATTCCACTTGGTGGAAGCGGCAGCCAGAACGTCGCCGGTATCTATACCGAGTTGGTGAAAGATGGCCGACAACTCGTTCATGAATGCGATGTTGAGATCGCGCTGCGTGTTTTCGATGACCTTGGCGGCCTCGGCGACCTTGATCGACGGCGCGCGGTGGATGCCGGCCTTGACCACCGAAGCATAGACATCCGCCACGATGTCGAGAGTTCGCGCGTCTTGCGCCGAAACCACTTTGATGATCGTTTCGAAGCGATGTTCCTTGTCGCCCGGATTGATGCGCTCCGGCGAATAACCGACGGTAAAGTCCTTCCCGCCGCTGAGACCTGATTTTCTTTCCAGGATCGGCAGGCACTCTTCTTCTATGGCGCCCGGGTAGACGGTCGACTCATACACGACAATGTCGCCAGGCTTTATGACTCTTCCAACCGTGTCGGATGCCGAAAGTATTGCACCGAGGTCGGGCCTGCGGGCGCTGTCGATCGGAGTGGGCACCGTCACGATATAAAAGTCGGCGCTAGCCAGGCCCGACGGCTCGCTCTCAAATCGCAACGTCGCCTGCTTGAGATCGGCCGGCGCGGCTTCGAGCGTGCGGTCTCGCCCCGAACGCAGTTCGTTAACGCGGCTAAGGTCGATATCGAAACCGATGACCGCAGCTCCGGTCCGCGCAAAGGCGACGGCGACCGGCAACCCGACATAGCCAAGGCCGATGACGGCGATTTTTCTGTTGTGCTTCAATTTACCCTGCCCGACGCCAAATCACTTGATACTTGCGAAACCGCGGAGCGCGATTGCGGTGGATCGATCAGCCGCGCCACCGGCACGTCTGCACCGGCCGCGATGCCGAGATAAAGATTGATATGGCGGCGAACGCAAGCCTCAAATGTAAACAGACGCTCCACCCGCAGTCGTGCAGCGGTCCCCAGGCGGGCTCTCAAGCGGCTGTCGTCATAAAGGCCGGCGATTGCAGTGCCAAGAGCTGCCGGGTCGGAGACGGGCACCAGGCAGCCGCTCTCTCCATCCACCAGCGCATCGATATTGCCGCCTACGCTTGTCGCGACAACCGGCAAGCCAGACGCCATTTTCTCGATAAGACTATTGGAGAAGCCTTCCTGGTGGGATGCGAGAACGCCGAGGTCGGCCGCCGGAAGCAGCGCTTGCGCGTCAGACCGTTCGCCGAGCCAATGAATGTTCGGCGCGATGCCGAGCAATTCGGCTTGCCGTTCCAGGTCCGAACCGATGCCTTTGTCGCCGCCGATCAGCATCAAGCACCAGGGGCCGCGCAGACGCTCCCGCACATTGGCGAGCGCCGCAAACAAGTCGGCATGTCCCTTGTAGGGGAAAAGGTTCGCGATGACCGCAATAACGAACGCATCATCGGGAATTCCAAGCTCTCGCCGGCGCGCCGCACGCGCCAGGCGGTCGGGCGACGGCGGCAGCTCGATGCCGTTGTGGATGACGCCAACCTTTTCCGGGTAGCCGCATTCCTGGACAAGCTGCGCCGCCACCGCCGCAGAATTTCCGATCAGCGCACTGACCGACCGATGCAACGCGCGCTCCAGCCGTGCAAGCAACGGATGATTTTGTTGGTAATGCGCAAGCGAACGCCGGCTCATGATCTTGATGATTCCGCCCAGGCCTGCTGCGGCGAGCGACCCGATGAGATACGGCTCAGGCAAAAAGAAGTGCAGGATGTGGGGCTTCAGCCTCCTGATCTCTTTGCGCAGCGCGAGGGCGACCCGAAGACTCCGCAGAGGCTGCCTCCCTGAACCTTCCAGCCCGAACACCGGCACTCCCGCGTCCATCAGCTCCCGATCGAACCGCCCGCCTCGTGCGATGGTGAAAATTGAAACGTCGAGGCCGGCGCGCCGCAGCTGCGGCACAATGCGCGCGAGATGATTTTCGGTGCCACCGCCATCAAGCCGCGGCGCGACGATAAGAACCCGTGGTCCCGTCATTCAGGCTATTCGCGGGCCGAATTGCCGAGCCTGCTACCCGTTTGCGCATTGCTCTTCCAGCGTCGGCGCCAGGCCTCAAACGTCAGGATCGTCCACATTGCATAAGCCCAGTTGCGCTGGCCGCCGATGTGATCCGACCACATCTGTCGTATGGCGCGTTCATCGAGAAATCCACCACGGAGTTGCTGCGGGTCGAGCAGATCCTCCGCCCACTCCCGCAACGGGCCGCGCAGCCAGGTGGCCAAGGGAACGCCGAAGCCCATCTTCGGCCGCTCCACAAGCTCGCGAGGAACATAACGATCGAGCACGCGGCGGAGCAGCCACTTTGTCTCGCCATCGCGCACGCGAAGCCGCCTCGGCAGGCGCCAGGCAAATTCGACCACGCGATGGTCGAGCAAGGGCGGCCTCACCTCCAGCGATACCGCCATCGACGCGCGATCAACCTTCTGCAAGATGTCGTCGGGCAAATATGTCGCGGTGTCGAACAGCTGCATTCGCTCGAGCATGCTATTGCCTTCTACAAGGCTGTCCCGTCGCAACGTAATGGGATGTTCGGCGAGACCAAGGGTTAGTGCTGCAGGATCCGGACATTGGCTCACCAGGCGCAGATAAACGGCATCCCCGTCGAGCGGCATCACTTCTGCGAGCTTCTTGAGTTTGTCGGCTGGCTGTGCCGGACGCAGTCTTTTTGGGGCGATATGTGCCAGCGCCTCGGCCATCGAAGGAGGGATCGCGTTCAGCATCGCCGCCGCGCCCCTTCGCAGCGGCGCGGGCAGCCGAGCGATCCGGGCCAACGGCCCCTCCGCCAGACCATACCGATTGTAGCCGCCGAACAGCTCGTCGCCTCCGTCCCCGGAAAGGGCCACCGTGACGCGCGCACGCGTCAGTTTGGAGATCGCGTGGGTGGGAATCTGCGATGAGTCGGCAAAAGGCTCGTCGTACATCTCTGCAAGCTGCGGCACAACGCGCAGCGCATCCGCGGCAGTTACGGTCAGCTCCTCGTGAACAGTCGCGAGATGAGCCGCGACCGCCTTGGCAAACACCGACTCGTCGTAGCCGAAGTCCGGGAATCCGATCGAAAACGTCCGCACGGCTCCTTTCCCCGCAGCGACCATGAGTGCGACGACCGTCGATGAATCGATGCCGCCCGACAGAAACGCCCCGAGCGGAACGTCCGACATCATCTGCGAGGAAACGGCGTCGGACAAAAGTTCGTTCAAGACCGCTTCCGCGTCAGCATCGGATCCGTTCCAAGGATTTGCCAATCCGACTGCCGCGGTATCAGGCAACGACCAGTATTGCCGGGGCACGATCGCGCCGCGCGAGTCGATCGAGACAATCTCACCGGGCTTTAACTTCTGGACACCGCGGAAAATCGAAAACGGTGTCGGCACGTAGCCGAAGCGAAGGAAACTCGCGACTGACGCGGGGTCAATGCCAAACTTGAGGCCGGCGGCAGCGAGCGCTTTCAACTCCGAGGCAAACCAGACACCGTGTTCGCTCACCGCATAGAAGAGAGGCTTGATGCCGAGCCGATCGCGGATCAGGTGCAGCGTGCGCATTCGGCGATCCCACAGCGCGATGGCAAACATGCCGTTCATGTCCACAAGGGTGCGATCGAGACCACGTCGCGAAATCGATTCAAGGATGACTTCGGTATCGGACGTGCCGCGGAAGCGAACGTCTTTAAGTTCAGGCAACCTCGCAATCTCAGGTGCGTTGTAGACCTCGCCATTATACGACATGACCCAGCGGCCATCGGCGGATGCCATCGGCTGCGCGCCTGTCGGCGTCAAGTCGATGATGGCGAGCCGGCGATGCGACAAGGCAAGGCCGACTGCCGCATCGCTCCACACGCCCGAGCCGTCGGGCCCGCGATAGGCGATGGCGTCAGCCATGGCTTTGGCATGTGCTTCGAGCGCCTCGCCATTATTCGCCAGACGCCGATCGATCAGACCTGCGATACCGCACATCGCTTCAATACTGCGTGCTCATGACGCAAGGATGCTTTTGCTGCACTATATCGTGCAGAATTCGACGAAATGCCGCAGCGACATTCTTGACTTCGTATTTTGAGGTCACCGCAGGATGCCCCCAAGGTTGCCAGTTCGCCTCGCGTCGGCGCGCCACCGTCTCGGTAAGCGCACGAACGAGCGCCGACGCGATTTGCTCCGGATTGCGCGGATCGGCAACGGGTGCTCCGAGTTCATCCAGCAACTTCGCCGAAGTACCCGGCGGGACGATGCCAAGGATCGGCACGCGCGCGCCCAGATAGTCTACCAGTTTGCTCGGCAGGAAAACGCTCAAGTCATCGGGTCCGTCGATGACAAGTAGCAGATCGGACGACGACATCAATTTCAGGGACTCTCGATAAGGTACGCTCGGGCGCAGTTGGACCAGGCCCGCCGGCAAGCTCCTGAACGACGCGTGCATTGTCATCCGTACCGGCATCGAGCCAACCAGTTCAAATTTCACGTTGTCCAGGATCTTTGGCTCGCGCCTCAGTAGAACCTTGATTCCACGAAAAAGGGGGACGGGAGTGCGATGACCGTAAAAATTTCCGAGGTAACGCACGACGATTGGCCCCGCAACCTTGGCCGGCTCCGGATATAACGCCGGATCAAAACTGTGCGGCAGGACATCCGCTTTTTTTCGCCATTGCTCGGGGTATTTGCACATCACTAGGTCGAGCGTTTCTTTCGACGTGAATATCAGTCGATCGGCTGCCTCGATCACGCGCGATTCCAGCCTGGCGTTGGCGAAGCGCGCAAGAAATTCGCGGCGGCGAAATGGATTATCGACCCAGGGGTCGCTAAAGTGCGCGATCCACGGCACGCCAAGTCGGCGCTTCAAGCGCAAGCCGACAAGGTGGTCCGACATCGGCTCACCGAACGTCGCCACGAGGTCTGGCCGAAAACCAGACGCGTTAAGGCGCGCCAGTGCGGATTTTTCCGCACGAGGAATCCAGCGTCGGTACTCGTCCGGGATACGCCCGTAAAAAGGAATGAAGCGGCGCGCCAACGTTGCTACGAACCCCGACAACATGGGACGGAATACAACGTTCTCACGAAAATCAAGTTGGCGGCTAAATTCGTCGGCAAGTTCGCCCGCCAGGTTTGTTTGGCCGCAGACAGCCCCGATCGTGACGGGCGCGTGAGCGAGAAGACGACCGATCTGAATCGCCTGCGGGAACAAACCGGGCGGCAAAAAAAATGATACTGCGAGAAGACGCATGGGCCGTCTAGGCCAACCCCGCGCTCAGCCTGCCGAACACGTCAAGGATTCGCTCCGAAGCGCGACCGTCTCCATAAACATCGCGGCCCTCGCGGCCCACGGCCCAATTTCCAGTCAGCGCGTCCACCGCGTGGGCGACGATGCGGTCGCGGTTGGCGCCGGCCAGGCGAATGAGTCCCGTGTCAATCCCCTCGCCTCGTTCCGTGAGCGCGCGCATGACCACGACTCTCAAGCCGAGGCTGGGTGCCTCCTCCTGAATTCCGCCCGAGTCCGTTAGAATCAGCTCGGCCCGCGACATCAGAAGGACGAACGAGAGGTAGTCGAGCGGTTCGATGAGGTGCACGTTGGTCAAGCTGCTCTGGCCCAGAGCCTTGAAGACAGCCTCGCGCACGGTCGGATTCGGATGCACCGGATAGATAAACTGGCGATCGGGGAACCGCGCAGCAAGGCTCGCTATCGCCTGACAAATTTCGTCAAAACCCGCGCCGAAGCTTTCACGTCGGTGCGCGGTGATCAACACAATTCGCGCGCCGGACTTTTCCTTGAGAGCGCCGATGCCTGTGGCGTCGAGCGCCGCCTGAGCGCGCCGACGCAAACTTTGATTTTCTTCGAGGCGAAGCACGAGCCACTTCAAGGCATCGACGCCAGTATTGCCTGTGACCACAAACCCGGTGGGGTCAACGCCCTCGCGGCGTAGGTTTTCCGCATTCGATGAAAGGGGCGGAAAATGCAGGCTTGCTAGAGTCGTGATGAGCTTGCGGTTCATTTCCTCCGGCCAAGGGGAGTAAATGTCTCCGGTGCGCAGGCCCGCCTCGACATGCGCAACCGGAATTTTCTGATAGAACGCCGCCAAGGACGCGGCAAAAGCGCTAGTCGTATCGCCCTGTACCACGACCCAGTCCGGACACTCGCTCTGCAGTAACTTCTGCAGCGTCCCCAGTACCGACGTCGTCAACTGAGTCAACGTCTGCCCGGGCCGCATCACACCGAGATCGATATTCGGCGTGATACCGAAGAGTTCAAGTACATGCACGCACATGTCTGCATGCTGGCCGGTATTGCAAACCGTCACGCGAAATTTCGGATTTTTCCGAGCGGCGAGCACCAACGGAGCGAGCTTGACCGCTTCGGGTCGCGTGCCGAGTACGATGAAAAGGTGCATCTAGCTTTCGGAGGAAGAGGAGTGCTATCCGTTCTTACATGACAGTCGAGAAGATGTTTCGATTTTCAACATTGCCTCTGCCCATTCGAACAGGACGAGATGCACGTAAGATTGCTGGAATGAAATCCGGCGCGCGCAACGCAATTCTTCTATCGGGCTATTTCGGTTGCGGCAATCTCGGCGACGATTTGCTTTTGTCGGCCGCTGTTGCTGGATTGCGGCCGCTCGTGCCCGGCGGGCAATTCCTGGTTCGTGACAGTGGTTATGCAACCGAGTTCAGCGATTCCGGGGCGGATGTAGCACTCACAGGCGTCGAAAGGATTTTGACCGAACGCGGAGTCTCCAAAGTGAGTCGCGTCACCCGATATTTCGCGCGCATGACAGGCTTGCTCCGGCGCTGCCGCTGGCTGGTATTTGCGGGCGGCACCGTTTTTCACGAGCGGGGAGATGCACGCTCTCTCATCATCCAGTGGATGATTTGCCGGCTCGCTCGCTTGCTGGGCGTACGCATTGCCGCGCTCGGAGTTGGAATTTCGCAGCTCAACTCCGCGCGCGGTCGCTGGATGGTGCGAGATATTGTCCGAAAGTCCGAACTTTTTCTGGTTCGTGACGAGGCAGGTCAGCGCCAGGTCGCCGGCACCCCTGCGCGCGTGAGCGGCGATCTTGTTTTCGATTGGCGCGAATTGGCGGCTTTGCGCAGACCTTTCGCCGTCGGCACGACGACGGGGCCCCGAACAATCGCGCTTGCGGTATGCCCGGCCGCATTCCAAGGGGCGGCAGAGCAGCGCGCCGTCGCAGCTTTCAGTGAAGCTGCACGTATATGGCATTCGCATGGTCATCGGCTGGCTCTTCTGGTCTTCCAGAGTGAGGGAGCAGGACCCGGTGATCAGAGCATGTTCGCGCAGATCACCAAGCACCTTGGGCAGGATAAACCGATAGACACGCGGTTGCTTATTCCCTCTCCGGAGTCGCTTGCAGACGCGTACCGCGATATCGATGTCCTTTGCGGCATGCGTTTTCACGGTTTCGTTGTCGCCGCGCTGTTCGGAGTTCCCTTTGTCGGAGTTGCGCACGACAATAAAATTTCGGAAATCTGCCGGCAATTTGATATGTGCTGTCTTGATGCCGGCACGTTCGATGGGACCGCGCTAGCGGCAGCCGCAGAAGCAAGTTTTGACCGAGGTCCCGACCCCGCCTTAGTCGAACGCAGCGCGACCGAAGCCCATGAAAATTTCCGCGCATTCGCAGACGTCCTGGCATGAAGATCGTCCTGCACGGATTTGGCACCTATGCGACTGTCTTCCGCCATCTCGTGGAAGCCGCTCGCCGCAATGCGCCGGAAATCGATTGGGCCGTCATCCTGCCGACGCCGCATCATCTTGAGGTTATGCGCGCGGTGCTGCCGGAGGCAGAGATCCTCTCGCTCCAGCATGCCCAGTCCCGACACCTCAAGCCCGTCCGCGATACCAGTCATCTGAAAAGTTATGCCGGTAATATCTTCGTCGATATCGAAACCGAAAAACGCCACCTGAAGCATCGTCCGGCGTGGCTTCAGTTGGCCCGGGCTGACGAAATTTACCAACTTTACAAGGCATTCCTGCAGCGCGTGCGCGCGACACACATTTTGATCCCCCAGATCGAGGCCTATGATGGCAAAGCACTAGTCGCGCTTGGACGCGAACTCGGCCTGCAAGTCATCGTCCCGTCGTACTTTCGTATTTTTGGCGGAGTAATCTTTTCAAACGACGCATTGGAAACTCTCCCCGATCGTCGTCACGCAACTCCGCAGCTACTCGACGAGGCGCGCAAACTTGTTGAGCAATATCGCAACACTGCAATGCCAGTCGTCCGACCGACGGAGGCCATCAGCGAGGAACTCCTCAATAATTTTCGTAAACCGCTTCTGCAGCGTTCCGCGTCGTTCGTCCGGCGAAGCGTCGCGCGTCCCGACCTGTTCGAGATCGATATGTTGCGCACGGGCTTCCTCAACAACCTCCCATGGCTGCGTGACAGGTGGTGGCGGTTGCGGATCGCCCGTGCCGAGCGCGAGTTTGACGTGGATCGACCGCAGAATTTGCCGCCACGATTCATATACTATCCGCTGCAAACTACACCGGAATCCTCGATCAACACACCAGCGCCATACTTCGTCGACCAGCTGCGGGTGATCGACGCCATCCGGTTTGCCATGCCCAACGACCACCTGCTCGTGATCAAGGAGCACCCGGTCGGCGGCATTCCTATTCGGCCAATTTCGTTCATGCGCAGTGTGCGGCGGCGCGCCGGAGTCGTGGTGGCCCACTATCGTACCGATGGCCGCGCCTTGACCGAACGAGCCGCATGCACGGTGTCCGTAACCGGCACCGCCACGCTCGAGGCATTTTTGCTCGGAAAGCCATCGCTCAGCCTTGGCTCCAACTTCATCACCGAATATCTCGGCGGTCCTTGCCCGATTGATAAATTGAACGAGAGACTACACGATGTCATTGCGCATCCCCCAAGCGATGAACTTATCGTGCAAGCAATCGCGCAGCTCCTAAGCGTTCGCTACGATTGCCATTTCAGCGCACCGGGCGCTCCGGGAGAGCCGGTCCTACGACGCGGGAACATTGAACGTCTGCTTGAGGCGATTCTCGATCACATCCGCAAAAGTGGCAGCGTGGATTAGGTCCTTGATCGGCGGCCTGTACCAAGGGAAGCATTCGTTGAGCTGTCCAATCTGCGGAGAAACGGCGGCGTGGCCGATCCCTTTCAACCGCGTTGCCGAGGTCGATGGGTGGCGTGCGGAGGTGGGCGATCGGTGCGAATACGCTTGGCGCCTGTGCCGGACGTGCGGCAACGGCTACCCGACGGCGCCACCCGATATGCGAGTGCTCAGCCGCATTTGGGACAAGGCGCGCACCGTCGACGATCCCGATCCTGCCCGCGCTGCGGCCGTCTGGCAGCAACGTCGCGATGCCGCGCGAGCTTATGCTGATCGCTCTTACCGGCTTCTTGCGCCCATGCTGGGCAACAGGCGCGGCCGGTTCCTCGACATCGCCTGCGGGCTTGGGGAGACGGTGCATCGCTTCGCCAGCGCCGGCTGGGACGCGGAAGGCATTGATGCCGACCCCGCCACTTTGGCCTTTCACAGGCAAATCGGCATCCGCTCCAGGATAGGCCAGATCGAGAATCTTGAGGTCAGCAGCGACTTTGACGTGATCCAAATTGCGCATGCGATCTACTTCATTACTGATCCCATGCGCTTCCTGCGTAGAGTCCACAGCCTTCTGGCGCCGGGTGGAGCCTTCTGCGTGGTCTTGTCCGACTTCACGGCGGCGCATGACTCAAGCTTGCCGTCGTACGCGCACAGCTTTTTCCCCACCAGACCGTCGATGCGATATGCGTTGGCCCTGGCCGGGTTTGAGACGGTTCTTGTGCGCGCCTGGTCCGGCAGCGTTTACATCGTCACACGCGCGGGCAGTCCGGCGCCCCCCGCGATCAATACGCCCATGATCCACTGGCGCTATCGCACCAAGAAGTTGCGTTACGCCTTGCTGGGGCGGCCATATTTGACGCTCAGGAAACTCGCCAAGAAAGTGCTGCGCCGTTAACTTGCTGGGCCTCATATGTATCGATCGTAGTGATTGATCTGGTCGTCGCAAAGCTTGCGCGCGTCCGTACCCGCATAGAAGCCCCGATACCAGTCGACGGTGAGCCGCATGGCGGTCTCGTAATCGAACTTCGGACGCCAGCCGAGCCTGAGCCGAGCTTTCGAGCTGTCGAGCATCAGGGTTGAGGCTTCATGCGGCTTCGGGCCACCGACAACCTCGGTATGCGCCCCGACGCCCCAGAGAGATGATGCCATCTCTGTGAGCGCTGCGACCGAACGCGCGCTGCCCGGCTCGGGACCAAAATTCCATGCGTCGGCAACAGCCTGTCCTTCCGTGCACAGACATTCGCAAAGCCGCAAATACCCGGCAAGCAGGTCGAGGATGAATTGCCAAGGCCGGACGGCACTCGGATTGCGGATCATCGCCGGAGTACCAACAGAGAAAGCGCGCACCAGGTCGGGGATGATGCGATCGTCAGACCAGTCGCCTCCGCCAATCACATTCCCTGCCCGAGCCGACGCAACTGCGGCATCATGCCGTTCGTGCGATGCGGGTTGAAAATATGAGCGCCGCATTGATGCGGTGACGAGCTCGGCGGCGCCCTTGCTGGCACTGTAAGGATCGTGACCGCCCATCGGGTCGGTTTCCTGAAATGCGACGCCGATCTCGCGATTCTCGTAGCATTTGTCACTGGTCAGCACGAGAACAGCTTTGACATCGCCACAAGAGCGGATGGCCTGAAGCACATGGGCCGTGCCCATGACGTTTGTATCGAACGTTACCAGAGGATCCGTGTACGACGTGCGCACCAGCGATTGCGCAGCGGCGTGGATCACCAGTTCCGGTGCAGCTTCTTTGATGCGCTTGGTCAGTGTTGCACCATCCCGAATATCACCACGAAGATCCGACAGACCATCCGCGACGTGCGCAACTTCAAAGAGGCTCGGCTTCGAAGGAACGCCGATTGAGTAGCCGGTCACCTGCGCACCCAAACGTTGCAGCCAAAGCAACAGCCAGGCGCCTTTGAAACCGGTGTGCCCGGTCACGAACACGCGGCGACCATGCCAGAATTTAGGATCAGGCACTCAAACCGCCGTATCGAGAGATGGCCAGGCGGCGTCTTTCGCCGAGATCACGGGATTTGGAATAGGCCAGGTAATCGCCAGAGCGGGGTCGTTCCAGCGAATCCCACCAGCGCTTTCCGGATGATAGAACTCCGACATGCTGTAAACCACCTGGGTATTTGCCGTCAGCGTCTGAAAGCCGTGTGCGAAGCCCTCAGGGACGTACAATGACAAGAAGTTTTCGGCCGTTAGCTCGAAAGCTTCCCAGTGGCCGAACGTAGCGGAATGCCGGCGAACGTCGACAACCACATCGTAGATCGCGCCCTGAACGCAGCGGATCAGCTTCGCCTCTGCGTGCGGCGGACGCTGAAAGTGCAGTCCACGCAGCGTGCCACGGCGAGCGCTGAGCGTCACGTTGCCTTGCATGACATTCGGGCTGAGCCCCGACGCCGCAAACTCCCGCGCACAAAACGTGCGCGCGAAAAAGCCGCGCTCATCCCGCTCTGGCTCAAGCTCGATGCGGCAAACGCCGTTCAGTCTTGCCGGGGAAATTCGAATAGCAGCCTCTGGCGCTAGAAAACCGTGACGTTCGGGATCAATGTGACGAATTGACCGCCCCATCCCCGAATCGCTTCCATTTGGCCTGCGATTTCGTCGCGCAGGTTCCATGGCAAGATGACCAGAAAATCCGGTCGGCGCTGCTCAATAACGTCTGGCGCGAGTACAGGAATGTGCGAGCCCGGCAGATATTTTCCTTGTTTCGCCGGATTGCGGTCCACGACGAAGTCGATGAAATCGGAGCGCAATCCGAGGAAATTCAGCAACGTATTGCCTTTCGCCGCGGCACCGTAGCCGGCAATGCGGTGGCCCTCGCGTTTTTTCGCGATGAAAAAGTCAAGGAGATCGCGCTTAAGCGCGTAGACCTTTTGCCCGAAATCCAAATACACGTCAGGGCGATCAAAGCCCCTCTGGATTTCGGCCTGCCGTAGCCGTTCGACCGATCGCATCTGCTGATGGCCGGCATCGGCGTGACAGGCATAGATGCGCAGCGAGCCGCCATGGGTCGGCAACGTCTCGACGTCGAAGATGCGCAGCCCGTGCGCGACAAAGATCTTCTCGGCGACGATGAGCGAATAGTAGCTGTAATGCTCGTGATAAATGGTGTCGAATTGAAGCTGTTCAATCAGATGAACAAGATGGGGAAACTCCATCGTGATCACGCCATCAGGCTTCAGCAAATGTTGAAGGCCGGCGACAAAATCGTTGAGCGGCGGGACGTGCGCAAGCACGTTATTTCCAATGATGAGATCGGCACGTTTCCCCTGCCTCGCAAGCCGTTTTGCGAGGTCGAGCGTGAAGAAATCAACCAGTGTCTCGACGCCCTTTCGTTGCGCTGCTTGCGCAACGTTGCCGGCCGGCTCGATACCAAATGCCGGAATTCCCCTAGCCGTGACGTACTGGAGCAAGTATCCGTCATTGCTGGCGATTTCGACAACCAGCGACTGTGGTCCAAGATGGAACCGTTCGGCAACTGCATCGACATAGCGTCGCGCGTGAGCGAGCCAACTCTCAGCGTAGGACGAGAAATAGACGTAGTCCGAAAAGATCTCGCGCGCGCTTGCCGAAGCCGGCACCTGGAAAAGACCGCACTTGCAGCAATGAAGCACGATCAACGCGTAATGTGGCTCCGGCTCAAGCAGCCGATCTTCCGATACAAACGAGTTCGACGGCGGTTGCGCTCCGAGATCGAGAACCTCGGTCAAATTATGCGAGCCGCAGAAACGGCAGACAATTGCGTTGGGCGTCACGTCAGACCACGCCGGTGACAGGCCAAGGTCCGCGAGCATCATTGTTCTGCTTGCGTTCCGGCGGGAGCTTGTTGATGAGATCTGTAAGCGCTTCGGCGACACGGAGCACGGATGCCCGATCGAGATCGGGACCACTCGGCAGGTTGATACCATAAGGCGAAAGGCGGTAGGCAACCGCGTTACGCGTTGCTGCCGCGCGGGCCGCGGGCGTTTCCGCATATGCGCGCAAACTGCTCAATGGATAGAAGATCGGGCGAGTATCGATGCCCTCCGCCTTCATTGCTGGAATGAGCTGCTCCTTGGTCCAGCCAAGTCTGGGATCCAGAATGACCGTCACCATCCAGTATCCGTTGACGATATCCGCGACTGTGCGATTGAGGCAGATACCCGCTGTGCCCGCAAACGCATCGCGATACCAACCGAATATGTCTTGCTTGCGCTTGACGAGTTCGGGCAGCCGTTCGAACTGGGCAAGACCGAGAGCCGCCTGAAGGCCCGACATTCGGTATTTGAACCCTACCTCCTCATTGCAAAACATCGTGTCGCCAGGTGCTCGTCCATGATCGCGCAGGCGCAGGCAGCGATCGTTCAGCCCCTCATCGTCATAAAGCAGCATGCCGCCTTCACCTGTGGTCAATGTTTTTGAGCCGTGAAAGCTGAAAGCGCTGGCGATGCCGAAGCTTCCGGCTCGTCGGCCTCGATAACTTGCCCCGACGGCCTCGGCGGCATCTTCTATCAACGCGATGCCTCGGTCTTTGGTAAGCGCATGGAGTCCGTCCCAGTCCGGCATATCACCGTAAAGGTCGACCACGACGATCGCTCGTGTGCGGGGTGAGAGCACTGCATCGACGCTTTCCGGAGTCAGACACCAGCTTGCCGGATCGACATCAGCAAAGACGGGGGTCGCGCCGACATACGACACCGGCGCGGAGCTTGCGATCCACGTGATGTCCGGGACAACGACCTCGTCGCCTGGACCGATGCCCAGCGCCGCAAGCGCGAGATGCAGGCCTGACGTGCAAGATGGCAATGCGACCGCATAACGGCGCCCGCAATGATCGGAAAAAGCCCTCTCGAAAGCCGCCTGATAGTAGTAGGCACGGTCGTGCCATGCCGTGGCGGCAGCCTCGGCAGCCCTGTGGACCTCATGCTCGGTGATCCAGGGGCGGGCGACGGGGATTCTCTCGCTCATCCTGTCGAACGACGGGCTGTGCGGACGCAATTTAAGCTAGAACGTAGCCGCGAGGACTTTACAGTCTTGAGTCGCACCAATGGACATTCACCCCTCATTCTATACAACAGGGCTCCGTTTTGCGCGGCGCTGCAGAGCGCAGGCCCGCGCATTGCAGCTAATGTGGTAGCTCGGCAGTCTGCTCAACATGGATTCAATGGACGACTTCGAACAACTCAAGAAACGCCACATTGCGGCCTTGGCGCAAGACAAGGAAACGCGGCGTCTCTCCGAAGCATGGCTCAGGCGGGTTTCCGCTAACCGCTACTCGTATCATTTCACCTGGCTTGGAATCCCGATCATCCAGTTCCCGCAGGACATCGTGGCCATGCAGGAAATTGTGTGGCGGGTGAAGCCTGATCTTGTGATCGAGACTGGAATTGCGCATGGCGGATCGATTGTTTTCTACGCCTCCATGCTGGAGCTCCTTGGCGGTGACGGCCACGTGGTCGGCATCGACATCGACATACGACCGCACAACAAGCAGACTCTCGACACGCACCCGATG
>Ga0066903_100001113_pt1 | contig 18970 bp, 16 predicted proteins | sample PanSoiMetaGPlot1_FD_67491 | JGI IMG/M metagenome (GOLD analysis project Ga0066903, IMG submission 67491) | Tropical forest soil microbial communities from Panama analyzed to predict greenhouse gas emissions - Panama Soil - Plot 1 (version 2) | ecosystem: Environmental > Terrestrial > Soil >... | reverse complement strand
TCGATCTTCACGCTGATCCGATAGCGCTCCGTCGATACGGGACCCGAGAGCGAATAACTGCGATACAGCGGCTTGCCGGGTGTTGCCTGAAGACGCAGGACCACGTACTGGCCGGGGAGAGCCGCAGCCAGCGGCTGACCGTCGAGGCTGCGCATCGTCAGCGACAAGACATCGACGGACTCGTGGTCGATCGCGGTCACCGCGAGCGAACGGAATCCTGCCGCAGCCGGATGTGCAGCCGCCGCTGGCGCGAGACCTGGGTTTCCGCCCCCGGCAGCAGTGGTGTCGCCGTGCAACAACGCCTGGAACGAACCGCGCCAGCCCGGAGACAGCGCGTCGATCCGCAAGGCGCGCTCCAGTCGATCGCGCGGATGATCGGACGAATAGAGGAGCGCATTGATATCGGCGACAGTCATCCTCTCGGTGGCCTCTCCCACCTTCACGACGTCGTCGCCAGCCCCCACCTCGCCTGGCTCCAGGACGCGGAGGTAGAATCCCGGCCGTCCGCTGGACGTGAGCAGCGCCGGCATGCGCGGTTCGTTCATGCGAATGCCGAGGCGATAGCAGGTCACCCGCGGTTGCGTCACCTCGAACAGCGCGCTGCCGATCCGATATCGATCGCCGATACACACCGAATCGTCGAGCAATCCTTCAGTGGTGAAGTTCTCGCCGAACTGCCCGTAGACGAAGTCGGTCCGTGCCAGTCGATCCTGCCAGTGGCGGTACGATTCGATCTGGTAGACGTAGACTGCGCGCTGCTCCCCCCCGTGGCCCGCAAGATCGCCCTGACCGTCTCCCTCCAGATTCAACCGGCCGACGCGGCAGCGGCCAGGTACCGGATCCTTCCAGACGGCGGTGTGAACGGTGCGACCCCTCCACGCGATGTCGCGTGGAAGTCCGACGTTCACAGAAAGCAGTCGAGCCATGTTGCTCCGCATGGCGGGTGCTCCTCAAGGCTGTTTGCGGGGGACCCATTCGGCGACGGTGAGGTTGCGATCGGGGCCGTGCGGAATTACGGTCTGACCCGCCTCGAGATGGAGTCGCCCGCCATCGATCTGCACGGAGACGATATCCGGCTCGAATGACACGAAGTCGGAGATGCGGCAGACCTCGGTATACGCCTGACGATAGGACCAGGCCGCGTGGCGTGCATCACCGATGTCGTAGTAGCTGCACAACCCTTTGTACGGGCAGAAGGTCTGCTGGTCCACGGCCGTCAGCGCAGACTCGTCGACGTTTGCGCGTGGTACGTACCATCGCGGCGCGAAGCCCGATTCGTACAGCACGCGCGGTTGCTCAGTGTCGGCGACGACACGGTTTCCATGGTTGACCACGAGATGGCGAGAGGTCTGACGGATGTCGATGCGGTGGTAGCTGTCTGCGGCATGGCCGAGGATCCGTTCCTCCTCCTCATAGAAGGCTTCCATGGCGTGCCACGCGAACGCGACGCGCGCCTGTAGCTCCCGTGCGTGCGCCGGCAGCTGAACGTGCTGCCAGGCTGCTCGCCCCGCACTGTGCTTGCCGGCGCGAACGGAGTACCAAGACGTCAGGCCGAGATCGGGATGCTGCGTCGTGTGTTCAGTGCGCTGCAAAGCGTCGGGAGAGATGTCGCTCTCGGGGAAGTACGCCACGGGATACCGGCCAGGCTCAAAGAGCACGAGCGCGCGCTCGCTGTCGGCAATCCAGTGTCCGCCGAAGCGCACGCGCATGCGCCGGCGGAGCGGCTCGAGGTACAAGAGTCTCTTCGGCAGCGGTTCGGCCACGAGGAACCGGCCGAGTGCGCCCGGTGAAAGCGGTCCTTGTTGCCAGGAGAGTCCCACAGCTCTTTCCTCCAAGTGGGCTGACCAAGCCGCCCCCCCGGGCGACCGGGCCAGGCCCGCACTCCACGCTCGCGCTCGATCGTCGCACTACTGCACACCGAGGACCAGGTCACGCGTTCTATTTTTGTTGGGAGAATTCAAGACTGGTGTGTGTCAGAGGGCTAGATGTCGACACGCTGTCGTTCGGGCGACACAGGTGTCATGGTTCATGAGAAGCCGGACGCGTGACGTCCCCTTGTCAGTGCCGAGGCTGGTCCCCAGTCGGTCCAAAACGCTCTGTTCTGATTCGGTCGGGGCTGTGCCCCAAAGCGCTCAGGAGTCCGGCCGCGCACTCAACGAATGAAGTGGGGCCGCACACATAACAGGTCGGGGACAACACCGAGGACCAGCTGGCTTCCGAGAGGGCCGCCGCGTCGATGCGCCCGGGCGGCCGTGGCCAAGTGGGCGGAGACGTACGTGTGAAAACGAAGGTGACGCCGATGCCGTCCGCGGAGAGTGCCTGCAGCTCATCGCGGTACCAGACGTTGTCCGGATTGCGCACTGAGTACAGTAGCCGAAATGGTGCGGCGCTGCGCGTCGCAACGCGCGACCGGATCATGGCCATCAGTGGCACGATGCCCGACCCGCCGGCCACGAGTTGGATCGGCTCGGCCTGGCGCTCGTGCCAGACGAACCATCCGCCGATCGGTCCGCGCAACTCCACGAGGTCCCCAATCGCGAGATCCTGGGTCAGATACGGCGAAACCTCGCCGTTCGGAAGTCGTTCGATCGAGAACTCGATGCGCCCGTCCGCGCGCGGCGCGGACGCGATCGAATATTCCCTGACGGCTGAATAGCCATCGGCAGCCGTCACGCGCAAGTCGACGCGCTGGCCGGCGACATGACCGGGCCAGGTCGCCACCTCGAACGTGATCGTTCGCGCGGTGGCGGTCTCATCGCGCAGCGCGACAACCCGGCCTACGTGCCAACTCAGTCGCCCGAGTATCGCTGCTCCTGCCATGGATCTCCGTAGTTGTGGTAGCCAAGCCGTTCCCAGAATCCAGGTTCGTCGTGATCCAACAGCGTGAGGCCCCGCACCCATTTGGCGCTCTTCCAGAGGTACAGATGCGGGACGAGCAGTCGGGCAGGTCCGCCATGCTCCGGCGCCAGATCAGCGCCGTCGAAACGGAATGCGATCCACGCCTGCTTGTCTCTCAGATCCTTCATCGGCACGTTCGTCGTGTATCCCCCGTAGGAGCGCACCAGCGCGAAGGACGCGTCGCTCGTGAGGCCCTTCAGCAGCGTATCGAGCGACACGCCTTCCCACGATGTTCCGAGCTTGGACCATCGCGTCACGCAATGCAGATCGGCGGTGATGCTGTCGGTTTCACACTCGCGAAACGACGTCCAGCTCCATCGACGCAGCACGGTGGTGCCGTCGTCTACCGTGAACTCCCATTTGTCGAGTGGCACATGAGGAGTTGGACCCGCAGACAAGACGGGGAAGTCCCTCGTCAGGTATTGTCCCGGCGGCAGGTGCACATTACCCCCCCCGCGCCGACCGACGAAGCCTCGTGATTCAGTCATTACACCCTGCCTGATGGAGCTCAGCCTCCTACGAAAGCAGACCGAGTGCCATGGCAGCCGATTCGCTGGTGCCTGTCGCGGAGCGCGATGACCCGGCATCAGCGGAGACCGCATTTCGACGCTGTGACATCTATTCGCCACGTGCTCGTACGTGCCGCGCTCATGCCAGGTGCCATGAAACGGCGTGTCTTATCGGGCCTCGTCGCGATGAACCGTTCTGTACCGCGGATTGGCCTCGCCCGTGCACTACTGCCGGGCGAAGGTTATGAGATACGCCGTGACTCGTCGCAATTTGCTTCTCACTCTCACGCTCGTGCTGCTGACAGCATCCCTCGACGTAAGACTTCGTGGTGGTACGCAGGAGGGGCTCGATCTGGTCGACGTGAAAGGAAACATTCGCAAGCCGCAGGGGTATCGGGATCGGTATCAGCTGCTCGGCGCGTACATGGTGCTTGACCCGACGTCGATGGTGGCTGACGCGCCGACATCGAACGCCGACGAAGTGCACTACACGTACGCGACGCCTGGGGCCGCAGAGTTCTATCGGAAGAACAAACGGTTTGCCGATGGAACGGTCCTGGTGAAGGAAGTCCTTGCCACAAGCCATGCGCAACTCACGACTGGCGACGCCCATTGGGCGACGGCGACGAAGGTGTGGTTCGTGATGATCAAGGACGACAAGAACCGCTTTCCCGACAATCCGCTGTGGGGCGACGGGTGGGGCTGGGCGCTCTTCAAGTCCGACGCCCCTGACAAGCAGGTCGCCACGAATTACCGGAAGGACTGCCTCGGGTGTCACCTGCCCGCAAAGGGGACGGACTGGATTTATGTCCAGGGTTACCCGGTTCTCGGCGCGCGGTGAGAGGACTGCGTTCGACTGTCAAGGAGGTTTGCATGACGCACAAATACATGCTCGTCGCCATTCCCGCACTCGCAATCATCGGCATCGAGGTGACGGCGGCGTACCTGTTTCCACGCACGGCGGCGGCCGCCGCAGTCGAGCCGCAAGAGTCAGCCGCCGTTTTCCTGCCTGACAGCAAAGTGAAACTGCCGCCGGGCTTCCGTAAATGGGTGTTCGTGGGTGCTCCACTGACGCCGAATGCCCTCAATGGCGGCAACGCGGGCTTTCCTGAGTATCACCACGTTTACGTGGAGCGGAAGAACGTCGAGGCATTTCTCAAGAACGGGTCGTTCCCCGAAGGAACCGTCATCGTGAAGGAACTGACTCGCGTGCTGACGCCGATGTTTCCGGACGGTTCTCGCACCGAACCATCAGGACGCGGGTTCTTCAACGGCGAGTACAACGGCATCGACATGACGGTCAAGGACAGCAAGCGCTTCGGCAAGACCAACGGATGGGGCTTCTTCACGTTTGGCCATCATCCCATGCCCTACGACCAGGCTGCCGCGGAGGCGTCCCCAGCCGAGTGTGCGAGCTGCCACATCGCTAACGTCGCGAAGACCGACCTGACGTGGATTCAGTTCTATCCGCTGCTTCGCGACAAGCCAGGCAATTGACCTTCGGAGCGCGCAGTGTGAGAACGATGTTTGAGCTGTTGAACGCGTGCCACGGCCGCGTTCAGAAAAGGAGAACGATCATGGCAGACATGAGTATGTCGAGGGACAAGAAGATGTCGAGGGACATGGAGATGACGGCGCCGAATGGTCAAGGCGGGCATCTCTACATGCAAACGAACGAGATTCGAAATGTCATCGTCCACTATCGAAGGTCTGCCAGCGGGACCCTGACCGAAATCGAACGCATCCCCACGGGCGGCTCCGGTTCCGGTACGTTCAAGCCGATCAGCGGCCAAGACAGCGCACCGAACGCGTTCGAGGGGGCCGGCAGCGTCATCGTCTCGCCGGACAGACGCCTCCTGCTGGCCGCCAACGGCGGCGACAACTCCGTCTCCTGTTTCCGGATCGACGGGAACGGCGGGCTCACGCTGGTGCAGGTGGAGCCGACTGGAAACCCGGTGGAGGGGCGGAGCGGCACGGCGAAGTCGTTAGCGTACGCCCCAGCGACCGGCACGCTCTACGTGCTCCACTCGTTTGGTCCCGACCATGTACGGCTGATGTCATGCGGCAGCGATGGCACGCTCGCGCTGCGCCCCGAGCGATACACCGTGAACACGCACGACAAGCCCAATCGCGTGTCGACCATGGTCGTGGCTGCACCGAGCGGCAAGTTTCTCTTCGTCGGCACGACCTTCGATGAGCCCGCCTCCGCGAACCCCGACGGCTCGCCCGTTCTGTGGGTCCGCAGGCCCGGCGGGTCGCTGCGCTCGATCGCGTCGAACGCGCCAGACCCCGACGGCCTCGTCGTGTTCCCGATTGACGATGACGGAGCGCTCGGAACGCCGCGGTTCCACGACTCCAAGGGCGGATCGCCGTTCTATATCGCCTTCCTGCACGGCAAGCCCGACACATTCGTCCTCGGAGAAGCGGTCGGCGACGGATGCGTCATGGGCACCATCGATGAGCACGGCAATGTGAGCACCGGGTCGGTCGTCACCATCGACACGCGAGACGGGAAGCCGTCGGAACTGTGCTGGCTGGCAGTCTCGCCAGATGACCGGATCGTCTATGCGACGAACTTCGGGTACAGCAACGTCAGCACCTTCCGTATCAATGGCACCGGCTTGGAGATCGCGAAGGATCCCGCGTGCCCGAAGGTTCCCGGCGACGGCACGTTCAGGGCTCTCTGCGGCGACATCAGCAGCGGACCGAGCGACAACTGGATCTCGCCGGACGGGGTGTACCTGTATCAGATTTACGGAAATGCCTCGAAACTCGTCGGCTACGCCACGCACGAAGACGGTTCGCTGACGGAGATCACCAGCGTCGGGATCCCGTACAACAGTCCGCAGGGCCTGGCGGGATTCTGAGTGCTCGCGGGACAGACGGCGCGATCGTCGGACGCAGACCTTCAGCGATCGATCGGATCCTGCCGCATCGTTCTCAAGGGTTCGGAACAAGGGAATCAGATCGTGGATGTTGTGCAACGCGCTCCCGTTCGGGTGATGTTCCCGCACGTGGGAGACAGACGCTTCGGCGAGGCCGTGCTCATCAACACAGCGGGTGGAGTGGCCGGCGGCGATCGACTCGACATCGACGTGACCGCGCTCGCAGGCGCGACGGTCACGCTGACGTCACAGGCGGCCGAACGGATCTATCGCGCGCTCGACCAGCCCGCGCATATCTCCACCACGCTGACTGTGTGCGCGGGCGCGAAGCTCGCATGGTGCCCGCACGAGACCATCGTGTTCGATCGTGGGCGCGTGAGGCGTGAAACGCGGATCGCGTTGTCGGCCGATGCCGAGCTGCTCGCCCTCGAGTGGATCGTGCTCGGCCGCACGGCACACGGGGAGGCGGTCGCCGGCGGATCGGTCGTCGACAGCTGGAGGGTCGAGCAGAACGGAAGACTCGTCTGGGCCGACACTCTGCGGATCACCGACGATGTATTTCCGCATCTTCGGCGGAGCGCGCTACTGGCGAACTTCACCGCCGTCGCGACCCTCGTCTACGTTGGGCCGGAACTGAACAATCGCCTGGAGTGCCTTCGTACTTGGATCGCTTCTCTCCAGTGCCATGCCGGGGCGACGCTGGTCGGCGGACTCATCGTCGTGCGATTTGCAGCGGCCGAGGTCTCCATCCTGCGAACGGGATTGCGCGACATCCTTGATCGGTTCGATCGCGCCTACGGGCCCGGCCCGTTCCGCGTGCCGAAGATGTGGTCGTGTTAGACGCCTGAAGGTCGTGGACGCCGATGAATCTCACGCCGCGCGAGAAGGACAAACTCATGGTGGCGCTCGCAGCGCTGGTCGCGCGAGGGCGCCTTGCACGAGGTCTGAAACTGAATTATCCGGAAAGCATCGCGCTGATCACTAACGTGGTCCTGGAAGGCGCACGGGACGGGAAGTCGGTGGCCGAGCTCATGGGAGAGGGTGGCAGAACGCTGACGCGCGATCAGGTCATGGATGGCATCGCCGAGATGATCCCAGAGATCGAAGTGGAAGCGACGTTCCCCGACGGCACCAAGCTCGTCACCGTTCACCATCCCATTCGTTAAGGAGTCGATGATGCCCCAATTTGCCGCTTCGTTCGTATCGGGATTCGTCCATCCGCTTCACGGAGCGGACCACGTGGTCGCCATGCTCGCCGTCGGCATCTGGGGTTCGCTCGCCGGCGGCCGCGCCATTCGCGTCTGGCCAGTCGCGTTCGTGGCGGCCATGCTGATTGGTTTTGCCAGTGCCGCGGCAGGCATCGCGGTGCCGTTCGTGGAACCCGCGATCTTGTCGTCGATTATCGTCCTCGGCCTTCTGGTCGCGTTCGCCGCAGAGGCTCGCCTCTGGCTCGGCGCGGCGGTCATCGGGCTTTTCGCGTTCTTTCACGGTCACGCCCACGCAACTGAGGCGGTATCGACGAGCGCGATCGCATACGCAGCCGGACTCATGCTGGCGACCAGTGCACTTCACACAGCGGGCATCGGCCTGTGCTGTGTCGCCGGCGGCTCGATGCCGAGAATCGCGTTGCGCGTGGCCGGCGCTGTCGCCGCGCTCGGCGGCACTGTCGCCATGGTGGCGCTGACGTGATCCCTGGGGAAGTCATCCCGGCTGCCGGCGAGATTCTCCTGAATCAGGACAGGCCGACCATCATCCTCACGGTCGCCAACACCGGAGATCGACCGATTCAGGTTGGCAGTCACTTTCATTTCGCCGAGACGAACGCCGCGTTGGCGTTCGATCGATGCGCAGCGACCGGATATCGCCTCGACATTCCGGCGGGAACGGCGGTGCGGTTCGAGCCAGGGCAGTCCCGCGAGGTTCGGCTCGTGGCCTACGGCGGCGCTCGGCTCGTGTTCGGGTTCAACCAGCAGGTGATGGGCGCGCTGCCGGAGCCGCAGCCGTGACCCAGACACAGTAAGACGACTGACGCCATGCCACATGAAATGAGCCGTGCAGCGTATGCACAGATGTTCGGCCCAACGGTCGGTGACCGCGTGCGTCTCGCAGACACCGACCTCGTGATCGAGGTCGAGAAGGACTTCACGACGTATGGGGAAGAAGTGAAGTTCGGCGGCGGCAAAGTGATCCGCGACGGCATGGGACAGTCGCAGCGCACTCGAGTCGACGGCGCGGTCGACACCGCGGTCACAAATGCAGTGATTCTCGATCACTGGGGAGTCGTGAAGGCCGACATCGGCATCAAGGACGGCCGGGTCGTGGCGATTGGCAAGGCCGGCAATCCGGATGTCCAGCCAAACGTCACGATCATCATCGGACCGGGAACCGAGGTGATCGCCGGCGAAGGAAAGATCGTCACAGCCGGCGGCATCGACGTGCACGTGCACTTCATCTGCCCGCAGCAGATCGACGAAGCGCTCTATGCGGGTATCACCACGCTCATGGGTGGCGGAACCGGTCCTGCCACTGGAACGAACGCGACCACGTGCACACCCGGACCCTGGCACATTCAACGAATGCTGCAGTCCGCCGACGCCTTTCCGGTGAACATCGGCTTCTTCGCCAAGGGTAACGCCAGCGCGGCGGCTGGCCTGGTCGAGCAGATTGCGGCCGGCGCGTGCGGCTTGAAGCTCCACGAGGACTGGGGCGCCACGCCGTCAGCGATCGATTGCTGCCTGTCCGTCGCCGACGAGATGGATGTGCAGGTACTGATTCACACCGACTCGCTCAACGAGAGCGGCTTCGTCGACGACACCATCGCTGCCTTCAAGAACCGGACGATTCACACGTTTCACTCGGAAGGTGCCGGGGGAGGGCACGCGCCCGACATCATCAAGGTGTGCGGCGAGCCGAACGTCATCCCATCGTCGACGACACCAACGCGCCCCTACACGATCAACACGGTCGACGAAGCGCTCGACATGGTGATGGTGACGCATCACCTCGACCGGCGCATTCCGGAGGACGTGGCCTTTGCCGAGAGTCGCATCCGCAAGGAGACGATCGCTGCTGAAGACATCCTCCACGACCTCGGCGCCCTGTCCATCATGTCGTCGGACAGCCAGGCGATGGGTCGGATCGGTGAAGTGATCATCCGGACGTGGCAGACCGCCCACAAGATGAAGCAGCAGTTCGGTCGGCTCGCCGATGAACGCGGGGACAACGACAACCTCAGGGTGAGACGCTACGTCGCGAAATACACCATCAATCCCGCCATCGCTCAAGGCATTTCCGCCCACGTCGGGTCCGTCGAGATCGGCAAGCTGGCCGACCTCTGCCTCTGGGACCCGGCCTTCTTCGGCGTGAAGCCGGAGCTGGTATTGAAATCCGGCGTGATCGCCGCAGCGATCATGGGCGATCCGAACGCCTCGATCCCGACGCCCCAGCCGCAGTACAGCAGGCCGATGTTCGGCGCGTACGGCCGTCTGGTCACCGAGAGCTCGGTCACATTTGTCAGCCAGGCAGGCATGGGAACGTGCCGGGCGCTTGGGCTCGCGAAGCGGCTCGTAGCCGTCGCCAACACGCGCCGGATCGGCAAGGAGTCGATGATCCTCAACGGAGCGACCCCTCGCCTGGAGGTCAACCCTGAGACTTACGAAGTGCGCGCCGATGGTCGACTTCTCACCTGCGGACCCGCGTCAGTGCTGCCAATGGCACAACGCTACTTCCTGTACTGATATGGCTACTGTGACACTGCGGGCAATCGCTCATCGGCGCGCTGGTGAATGGCCGCTGGAACGTGCCGCTGGCTCGATCACTCTCGATTTCGATCAGCGGCATCGCCGGCGCCTCCGTTTGATCACGGATCAGGGCGGCGAGGTACTTCTCGATTTGCCCACCACGGTCGCCATGGCCGATCGGGACGGCGTCCAGCTCGACAACGGAACGTGGTTCATCGTTCGAGCCGCGGCCGAACCCGTCGTCGACGTGGCGCACGCGGAGCCTCGTCAACTCGTACGACTCGCGTGGCATCTCGGCAACCGTCATGTGCCCGCGGAGATCCGCGGCGACGCGCTTCGGATTCGGCCGGATCAGGTCATCGAACACATGCTTCGCGGCTTCGGAGCGACGCTTGTGAACCATCACGCAGGCTTTCAGCCCGAAGGCGGTGCCTACAGCCGCCATCATGGTGTCACGCATACCTCGAGCGATCACGATGGAGAGCTGTGAACACGGATACGTCGCACCGCGGTCGCTGATCCGGTTGCAAAACTGGCTTTCGCCGGCATTTCCGACCGGCTCTTACAGCTATTCGCATGGTCTCGAATGGGCGATCGAGTCACGCCAGATCCATCGCCGTACGAGCCTCGTCGACTGGCTGGATGCGGATCTTCGCTTTGGGTCGGCACGCAATGACGCGATTTTCTTCGTCGAAGCCTGGCGCTGTGCGGCAGATGGAAATCAGATCCGACTCCTGAAGACGGCGGAACTCGCGGGTGCCTTTCGAGCAACCTCGGAATTCGCCCTGGAAGCATCGCAACAAGGCGTCTCCTGCCTCGCGACGCTGTGTGACGTCTGGCCCGATGCCGCGATCGACTCGTTCTCGGAAGCGCTACGACAGGCGGGCGCCCAACCGGTCCTGCCGATTGTGATCGCCGTCCGATCGGCCGCGGAGGGCGTTCCCGTAGACACGGCACTCCGCGCGTTCTTGCACGCGACGGTCAGCCACCTGGTCAACGCCGGCGTCCGGCTGATTCCGCTCGGCCAGACCGATGGCCAACGTGCCGTCGCCGAGCTGGAAGAGGCCGTACTCAGGGCGAGCGAGTGGGCGCTGACCGCGTGCCTCGACGACCTCGGTTCTGCGGCGCTGATGGTGGACTTTGCGTCCATGTTGCACGAAACCCAATACACACGACTGTTTCGATCATGACTCCTTCGAGCACACAAGACGGCTGCGCACACCCGCTTCGGGTTGGGATCGGTGGTCCCGTTGGATCGGGAAAGACCGCGCTCGTCGAAGCGCTGTGCAAGCGCCTCCGCGGCGATTACGACATCTACGTGATCACGAACGATATCTACACGAAGGAAGACCAGCTGATTCTCACGCGTGCCGGGGCGCTGCCGCCTGAACGCATCATGGGCGTCGAGACTGGCGGCTGCCCGCACACAGCGATCCGCGAAGATGCGTCGATGAACCTGTCGGCGATCGACGACATGAACCGTCGATTCCCCAACGCAGAACTGTGTTTCATCGAGTCTGGCGGCGACAACCTCGCGGCCACGTTCAGCCCGGAACTGGCCGATCTCACCATCTACGTGATCGATGTCGCGGAGGGTGAGAAGATTCCGCGCAAGGGTGGACCGGGAATCGCCCGCTCCGATCTGCTCGTGATCAACAAGATCGACCTTGCGCCGTTCGTCGGCGCCGATCTCGCTGTGATGGAAGCGGACGCGCTGCGGATGCGTCGGACACGCCCTTTCATCTTTAGCAATCTGAAGAGCGGCGAGGGTGTCGAGCCCATCGCGGAGTTCATCATCGTGGAAGGTGGGTTGGAGCCGTGCGAGTGAGCCACGCCTCGGTGTGTTCATGCGCAGGATCCACCGTAGCGCGTCGGCGTGCGGGACGTGCGATCCCCAGCCTTTTCATCTTGCCGATCAGAGTTGTCCGCTTCAGACCGAGCCGCTCCGCCGCACCGTCGGTACCGCCCACGACCCAACCTGCCGCTTCGAGCTCCCTGAGAATCAGGGACCGCTCGAAGGTCCAGAACTGACCTCGCGGATGGGTGGATGCGGCATCGGGGATCGGCATAGGCGCACTCTGGTTCGAGGCACCGAGCACATCCGCCAGCACGCCATCGTTGGCGCAGATGACGGCCCGCTCCACCACGTTCTGCAGCTCGCGGACGTTCCCGGGCCAGGCGTGCGACAGCAGCGCTCCCAGCGTCTGCGACGGGATGTGCTCGATGTGCTTGCCCATGCGTTGCGCGAAGCGTTCGACGAAGTGAGCGACGAGCGGCGGAATGTCCTCGCGGCGATCGCGCAGCGGCGGCACCACCACCGGGAACACGTTCAGCCGGTAATAGAGATCGCTGCGGAACTCGTTGCGCTGGACCAGCGCCGTCAGGTCGCGATGCGTCGCCGCGATGAGCCGCACGCTGACGTGATGCGTCCGGCAGCTGCCCAGCCGTTCGAACTCCTGCTCCTGCAGGACGCGCAGCAGCTTCGGCTGCAACGCCAGCGGAATGTCCCCAATCTCATCGAGGAACAGCGTACCGCCATCGGCCAGCTCGAATCGGCCGATCTTCTGGGCGACGGCGCCGGTGAACGCCCCCTTCTCGTGGCCGAACAGCTCGCTCTCCAGCAGATCAAACGGGATGGCGGCGCAGTTGAGCTTGACGAAGGGGCGCCCGTGGCGCGCGCTCGTGTGATGAATGGCCCGGGCCACGAGCTCCTTTCCGGTCCCCGTCTCGCCGAGAATCAGCACAGTGGAAGTGGTCGGCGCGACGCGTTGGACGGCGGCGAAAACCGTCTGCAACGCCGGACTGGTGCCGACCATCTCGGTGAACCGACACTCGCGACCGCTCTGTATCGTCATCTTTGTCACTCGTTGGTCTGCGCCCGCTCTCGCGCGACCCATTCGCGGAGATAGGCCGGACAGTTTCTGAGTGCGACGCCGTTCGCCTCGGCGGCCGCCAGAAGCTTCACGGCATCGCGATCGATCAGCAGCAGATGCGTCAAGTCGACGGCCACAATCCCGGTTTCCTGCGCGAGCAGGCCCCGAAGCATGTCGAGGTCGTGCGCGGCAATGCGGCCACTCATGCGCAGGACCACTCCATCTGCCGTCAAGACGCGGTCGATTCTGCAGCTCATGGTTGTGCGCCGTCCTTTTCGGCCAACGGCTACCAATGCCATGTCCGCCGCCGACCGTGATAGCGCAAACCGTGCGCCGTCGACAGTTCTCAGGAAACACCAACGAATCGCCGCGGTAACGCTACGACCGGTTGGTGAATCTGGTGAATCTTGGGAATCCGGTGAATCTGGTGAAGGCGTCGACGCTGACGGCGAGCACCACGCGGCCGGCGACGGCGACGATCAGCCGAACTTGAATCGGCTCTTGTCGATCTTGAGGACTCTGATCCGATGATCCAGCGTCGATGGGGGGATGCGTAGCCTGGCCGCCGCACCAGACGGGCCCGACACCCGTCCTCGGCTTTCGGCCAGTGCCTCCTCGATCATCTCGCGTTCGGTCCGCGACCGATGCCTGGCGGGGGCCGCCGATACCGTGTCAGAGATAGGTGAAGGGGCTCCCTTGGAAATCCACTGTGCGTCGACCGAGAAGATGTCTCTCGGGCTCAGAATCACGGATCGCTCGACGACGTTCTGCAGTTCACGAATGTTGCCCGGCCAGTCATAGCTCTGCAAGAGGTCCAGCGTCTTCTTGTCGATCGAGCGGAACTTCTTGCCTGCCCGTGTGGCATATCGCTCGACGAAGTATTCCACCAGCATCAGAATGTCGCCGGTTCGCGTTCGCAGCGGCGGTACCTCGATGGGAAAGACGTTCAGGCGATAGAAGAGGTCCTGACGAAATGTGCCGTTGGCGACGGCGGCTTCGAGATCGCGATTGGTGGCGGCGATCACACGAACGTCGACGTGGACCACGCTGGTGCCGCCGACCCGCTCGAATTCTCGCTCCTGGAGCACGCGCAGGAGCGCGACCTGCGTGTCGGGCAGGAGCTCTCCGACTTCGTCGAGGAAGATCGTTCCGCCGTCGGCCAGCTCGAAGCGGCCCAGCCGGCGCTGCAGGGCGCCGGTGAACGCGCCCTTCTCGTGACCGAATAATTCCGATGTGATCAGCGCTGGCGGCAGGGCCGCGCAGTTCACGCTGACGAAGGGCCGCCCGGATCGCCGCGATCGCTTGTGAACGGCCCGGGCGATCAGTTCCTTGCCGGTGCCGGTCTCTCCCGTGATGAGCACGGTGGAATCGGTGGGCGCCACCTTGGCTATGCGGGAGAGCACGGTCTGCAGCGCCGGCGACGTCCCGACGATTTCCTCGAACATCGAGGCTCGGTCGACCTCTTCGCGCAACGCCAGGTTCTCGCGATAGAGCTGGTCCTTGAGTGCCCGTATCTCCGCTTCCGCGCGCTTTTGTTCGCTCGAGTCGAGCACGAAGGCGACTCCCTCGCTGCCGCCGGCTTCGAACAGCGCTGCGCCCCAGAGGATGGGGACGCGGCTGCCGTCTCTCCGTACGATCTCGCTCTCGGCCGGCTGAGCGGTCCCGGTCGTCTTCAGCTCCGACAGCGCCCGGTCCCGGAGCTCGTGCCATTCGGGCGGTACCAGATCCGGCCAGCGCACCTGCCCCGATACCAGATCGTCGCGGCTGCACTGCACTATCCGGAGAAAGGCGTCATTCGCGCCGACAATCGTGCCGTCCATGTTCCAGATGCAGATGCCGACGATATTGGCGTCGACCAGGCGCCGGATCCTGGCTTCGCGATGGGCCAGATCGTGGTAGAGCCGCGTATTCTCGAACGAGATTGCCGCTTGCGTCGCGAGAACCTTCAGCACCGTGATCCGCTCGGGCGTGAATACATGCGGGGCCAGAGTGTTTTCAAGGTAGAGCACACCGGTCAGCTGAGCCTGGTGGAGCAAGGGCAGACAGAGAATGGACCGAGCGCGGCTCTGCACGAGGTATGGATCCGTCGAAAAGGGGTTCGGACGTGACGCATCGTCGAGAATCGCGTGCTCGCGCGTGCGGATGACGGAGCGGACGAGCGACTCTGGCAGCACCGCTGGGGCGGCGTTAGCGTTTCGCATCTGCACAATCACGTCGTTACCGCTGGTCGTGACTTCGGCCTCGGTCTGTAGTGCATCCCCGCGTGGACGGATCAGCAGACCTCGCTCCGCGCCGGCGTGCTCAATGGCGGTGCGCATGAGCGTGTCGATGAGCTTCTGCTGCTCCATCTCGCCCGACACGGCTTGCGAGATTTGGATGACCGTCGCGACGTCGAGGTGTTCGACCCGCGTCCCGATGGATCGCGCGGGACCGACAAGCGGTTCGTCTTCGACCAGCTCCGGATACAGCCGCTCGAGTTGCCGCACCTTCCCCGACGCTCCCCAGCGGAGATAGCCGTACCGCGCGTCCCGCAGGTAGGCACGGGCGATCTTCTCGAACGCACGTGCCGCGTAGAAGCGGGCGGCGAGCTCGTTGCCGAGCGCCTCGATGTGAAGGAAGCCGTTCGCGTGCGCCAAACGGATGGCCTGTTCGTAGCGGTGTTCGGCGTCGAGGACGCGGCCTTCGATGCGCGCGATCTCCGCGGCAGCCAGCGCGGCGCGGCTCTCGAAATTCTCAGGGCCGTGCTCCGCATAGGCGTCGAGTTGCCGATGATGGGCGACCAGCGCCTCGAAATGTAGCTGTGTCTGTTCGGGCACGGCGGCATCCCACGATGCTGCGTGGGCGAGTGCACCAAACAAGTGATACTCCGCCGTTTCGAGCGGATCGAGCATCATGAATTTGGAAGGTGATGTCGCAATCCGGCGCTGCGCGCTCAGCGAGGCTTCGACGGCGGAGGCGTAGTCGTCCGCAAAGAGTCGGGCCTGCAGCTTTCGGATCCAGTACCAACACTCAGGCTCCGCCAGACTGGGGTTGCCGGTCAGATAGCGCTCGAATCGCCACTCGTCGAACTGCTCGTCATTGAGCGATCCAAATGTCGGCGTCAGGCCGCGCAGTGTGCGGATGAGGCCAAGCTGCGGTTTGAGGTGATCGACGATGCGACCGAATCGTGCCTGCTGCGCAAACTCGAGGCCACGCTCGGCCTCGCGTTGCATCTCGACCAGGTGGTTTCCTGCGACGAACATGTTTTTCATCAAGTGGTCGCAACAAATACCCGCAGAGGTCGCATCGCCGATCTCGTTGGCGACCGCAAACGCGCGACGAACGAGTTCGGTGCCGGCGCGGACATGTTTCGTCCATGGCAGGACGATGTCCCCGAAACAGTAATAGGTCCGTGCTTGAAACTGCTTCAGGCCGCGCTTTTCCACCAGGTCGTATCCGAGCTGACCGAAGCGGTAACCGGCCTCGTAATTGCCAAAACGCGGTCCGGCGATGATCCCGAACCAGACGTACGCGAAACACGATCCATCACTGTTGCCATACTCGAGGCTGAGGTTCACGATGCGGCAAATGACCAGTGAAGACACAGCCTCGCCGTAGAACAATGCCGGAACCAGAACCTCAGTCAGCACACCGACCACGTCAAGGGCGTCCGGGCTGCTCATCAACGGCAAGTCAATCAGATCCTCAATCCGCCGCCCGCCAATGTGTGACCAGATGCGCTCGTATTCTCGTCGCACCACCTCCTCTGTCGGCTGCGCCGACCATTCGATGCCGAGAGGTCGAAGATAGTCGAGACAAATCGCGACCGCGCGATCGTGCTGATCGAGGGTCGTGTAGACATTCATCTGCAAGCAGGCCACCGTCGCTCGTTCGCTCGTGCCGCTGGCGCGTGGGACGAGTGCCGCCAACCGTGCCGCCGCGGCCGAGAGCTGGCCGCTCAGGAACTCGCAATCGGCCCGTTGCCATTCCAACGCGAACGCCAGCTCGTGCTGCCGCTCCCACGAGTCTTCACCTAATGTTGCGGAGCCAGCGACAAGATAGTTGAGCGCTGACGCATAGGCCGTCGAGGCCTTGGCGCGCTTACCCGCGAGGAGATTCAGCTCGGCGAGGTGGTCGCGTTCATCGCGTGAGTGGATTAAGGCCGCCCCCCGGTTCAGCTGATTGACAACGTCGAAGATGCTCTCCTCCCGCTCTTCGGGCGGAGTGTGCGCCACGAGCAGCCGGCCGATGCGCAGATGCGCATTGGCCCGCGAGTCCTCCGGAATCAGAGAATAGGCGGCTTCCTGGACGCGGTCGTGCAGGAAGCGATAGGAATCTTCGAAACGGAAGACGAGGCCATCTCTGACGGCTTCGCGCAAGTCCGCGTGCACGTCGCGTGAGCCACTGCCAATCACGTTCAGCAGTGCGATCGGTGCGCTGTGGCCCAAGCACGCGAGCCGCTGCAGGGCGTTCTGCGTGTCGCCAGAAAGATGGCTCAACCTGCCGACGACGAGGTCCACCACATTGTCGGTATATCCCCGGGCGGGAATGCCATTCAGGTCCCATGACCACCGCCGGTTGCGATAATCGAAGATTACCAAACGGTCTTGATGAAGCGCCGTCAGAAACTCGATCGAAAAAAACGGATTGCCACCAGTCTTGTCGTGGACCAGCTCCGCCAGCGGAATGGCGCGTTCCGGCTCACAATGAAGTGCATCGGCCAGCAGCTGACCCAGGTCTTCGCGCGAGATTGGCTTCAGCACAATTTCGTGCACGACGTCCCCGGCCCGTCCGATCTCCATCAGCGTGCGCCTGAGCGGATGTGCGGCGCTGACCTCGTTGTCCCGATACGCCCCAATCAACAGCAGATGCCGCACATCCGCCTGGGTCAACAGATCCCCCACAAGATCGAGCGTCGCCGCGTCGAGCCATTGCAAGTCATCGAGAAACAGGGCCAGCGGATGCTCCGGCCGCGCGAACACGCTGATGAATCGCCGCAAGACCAGCTGAAAGCGACGCTGCGCGTCCTGAGGAGGAAGCTCGGGGATCGGTGGCTGCTCGTCGAGGATCAGCGCCAGTTCGGGGACCAGATCCACCATCAGCATGGCGTTGGGACCCAGGGCCTCGCGAAGGGCGTCTCGCCAGACGACGAGTTCGTCGTCGCTCTTCGCGAGAAGGCGCCGAGTGAGGCTGCGAAAGGCTTGCGCCAGCGTCGAGTACGGAATGTCGCGCTTGTGCTGATCGAACTTCCCCGACGCGAAGAGCCCGCGGGGTGGAACGAGGACCTTGTGCAGCTCATTGACGACGGCGGACTTGCCGATCCCTGAATATCCCGAGACCAGCACGAGTTCCGGAGGACCGCCGGCGACCACGCGATTGAAGGCGGCCAGCAAGGTCTCGACCTCCAACTCGCGGCCGTATAGCTTCTCGGGAATCAGCAATCGGTCGGAGGCGTCGAGTTGGCCAGGCTCGAAGTCGTCGATGCGGCCCTGCGTCTCCCACTCAACGAGGCAGCGTCGAAGATCGCCTTCCACGCCGGCAGCGGTCTGATAGCGTGTCTCCGCCGTTTTGGCGAGCAGCTTCATGATGATGGCAGAGACAGAGCCCGGCACACCAGGCAATCGGTCGCGTGGCGGCACCGGTTGTCTTGCGATGTGGCAGTGCACCCACTCCATCGGATCCGAAGCCATGAAGGGCAGATTGCCCGTCAGCATTTCGTACAGAGTGACGCCGAGGGAATAGAGGTCGCTCCGGGAATCGATCGAACGATTCATGCGGCCGGTCTGCTCGGGCGCCATGTACGGGAGTGTTCCGGCGATGATCCCGGGGGGCTCGGGCGGCTGACGCTCGCGGGGAACGCGCGACGCAATGCCAAACCCCAGGAGCCAGACCTCGCCGGTCGCGGGGTTGACGAGCACATTGGCCGGCTTGAGATCCTTGTGGATCAGTCCACGTTCGTGGACTTTCCCGACTGCAGTGGCGAGCGCGGCGGCGACACGCAAGAACGGTGCGATCGCCATGGGTTCGGTCAGGAGTCCACTCAGAATCTCGCCTCCAGGGTCCTCCAAGACCAGCGCCGGCTGACA
>Ga0066903_100001112_pt1 | contig 18972 bp, 16 predicted proteins | sample PanSoiMetaGPlot1_FD_67491 | JGI IMG/M metagenome (GOLD analysis project Ga0066903, IMG submission 67491) | Tropical forest soil microbial communities from Panama analyzed to predict greenhouse gas emissions - Panama Soil - Plot 1 (version 2) | ecosystem: Environmental > Terrestrial > Soil >... | reverse complement strand
ATACCTTCAACTGGCCCCAGGCTGTTCGCTGCCATTCGATGAGCATCGCACCAGCGATAGATGAGTTCGCGATGTGTGACAACTCTGATGGCATGGCCGGCCGCCCTGAACCGACACAGGACAAGCAACTCGAGTCGCAAGCCAAGAACAACTTTTGCACCGACGCGAGCAGCCCCGTGCCGATGCACTTCGACGACTTCTCTCGATTGAATGTAAACGCCGACAGAGCGTTCGAGTCTGATGCCACTCCATTCCTTCGGTCTCTAACGCATTTTTTGCGCCGGCATCAGTCTCGCGGAACCGATCGTTGCGGCGCTGTGCGGGCGAAGTCCGAAAATGGGACGTCCGGATCGTCTATTCGTACGCACGACAAATTCTCACGGCTCAGCTTTGAGGTCGTTTGATTCTCATAGAATGACGCGACTGTTCCCCCTAATCAGTCGCATCGGTGAGTTCGCATCGTGGGGTACATCTGCCTGCTGGACACGCTCGACTCCAGACGCGACGCGATTGTTCTGGCTCTGCGCCCCCTTCTCGACGACGCCGACAGCCTCGATCCCGACAGGTTCCTGACGACCCGGCTCTCGCAGGTGGACGCCGACACGATTGCCGTCGTCGGCCTCGGCGCGCACGCGGACGATCGCGAGCTCGGCGTCGTCCGATTGCTCAGCGATCTCGGCTGCGACGTCCTTGTCTATGGCCACAACTGGGATCGCGCGCCGCTCGGCGTGCGATGCCGGGCGCTCCTCGCCGGAGCGGGGAGCGTCCTCGACACCAGTCAGCCCGACTTCGAGTCGACGCTCGCCGGCCGCCTCGCGCTGGCCATTCGCCGGAACCGCGAGCGGCGCGACGAAGAACAGCGGCTGCGCGAGACGATGGGGCGGCTCGGCATCGTCGGCGAGAATCCCGCCATGCGCGCGCTCGGCCGCTGGTTGCTGAAGGTCGGGCCGCTCAGCGACCTGCCCGTCCTCATCACAGGCGAGACCGGCACCGGCAAGGAGCTGATCGCCCGCGCCATCCATCAGCTGGATCAGAGGCGGCGACACGGTCCGTTCGTGCCGCTCAACTGCGCGACGCTCGGCGCCGGCCTCGCCGAAAGCGAGCTCTTCGGCCATCGGAAGGGCGCGTTCACCGGCGCGTCGCACGACCGCGCCGGGCTGGTACGCGCGGCGAACGGCGGGATGCTGCTGCTCGACGAGATCGGCGAGCTCGACGTCGGGCTGCAGGCGAAGCTGCTGCGCGTGCTGCAGGAAAACCGAGTGCGCGGCGTCGGGGAGGACCGCGAGGAGGCGGTCAGCGTCCGCGTCCTGGCGGCAACGAACCGCGACCTTGGCGAGCTCGTCGAACAGGGGCGATTCCGGAAGGATTTGTTCTATCGGCTGAGTCTCCTGACTACGAAAGCGCCGGCATTGTCCGAGCGCGGCAACGACATCGAGATCCTGGTCGACCATTTCCTGCACAAGCACGGCGGCGGACGGACGCTCCGCGCGGCGCCGAGCCTGGTGTCCGCGCTGAAGGCCATGAGCCTGCCGGGCAACGTCCGGCAGCTCGAAAACCTGATCCAGCACGCCGTCGCGCACGCGCGCGAGGACAGCACGATCGGCATCGAAGAGCTGCCGGCAAGCGTCTGGGATCAGCTGTCGAATGGCATGGCCCGACCGGCCAGCGAGACCGCGGACGACGACTGGACGGCGCTCCTCGACACGAACGCGTGGAACCTGGCGCAGTCGATGATGACCTGCGAGCGGCATTTTCTGAAGGCGGCGTTGACACGCGCGCGTGGCAACCAGTCGGCCACGGCACGCCTGCTCGGGATCACGCCGCGCAGCATCTACAACAAGCTGCGCAAACACCGGATCGCTCGCTGACGATCACGCGCGTCGTCCCCGAGCCCTCGTGGTTAGGGTTTCGGCGGAGGCGGATCGTCACCGCCCGGTTTACCCGGTGGACGTGTCAACCAGTCGTCGTTCTCGACGCACGCGGGCCGCTGCTCCGGCGGCGGCGACGCGTTCGGCGCCGTTGCCGCGATGTCGTCGAGCAGGAGCGGCGAGTACCAGCCTGGAATGTCGTTGTGAGCCACCGAGGTCCGCTCGACGCGAAAGCGTTCGGCCAGCGCCGCGGCGCTCGAGGTCCGCGCCAGCGCGCGCTGGATCGCGCGGTGCACGCGCCGCGCGTACACCTCAGTCGAAAGGAGGTGCCATTTCTTGTCGCCGCGGTAGCTCCACGAGCCTGGTGATTCGTAACGGGATCCGGACCGCGTTTGAATCCAGCGGCCGCCCGGATAGGAGGGCGACGGTCCGCTGCATGGGAGGTAAAAGATCCGGAGTCCGCTGCGCGGTGCCTCGGGTGAGGCCATCCGCGCCTCCGCCCATCGCCGGACCGACTCCTCTCCGCCATACATCGAATCGAAGCAGACCACTTCATCCGGATTGAGGCCGTTGGCGAGGAGCGCGCTCACACCCGCGCCGCCGCCCGAATGCGCCATCAGCGTCAGCCGTCGGCGCGCGAGCGAGGAGCCGCTCGGCAGCGTCAGCACCGTCGTGCAGAACCACGACAGGGCGGCATCGACGAGCGCGTCGAAGGCCGCGCGGTCCGGCAGGTTGTCGAAGAACCAGCGCCCGCCGGCGGCGTCGCGACCGCGCGGCACGAGCGCAAGGGTCGGCCGGCCGCGGCGGATGCGGACCTGCCCCGTCGGATCCACCATCTCGATGCCGGCCAGCGCCGCCTTGCGCTCGAGGAAGCCCGGGCGCGGATCGCCGTACCCGTGCAGGTGTACGACGATGTCGACGACGCTTCCGGCGGCGATCGACGAATCGATGTTCCACCGCACTTCGACGTTGTCGCCCGGATCGCCGCCGAGGGGCGCGTGGCGGAAGCGGCCGCGGCCGCCCTGCGGCACGGCTTCCGCAACTACAGCGTCCTCGGGCGTGTCAGGGTACGCGCCGGCGCGCGCGAAGCGCCGGCGCCGAATCGGCCGGGGCCTGCCGACCAGATCCGCGTAGAACAAGTCGGCCTGTCTCCGCTCCCATTCATCGAAAGGACCCATCGTTCGCTCGTCAAACGACGTACTGCCACACGTCGGTGCTGCCGGCGTTCCATCGGAGCGTCTTCGACTCGCTGGCGCGCAGCCCCGCGCAGAAGACCGTGCTGTTCGCCTGGCGCGGCTCGCGAACGATCCGTACATCGCCGAACGGATTGATGCGGAATCCATCGGCCGGCTGCAGCACCGCATTGGCCGGCGGCGTCGGGGCCGCGCCGACGAGCGCCCGCGGATTGGCGACGACCTGTCGGGCGCCCGCCGCCCACGTGTGGCCGGTCAGCCGGAACGGATACATCGTCAGCTGACCTGCATCGGTCAGCACCGCGACCTCGACGTCAGTCGCGCTGATCGCATGCGCGTTCATCCGCGTGTGCACGCCGACCAGGTCCTGCGCGCCGCCGACCGCGGTGACGGCGCTCCAGCCGTGGCCCTGGACGAAGTACACGAAATGCAGTTGCTGATTCAGGCCGACGCCGAACACTAGGACATGATCGAACTGCGGACAGATCGCCGACAAGGCGCCATCGGGGAGCAGCGACGGCGCGGTCTCGAGCCGCTGCACGTGGAATCCGGGAAATGGCGTCGTGTACCGCCGGGACCAGAACGCCGTCGTCAGCAGTCCGCGATCGTCGATGACGTAGGTCTCGACCCACTCGTTGCCGCGCGCTTCGCTCGCGAGGCCGCTGAACGGATGCAGGCGGAGGTCCGGGTTGACGACCTGCGCGCCGCTCCACGCACCTGTGCCGACGGCGCGCTTCACGTAGAGTCGATCGTCGGCGCCGATGTAGAACAGGTGTGCGTTGCTGACCGTGTTCGACGCGCCGCGCAGCGCGCGCAAACGCCGAAGCGCGGTCATCGTGCCGGCCATCCGATCGATCGTGCTCCACGCTCCCGCAGCGCTGCGCGTCGCGACGCCGATGTCTCCTCCGTTCAGAACCGTCGCGACCACCAAGTCGCCGCCCCGCGGAAACATCGTCAGCGGCGCGTCGGGCTCGACGGTCACGCCGGCCGCCAGCCCGAGCGCCGCGGACTGCGCCGGCCCTTGCGTCATCACGCGCGAGCGCGGCGGCGGCGGCGCCGCGCCCGTGCCGCGCGCCTCAAAGAAATCCGCGACGACGACCGGCGAGCCGGCGTGCATCCGCGCCACGATGCGCGGCTCGCCGACCGGGAATGCCGGGTTGCGCACGAAGCTGACGTCGTAGTCCCAGCCCTTTTCCCTGCGCCACGTGCCCAGACGGTTGGCCACCGCAGATCCGACGCGCGGCATCTTGCCCGAGTAGTACCAGAACTGACGGCCGAGCGACCACGTGACGAACGTGCTCTGCCCGGCCGGCGTCGCCTTGTAGGCGCTGATCAGGCGCCGGACTGGATCGATCGTGATCGGATCGACGGTTGCATCGAACGCCGGCGTGTCGTTCGGGCCGTTCGCGACGAGTACGTCCCAGATGAAGAGATCGCGGCGACGCTCCAGCAGCTGCTCGACCGGGTTGCCGCGACTGTAGAGCGCCGGACGAAACGCGGCCTGGGTCGGATCCGGCCGTGACATCTCCGCGAACAGCGCGACGTAGTAATCGATCAGATCGTTCGGCAGCGTGGTCGTGCGGAGATCCTCGTTGTCGATGAATACGGTCGCGCCCGCCCATGCCGGACCGAGTGCGTGAAGCGTCGCCCGCAGGTGCTGGCCGTGCAGCGTTCCACGGGCGGCGGTCAGGCCGGCCGGCGCCGGATGGCCGCCGCCGACGCTGTAGCCGACATAGAAGAACACTACGCCCCAGCCCTGATCCGCGAGCGTCTGGATGTTCGCCATCCAGCCGCGCGCGACGTCTTTCGAGCTGCCGGTGTAGTCGCTCGCCGTCGTGCCAGCCGGCGGCGGACCCGTCACGTACGCGCCGGTGAACCGCAGGTTCGAGTTGTCGATGAGCGTCCCCATCCAGGCGGGATCGGCGGCTGCTGCAGGAGCCCCGGGGATGTACTTGCGATCGACGCCGGTCCACTTCGGCGGGATCGCCGCCGGAAGGACCACGGCGACGGGCGCGGGCTGCTCGGCAAAGTCCTCCGCCGGAGGGAGCCCGAGGGGCACGGCGCGCCGGCCGGCGGCGGGCCGCACGGCGCGCGCGGAAGTGACCGCCTCGATCGATTCGCCCGCAAGCTCGGCGAAGAATTCTTCGGCGGCGCGATGCACAGACGACATCGCTTCGGCGTCGATGCCGGGCGCACTGCCCGTCAGATCCGCAAAGAACAGATCCACGTCGTCCCGTTCCTGCGGGCGCATGCGAACGAATCGGCGCCTCATATCGGTCCGATGTCCTGACCGACGACCGCTCCCACCGCTTCCTCGACGTCCTCCCAGGCAAACGGCGCGTCGACCGGCGGTGAATCCAGATCGTCGAAGGGCGCCAGCGGCGGATAGCCATCGTCCCACTCAGCGGCGAGCGTCTCATCAATCGATTCGGCCGCCGCCTCGCGGTCCGCATGACGACTGCAGCCGCACTCCGCCGTCGCGGGCGGCGGTCCGGCATCGATGGCGTCGTCTTCCACTGGCTGTGTCGAGAAGAGCGGCTCATCGACGTCGGCGCCCGCCGCGACGTCTTCCACCCAGATCGGCGGCCATCCGCCGTCTGATTGGGGCGCCTCGATCGACTCCTCCTCCGTCGGACGCACGTCCGGCTGCGCGCGACCCATCCGACGCGCCGCGTCGACGGCGGCGGCAGTGTTCAGATAGCCGTAGCCGAGCTGGGTGGACGTTTGGCCCGGCGGACCCGGATGCGGATCCGCGCTCCCGATGAGCGCGCGGCGAATCTCGTGGATGGTCAGCGGTCGGCCGGCGGCGGCCATCATGAGGGCCACGGTGCCCGACACCCACGGCGCCGCCATGCTCGTGCCCGACTTCACGCACAGCCGCGGTTCGCCCTGCCAGCCGTTCTTCGGCATCGAGCGCGCCGCGCGAATCTGAAATCCTGGCGCCGCGATCTCCGGTTTCTGCCGTCCGTCGGCGGTCGGCCCGCGGCTGCTGAAGCGCGTCGGCGGCCGATCCGGCCGCGTCCCGTCGTACGCTCCCACGGCGACCGCGCGAAAACAGTTGCAGATCGTATTCGTCGTGTAGCGCGACGACGCCTGCGATCGCGGGAAGCGTGACTGGAAACGGCCGCTGACGTCTCGCTCGATCCACGCGTGAAGACGCCCGTCGAGGACATCGCGGCCGTGGACGACGACGCGCCACCGGCCGCTCGGCGCCGAGGAGTACAGAAAGATCACGACGTGGTTCAGCCCGCTGTTTGGCTCGTGGCGCCGATGGTAGAAGTTGCCCCAGGCGTCGAGGCCGTCGCGCAGATGGACGCGGCTGTCGAGGGTCGCTCGAAACTCGCGGCCGCCCGGCGCGATGACGATGACGTCGAAGATGTCCTGACCGCTGTACCAGATTTCGAGCTCGTTGGGCGTCGGATCGCCCTTCGGGATCAGCCAGTCGAGGGTGTAGCGCTGGTCGGGACCGACGCGGGCCAGCGTGTGCATCGCCGAGCTCGCGTAGTTGCCGACGCTCTGGACGAGGACGATCCCGGGCTGCCGGAGCATCGCGTCGACGGCGCGCTCGAGCAGCGTCGTGCCGAGATGGGGACCGCCGGTCTTGCCAGCGCTCAAATGGAGGACGCACGGACGGCCGGCCGCTTCACGACGAATGAAGTCGAGACCCTCGAGGAGTCCGACCGAGTCGCCGAGGTTCGAGAGCTCGCCGAGATGGGGAGCCGAGAGATGCACGAACACGAGGTCGGCGCCCGACGCCAGGCCGACCTCCGAGCCTGGCTCGCGCCGGTTGCCGGCCAGGATATCCGCCACGTGCGTGCCGTGCGAGCCGGTGCCGGCGGGATCGCCGCTCGCGGGGTGATAGCCGAGCGTCGCGCAGGGATCCGGCGTGGCGAGCGCGGCGTTGATGGCGGCGCGCGTCAGCAGCCGCCCTTGATTGTACGGCGCGGGCGCGCGCGGATCGCCGAAGCCGCGTTGGTCCCAGAGGCACTGGAGCCGCGTGGTGCCGTCAGGGTTTCGGAAGTTCGCGTGCGTGAAATCGAAGCCCCAATCGCAGAGGCCGACGAGCACGCCTTTGCCGTCTTCCGGCAACGGCGCGACTGCGTTCGCCGCCGTCAGCGATCGCTGGACCGCCGCCTCGACGTCCTCCTCGCTCGCGATCGAGTCATCGTCGAACGAGGGTTCGAGATCGGGCGGCGCGATCACCTGGCGACTCGCCTTCAGGCTGAGGATTCCGGGACTTCGGCGCGCCGCGAGCAGATCGCCGCGGCGCACGCGCGCCGTGATGACGTCGTCGAAGCGGCAGACGACGCGGATGATGGGCGGCGGCTCCGCACCGCGTTCGAGGCGCGCGATGATCGGCACCTCATCGTCGGGCGAGCCAGCTTCGTACAGCTCGACCGCCCGCGGATCCATCGGCACGCTCGTCACGTGAGGATGCCTCCCTGATAGGGCTGGCCCGGCACGGCCGCACATTCCTCGATGGGACTGAGCAGGGCGAAGACGCGCCGCGTGGTCGTGCCGGCCAGCGCTTGCCTCGTGGTCATCGGCACGTTAGGGAGCACGCCCGCATCGTCTTCCTGCGTGTAGAGCTGCAGCGAGTTGACGACCAGAAATCCCCGTGCGTCGAGCGGGTAGCGACGGCGGCGCACGCTGCCGCCCAAGTTGCCGCCGACGGTCACCACGAAACGCGGCTGCACCTCGACCACGATGTCGCCGTGCGTCTTGAGGCCCTCGGCGACGGTGGCGAGCGTCGCCACGGCGGCCTCCCTCGAGGCATCGCGATCCTGCACGATGATGTCGCCGACGAGCGGCTTGCGCTCGGTCGGCTCGAACGCGTGATAGGTGCCGCGCCGGCGCGGCGTCCGCTGCGGCCGCCGCTGGCGCGCCTCAACCGTGTACACCGCGTGCTTGAGCGTCGCGAGCAGCAGCTCGTCGCGTCCAACGTGCGTGCGTCCCGGCGCGATGACCGCCTCGAGTCCTTGCGCGATCTGCGCGCCACGGACACATCGGACGACGAACGCGCCGCTCCAGGCGCTGTAGTCGCCGCTGTCGTCGTGGGCCTGGCCGGCGTGGTCAATCTCATCGTCGACACGACCGGGCAGACCTGAAGCCGCCGCACCCGGCGCGCCCGCGAGCAGGAGCTTGCGAACCTTCCGGCGCTCGGCGGCGCGCGTCGAAGTGGTCGCGGTCAGCAGGGGGCCGTAATCGATCGGACCGAGCGCGGTCGCCTGCATCGCCGTCAGCGTATCGGGCAGGATGTCCGAGTTGGCCGCCAGGTAGTAACCAATGAGCCGGCCGAACATGGTGTCGTCCGCCTCGCGCCGCAGCGTCCCGCCCGGGTGCCACGCATTCCATTCCGCGTTGGCCTGAGCGACGACGGCGGCGCGGACCTCCTGCTCGGTCCGCTGCACGTCGTTCGGGCCGAAGAAGCCGCAGACCTCGACGAGCTCGTCGTACTCCTCCCAGTCGACATCGAATGCCGCGCCGGCCGCCTGCCTCCTCCCGCCGAGAAGGTCGGCAAGAAACCGATCGGCCTCGCGCCCTTCGTCCACTAATCCGCGTCGCCTCATCGCCGGCTCCCGACAACGCGCGTCATGGCAGGCTGCCGGCGGCCGGCGGCTGCGGTTCGTCCCAGACCGCTGGATGCTTGTCGAGCAGCGCCTGCCGCACGTCGATCCGCTGCCCGCTCGAATCCCGCAATGACGTCATGAACTGCAGGAGCTGCGAGTAGTCCCAGTGCCGCGCGTTGTGTCGGGCGCCGAGGCTTTGAATGACGTTGTATTGCGGATCGAGGTATGGTCCGCAGCGCACCATCTCGCCGCGGACGCGTTTGATGTAAAAGCCGTAGTTGACGACGGCGGCGCGCGACGACGCGACCCACAACTTGTGCGCTCCCGACGACAGCGCGTAGCCGAACTGCGTCATGTAGAGCGTGTCCTTGAGGCGCTTCGAGTAGGTGACGAAATCGAACAGGCTGTCTGGCGTCCGCTGCTTGTCCACCTTGTTGGCGACGTTGTGCGCCTGATCCATCACCGCGCGCGAGAGCGGGAACACCTCGAACTGCCGCGCCAGGCTCAGCGCCTCGCCCTGCGTCACAGGGATGAACAGATCGTCCTTCATGACGGGCGAACACACGCGAATGCGGTACCCGCCGGAAAGCGGCACGTCGTGCCAGAACAAATCATCCGTCGTGATTGTCGCGACCAGCGCCGCGCGTTTCTTCTCCAACGCCGAATCCGATTCCTCCTGCAGGCTCCCGATCGCCGCGATCTTGAACGACTCCGTCGGGCGCAGGACCAGCATCCCTTCGGCCATGCGCCCGGCCGCGTCGCCGATGCGGCGCGCCATCGCCCCGCGGCCGCCCTCGACCTCGACGTACAGGCCAGCCGGTCCGCGCTCGACCATCACTCCCTCGCGGAAGAAGTCTTCCGGCAGCGCGGGTGCGGATGAGATCCGCGCGACGCGCGGAGCGCCGCCGCCGCTCGACGTACGCACGAGCAGGTCACCGCCGGCGAGCGGCGGGACCGCTTCGCCCGGACCCGCGACCACCTCGAAATGACCGCCGGGAAACCGAATGCGTCGCGCGTCGAGCATCGACTCGAACAGCGATTCCGTCGTCCGCGCCGGTCCGCCGCCAGCGGCGCCGCTGACGGCACGATTCCCGAACGTCGCGGTGAAGCTCTTGCCAGGTCTCCGTGTTGCGGTCATCGTCCTCTCCGCGGATCACCCGCGACGGTACCGAGACGGCAGTCCCGCGTCTGTACGTCGGCGTACGGATCCGCACCGCTCGTTTCCGCTCGATCGCGATCACGTCCTGAACGCAGCGGCTCGTCGGTTGCTCGTGTGCTTCAACGTACAGACGCACGACAGCGGTGCGTGGATGATGCGCCAGTCGTTCAACCGCTCGTCACGCGCGTCACATCCCCGTGCACAGAAACGCAGCTCCCTGCGGCGCGATCGTCCTTGTGGCGGACGATGTCGAGGAAACCCGGGACGGGATCGAGAAGCTGCTTTCGGCCGACGGGTATTGCGTGGATCCGGCGCGGACTGAAGACGACGCGGTGGACAAGGCGCGCCGCCAGCCGCCCGACCTCATCCTCGTGAGCCTCGGCGGTCCGCCGATCGACGTCATCACGACCGCGGCGCGCATCCGCCGGCGCGCGCGGCTCGACGACGGCGTGCCGGTCGTCATCTTCAGCGTTCCGTTCGTGGACGAGGGTGCTGAAGTAGAGATCGGGCAGAACGTCCATCTCACTTGTCCCGACAACTTTGATCAGCTGCGCGCGTTGATCGCGCGCTTGATCGTCGAGTCGATCGCCTGAGGAGTCACCCTTCTGACTCAGTCAACCGCTCGTACTCGGCCTCGACGATCGAGTAGCACTCGCAGACGCTGTCTTCCAGCCCTTGGCGATCGACGATGGTGATGTGGCCGCGCGCGTATCGAATGAGTCCGGCGTCCTGTAGTCGGCCCGCCGCGACAGTCACCGTCTCGCGTCGTCCGCCGAGCATGTTGGCGATGAGCTCCTGCGTCATCTGCAGCTCGTCGGAATCGACGCGGTCGTGACACATGAGGAGCCAGCGGCAGAGACGCTGCTCGGCCGCGTGGAGCCGGTTGCAGACGGCTGTCTGCGAAATCTGCGTGATCAGCGCCTGTGTATAACGCAGCAGCAGCGACTGCAACCGGCGCCCGGATGCGAACTCTTCGCGCAGCACCCGGGCTTTCATCCTGAACGCCTCGCCGGCGACCACCGCGACCGCGCGGCTCGGCGTCGTCTCGCCGCCCAGGAACACGGACACGCCGACGACGCCGTCGTCGCCGGCGAGTCCCATCTCCGCCGTCTCGCCGGCTTCGGTCGTGTACAGCGACGACACCACCGCGGTCGTCGGAAAGTAGATGCATTCCATCGGCTGCCCGGCCTCGCAGACGACATCGCCGAGCGCGAAGCTCGCAGGCTGCAGCGCCGAGAACAGCCGCATGCGATCGGCTGGCGGAAGTGCCGAGAGGATGCGATTGCGGACGGGCGTCGCCGTCTCCGGCTGCGGACATCGAGCGAGTGCGGTCGCTATCGAGCGACCCGGGCCCACGCCGGCGGCATCGTCTGCGACGCGAAGAAGTTTGTTCGTCGCCACCTTACAACGTCCTGAGAATCCGCTCTCTCGCGACGATGCAACGCGGGAGTCCGCTCACTTCGACAACGACAAAGTGCGCGCCCTCGCAGCCACCGTCGGACTCGTCGACCACTTTTCCTTCGAGCACGAGCTCGTGGGGATCGGGCAGGTGGATGTCGACGACGCGGAACTGGATGGTGCGTCCGACGAGCGTCTCGGGAGCGGAATTCGGCATGCGCAGGCTTCTCGTCCGACCTGCTGCATCAGGAGGCAAGACGAATACCGCCGGCCTGCCGCAGACGATCGTCGCGTGAAAGACCAAGCGGCGCCGACTGTTGCGACGATCGGCGGCCGCAGCCGAAGGCGCGTGCGGCGGCGCCGCGTCCGGCACGCGCGTGCCGGGTCGGCATCGACGTGCCGGAAGCGGATTTCCTCTCCGCCCCGCGCGTGAGCGGCGAGCGAATCGATCGCCTGCCGCGCTTCGTACGGTATCGCACAGACCGGCACCGCCCGCCTCGGAGAGAGTCTGCGATGACCAGCGTGTGCGTGTGAGGTAAGGGCATGGCGTACTACTCCGGGTACGATTTCTTCGAGGCCGCCACCTCGGCCCCGACGGCGTCGCCCTCGTCGTCGACGGCGTCGCGCGGCGCGACGAGCAGCGCCGCACGCCCGCCAGCCTCCGGCGCGACGACACGTCCGCCGGTTGCGGGCGGACCGGGCACCTCCCGGCCATCGTCGCCGCGCCCGAGTCCGTCGCCCCGCCCCGGTCCATCGCCCGGCAGCCAGCCGTCCGGCAGGGAACGCGGGTTCAACTTCGAGCGGTTGCTGCCGTACGTCCGGCAAGGCTGGGAGTTTTTCCGTCCGATCGTCCAGCAGCAGCTGACGCGAGTCATCGCACCGCAGCCGGCACCGGGTCCCGGGTACGCGCCCGCACCTGTACCAGCCGGTCCCGCGGATCAACCGACCGCGCCCGATCAGCCGTCTGCTCCGCAGCCGGTCGCGTACGACACCGGGCCAGCGCCCGCGCCGGCGCCCGCGGCGCCTGATGGCCAGCCGCCGGCAAGCGCCGATCAGCTCGCCGCGATGATGCAGGCGATGCGCGACCGGCAGATTCCGTCGCTGCCAATGACTATCCAGCCGCCGCCCGCGGGGGCGCCGCCACTCGCACCCGCCGCGGCCGGCGCGCCGCAGCCTGACGCGATGGCGCTGCTGCGGCTGATTCTGTCCAACCCCCAGCTCCTGCAGGCGCTCCAGCCGGCCGCGCCGCGCGCCGTTACGCTGCCGGTGCCCGCGATGGCGCCACCGCACCGCATGCGGCCGGTGTCGGTGCCGCTCGGCGCGGTCATCAACTTGATCTCTGCGTTATCGGGTCAGGCAATGAGCGAGCTGAACGCGAGCACGCCCGAGGACGCGCCGGCCGTTCCCGAGTACCTCGTGGACGAAGACGGCGATTTTCTGGTCGATCCGACGAGCCCGGACGACCGCGCGAAGCTCGTCGCGCATCTGTTCGGCGTCAGCGATCACGCGCAGCGGCTCGCGAATTCTTGGCAACTGGACGGTCCGATGTCGGACCTGGGTGACGAGCTGGACGAGAGCGAGCTGTGGGCGCGCGACGCCGGCTTCACGAGGAGGGCATGGTGAGTACAGACACGACAAAAGCGATGCAGGAGGCCCTCCAGGCCTCGGTCGCGCGCATGAACAGTCACACGGGCGACGCGAAGCCCGGCGCGAGCGACCTTCTCACGGCGCTGATGCCGCTCGTGCCGCGATTGCTACAGAACAACGGCGGCGAAGAAGTGCTCGACAAGATCGAGACGCTGCAGAAAGGCGACCTCACGTCGTTGCGCGAGCAAGTGCAGGTGCTTCGCAAACAGTGCTCGCGCATGCTGAAGGCCCAGGAGCAGCTGCTGGAGAAGGTCCACGAGATCCAGCGGCAGCAGGTCGCCGCCGCAGGCGCGGTGCTGGACCTGGCGCAGCAGATGGCCCGCATCTCCTTCATCGACGATCCCGAGGTCGGCGTGGACGAGCACGACCGGGGCGCTCCGCCCGCTCCCGCCTTCGACTATCGAGCGGACTCTCGTGCGCGGAGAAACGGGCACGGCAGGCCCGAGCGCGAAACCTAGGACAGAGTTCGGCCCTCATGAGGAGCCGGCCGGGAGGTTGAGATGATCTCTGAGAACTACGGCAGCAGCTTCGAGTACGACACTGGCGAGGCCTCCGACGAAGGCGTCGACGAGGGCGTCGACGAAGGCGTGGACGAAGGCGTGGACGAGGGCGTGGACGAAGGGGTCGACGAGGCGGCCGTCGAAGCCAGCGACGAAGGGGTCGACGAGGGCGCCGACGAGGGTGTCGACGAGGGAGTTGACGAAGCGGCGGACGAGGGCGCCGACGAAGGCATGGACGAGGCGTACATGAGCGCGTCCGCGCAGCTCCGCGCCGACCAGGACCGCAGCCGCCGCGCGGAGTGGGCGCGGCAGCTGGCCGCCGATCAGCGCCTCGAGGCGCAGCGAGCAGCGGCGGCGCGCGCGAGCATCATCGATCAGCTCCGTGGGGTCCGCCCGGGTGGGCCAGCCCAGATCGCGTCGGTCGGATCGCTGCAGGGCGCCGGCGTCGTAACCGCGATCCTGCCGAACGGACGCCGGAGCCGCATGCGAATCGTGCCGACGCTGGCCCCCATCAGCTCGGTCAACCGGCTGCGATCCGTCGTGCTGTTCAACGAACGACGGCAGGCAATGGCCACCGCGAGGAACTCACGCGCCATCGCCACGCTCAGGGCGACGCAGACGAGCGCGGTGAAAAAGATGACGGCGCAGCAGTTGAAGAGCGACAAGGACCTGAGCAAGCGGATCGTCGAGGGCGACAACCGTCTCGATCGGCGCATCACCAAGGAGCTCTCCGGCGGATCCGGCATCCTCGACAAGCACGGCAAGCGGCTGATGAAAGCGCTTCGGCGCCAACGGACACGCTCGCTGATGAACAGCGTGCTCCTTGCCACGTCGGCGCCCTTTTTCGCCGCCTATGGCGATCGTTCGAATCCGTTCTCGAAGAACAACCTAATCCTGACGGGATCGCTGCTCACCTGGCTCGCCGCGGACGACGTCGTCGACATGTTCGCCGGCAACTCGCAGGGCTGGAGGACGGCGGCGGACATCTGGTCGTACGCCGCGCCCGTCGGCAATGGTGCGACGGCGTTCTTCTTCCTCGACAAGGTGCAGCACGAGCGCTTCCTCAGCGGCATTAACACTTTCACGGCCGCCGCGGGGGGAACGGAGACGGTCGATCTCACGCAGAAGATCGGAAAGGACTCGGTGGCCGACTTCCAGAGCAAGACCCACACGGTCGTCGCGGTTGACGCGAAGGGCAACGGCGCGAAGATCACGGCGAGCGTAGACAATAAGGGCGTCCTCACGCTGATCAGCGATAAGGCGACCGACGTCGGCTGGATCGTGGACACGGATCCGACGACACCAGCCTCAGCCTCAGCCTAGGCACGGGTTCGAAGCGATGACGTGTGAGGAGCCAGCGGGTGGACGATTCACGCGTCGACATCGAGCGGCGCGCTCGCGAGGCCGTGCCTCGCGGGGCGCCGCCTCGCGGCACGGGCACGGTCGCCGCGATTCTGCCCAACGGCCGGACCGTCTGGCTTCGGGTGGCGCCGCGGCTCGCGCCGGCGGCGGCCGCGAATCATCTCGCGCTGCTCGCCGAGCAGTCGGCGCGCTGGCGGGGCGCGGCGATCGACGCGAACGGCCACGCGATCGGCCGCTTGTCGCGCCACGTCGTCGACGACACGGAACGGCTGACCGACGCGCATCTCGATCGTGCCAGGGCGCTCCGCCGCCGAATCCTGGCCGGCGACGTCAAGGTCGATCGCAAGCTGGCGCACGCGGTCGCCAGGCACCGGTCGCACCTCGAGCGCCAGATGCGGATCGAGCGGGAATCGGTCAGTCGTCTCGCCCGACGCGACTTCTGGGATCAGCTCGTCATCCTGACCGCGTATCCGCTGTTTGCGGCCTACGGGCAGCGCGGCAGCCCGTTCGCCGCGAACAACCTCGCGCTCCTCTTCATCCTGCTCATCTGGATCGTCGGAGATGAGATCGTGGACGCGCTCTTTGGCTCCGCGGAAAAGTCGCCCTACGCCCTGAGCGACACCGACGTGTGGTCGTACATCGCGCCGCTCGGCAATCTCTTGTCGGGATGGTGGCTGCTCGACGACTTCCAGCACGAGCGGTTCATCACGGGCGTCACGGCGGTTCCGCTGGAGGACAAGAGGCCGGTCGTCGAGGGTGCCACGCGTGTCTACACGTATCGATTCGAGGCCGAGCTCCGCGATCGGATCGGCGCGTCGCACTTCGAGGACTTCGAGCGCTTCACGGGCGTCACTGTCGTCGCGACGACGGTGTCGCTCCAATTCTCCGCCGCCGCGCAGGCGGTCAACGCCCGGCTGCGCGGGGTGGGTGTGCAGGTTGAAGAAGGCGAGCTCGTCCTCTCACCCACCGTCGTCACCGATCCGCCCGTCGGACCGCCGCCGCTCGACCTTGGATCGGTCACGGTGGCATGGATGCTCGACACACAGAAACCCGCAACCGCGATCTCCGGCTGAGGACGACCGTGCCAGAGCCTACTCCCACACAGGACGCACTGCCGGCGGCGACCCTCGACATGCTGCGTGGAGACCGCGCGAAGCTGCAGGAGATGCTCGCCGGTGTGCGACAGCGCGCCGGCGCGCGCGCGCGCGAGGAGCTTCAGCGACGCATCGACGCGATTCTCCCGAGCCCGCCGCCGAAGGCGCCTGCCGCTCCAGCGGCGAAGCCGGTCATCACGCCGAAGCCGATTCCACGCGCCTCGCCCGACTGGCCCGTGGACATCAGGCTGCCAAACGGCCGGACGATGCGCGCGTCGATCGCGCCGTCCATGGCGCGGCGCGACGATCTCGACGCCGTCGGCCGCGCCGCCGCTGACAACGATCGACAAGCGGCCGCCGTCATCCAGCGTCAGAGCGACGCGCTCGATCGGCTGCATCGATCGCACGACGAGCTCGAGCAGAGAGTCGCCGCGCTCCAGGAGCAGTCGGATCAATTGCTCCTCAACCTGTTGCAGGGACTCGCCGGCTTCGATCAGAAGCTCCGCGACGTCGTCGGCAGGCAGGAAATGCTGAAGGCTGAGCGCGTGTCGGCTCGGACGGCCGTCGCGCGTCAACGCAACGAGATCAAGTCGCTCGAGACTTCTGGACGCATTCAGCAGGTGAATGCGGTCATCGGGTCGGTGCAGAGCGCCGCCTACGGGGACAAGGGCAGCCTGTTCACGACCAACAACTTGCTGCTCGCCGGCAACCAGCTGTTCTGGATGTTTTTCGAGCCCGCGCTTCGAGGTCTGGGCGTCATCACCGAGACCTCTCCGAGTCTCTTCTCTTGGCTGACACCGATCGGCAGCCTGGTGACGGGCCATCTGGCACTGGGCAACCGACAGCACGACAGATTTGTCACGGGCGTGTCTGTGTTCGCCCCTGGCGACGTTGAAGTCGTCGAACCGCTGCGCCCGCTGATTGCCGACAGCTCGTTTGACGATTTCCGGCGGCGGACGAACGTGCCGGTCACGGTCACGCGGCTCGAGGGAATGGAAAACGTGACGCTTGCCGCGACCGTAGACCACGGCCTGCTGCGCATCACGGCAGAGAGCGAGAACCTGCCGCCGGGCGGACGCGCCGCGTGGATGGTCGACACTGGAGCCGACGGTGGCTGAGAGTCCGTTCGCCACCGTCGCCCGCATCCTAGGCGGCGTCGTGCTGATGCAGGGCAACCTGGGACACCAGGTCCTCGGTCAGCTGTTGATCCTCGACAGCAACGAAGTCGCGATCGCCGCGGCCGGCCTCGTCGTCGCGGCTTCGTCGCGCGACAAGAACGCCGTCACGCAAGTCGCCCTTCGCACGGCCGCTCCGGCGCTCGCCGCCCGCTTCCTCATCCAGAAGCAGGAGCGGCGGCTCGAGCTGCGCACGGCGCAGCTCGACGATCGCGAACGACGACTCGACGGCGAGAAGAGCGCACTGGACGAGCGCGAGGACGATCTCCTGGCGCGAGAGAGCGCGGTCGACGCGATCGAGGTCACCAAGAAGCTCGCCGCGGCGCCCGCCGCGCGCAGGGTCAGTCGGCCGAAGCCAAAACCGAAGCCAAAGCCGAAGCCGAAGCCGAAGGGTCGGAAGAAGTGATGAAGGCCGGCGTGGTTTGCGGCCGGCAGGAGTCTGAGCCATGAGGGCATCACGATATCGACGCAGCGGACACGACTGGCAGAGTGGCGGCTTCGCGCCGGCCGAGCGCGACGAGGCCAATCTCTTCGTGGCAGAGCTGTTCGGCGAACGACCGCGACCGAGTCCTCCCGCCTTCCCCGTGCCGCGACGACTGCCGGTCGCTGCATCATGGTCGCGGCCCGACCTGATCTTCGACTACTACGCGTATCGGCCGCTCGACGAAGCCGAAGCGCTGATGGGCGAGCTCGCCGACGAAGGCTGGATCGTCATCGCGCTTCCAGGGTCGGATACGCCGCCGTCGCAGCTCCGCTGGAACGACGTGGTCATCCAGCGGGCGCTCGGCGATGGACGGCTCGCCTATGTGCGGGCGTACGGCGCCGAGGTCGATGCGCGCGATCTGTACGGACCCGGCGGCCTGATTCGCACCGACACGCTGGTTCTCCGGCGACGCGGCGCCGCGCCCGAGCCCGCGCCCGAGATCGTCGAGGACGCGCCGGCGACCACGACCTCGTCGGTCGCCGGCGAAACGATCGTCCACCTGCCGCTCCTGACGGCCCACGCCGCCCGCGGCTTCTCCTACGACCTCACCGGTCCGAACTGCGTCCTCCGCTGGGCACGCTTGCCCTCGGACTTCAGCGGCGCCCTCGACGTCATCGTGCATTTCCACGGCTACAAAGCGCACAACGCCATGCGGCTGCAGGACAAGGCCAACGCGAGCGGCCTGGATCTCGATTCGTCCGGCGTGACGCGGCCGACGCTCGGTCTCGTTCCGCACGGTCACGCGTTCGTGTCGAACATGAAGGGTACCGACGGCTTCGACTTCCCGGCGATGGCGAACCGCGCCGGCCTGCAGCGATTTCTGGACGCGGCATTGGCCGCGTTCAAGACGGAGACCGGATCGAGCGGGCGGTCGTTGACCATCGACCGCGTCATCCTGACCGGTCACTCGGGCGGCGGCGCGGCGCTGAACAACTTGATGCGATCGATCGGCAGCGGCGACGGCGCTCACGCGTTCCACTACTTCGACGCGACCTACGGCGGCGCCGGCGTCATGACCGACAGCCGCGGCTGGCTGATCTCGGCGCTCAGTCGCGACGCCCAGCTGCTGCAGGGCGTCAGCGATGACGCCGAGCGCGCGCGGCTGATGCGCGAGCGTGGCGGCAGCCTGCGCCTCCTGTTCATCGACGGGACGCTCACGGCGCCGACCGCCCGCGCGGTGGATCGGTTCATTTCGAACAAGCTGCGCACGCTTGTCACCGACGACAGTCTCCGGGCTTTTCTGCGTCAGTACTATCGCGCTCAGCGCGTCGCCAACCCACGGACGGTCGATCACTCTCGAGTGCCGCGAACGTTCGGCGGACGGCTGCTGGCCGATGCGGGCGCGAGCCTCGATCCCGACGCCCGCGACCTCGAAGCGCCGCGCCGCGCGCCATCCGAGGACATGCCGACGACGGCGGCAGGCGGCGCCGCGGTGCTGGACCGCGTGCGCTCGGCGATCGCCGCGACGCTTCAGAGCTTCAAGAACATCCTCGTCACCGTGCCGGCGCCAACCGGCCGCGAC
>Ga0066903_100001111_pt1 | contig 18987 bp, 14 predicted proteins | sample PanSoiMetaGPlot1_FD_67491 | JGI IMG/M metagenome (GOLD analysis project Ga0066903, IMG submission 67491) | Tropical forest soil microbial communities from Panama analyzed to predict greenhouse gas emissions - Panama Soil - Plot 1 (version 2) | ecosystem: Environmental > Terrestrial > Soil >... | reverse complement strand
GGGTGTCGGTGCGCACCGTGGAGACGCACGTCGACAACCTGCTGTCCGAGCTGGGCTTCCACAGCCGGGCGAGACTCGCCGCCTGGGTGCACGGCGCCGGCCTCGTCGAACCGGACTCTTTGCCGGATACGTAGCCGGGGCTCCGTAGTCCTTCGGTTGGCGGCCGCCAGGCTGCGGCCTACGGTCGCAGCTATGGCTACCTCGCCGCAGGTACTGGCTGGCTCGAACCTGAGCGGCAGATGACCGTCAGACCCATCCTTCTCGGAGCAGTCGCCGCGACCGCGGCTGTCCTGATGCTGGCCAATTCAGGCGACCACGTCGCCACCAATCCTGGCGTGCCGGCTGAACCCGCGAGCGTCATCCTCACGGACACGGGATCGTCAACGGCGTCCCTCGATTCGGCTCCCGGGAGTGCGCATGACTACACACACAACACCGCTCCATTCACCACCTGGGCCGACTGGACCATCGAATGGTGGTCATCCGGCCAATTCGCCATAATCGTCGGCTACCTGGTCGTGGGTCGGCCCGGCGGCGACGGTCCGGGCTCGGGCACGGTGCACATGCACGGCGCCGGCCGGCATCGTCTTTCGATCGTGTCTGAGAAGGCCTACCGGGTGGTGGTTCGATCGGCGGGTCGCGGGGAGTCGGCTTTGTGCGGCGTCAGATGACCTTCGTCATTACCAGCACCCCAAGCCCGCGTGAAAAACGTCGTTCAGCATGACACCGGCGAGCTGGTTTCAATAGCGACCTGAGAGGAGCAAACAACCATGTCTGAAACGCAATCAACAACGGGAACTTACGCGCTGGGACAGGCTCCCAGGGAGATCCAACCGCTACAGGTGCAGAGCCAGCTCCTCGAGTCTTTCACCCGACGCCTGTTCGAGGACGCTGGCATCACGGCAGGGATGAAGGTGCTGGATGTGGGGTGCGGGGCAGGCGACGTGAGCCTGCTGGCAGCGGAGTTCGTGGGCCAGACCGGCAGCGTACTGGGCGTCGATAACAATCCCAGCGTGATCCAGATGGCAAAGACCCGTGCGCAGCAAGCCGGCATGTCCCAGCTGTCCTTCCTGACGGCTGACGTCGGCGACCTGGCACTTGACGAACCATGTGATGCCATCGTGGGCAGGCTCATCCTGGAGCATCTGCCGCGGCGCACCGTCTACTTCGAACGGCTGCTTCACCATCTGCGCCCAGGAGGAGTGGTAGCCTTTCAGGACTACGACATAGTCGGTTTCGCCGACATCGTGCCCTTCTCCCCCCTCTGGGATCAGGCAAGTCAGTGGGTGATCCAGGTCTTCCAAGAGGTCGGCGTCGAGCTCCGAATGGGAATGAAGCTCTACGCGACCTTTCTGGAGGTCGGCTTGCCCGCTCCAGAGCTGCGTTACGAGACAGCGATTGGTGGCGGGCCAGCGTGGCTGGGCTACCAGTGGATGGTCGATGCGGTGCGTGCGACCTTGCCGCTGATCCTGAAGTTTGGCATAGCGACTGCCGAGGAAATCGGGATTGAAACCCTGGCGGATCGCTTGCGTGAAGAGGTGGTCAGTCAGGGTGGCGTCGCCCGGCTCCCCGCGCTCGTCTCGGCCTGGACGCGCATGGCATGATGACGCCACACCAGAGGGGTTCCGTAAGCCGCGGGGTCATCGCCAACGTTTCGTAGGTGAAGCGGCTTGAGGTGGACGAACTGTTTGAGCGGGGACCAGAAGTCGACAGCGTTCTGATCGTCCGGGGCGGACTCGGGGGGCCTGACCCTGGCGGCCGCCCTCGCGCGCTGCAGGCCGAGGAAGTACAGGCCAGGTACCGCCCTTACCCCGCGTCGCTGGAGCGGTCGACCCTGGGTATCCAGCACCGGGGCGCTCAGTGCCGCGACCTGGATCGCCGAGGAGATCGTCGAGCCGGTTGCTCGCCCGCGCACTCGCCCCGGCGTAGAACTGCTCTCGTGGAACACCTGCTCGAGCGCGAGCGCGAGCTGGCCGCCGTCGATGCGCTGCTGGGCCGGCGGGGTGGGATCCTCCTCGTCGAGGGTCGCGCCGGCATCGGCAAGACGTCGCTGCTGGAGGCCGCGTGCCGGCGGTCGAAGGATCGCGGTCACGAGATCGTTCGGGCCCGGGGGGCGGAGCTCGAGGCGGAGTTCGCATTTGGCGTCGTGCGCCAGCTCTTCGAGCGGCGTCTCGCCGGCGCGCGGGCGAAGGAGCGCGACGCGCTGCTTGCCGGTCCCGCAGCTGCCGTGCGGCCGCTGCTCCTCGGCCAGGAGGCATGCCCATCAGCCCATGACAGGTCGTTCGCGGTCCTGCACGGCCTATACTGGCTCGCCGCCAACCTCGCCGCCGGGGGCCGCTGCTGATCGCCGTGGACGACGCGCACTGGGCAGACGAGACCTCCTTGCGCCGGCTGGCCTACCTCACGCCGAGGCTCGAGGGGCTGCCGATCAATATGGAGTCCAAAGGTGACGGGGAACGGCACCCTGGGACAGCACGCCGACAGGCACCGATTCATCACGAGCGTCGTCACCCGACCATCCATCGTGGCGGGCAACAGTGCAGGTCCACGCTCGCGGCATCGACATGCCCCATCCGCGGGTCGATACTGGCGACTGCACCGAGTCATGGTCTCGATTCAGGCTGGCACCCGTGGCACATGAACAGGGATCGGCGCTCCGCGGCCACGCCAGGTCGCTGGCGACTCGTTCCCGACCGTTCAGGCTGGTCGGCAGGCAGCGCGAGCTGGGCCTGCTGGAGGCGGAGCTCGCCGCAGCGGCGGCGGGTGAGCTGCGATGCGTCCTCGTATCCGGGGATCCCGGGGTCGGCAAGACTCGCCTGGCGGCGGAGCTCCTGAGCCGGCACGACTCGGACGTCACGGGGCTCTTCGCCCGCGGTTACCCGCTGGCGACGACGACCGCATTCGGGCTGTGGGCCGACGGCCTGGAGCCGCTGGCGCGCGGCCGCTCCGAGGACGAGATCCGGAGCCTCTGCGGCGGGTTCGCGGACGATCTCGCTTCGCTGCTCCACGGCGTCGCCGCCGTCGCCGGTGCGGGTGTCGGACGTGAGCCTCCGAGGCTGCGCGTGCTGCAGGGCCTGGCTCGGGTGCTCGACAACCTCTCGGCGAAGGACCCGGTCGTGGCCGTCCTCGACGATGCTCACCTGGCGGATGCGTCTTCCTGGGAGCTGCTGCGCTACCTCGCGCGTCACCTGCCTCACGTGCGGCTGCTGGTTCTGGCAACAGTTCGGCCGGAGGAACTGGCCGGGCAGGACCTGCCGGCGCAGGTCCTGTTCGAGCTGGAACAAGACTGGTTCCTCTCCAGGCTCGAGCTCGGTCCTCTGGCGCGAGAGGAGGTGGACGGCCTGGCTGGCGCGCTCCTGGGGGCGCAGCCTCCCACCGTCCTGGTCGACTGGCTGGTCGAGCGCTCCAGAGGGAACGCCCTGTTCGCCATCGGCCTGCTGCGGGCGCTCCTGGAGGAGCATGCGGACCTCACGGCGCCGCGCCTGGAGAGGCTGCCGGAGGGGCTGGCCCAACGGGCCATCGCCCGGGCAGACCGCCTCGACGAGAGGCAGCGACACGTGCTCGAACTCCTGGCGGTGGCGGGCCGTCCCATCGACTTCGGCGGGTTGGCCGGCCTGTCCGATCAGTCCGTCGAGAGCCTGGCGGAGGTCATGACCGCACTCGTGACCGCCAGGGCCGTGGAGGAGGAGGAGCGCGGCAGCGAGCTCACGTACCAGATCCCACACCCCATCATTCGGGACGCCGTCTACCAGGCCATGGGCGGGGCGCGGCGCCGGATGTTGCATCGCCAGGTGGCCCGCGGGCTGGTTCGAATGGGCCGGCTGACACAGGCGGCGCCCCATTTCGCCAGGTCGGCCGAGGTCGGGGACCCCGAGGCGATCCAGTCTCTGCACGAGGCGCTGCGCCAGGCCGAGCGGCGGGAGGCCTATCGCGAGGCCCTGGTGCTCCTCGGCGCCCTGGTCCAGCTCCTGCCGCTCGGCGACGGGCGCTGGCTCGAGATAGTCGACGCAATGCTCCAGGGCGCCGAGTGGGTGGTCGACCACCGGGCTGACCTCGAGGGCCCGACCGTGATCAGGGCGCTGCGCGCCATCGACGCCAAGCTCGAAGACTCGGACGACCCCGGCCGCCGCGCCGCCGTCAAGTTCCGCCTCGCCAGCTTCCTCGCATGGAGCACCGGCGAGCTCGTAGAAGCGGAGGCGGCCGCCTCGCAGGCACGAGCGCTGTTCGCACGCGCCGGTGACCGCCAGCGCACCCTCCTGGCAGCCAGGGAGCTCGCCTGGATTCGGGGCCTGCGGGGCGACCTGGCAGGGATGGAGGCCGAGGCCCGGTCGGTGGTGGACGCGGCCGAGGTGGCGGGTGAGCGCTTCGTGGTGATGCAGGGCCTGGCGGCGATCGGTCTCGCCGCCACCTTTCAGGGGCACTTCGACGAGGGGAACCTCGCGAACCGGCGGGCGATGGGCATGGCCGAGGCCGATGGCAAGGTCTACCGCCGCACGGCGACACAGGGCACGCTGGCCGCGTCGCTCGCCTTCGAGGGGCGGGTCGATGAGGCCCTGGCGCTCATCGAGGCCGCCAAGCGCCAGAACCCCGACTACCGCGACAGCATTCTGGTCGACCTGGAGGTCAAGGTCCACTGGATCGCGGGCAGATTTCCTCTGGCCGTGGCCCTGGGCCGGGAGACGTTGGCCTGGGCCGGCCCGAGCCCTCGCCGAGTCTACGGAGCGATCTGGGGCGCGCTGGCGGCAGCCGAGACGGGCGACATTCACGAAGCGGAACAGTTCCTGGCGCGGGTGCGCCAGGGGCTCGGCGGTCGGGACTGGCTGGTCTACGCCCAGGTTCGCGACTACGCCGAGGCGGTGCTCGCCTGGCGTCGGGGACGGCTCCTCGACAGCATCGCCGGGCTGAGGTCCGCGGCGGACCGGCTGCGGCAGATGGGCGCCAGGATCTACGTCGGAGACGTGCTTCTCGACCTCGCCGCGGTGGGGGCCGAGAGCGGTGAGGCCTCCGTGGCGAGAGAGGCGGCGGACGAGCTGGAGGCGCTGGCACGTCGCCTGGACCGCGATCGCTACCGGGGCCTGGCGGCCACTGCTACCGCCTGGGCAGGTTTCGTGTGCGGAGACCGGGAGGGGGCGGCCGCCTCCGCGGGCCTCGCCGTATCGCTGCTGTCCGGCACCGGCTGCCTGTCGACCGAGGGCCGGGCGCTAGACATCCTGGGCAGGTCCCTCGCGGGCTCGGATCGACAGGGGGCGATGCGCGCCCATGAGCAGGCCGTGTCTCGATTCGAGGCCGCGGGCGCCGGCTGGCGGCGCGACCGCTCACTGGAGGCGCTGCGGGCCCTGGGCGGCTCCGCGCGGAGGAGGGCGGCGGCGCTCACCGGGCCGGCTTCGCTGAGCCGACGGGAGCTCGAGGTGGCCCGGCTGGCGGCCAGCGGCGGAAGCGCGCAAGAGATCGCGGCCCGGCTGTTCCTCAGCCAGCGGACCGTGGAGTCTCACCTCTCTCACGCTTACGCCAAGCTCGGCGTTGCGTCCAGAGTGGACCTCGTACGGAGGGCCGGGGAGCTCGGGCTGTGACGGCGGAATCAGTACCGAATTCCGTGCCGGTACCGATTCGCGTGCAGCGCCGCCGGGTCTAGCGTCACCGGCAGGGCCTCACTCGGGCCCCGGATTCCGACGGAGGACGGTGATGAACGACGACCTGAGGAGTACGCCGCGCCCGCTCGGGACTCTGGTTGCCGATGCGGCTGCCACTCAGCCCGGCGCCCCCGCGATCATCGCTGGCGACACCACACACAGCTACGAGGAGCTGGAGACCGACGCCGGACGGGTGGCGAGGGGCCTGGTGGAGGCCGGCGTGCGGCCCGGGGACCGGGTGGCACTGTTCATGCCGAACTGCCTCGAACTGGTGCTTGCCTACTTCGCCTGCTTCAAGGCCGGCGCGATCGCGGTCCCGCTCAACACCAGGTACCGCTGGCCCGAGGCGCGGTACGCGATCGAGCATTCCGGCGCCACCACGCTGCTCGTCCATACCGCCCTTGTCGGTGAGATCGAGGTCGCGGCGCTGGCCGCCCTCGGAGTCGTGCGCCGCCACCTCGCCGGAGGGGGCGAGCTGCCTCCCTCCTTCCGGGCCTTTGACGATCTGCTCACCGCCCGCGAGGAGGCCGAGCTGCCGGCGGTGGTCGCCGACCAGGACGCCTTGATCCTCTACACCTCGGGCAGCACGGCGAAGCCCAAAGGGGTGACGCTCACGCACGCCAACGTGTGCCACTCGTTGTGGGCGTACCCCGAGCAGTGGAGCCTGACAGGCACCGACGGGGTGGTGATCGGCCTTTCCCTCAGCCACGCTGCGGGGCTGGTCTGCCAGCTCCTGGTCACGATCGCCATCGGCGGACGCGGCATCCTGCTCCCCGCCTTTGACCCGCAGGCGATGCTGGGCGCCATCGAGGCCCACCGCGCCACCTGGACCCTGCTGCTGCCCCCGCAGGTGGGGGACCTCGCCGAGCAGGCGTCGGCCACCGCCGGACACCACGACCTCGGCTCACTGCGCTTCGTCATCGTCGGCGGCGACAAGACGCCCCTCCCGACCTTTGCGCGCTTTCGCGAGGCGTTGGGCTTCGATGCAACCGAGGGCTGCGGGATCACGGAGTGCATCCCCTACGCGAGCAACCGTCCCTTCGGCCCCAGGCGGCTCGGCTCCATCGGCATGCCTGCGCCGGGGACCGAACTGCGGATCGACGGCGCTCGGCGTCCAGGAGACCAGGGCGAGATGCTGCTTCGCGGCCCCGGCCTGATGCGGGGGTACTGGCGGGACCCCGAGGCGACCTCCACGGCGCTGGTCGGCGGCTGGTTCCGCACCGGCGACCTGGGGTGGATCGACGAGGACGGCTACGTCTGGTGGGCCGGGCGCACCAAGTTCATCATCGTCCGCGGCGGCTCGAACATCTCTCCGCTGGAGATCGAAGAGGTCATGAACGCTCACCCCGGCGTGATGGAGTCCGCCGTGATCGGGGCCCCCGACGAGAAACTCGGCCAGCGGGTGGTCGCCTACGCCGTGACCCGGCAGGGCCCGGGCTCTCCCTCCGGCGAGGGCCTGCGGGGCTTCGTGGCCGAGCGCCTCGCGGGATACAAGGTCCCCGAGGCAGTCGTCCTGCTGCCGAGCCTCCCCACCGCGGGCATGGGAAAGGTCGACCGCGCCGCACTGCTCCGGCGGGTGGAGTCGGACCTGCGGGCAGCGGCGGCGACGTGAGTTCACCTCCGGGCACCGGCGAGGGGTTCGGCGACGTCGACGGCAGCGCCGATCCGGCGCGTCTGGTCGGCTACCTCGATGAGGCCCGGCGTGTGCCCGAGCTGCAGGACGTCGACCGATGGCTGGAGCGGGAGTTGCGCCTGGCGCCCGGCAGTCACGTGCTCGACGTCGGATGCGGCACCGGCGAGGACACGGTCGGGCTGTCTGCCCGGGTCGCGCCCCGAGGCCGGGCGGTCGGCGTGGACGCCAGCGCGGTGATGGTCCGCGAGGCCCGCCGGCGCCACGCCGATTGCGGGCTCCCCGTGGAGTTCCGCATTGGCCGTGCGGAGGCGCTCGAGCTGCCGGCCGGGCGCTTCGACGCGTGCCGCTTCGAGCGGGTGCTCCAGCACGTGCCCTCTCCTGTGGATGCGCTGCGCGAGGCGGCCAGGGTGCTGAGACCGGGAGGCAGGCTGGCAGCCTTCGAGCCGGACTGGACAAGCCTTACCCTGGCGGGGGCCAGCCCGGAGATCACCGCCAGGGTCCTCGAGGCCCGCGCCACGACCATCGCCAGCCCCGACCTAGGCGGCAGGCTGCCACGCCTCGTGGACGAGGCTGGCTTTGGCCACCTGCGGTCCGCGGTGGTGCCCCTCGTAATCAGCACGCTGGAGGTTGCCCTGCGCACACTCAGGCTGGCGGCATCCCTCGAGTCTGCCGTAGCGGGCGGCACCATCAGGCCGGCAGACGCCACCGCGTGGCTCCGGATGCTGTCGACGGCAGACCGAGGGGGATCGTTCCGGATGCGGATCACGGGCCACCTGGTCTCCGCGACCCGGTGGGCTCCCTGATGGCCTTCCGACGCCAGCTGGCAGTCAGCTCGCGCGCCTCGCCCTGGGCCGACAGCGGCTCGAGCCCGACCTGACGGAATGGGCGGAGTCCGACCCCTGGGCGTCTGGGAGCGCGGCCGTTCGCGGATCAGCGCTGTACGTCGCGCCCGCCAGGCGCGCCGCGGCGATGGTCGGCCATCCAGGCAGCAAGCTGCGTGCGGTTCTGCAGCGTGAGCTTGTCCAGTACGTGACCTACGTGCGACTCGGCGGTGCGCGGGGAGATGTACAGGCGGCGAGCGATCTCGCCATTGCTCAGGCCCTCGGCCACGAGGCTGGCCACCTCCCACTCCCGCGGGCTGAGGCCAAAACGATCGGGGCCTGCGGGTTCTGCCGGGACGCACCCCCCGAGCGCCTCCTCCAATGCCTGCTCGATTGCCATCGCGGCGCCCTCCGCCAGCAGGCCGTCCGCCTCGCCAGCCGCCAGCACGGTGCGCAGACGGTCGACAGCCGGCTGCCATCGCGCGCGCTCCAGCTCGTTGATGCCCAGGCCGGTGGCCCGCTCGCGGGCTGCCGCGAAGCCGGCCAGCCGCAGCGCCGCGCGCGGCCGGTCTTCGGCCGCCGCCAGGCGCACGAACGGCCAGACACTCATCGGTAGTTGCAGGGTGCTGCCGAAGCCCCGCACCAGCTCGCCGAGCTGAGCCGCGCGGGCGCGGGCGACGTCCAGTCGGCCCTGGTCGATGGCGATGAACACGAGCTGCGCAAGCGGGTTCACCATGCCGATGCGGTTACCGAGCCGGGTAGAGATGTCCAGCGACTCGCGCAGCCCGACCTCGGCCCACTCGCCGTCTCCGCTCATGTAGCTGGCGATCGCGCGCCACAGCAGCGCATACGCCACGCCATGCTCGTCGCCCTCAGCGCGGAGGAGCGGCAGGCACGCCTCCAGCAGCTCCGCGCCGAGCTGTAGCTCCCCGCGGGACACCGCGATCACGCCGAGGAGGCTCTGCCGGCGGGCCGCCGCCGGCGCGTCGCCGAGCCGGCGCAGGATGGCAAGGCTCTCCTGGGCGTGCGACCACGCGAGCTCGTAGTCGCGCTGCCACCACTCCAGGCGCGCGGTGCGGAGCTGGGCGCTGGCGCAGAGACGCTCGTCCCCCGCGTGCGTTCCCAGTTGCTCGGCCAGCCAGCCGCGTCCCTCGGTGACGGAGCCGCGCAGCCAGAACGCGCGCGCCAGCGCCGTGGCCAGCCGGAGGCCGATGTCGCTCTCCTGCCCGATCGACCACTGCAGCGCGACCCGGAAGTTGTCCCACTCCGAACTCACGCGGTGCAGCCATCGCACCTGGTCCCCGCCCCGCAGCTGCCGGTCCGCCGTGACTGCCAGAGTCAGGAAGTGCTCGGCGTGACGCCTCCCGATCGCGGTCGATTCGCCGCACACCTCCAGCCGCTCGTGCGCGTATTGCCGCACCGGCTCCAGTAGCCGATACCGCATGTCGCCGTCGGCCTCCGGCTCGGCCATCACGAGCGAGTGGTCGACCAGGTCGGAGAGGACGTCGACGACCTCACCCGGGGACACCTCGAAGCCGAAGCCGACAGCTTCGGCGGCCTCCAGGTCCCAGCCGCCGGCGAACACGGAGAGGCGCGCGAGGAGCGCGCGCTGGGGCCCAGTCAGCAGCTCGTAATCCCAGTCCAGCGTCGCCCGCATCGTGCGTTGGCGGTCAGTCACCGTGCGCGGACCGTCGGTCAGGAGCTGAAGCGCGCCGTCGAGGCGCTCGCCGATCATCCGCAGCGAGACCGACCGGGTTCGCGCCGCGGCCAGCTCGACAGCCAGCGGAATCCCCGCCAGCCGCTGGCAGATCCGCTCCACATCGGGCTGGTTCGCCCCCGTAAGCCGGAAGCCGGTGCCGGCGCGACCGGCCCTGTCAGCGAACAGCCGGACCGATACGTCCAGTGGGAGCGGCGGCACCCGCCACACGTGCTCGCCCGGCACGTCGAGCGACGACCTCCCGGTGGCGAGCATGTGGACGCCCGGGCAGGCCATCAGCAGTGACGCGCACAGCCGGGCCGCCTCCTCCACGACGTGCTCGCAGTTGTCGAGGACGAGCAGCAGCTCGGTGGCGGCCAGCTCGTCCAGGAGCGTCAGCAGCCGCGGCCTGCCGGGCTGGTCCGGGCATCCCAGCACGGTGGCCACGGCCTCCGGCACGAGCGCCCCGTCATTGAGCGGCGCTAGCTCGACCAGCCACGACCCGCCGGGGTGTCGGCTTCCCAGCCGCTGCGCCGCCTCGACAGCGAGCCGCGTCTTGCCAACGCCGCCCGGCCCGACAAGACTGACCAGCCGGTTGCTTTCGAGCAGACGCTCGAGCTCTGCGACATCCGCCTCCCGGCCGAAAAAACGCGTCAGCTGGGGCGGGACGTTGCCCGCCGCTGCGTCCAGTCCGGCCGGCGGCATGGCAACGCCCATGTTACCCGGGGATGCCATCGGCGGCTGGTCAGCCCCAGCCACACGTGAGAGACGCGCGCCCGATGGCGAAGAACGCTGGTCATCAGTGCGACGAGACAAGCTCAGGCCGATCGAACGACCACCCGGTAAGCCTTCTCCGACACGATCGAAAGACGATGCTGGCCGGCGCCGTGCATGTGCACCGTGCCCGAGCCCGAGCCCGGGCCGACGCCGCTGGGCTGACCCACGACCAGGTAGCCGGCGATGATGGCGAATTGGCCGGATGAGGACCACTGGATAGTCCAGTCGGCCCCCGTGGTGAAGGGCGTGGTGATAAGTGTGTAGTCATGGGCACTCCCGGGAGCCGAATCGCCAGGCGCCGTCGACGGTCCCGTGTCGGTGAGAACGACGCTGGCGGGTTCCGCCGGCACGCCAGTTTTGGTAGTGATGTGGCCGGCTGACGCGGCCAGCATCAGGACAGTCCCGGTCGCGGCAGCGGCACCGAGCAAGATGGGCCCGACGCTCATCTGCCGCTGAATTGGGGGCCGCTGCATCGCTCGAGCCACAGCTCGCTCGGGCCGCGGAAGGAGACGTTGGCCGAGAACGCAGGCTCATCGCCGGGCGCCAGGCGGAGGTCCGCGGAACGCTCGGTCAGCAGCTCCAGGACGATCGCCGCCTCGAGGCGGGCGAGGCTGGCGCCCATGCAGAAGTGGATGCTCCTGCCGAACGAGAGGTGCTGACGCGCGTTCGCGCGCTCGGGGTCGAAGCGGTCTGGGTCCTCGAACACTGCGGGGTCGCGGTTGGCGGCGCCCATTACGACGAGGATCCGGGCACCCCGGGGCACGTCCACGTCGCCGATCCTCGCGTCCCGGGTCGCGATCCGGCGCCAGGCGATCACCGACGAGTCGTGCCGCAACGTCTCCTCGACCGTGCCGGGCACGAGCGAGCGATCGGCCCGAATGCGCCCCCAGAGGCCCGGCTGCCGGAGCACCTGGTGGAGGCAGTTCGTGATCAGGTTCGTGGTCGTCTCGTGGCCGGCGAAGCTGAACGCGAAGACCACGCTCGCCACCTCGTTGGGGTTCAGACCGTCAGGATCCCCGTCGGCCTGCGCGAGCAGCTCGCTGGTGAGGTCATCGGCCCGGTGCAGGCGCCGGCGGTCCACGAACCGCTCGCAGTATTCCCAGAAGGCGACCATCGCGTACGCCGAGGCGACCTGCATCTCGGCCGGCGGCCGTCCCCAGTTGACGACGAGCTTGGTCTCGCACCACGCCTTGATGCGCTCCGCATCCGACTCCGGGAACCCGATCAGGTCGAAGATCGTCAGTGCTGGCAGCGGGAAGCTCAGGGCCCGCACCACGTCCACCCTGCCTTCGGGGAACGCGTCGATGAGCGAGGCGGCCCGGCGCCTGATGCTCGGTTCCAGCGCCGCCACCCTGCGCGGCGACAGGGCCTGTGAGACGCGTGCGCGCACGCGGGTGTGGGCCGGCGGGTCGCAGTTGACGAGGACCGGCGTCTGGCGAAGGCCGTGCCCCAGGATCTCCCGCGCCTCCTCGGTCATCGCGAACAGCGGCGTCTGCGTGATGGAGGCGGAGAACGTCTCCGGGTCCACGAACACGCTCCTGACGTCGGCGTGCCTGGTCACCACCCACATGTCGATGCTCGGCGCGTAGCAGACCGGCGTCCGCTCCCGCACCGCTCGCAGGATCGGGTATGGATCGCGCAGGTAGTCGGCGCTCAGGGGGTCGAAGCCCGCGTCGACGGGGCAGCTGCTCATGGCGTCCGGCTCGGCGCCGCTGCCTCCCCGAGCACCGGGCTGCTGCGGCTGAAGTACGTATCCGGGGCCCGCGAGTCCCACAGCTCGAAGCCGAGCGGGGCGCTGTCGGCATCCCAGCGCAGGGGCCGCCAGTCGGGGGCGAAGATGAGCATGCCGCCCGTCCACAGCTCCACGCGGTGCCCGGACGGCTCGAAGAAGTACAGGAACACCGCGCCCGAGGTGCCGTGCATCCCGGGTCCCCACTCGATCGTGGTGCCATGATCCGCCAGCAAGGTCGCGGCTCGCACCAACTGATCGGTGGAGTCAACGTAGTAGGCCAGGTGGTGCAGTCCGGAGCCCACACCATCACGGCGCCGCATCAGCGCGATCTCGTGCGACACGTTGGTCCGGCTCAGCCACGAGCCCAGGCGCCCACCGTCAGCGGACTCGACGTAGTAGCGATGGTGTATGCCCAGCTCCTCGCTCAGCCAGCGCTGCTCCGGCTCCACCTGCTCGACAAGGAAGTTGACGTGGTCGAAACGGCGCGGGGCGATGCCCGTCCTGGGCGTGCGCTGGGGGTGGCTGGGCAGGCGGGACGCGGCCGCGGCCGGAGCCGCGTACGGCTGCACCTCCCAGTAGAGCTCGAGCGGGAGGCCGGCAGGCGTCCGGAAGCGCAGCCCGTCGCCCTGCCCGGGCTCGCCGCCTGCCCGCATCCACCGGTGCTCGATAGCAAGCTCGTCGAGGCGTCGCTGGAAGTGCGGCAGGTCCTCCGGGCGCTCGACGCGCCAGCCCACGTGCTCGACAGCGGAGCGGTCCGAGCGGGTCAGGACCAGCGTGTGATGGTCCCAGTCTTGCCAGGCCCGCAGGAAGGCACGGTCGGCCTCACGGCGGCTGACAGTGAGGCCGACGATCTCCTCGAAGAAGCCGGCCGATGCCTCCAGGTCGGTGACAGAGAGCTCGACGTGGCCGATGTGCGCGACGGTCATGGAACCGATGCCTCCTGCATGATCCGGCCGCCATAGCGGCGGTCCGACCACTGGAGTCTATGGCCGGACTGCGGAGCCGGCATCCGTTGATCTACGGATTCGCCGTGGCCCGCGCTTTTCCATAGCGATCCGTGACCTCCCCGACTGCGTGGGAGCCGGTGACAGCCATTGGTGAGTGTCGGCGTCATGGGCGGCTACCCCTTGAAGTGCTTGTGACCAGCGTCGCTGTAGCACAGGTGGTAGCCGAGTTCGACACCGACTGGCACGCGCTCCCCTATACGTATCAGCCGTTCCACGATGGCTCTGCTGTGCCTGCCGGGGTCCGACAACGCCTCCCCTTCCAGCAACGCAAACTCGACGGCGACATGCCACTGGATGGCCATGGTGATCGGCGCTCTCCGCTCATCCTCGGGACTGGCCGGCCTGCCGGCCTCGTTCGGGCGAAAGCCGAGGGCCGTGATGCCAGGAAAGCGTTGCGAGAGTGTCCGGCACCCCGACCATCCGTTATGACGCCTATAGTCGAGTCGAGGTGTCGGCTCTGGGGCGGTGCCCGGTGCTGGTCGAGCGCGACGACGAGCTCCGCGCGCTGTCGGCGCTGGCAGGTGAGGTGGCGCGGAGCGGTGGCAGCCACGCCGTCGTCATCACCGGCGAGGCCGGCACCGGGAAGTCGCGGCTGGCCCAGGAGTTCGCCTCCTCGCTCCCGGACGGGTGGTCGGCGCGCACGATCAGGCTGACGCGCGGCGGCTCGGCGCTGCCGGCGCTCCCCGACGCCCGGCCGCTCGCGTTCGTCCTGGACGATGCCCACTTCCTCGACCCCGCGGCGTTCGAGGCGCTGAGCGGCCTGCTCGATGGGTTGGGGCCGGCAGCGGTGCTCCTCCTGCTCACCTTCCGTATCGGTCTGCACCGAGCCGGCAGCGCCGAGATGCGCGCTCTGGCCGCCCTGGCGCGCGATCCCCGGTGCCGGGAGCTGCGCCTGGTCCCGCTGTCCCCGGCCGGCGTCGCCGAGATGGCGGCCGCGATGGGCCGGCGGGCGGCGGAGGACCTGTACCGGCGCACGGGAGGGAACCCGTTCTGGGCCGAGGAGGTGCTGCGAGGCGGCGGCGACGTCACGTGGACGGTGGTCGAGACGGTCGTCGCGCAGCTGGACGCCCTGCCCCCTCCGGCGCGCGAGCTCGCGTGCGCACTCGCGGTGGCGGAGGAGCCGGTGCCGGTCTCCGCAGCCGCGCGCCTGGTGCCGGAGCTGACCGGCGCCTGCGCCGCGCTGACCGGCGCCGGGCTGCTCCAGGACGGGACCGACGGCCTGGGGCTGCGGCACGCGCTGGTGGGCGAGGCCGTGCTGGCGGGTCTGGAGCGCCCGGAGCGCGCCGGCTGGCACCGCCGGCTGGCCGCCGCGTTGGAGGGGGAGCGGGTCGAGGCCGACCGGCTGGCGCGGCTTTGGGCCGGCGCGGGCGAGGCGGAGCGAGCGGCAGAGGTCGCCCGGCCGGCGGCGTCCGAGCTGCGCGCCAACGGCGCCAGCCGGCGGGCCTTCGAGTGCTTCGCGATCGCGCTCGAGCGGCCGCCCGCTGACCATGAGGCCGCCGGCGCCCTCCACGAGGAGGCTGCCCTCACCGCCGCGCGTATCGGCGAGCGCGACGCGATGCGGCGCTGGATCGCGGTCGCCGACCGCCACTACCGGGAGGCCGGCCAGGAAGACCGCGCCGTGCGCATGCTGCTGGACCCGACGTTCGACTACCTCCCGGTCGGCCGCGCCCGTGCCATCCGCGACGAGCCGGTCGAGCGCCTGCTGGCCGACGCCCTTGCGAGCCTCGGTCGACGCGATCCGGCCGCGGCGCACACGCTGATGGACGCCGCAGTGGAGGCCGCCCGCGCCCGTTCGGACGGGATGGCCCTCGCTCGGGCCGCGCGCCTGGTCATGTTCGGCCTCGGCGAGTTCGAGCGTGGCGATAGCTTGCTCGACGAAGCGCTGGCCTGCCCGAACATGGCTCATCATCCCGGCCGCGAGAGCCGCGTGCTGACCATCCGGGCCTGCGGGCTGATGGCCAGGGGGTACGCACTGGAGGCGCTCGAGCTGCTCCGCCAGGGCGCCGCGATCAGCCGCCAGGAGCCCGAAGCGGTGCTCTGGACCGGGCACCTTGCGCTCGGGGATGCGCTGCAGAACGTGGGGCGTGTGGAGGAGGGTGTGGCCATGCTGGCCGAGGCTGCCAGGGCCCGCTGGACGGACCGCGTCGTGGACCTTGCCGAAGGCCAGCGCCGCTTCGAAGGCGGCGACGCGGCCGGTGGCCTCGCGGCGATCAGGACGGCGACCGCCGGCATCCTGACAGAGCTGGACTTCGATCCGCTGGGCAGGGCGGTCGTCGGCTCGCGGATCCTGCGCGCGCAGGCGCTCGCAGAGGCACACGGCGGACAGCCCGATGCCGCGCTCGGGACGGTCCGCCAGCTCGACGTCCTGTCGCCAGAGCCCTTCAACGACGTGTCCGCCGACCTCGCCTACGTCGTCGCCCGAGCGGGCGCCGCGCTTGGCAGCGCCAGCGTGCTGGCGGAGGCCAGCGGGCGGATCGGCGAGATCGTCCGCGTGGCAACGGGGCCGGGCACGATCGGTGCGGCCGAGGCCGTACGGGGTTTCGCGGCCCTGGCCGGGGGCCGGACGGACGAGGCCGGCCGGCATCTCGCGGCGGCCGCGGCCCTTTACGATCGGGCGCCGCGGGCCGTGCTGGCCGCCGAGCTGTGGTGCGACGCCGCACTGGCGGCGGGGCCGAGCGGCGCGGCCGAGGCCTTTCTCGAGCAGGCGAGCCGTGCCTGCGAGAGCAACGGACTGGTCCGCCTGGCGGCCCGAGTGGCCGCGGTTCGCGAAGGGCTGGCGGCCAGGCGGCCGAGCGCGCACGCGGTGCTGTCAGAGCTCACGCCGCGCGAGCGCGACGTGGTCCTGCTCGTTGCTGACGGCCTCAGCAACCGCGAGGTGGGCGGCCGCCTCTACCTCGCCGAGGGCACGGTGCGCAACTACCTGTCGACGGCGTTCGACAAGCTGGGCGTCTCACGGCGGGCGGAGCTGGCCCGGCTCATCGCGTCGTCCCGGCGACCAGGTGAAAGGTGACCCGAACGTCGAGCTCCCCGGCGGCTGCGGCGCGGTCCAGGGCGCCGAGCCAGCCGGCGCCTGCCACCTCCGTGAGAGCGCCGGCCCGTGCCGCCTCGGCCGCATACTCCGGCAGGCGAAGACCGTGCGTGGCCGCGGCGTGGCAGCCCGAGAGCCGCAGCTCCATCGCGCGCACTTCCCCGAAGCCGCTGGCGGCGAGCAGATGCGACAGGCGGGCCCCGGCGTCAGGCGACGGGATGGACCGCAGGCGGACGTCGAGCACCTGCCGGGTGACCTCCGGATCGGCGCCGATCAGCTCGAGTCCGCACCAGTCGGGCTCCAGCGCGGCCACCTGCCCGCCAGGCCGGAGGACGCGCGCCGCCTCACGAAGCGCCGCCGCCGGGTCGGGGAGGTGCTGGAGGACGCGCTCGAACCGGCAGGCGTCGAGGCTGCCGTCGGCTGCGTCCAGGCGCTCGGCGCGGCCCACGACGAACTCCGCCGGCAGCCCGCTGCCAGCGGCGCGCCGCCTGGCCTCCGCGACCATCCCAGCGCTGGCGTCCACGCCGGTGACCCGACCATCCGGCGCCACCAGGGCGGCGATGGCGAGCGCGTCGTCGCCGGTGCCGCAGCCCACGTCAAGAACCTGACTGCCCGGACCGACACGCAACTCGGCCACGAGCAGCCGGTCGATCGCCTGGAACAGCGGCTGATCGCGCAGCGCATCCAGGTAGCCGAGCAGCCCCGACACGTCGCCGGAGCCGCCGGCATCGGCGAAGACGGGCGGGCCGCTCACCGCCCTGCCTGCGTCCCCGCCTGCTCGCGTTCGCGCTCGATCAGCTCGCGGCGCAGCACCTTTCCGGTCGGGCTGCGCGGGACGCGCTCGACCACGACCACATCGCGGACATGCTTCCAGGGCGCCAGGCGGTCCTGGAGCCATGCCTGCAGCTCGTCGCGCTCCACCGGCGCGCGGAGCGCGACATACGCGACCGGCACCTCACCGAGCTCGCGGTCGGGCCGACCCACGACGGCGGCGTCGGCCACCGCAGGGTGAGCCAGCAGCTCGCGCTCCACCTCGGCCGGCGCAACGCTGTACCCGCCCACCTTGATCAGCTCCTTCACGCGGTCGATCAGGGAGATGTCGCCGCTGGCGCTGAGGGAGCAGATATCGCCCGTGTGCAGCCAGCCGTCGGCGTCGGGGGCGGCCGGCTCCTCGGCACCCAGGTACCCGCGCATCACCTGCGGGCCGCGGATCCAGAGTTCGCCCGGCTGGTCCGGGCCCAGCCGGGCGCCGGTGCGCGGGTCGACGACGACCGCCTCCACATTGGGGCCGATCGTCCCGACCGAGCCCCGGACCGGCGTGTCGGCGGGCGGAGAGTAGCACCACGCCTCTGTGGATCCGAGCGAGTCCACGACCTGGCAGCTCAAGCGTGCCGCGGCCTCGTCCTGGAGGTCGGCCGGGCATGGCGCGGCGCTGGAGAGCAGCAGCCGGAGGGAGGACAGGTCGAACCGCTCTACCAGTGGGCTCCGCGCCAGCGCCAGGAGCACCGGCGGCGTGACCACGCCGACCGTGACGGCGTGGTCCTGGAGCATGCCCAAGTACGCCTCCAGGTCGAAGCCGGGTGCTCCCCAGGTGACGACGGCCGCGCCGCCCCTGAGCGCGTGGCTCAGGATGGCCGTGCCGTAGAGGTGCGTGAACGGCACCACGAGCCCGACGACGTCGTCGGCGGTCCAGCGGAGCGGGCCGACCGTGGCGAGCGCCTGGAGGAACGTGGTGGTCCCACGGTGCGTGTGGGCGGCGATCTTGGGCAGGCCCGTCGTCCCGCTGGAGGGGAACAGCAGGGCGAGATCGTCGGGGTCGCGTTCGGCGGCTCCGGCGGCCCGCGCCGAGAGGAGGTCGGCGAGATCGTCATCCAGGGAGTGGAGGGCTGCGGAGCCCGTGTTCGAGCGCAGCGCCTCCTCCACGGCGGCTCGCGACCAGCGATCGGCGAGCACGAGGCGCGGCGTAGTCCGCGCGAACTGCCGCGTCAGCTCCGCCGTGGTGAGCGCGGGATTGGAGCTGGCCACGGCCGCGCCGCGTGAGAGCGCGCCGTACAGGGCCTGGGCGTAGTCGGGGCCGCCGGCGGCCACCAGTGCTACGACGTCGCCGCGGCCGACCCCTCGTTCGGCGAGGCCTGCGGCGAACCGCCGGGACCGGTCGTGCAGCTCGCCGAAGGTGAGGCTGCGGCCGGTCCGCGCATCGACGACGGCCGGCCGATGGGGGTGTGCAGCGGCCGCCTGCAGCGCCATCTCGTCCACCAAGTAGGGCTCGACCGGAACGGTCGGGCCGTGCCAGATCGGTGCGTTCATGCGCCGACCGTAGGTCGTGCCTGGCGGGATGCGGTAGTGACAGTCGTCACATGACTCGTCAATGACGGGGTCGCCCGACGTCGGGGGAGGCGAGCAGAACAGGGGGGCGGGTCGCTGCCCAACTGGTATTCGGTCTCCCGCGCACTCATCACCCGCCCTCCTGGCTGGCCTCATCGGGCCGATCTCACTGTCACTGAGTAGGCGCGCTCGGACAGGATCGCGAGACTGTGCCGGCCGGCACCCCGCATGATCACCCTGCCCGAGCCGGGGCCACCCTGCCTCGGCTGACCGACGACCAGGTAGCCGACGATGATGGCGAACTGCCCGGACGCGGACCACGTGATGGTCCAGTTCAG
>Ga0066903_100001110_pt1 | contig 18990 bp, 18 predicted proteins | sample PanSoiMetaGPlot1_FD_67491 | JGI IMG/M metagenome (GOLD analysis project Ga0066903, IMG submission 67491) | Tropical forest soil microbial communities from Panama analyzed to predict greenhouse gas emissions - Panama Soil - Plot 1 (version 2) | ecosystem: Environmental > Terrestrial > Soil >... | reverse complement strand
TGAACGGATCGACCCAGAAATTGGCGAGGTACATCAAGTGGAGCGGGTCGGTCAGCAGCAGGTAATCGCTGTCGGGCTTCGGATCGAGGCGTTCCCACAAACGCCGACGCCGCTCTCGGCAGCCTTGCTCGCTCAGCATGTTGTCCTCTCTGGCACTGGCCGGTTATCGAAAGGATGGTTTCTCCTGTAGACTATACGAAGCCCGGACGGCCCGCGAGCACACCCGAGGCAACCGTGTCCACTCAACTTCTCGACAAGCGCGAGAAGCGAATTCGCCGGATGTTTGGCCAGGTCGCGCCGAGTTACGACCTGCTGAATCACTTCCTTAGCCTGAACATCGACAAGTACTGGCGCTGGCGGACGACCCGCTTCGTACCGCCAATCGGCGACGCCCCCATCCTCGATCTTTGCTCGGGCACCGGCGACCTGGCTCTGGCCTACGACCGGGCCGCGCGCGGACGCGTGCCCATCGTCGGGGCTGATTTCTGCCACGAAATGCTGGTGCGGGCCGTCCAGAAGGCGGAGCGGCGCGACGCGTCGAAGCGCATTCGCTTTCTCGAAGCCGACGCCCAACAATTGCCGCTCCCCTCGAATCACTTCCAGATTGCCACCGTCGCATTCGGCCTGCGCAACGTCACCGATCCGGATCGCGGCTTGGCAGAGATCGTCCGCGTGACACGGCCGGGTGGCCGCGTGGCCATCCTCGAATTCTCGCAGCCTCGGCACTGGCTCTTCGGCCGGCTCTATCGTCTCTACTTCACGCACGTCCTCCCCACGGTCGGCCAGGCCATCTCTCGAAGCAAGGACAATGCCTATCGCTACCTGCCGGCCAGCGTGCAAGAGTTCCCCGACGGTGAGGCACTCGCGGACCGACTGCGCGGCCACGGCTTGCAAGACGTGCGCTTCTATCCGTTCACGTTTGGAATTGCCACGCTATACGTCGGCGTAAAGCCGTGAGAGAATACCTGGATGAGTGAATCCTCTCACTTGCTGATCCGAGCCGCGCGCGGCGAAGTCGTCGAGCGGCCGCCCGTCTGGGCCATGCGCCAGGCAGGTCGATGGGACCCGGAATTCAATCGGCTCCGGGCCGGCTTGTCGTTTTACGAGTTCTCGGAAAACGCCGAGCTAGCCGCGAAGGCGTCGCTGCTCCCCCGACGGTTCGGCGTCGATGCGATCATCCTCTTCTACGACATCACGACGCTGACTGTGGCGATGGGGCTGCCGTTCACGCTCGAAACGGGCCGCGGTCCGATACCCGACCGGCCCGTGCGGAGCCTGCCCGACGTGCAGCGGTTAGAAAGCTGCCCCGATCCGCGGAGCTATCAGCACGTTCGCGACCTATTGCGAGTCGTGCGCGGGGAGCTGCGCGGCGAATTGCCGGTGCTGGTGTTCGCCGGCGCGCCGTTCACGCTGGCGACTTATTGCATCGGCACCGGCAAGGACATGGCCGCAACGCGACGATTCGCCTTCGAGCAGCCTCGGGTCTGGGAAGAATTGCTGGCGCGCGTCCAGTCTGCCACGATCCACTTTCTCTCGACGCTGGTAACCGACGGGGCTGACGCCTATCAACTGTTCGACTCCTGGGCCGGCCTGCTGGGGCGTGCCGAGTACGAGCGCTGGGCCCAGCCGTATCATCGCTCACTCTTTTCGGCCGTGACAGGGCGGCCGAGCATCCTATTTGTCAAAGAAGGGCCCTATCTCGAGCTGATGGCAACGAGCGGCGCGGACGTGGTAAGCCTCGGCGTGCGACACGACCTGGCGGCGGCCCGCCAATCGTATCCCCAGCTGGTCTTTCAAGGTAACGTAGACGAGAGCGTGCTGCGAACCGGAACACCCGAGCAAGTCGCAGAAGCAACGCGACGATGTGTCGCGGCTGGCGGGCGTCACCGCCACGTCGTCAACCTGAGCCACGGAGTGGACAAGAACACGACCATCGCCAATTTCGAGGCCTTCGTCAACGCCGCGAAGGAGGGATCAAGCCCTGAATCGTGAACTAGTGGGTGAAGACGGTGGCTTTACTCCCTTGCGAATAGGCCCGAACTCTAGAAGACTTGGCTATTCCTTCGTCAACAGCGCCTGAATCCGAACTTCGAGTTCCGTCTTCGTCGTCCCGCGTACGAGCAGTTTCTTGGATCGACTGGGCGCTCCGCTGATCAATTCAATCTGGCTTCGCCTAATTCCGAGCGATTCGCTCATCACCTCGATGACTGCTCTATTCGCTTTACTATCTTGCGGCGGAGCCGTCACGGCGATCTTCAGCGATCCGGCTTGCTCGCCCTGGATGCCGCTTCGCCGCGCCCCAGGCTGGACGCGCACGGGCACGACGCAGCCTTCCGGATGTTCCAAGATGACAATCACGGTCTCTCCGAACGACGCCGGGCGTGTTCGGGGAGTATAGAGAAATGGGAGGATGCAACCAATTGAGACGGGATATGAAGAGAGGCGGATGCTATTCGGGCCGCGCCGGCGTGGGCAAGCGCGGGCGCGGCCCGAAGCACGGGCATCAGCTGGAGGTCGTGGAAACCTTGTTGCCGACGTACGTGAACGTGTTGCTGGCATTCGAGCCGAGGGCGCTGATCGCCGCGATGCACACGACGATGATCAGGGCCAGCATCACGGCGTATTCGACTGCCGTCGGGCCGTCTTCGTTCTTCAGGAACGCCGCCACGTGAGAAATCAATCGCTCCGACATTGGACCACCCTTTCTGAAAAGGAACCGAAAATGTTAGTGCCACTGCGACGGGGGACATGGCGGAAACGTGTCGTGCCCCCGATCGCTTCGAGGCGGCGGATGCGTACGTCACGATTCCTGAGAAAACATGGACGACAAATTCCAACCTGTCAACTCGGCGCGACGGGCGCGGAGGGAGGATATGGAAAAATCGGCTCTCGTCTGAATCAGAGATCGAAAAGGGCCGTGCCGATCCGCACCAGGGTCGCCCCCTCTTCGATCGCAACTTCGAAGTCGTTCGTCATGCCCATCGAGAGACGATCCAATCGGATGGATGATCCCAGTCCGTGTTGGAGCTTGTCGCGGATCGTGCGAACCGTGGCAAACGTCGGCCGCGTCCGCTCGGGGTCCTGCTCCAGCGCCGCCATCGTCATCAAGCCGCGGATGCGAACGAACTTTAGCCCCGCGATCGTGGCCGCTAACCCCGCCACGTCCGCTGGAGCGAATCCGCGTTTGCTCCACTCACCACTGGCGTTCACTTCCAGCAGTGCATCGACCGGCGACTGACGTTTCGTCGCCTCCTCTTCCAGTGCTGTCAAAAGGCGAAGGCTATCCACCGAGTGAATCAGGTGCACGAGGGGGAGCGTGCGTTCGATCTTGTTTCGTTGGAGGTGCCCGACGAGATGCCAGTGAATCGTTGGCGGCAACGCGGCGGCCTTACGCCATAGCTCCTGAGGCCGGCTCTCCCCCAGGTGGGTTACGTTCAGTGTGGGCAACAGGGCCGCTACCTCGGTTGACACCGTCTTGGTGACCGCTACCAGCGTAATCTCCTCGCGCCGTCGACCGGCGCGAGCGCAGGCCACCTGGATGCGTTCCTCCACGACACGCAAGCGTTCGGCGAGCAGGGTCAAGCGTGGATCGGTCACGGCGTCGTCTCGAACTGGTTCGGGCTCACTCACTCGCTAAGATAAGCGCGGAAACGAGAACCGCAAGCAGACCTCTCGAGACGAGTCATGGCGGACATCCGAGCTTTTCGAGCTTTCCGATACGACCTGGGCCGCGTCGGCGCCTTGAGCGACGTGATCGCGCCTCCTTACGACGTGATCGACTCCGCGCTACAGCAAGCGCTCTGCGATCGCAGCCCGTACAACGTTGTTCGGTTGATCCTGAATAGGGAAGAACCCGGCGACTCGGAGGGCAACAATCGGTACACGCGAGCCGCCCAGTTCCTACGCGACTGGCAGGCGGATGGCATCCTAGTCCAGGATTCGGCACGCGCTCTCTACGTCCTGCACCAGGAATACGAGGTCGAGGGGCAGAAGCACGTGCGCAAGGGCTTCCTGGCCCGCGTTCGGCTCGAGCCGCTCGGCCAGGGGCGAATCTACGCTCACGAAGAAACGTTTGCCGGACCGAAGGCGGACCGGCTGCGCCTGTTTCACGCCACGGCCACGAATCTCAGCCCGATTTTCGCTCTCTACCCCGATCCGGAAAACGCAGTCCAAGCCCAACTCGACGAAGCCGTGCGCCGAGCGCTGCCGCTGGAAGCCGTCGATCATCTCGGCGTCGTTAGCCGGCTTTGGCCCGTGACCGACCAGCGCGTTGTCAGCGCCGTGACCGGAACGATGGCGGCGAAGCCTCTCTTCATCGCCGACGGCCACCATCGCTACGAGACCGGTCTACGCTACTTGGAAGAACGCCGGGCCGCCGGCGAAGTGCCGAATGCCGAGGCGGCTGCCAACTTCATCCTGATGGCCTGCGTCGGCATGAACGATCCCGGATTGCTGATCCTGCCGACTCACCGACTCGTCGGGGGGGTTCCTGGTCTGACCGGCGAGAAATTGCAAGCCGCCCTCAGTGCTCAGTTCGACGTCGAAACTGTGGGCGCGGGCGAGCAAGGGGCGAGCGAGACGTGGGACGCAATCCAGGCCGACGGGCGCCAGAGCATCCTTGGTTTCGGCACCACGGCGGACGGCGCATGGCAAATCGCCCGATTGCGTTCGGCTGCCATCCTCGCCGAATTGGCCGTCGAGCACTCGGAAGCCTGGCGCAGCTTGGCGGTCAGCATCCTTCACGTCGCCGTTCTCGGCCGTCTGCTCCCCGCTGCCGTGGGCGGAAACCATGAATGCCGCTACGTCCATTCGCTCCGCGAAGTGCAGGAAGCCACGGCCGCCAAGCGTTGTGACCTGGCCGCCCTCGTCCTTCCCGTCACGATGGCCCACGTCGAGCAAATCGCCGGCAACCTCGAGAAAATGCCGCAAAAATCCACGTACTTCTACCCCAAGCTGCTGAGCGGGCTGGTGTTTAACCCGCTGAAGGGAAACTAAGGCCGGGTAGAATAAGCTTCCGTCACGTCGACCGCGTAGCTCGCCTCGAGTTTTACCCCGGGGACGGGGATCTGCTGCCAGCGCTCGGAACATGCCTTGTCAGCGAAATCTCATTTTCGCCTCGTATCACGAGCTGCGATCAGCCGGGCTTGGCATCTTTGGCATCTTCGTTGATTGTGCGGTGTCTCCCGGATAAGCTTGCTGCCAATCCGCGTTCCATCGTTGCAGTCCGGGAGAAGCTCACGAGGAGACCGCTAATGAACAGACCGAGCAAGAGACGAGCCACGCGGCGCGAGTTCGTGAAGGCGTTGAGTGCGATGGCAACCGTATCCATCGTGCCGCGCCACGTCCTCGGTGGCTCGGGCCAGCAGACGCCCAGCGACAAGCTGAACGTCGGCTGCGTCGGCGTCGGAGGCATGCAGGGCGCCAACGACGTCCGGAGCGTCAGCAGCGAGAACATCTACGCGCTGTGCGACGTGGACGAGAAACACTTGGGACAAATGGCCCAGCGCCACCCCAAGGCCAAGTTGTACCGCGACTTTCGCAAAATGCTCGACAAGGAGCAGAAAAACCTCCAGGGCATCACTATCACCATCCCCGACCACATGCACGCCAGCGTGGCGGTAGCGGCCATGGAGCGCGGCATCGGCGTCTACTGCCAGAAGCCGCTGACTCAAAGCGTGTGGGAGGCCCGGCTCTTGACCAAGGCGGCGGAGAAATTCAAGGTGCCCACCCAGATGGGCAACCAGGGCTACTCACACGAAGCCACGCGCGTCGCCTCTGAAATCATCTGGAACGGAGAAATCGGCGACGTGACCGAAGTGCATTCCTGGAACGGCGGCGGCTTTTCGCGCGGCATAACCACTTGGCCGCCCAGAGAGGACGTTCCGAAGTCGTTGAACTGGGATCTATGGACCGGCCGCGCCGCCGAACACCCCTACAGCTCCAAGATTCATCCGATCAACTGGCGCGGCTTCCTGGAGTACGGCACGCAGATGATCGGCGACTGGGGCATCCACATGCTGGGGCCGGCGAACTGGGCGTTGCAACTAACCCATCCCACCAGCGTGGAGTGTACCGGGGTCGAAGGAGCCAACCCCGTGACCTATCCCAGCTATGCCTGCAAATTGGAGTTCCCGGAGCGGCCGAACAAGCACGTCCAATCCGGAAAGATGCCTCCCGTCACGATCTACTGGTACGAAGGAACTCTGGCCAAGAAAGTGCCGGTGCCCAAGGGCTTGACCGAGAAGGATATTCGTGCTCACAACGAACTCTTCATCGGCACCAAGGGGTACCTGGGAACGAACGGTCGCGGCGAAAGCTGGGCCCTTGTCCCGCGCTCGAAAATGGAAGGTTACAAGAAGCCTGCACCAGTCCTGAAGCGTTCGCCCGGCCATTTCCAGGACTGGATTCGTGCCTGCAAGGGCGGCGAGCCGGCCTGCTCGAACTTCAGCATCGCCGGTCCGTACACGGAATGGATGCTGCTCGGCGCGATTAGTTGGCGCTTTCCAAACGAAAAGCTCGCCTGGGACGGCAACGATCTGCGATTCACCAACAACGAGAAAGCCAACGAGTTCGTCAAACCGAGATTCCGCAAGGGGTGGGAACTCAAGGACATTACGGTTTGAGTTAGCACCCACGAGCCCGCAGCGCGAGCAAGGGGCAGTGGACTTGATTACTTACGCTGCGGGCTGGTGGGTTTCGTTTTCTGCCTAGCCCCGTTGGCTTCCCCCTCGCTGAAGTGCGCTTGCGCTCAGTCGAGCGAATAATAAAGATACTTCTGTCCCTTGTCGGTTACCGGGTCGTCCTGGAAGGCGGCGGCGGCGCGAGCGCCGATCTCGAACAGTTTGGAGCGAGCACTCGGCTCTCTGGGTAGCACCACGAGCAACCCCTCGCCGAACTGTTTGCCTTCGTGCTCCTCGATGTCCGCGATCACTACTTGCGATGCTCCAGCGGCGTAAAACTCCTCCACGAATCGTCCCACCTCCTTGGAGTTAGCCTTGAAGAATAGGTGCGAAGGATGATTCATCCACTGGCGGGCTTCCGCCTTGGCTGCGGAAGCCACGATCGCGTCGCCGTGCCTGTCAATTCTAGCTTCGAGTGAATCCAGCGATTGCTCCAACTCCTTGCTGGCAGTCGCCCGGGAGTGCTTGCTACAGCCAGTTACGATGGTGAACATTAGGAGCACCAAGGCAACGATTCGTCTCCTTGTTTCGTGTCCGATCGCACGTGATCTCTGAACTTGACGCATCACTTTTAGTCCCCCGTCGCTCGCTCTGCGATCTGATCGAGGGTCCTGGCAAACGTTACGTAGGCCACGAGGTCGCCCGGCTCTCCTGACTCGACCTGCTTGATCACCTTCTCGAACGGGAAGACTTGAGAGGCGCCGCCTTTCACCCTCACTTCCATAAAAGGCGCCTTGCTCGTCTGCTTGCGCCATTCATGCTTGGCGTAGCGCCGGAGCAGCTCCCCTAGGCAAGCGCCAATCGGTTTGACGAAGTACCAGTAAAATCCCGGCCGCTCGAACGCCCCTTTCAGCTTGACGGGATCCCGGAAGGCATCGTCCAGCTTCTGCGCGGCATCGTCGCAATCGTCGAGATTCAGCCGAACGCCCAGCTTTCGCTCGAATACCTCGGCACACTCACGGGTGAGCGGCTCGATCTCTCCGAGTTCGAGCTGAAGTATCGCTTCGAGGGCCTTCTGCTTGCTGTGGCGCTTGTGAAGGAAGCCCCAAAATAGCAAGAGCACGAAGAGGGCAACGAGCCCGCCGCCAATGTACGACATCCAGCCCACGTGCGAGCCACTCCACCTGCCGGATCAGACCATTGCTACATCGTTCCCACCAACGCCACTCGAGCCGACTTGTCGAACAAGTCGACGAAAGCTTCGACGAAGGCCGGTTCGAACTGCGTGCCGGCGCCAGCGCGGAGGTGATCGAGGGCTTCGGCGGTCGGAGCGGGCTCGCGGTAAGCGCGGGCCGTGGTCAGGGCGTCGTAGCAGTCGGCGATCGTGATGATGCGGGCCAAGAGCGGGATCGCGTTGCCTGCGAGGCCGTCGGGGTAACCGCCGCCGTCGATGCGCTCGTGGTGGCTGCGGATGCCGGCGAGCACGGCCCGGCTGCGGATGATCGGCCGCAGCACGCGCTCGCCGATGAGCGGGTGCTCGCGTACGATGCGGTCCTCTTCGGGAGTCAGCGGGCCTTGCTTGTGAAGGATGGCTTCGGGAACGCCGACCTTGCCGACGTCGTGGAGCTTGGCCGCCAGGTCGAGCTGCCGCAATTGTGGGCGTTGCAGGCCGAGCGCCAGCCCGAGGCGCACGGCGTGATCGCGAACGCGCATGGCGTGGCCCGCCGTACACGGGTCGCGCTCCTCCATCGCTCGCACCAGGCTGTCGATGGCTGAGAGAAACGTGCGGCGCACCTTGCGGGTTTGCCGGTAGACCGCTCGCTCCAGCCGGCGGCGGTGCAGTTCCTTCTCGAGGCGATCGAAGTGACTGCGGCGCGTCGTTTCCAGTGCGTGGCGAAACTCGTCGAGCTTGATCGGCTTGAGGAAGTAGTGGTCGGCGCCGGCATCCAGGCAAGCGGCAGCGGCTTCGGGATCGTGGCCGGCGGTCAGGACGATAATCGCCACGTCGGGCCAGCGGCGGCGGATTTCCCGGACCAGCCAGATGCCGCCGCGTCCCGGCATCTTGATATCGGTCACGACGATGGCCGTCGGCTGTTGCTCCAGCAACTCCAGCGCTTGCTCCGCCGTAGAAGCTGCCCGGCATTCGTAGTCCCACATTCGGGCAGCCCGGACCAGGACATCCTGAGCGGTCGGCTCGTCCTCGACCACGGTGACGCTGAGCGCGGCGAAGTGGTCAGCGCTTGGCATGTATTACCCCGGACCCAGGCGAGCGAATCCTCCATCGATCCAGCGAGTATAGCCAGACCGCCCCGGGACCGCAAGGATGTCCGGTGCAGATCGGCCCGAGAGACCCCAGCGAGCTGTGACACAAACGGCCCGTTTCGAGGTGGCGATAGTTGCATCTCGGAATTACAATCGGGGGCGCTATGAATTCTCCCTCCGCACTTCGCGACCGCATCCTGCCGGCGGTCCGCCGCCAGCGTCTCGTGGAAACCGCGGTCCAGCTCTGTGCCGTCCCTAGCCGAACGGGTGAAGCCGGCGCGGTTTCCGATCGTTTGGCGAGTCTGCTGGCTGACGAAGGCTTCGCGGTCGATCGTCCGACTGGCGGTTACGCCGCCGCCCCCGCGGTCGTCGTCCGGCTCGATTCAGGGAAGCCCGGCAGTACGCTTCAGTTCGACGGCCATCTCGACACGGTTCACCTGCCGTTCGTTCCGCCCAAGGTCGAAGAGGGCCGCATCACGGGCAGCGGCTCGTCGGACATGAAAGCCGGTATCGCCGCGGCCGTGGAAGCCGTGCGCGTCCTCCGCGACACGGGCACGCTGTCGGCAGGCGCCGTGCTGTTGACGGCGCACGACTTGCACGAAGCGCCCTGGGGCGACGGACGCCAGCTCGACCGCTTGATCGAAGAAGGCTACGTCGGCGACGCCGTGCTCTTGCCGGAGTATCTGAACGATAAAATCGCCGTGATCGGGCGGGGCGGCTTAGTGTGGAAAGCCGTCGTGCGCCGGCCGGGCCGGCCGATTCACGAGGTGATGCGGCCGGCTGAGCCGAGCGTAATCGCGGCGGGCGCCGAATTGATCGCCCGACTGCAACAGCTCAATGAACGGTTGGCGACCAGGTCCGACGCATCGGCCGGCTGCGAGAGTGCGTTCATCGGCCAGGTGCATAGCGGGGAGATTTACAATCAATATCCCCAGGAATGCATGATAGAAGGCACGCGGCGTTGGTTGCCGGGGACGCGCCGAGCAGACGTGGTAGCCGAATTGCAAGGTCTCTTTGACGATACGGCCCGCGCTACCGGCACGGCGATCGAAAGCCACGTTCAGATTATTCGGGATGCCTTCGTGCTCGATCGCGAACATTCGTTCGTGGAATGTTTCCAGCGGGCGCATGAGACTACGACGGGGCGAAGGCTGCCGATCGGCGCGAAGCCTTTTTGCGACGACGGCAACACCTTCTGGTCGCTCGCCCGCGTTCCGGCTATCACGCACGGCCCTACTGCCGGCGGAGCTCACACGCTCGACGAGTGGGTATCAATCGACGATCTGGTTCGCGTCGCCGGACTCTACGCCCTCACGGCAGCGATGTACTGCGCCGCGACAACGTAACAGCCTACAGCGCGAGCAAGGGGGCGCCGAGCTAGGAAGGCGTCTTCACGAGAGGAGGAGAGAAACCGTGCAACGAGCACTCGTGTTCTTCGTACTGGCCGCGATCCTGCCGAGCCTGGGACTTGCCGACGATCCGCCGAAGAAAGAAAGGACGGCCAAGGACTACCTCGAACGCGGCCAGCTCATGCTGGCCCGGCGCGAGGTCGAGCAAGCGCTCGCCGATTTCAACGAGGCCATCAAGCGCGATCCCAAGTTGGCCGCCGCCTATCGCAGCCGCGCCATTCTTCACGTGCAGAAGCGCGAGTTGGACAAGGCCGTCGCCGACCTTGACGAAGCGATCCAGATCGAGCCGAAAACTCCTGGCCCTTATGTCGATCGCGCCACCTTGTTCCTCCAGCGGGGCGACGACGAGAAAGCCCTGGCGGATTTCGACGAGGCCATCCGTCTCAACCCCAAGGACTTCCGAACGTTTACACTGCGTGCCGCTGCTCACCTGGCCGGCAAGAACGGCGAGCGGAAGGCAGGGGGCGTCGACAAGGCCATCGCCGATTTCGACAAGGCCATCGAGCTGAACCCAAAGGAGCCGTTTTCCTACGAACGCCGGGCCGGCCTCTATCGCATCAAGGGAGATCTCGACAAGGCACTGGCCGATTACGACGCCGCCCTGAAGCTGGATCCGAAGAACCCGGCCCTCCTGTACGAGCGCGCCATGCTCCAGGCGGCCAAGGGACTCATGGACAAGGCAATCGCTGACCTCGACGAAGCCGTCTGGTACGATCCGAAAAACCTGACCATTCTTGTGGCACACGGCTCCGCCCTGATCGCCAAGTCCGAATGGGCCAAGGCAGCCGCCGACTTCGACGCAGTCCTGACCATCAATCCCAAGCTGGCGGCTGCTTACTACCGTCGCGGAGTCTGCCACGCCGCCCTGAAGAATTACGACCAGGCCATCGCCGACTTCGATCAGGTGGTCAAGCTCGAGCCGAAAAACATAGGCGCCCTGGTCGATCGAGGCTCGGCCTGGTTCAAGAAAGACGACACGGAGCGTGCGCTCGCCGACTTCGACGCCGCCCTCAAGATCGACCCGAAGAGCACGCACGCCCTCCACGCCCGCGGGGCAATGTACCTGGAGAAAACCGATTACGAAAAGGCGAAGGCCGACTTCGAAGAGGCCCTGAAAAACGACCCGAAAGACGAACTGTCGTACAACAATCTCGCCTGGATCTGGGCAACGTGTCCCGACGCCAAGTTCCGCGACGGCAAGAAGGCCGTCGAGTACGCCACCAAGGCCTGCGAGCTGGGGAAGTACAAGGCGTACGGCGTCATTGACACGCTCGCCGCCGCGTACGCCGAGGATGGCAAGTTCGACGCGGCGGTGAAGTGGCAGAAGCAGGCAATCGACATGGCCCCCGAGGCCGAAAAGCCAAAGATGCGCGAACGCCTGGAGCTATTCCAGGCGAAGAAGCCCTACCGCGAGACGAAACCGTGATTTCGGGTTCTCTCAGGGCGTCTCGAATCCGGGCCGCGAGCGCGAAACAGCAAGCATAGTTCGAGCTTTTCAATGTCCACGGACGCGATTCCTGATTTGATTTCCGACGCTCAGACCAGCGAAGAGCGTTTCTTGCGCCAGATCTTCGTCCGCGACCAGATGGCCGAGTGGTCGAAGCACCCGCTCGTCATGGCGCGCGCCGACGGCGTTTATTACTGGGACGTGAACGGCAAGCGCTACCTCGACGCGCTGTCGGGCATCTACGTCGCCGCCGTGGGCCACAACAACCGCCGAATCGTCGACGCCATCCGGCAGCAGCTCGACACGCTGACGTTTTCGCCGCCCATGCACGGGACCAATCCGGTCGCCATCCAGCTCGCCAACCTGCTGGCCGAGTTGGCCCCCGGCGACCTGTCCGCCGTCAAGTTCCAGTGTGGCGGCGCGGAAGTGACCGAGGCGGCGATCAAGCTGGCTCGCCAGTATCACAAGCTGACCGGCTCGCCCGGCAAGTACAAGATCATCGCCCGCTATCAATCGTGGCACGGCTCGACACTGGGCTCGCTGTCGGCGTCCGGCCTCAAGTCGCGGAAGACCGTTAACGAGCCGCTCGCCCCAGGCTTCCTGCACGTGTTTCCGCCGACGTGTTACCGCTGCCCGTTCGGCAAGTCGTACTCCGATTGCGGCATCACCTGTGCAACGCTGGTCAACGACGTGATCGACGCGGAAGACCCGGCCACGGTCGCGGCGATCATGGTCGAGCCGATTGGCCACACCGGGGGCATCATCGACCCGCCCGAGGAATACTTGCCGCTGCTCCGCGAATACTGTGATCGGCATAATGTTCTGCTGATTTTCGACGAGATCATCACGGGCATCGGTCGCACGGGTCAGATGTTCGCCGCGCAGACTTTCGGCGTAACGCCGGATGTCCTCTGCGTCGGCAAGGGGCTCGCCGGCGGGTACGCGCCGCTGTCGGCCATGATTTGCAGCCGACCGATTGCCGACGCATTCTGGGGGCCGCTCGCTCAGAACCCCGGTTTCGTCGAGGGCCACACGTTCGAGGGCAATCCGATCTCCTGCGCCGCCGGCATCGCCGTCCTGCGCGAAATACTGGAACGCGACCTTTGTGCGAACGCTCGTAAACAGGGCGAACGCCTGCGCGGCCACTTCGAGGCGATGGCGAAAAAGCACGGCGTCATTGGCGACGTTCGCGGCAAGGGCCTGTTCCTCGGCATCGAGTTCGTGCGCGATCGGGCGACCAAGGAGCGCTTTTCCAACGATCTGGCTTTTGGCGTCCGTGTCGGCCGGCGCGCACTGGAGAAGGGACTTCTTTGCCGCTTCGATCCGCACTGGATCGCATTCGGCCCGCCGCTGGTCACCACGGCGGAAGAGATCGACGCGATGGCGGCGATCCTGGATCGGAGCCTGGGGGAGGTGCTTAGCGAGGTAAACGTCCGCGCTTAGTTTCTGGCCCAATCCACCACGACAATTCGATGGTCAACTATCGACCATTCTTTGACATGAAAGATACCCCCGTCGTCCCTTCTCTGCCCCGTGGCCGGATCCTAGTCGTATCGGCTGCCGTGCTCTGGAGCCTGAGCGGCCTCTTCAAGTGCATTCTGAAGCACGACACGCCACTGCGGCTGGGGCTGGAACCGGTCAGCGACCTGGCCATCGCCTTCTATCGCGTTTTCTTCGCCGGCCTCTTCCTGCTGCCGACGCTCCGGCGGCGATCCATTTCCTTCCGACCGGCGATGCTGGCTATGGTCGCGTGCTTCGCGGCGATGAACCTGACGTTCGTGTTGGCTCTGACCGGGGGCAAGGCAGCCAACGCGATTCTTCTGCAATACACGGCCCCGCTGTGGATTTACCTCGCCGGCATCGCCTGGCTGGGTGAATCGCCAAGCTTGCAAGGCTGGACGTCGCTCCTCGTCGGCTTGCTCGGAGTCGCCGTGCTGATGATGGGAGGTCGGCAAGAGGCTGACTTGCCAGTGATCGGGCTGGGACTGGCCAGCGGGCTCTTCTACGCAGGCGTCGTCGTCTTCCTGCGCGTGCTTCGGGACGCCGCCTCGAATTGGCTGACGGTGCTCAATCACCTCGGCGCCGCGCTGGTGGTCGCTCCCCTCTTGTTCTCGCGAGGCTGGCCCAGTCTTTCGCCGGCGCAATTGGCCGTTCTCGCGCTCTTCGGCGTCGTGCAGATGGGATTGCCGTACGTGCTCATGGCGAAAGGTCTGCGCGTCGTGAGTCCGCAAGAGGCTGGGGTCATTACGTTGCTGGAGCCGCTGCTGAATCCGCTCTTCGCGTACCTGGTCGCGCCCGACACGGAAGCCCCGACCGTCTATACGCTGTTCGGCGGCGCGTGCATCGTCGGCGCGCTCGCGTGGCGTTACCGGCCCACCAAGCAATTGCCAGCGACCTAGATTATCGTGCGCGAATCGGCGACACTAACCCGAAGCGTAAGCGAGGCCCTCGCTAACGCTTCGGGTTAGCGCGCTTCCGGATCGAGCATGCCGAGTTAAGAACCGCTCGCGATATCGTCCGACATGGAAATCATTCTCCGGCGTGGGCTTCCACGAAGGTGCCACCGTTCTCGAACAGGTCGTCGCTGACGGCGCAGGTCCAGAGCACGCGGAGCACGAAACTCCAGCTTTCATCATCAGAGCCGCCCGTGGGGCACACCTTCACTTTTTGGCCGAGCAGGCTGCGCGTTCCGAGCAGGCGCATGCCCGACGTGGAGATGTCGCGACTCAGCAGCGTGAATACCCGGCCGTCTTCGGTGCGCACTTGCACGGGGTGGACGAAGTCGATGCGGTTTTCGCTGCGGCGCTCGCTCCGCCCGGCAGCCTCCTTGATCTGTCCCATGATCCGGCGGGCCGTCTGCGCGAGCGAGGCCTGGTGGTCTTGCTCCTGCCGGAGACGTTCGCTCACCGGCGAGGCGAAGTAATAGCGGCCGTTGCGATAGTTCAACGAGCCGCGAGCCACGGCCAGAACATCCTTCCACAGGGTCGGCGATTCCCCGGCACTGGCAAGTTCCTCGCGGATTTCCTTGGGCCGAACGAAACCTTGCCGCCGGGCGCGGCGCACCACGGTTTCGGCGATTTCTTGCAGGCTGGACGCGGGCGATTCGGGCAAGGCAGATACGCTTCGCATGGCTGAGGCCTCGATAGGCGCGGAGGGCGGGGCACCGCTCGATGGGAGTTTAGCATACTTTCGTGGATGAGGCTGAGATCGCGCTATCCACGAATTATACGAACCGATACGAATGGTTCGATTCGTGTCGATTCGTGTTTTTCGTGGATGAATGGAAAGAAAAGCCCGAGTGGCGAGGAGGAGCAGACGTCGAGGTCCGCCGGCATCGAAGAGTTTACGGCAGTTACCCCTCCTCGCACCGAGGCTCGCCGCTCCTTCGTGCTCGCCCCTCACCACTCGCCGCGCATCCCCACCGTGGATGTCAGCGCTGGCGGGTCCAATTCTCCGCGCGGTCGAGGCCGAGGCGGACTGCTTCCGCCTCCGTGGCCGCGTCCGCTTCGACACGATGAGTACAGTTGGGTTGATCCGTAGGAAGGAGACACGTAAAGCGGCAGCCGCCTTCGGACAGCTTGACGACCTGGAAGGCCACGGCGCCGAGCATCTCGAGCCGGCGTCGCGCGTCGGCCCAGTCGGCACTGCCGTCTTTCACGCGGGGCTTCTGGACGCCGAGCTGCTCGGGCGTCGGCAGCGTCACCGGCGTGAGCCGAGACCGGCGCTCGGGCTCATCGCCCATCTGGGCGCGAACCGTCGGCCGCGGCGGGGGCGGTGCCACCGCCAACCCCGGTTGCGGCGCGCGAGCGGCACTGCCTGCAGGCTGCCACCCCACGGCGGCCGTGCCCTGCGGAAAACTGATCGGACGTTGCTGCGGAATGACGATCGGCGAACCGCCGACGATGGGGATGCCGCATCCCCCCGTGCCTCAGGAGCCGCCCGAGCGGGCGGTCCCTGGAAGCAACGGCAGCGCGGCCAACGAGAGCGCACCGAGAACCAGCAGCGCGTCCTTGCGCATGGGCGGGTCCCTCCTGATTCGCGCCACGGCCAAAGCAGTGCGGGGGTCGGGCCGCGCGCGAGCGAATTGGCGAGGCGGGTCTGTTCCGGTCAACAGCCAGCCCAGTTTGCGGCGCCGGGCGGCTGTTGAGGTGCATTTTCCGAGTCAGCTGGGCGGACAATAGCGACGACGCCCGTCGCAGAAAAGGCCAAAATCACAAAGCGGGAGAGATGCACAAATTACAAAGAAATGGGCACAAATTACAACTTCCCTCCTCGTTCCCAAGCTCCGAGCGTGGGAACCAGGGCCTCTGTTTCAGCGCGTGATCTCGAAGCGCAGGATGACCCAACTCGCCGTGCCGACGACGAACGACTTGCCTTCCGGGGCGAACGCGACGCAGCACGGCACGTCGGGGCTGCTGCTCAGGTCGATCTCGTCCAGCTCCCGGCCGGTGGCGACGTCCCAGAGCTTGATGGTGCAGTCGTCGCTCGTCGACAGCGCTCGCTTGCCGTCCGGTGAAATGGCGACGGCCGTGACCCAGTTCTGATGCCCGGCAAGGGTGCGTATCTCCTCGCCAGTCGCCACGTCCCACAGGCGAAGCGTGCGGTCCCGGCTGCCGGACAGCGCTAGCTTGCCATCGGGCGAGAAGGCAACGGACGTCACTTCGCGCTTGTGACCCTTGAGTACGCGCGGTTCCCCGCCCTCGGCCAGCTTCCACAGGCGAACCGTTGCATCCTCGCTGCCCGTTAGAACCGACTTGCCATCCGGTGAAAACGCGAGGCACGTTACGGTGCCGGCGTGGCCTACGAGCCGACGGAGTTCCTTGCCGGTGGCCACGTTCCAGAGCCGAACGGTCGCATCGAAGCTCGAGGACAGCGCGAGCCTGGTATCGCTCGACAGGGCCACGGCGACGATGGCATCGACGTGCGCGCTGAAGCTTCGAACCTCTTTTCCGTTGGTCACTTCCCAGAGCCGCAGAGAATCATCCGCACAGCCCGCGAGCACGAACTTGCCGTCTGACGATACGGCAAGTCCCGCTTGGAATCTCGAAGGGCCGGAAAAGTGTCGAAGCTGCGATGCGCAATTGGCGTCCCACGCCCGCAGCGTGCCGTCCTCGCTCCCCGAAACCAGGCACTTGCCCCCCGACGCGAAGACTAATGCGGACACGGCGGCCCGATGCGAACCGCTCAGTTCGATCTCCCGTCCCGTGGCAATGTCCAGAATTGCCAGTCCCCAGGGCGCGGTGCCCACGAGACGCTTGCAGTCGGCAGAAATGACGACGGAAAGGAGATTCGCCTCCTCGCGTTCGAGCAGTGCCTTGCCCGTGTTCGCATCCCAGATGTGAAGCGTGTCGTCTTTGCCGCACGAAACAATCCGGCTGCCATCGGCCGAGATGTCCAAAGTCGATACCTCTGCTTCGCTGGTCTTGAAGTCGAGGACCCCCTTGCCTGTCGCAAGGTCCCAAACACGAATGGGGCCATCCCGGCTGCCCGTGACGAGTTTTTTGCCATCGGCCGCCAAAGCAGCGGAGGTCAAGGGCGAAGTCTCGATGGTGCGGACCTCGGCGCAGTCCTTGAGCTTCCAGATTCGAACGTAACCGTCTTCCCACGCCGTCACGGCTTCCTTTCCTCCCGGCAAGAATGCAAGGAAAAGCGTTGGCGAGCCGTGATCGGCAACGAATTGCGATGCTTCGTCACTCGTCGTGTTCCAGGACCACACCACGCCTTCGTGACTGCCCGCCATGGCCCGGCGGCCATCGCTGGAAAGTGCCAGGGCACGTATGTTTCCGGGCACTCGCGCGGAGCCACCAAGTTCCTTCCCCGTTGCAAGATCCCACAGCCGTGTGATGCCCCGCGTGTCCCCCGTGAGGGCACGTTTGCCATCTGCCGAAAGGGCGGCAGCGGTCACGATGCTTTCCTGAATCGTAAGAAACCGCAAAACGTTTCTCGTGGTTGTGTCCCAGAACGTTAGGATCGAATCGGGTTCGGTCGTATTCTCGATGGCATCCGAATGCTCTTCGGCATTTTCGGGTACGGTTACGAGCAGGGCGAGGCGGCGATCACCGGAGTACGCGGTTGCGGCAATTTTGGGATGGCGTTCGTAGTCCCCGCATACGCTGGTTAGTCGGGTGCGTTCCGTTTGGAGGAAGCCGGCGCACTGCTTAGGGAAATCATGGTCAGATTGGCCTCCAGGCGGTGCCTCGTCCGGCCGCGCAAACGTGGCCACCGTCACGGCCGCGACGAGAACGGGGATCCATCCGGCTATGGCAGTGCTGGGCATGCGGTTCCTCGCTTTCTCGTCCGAACCCGAACCCGATCCCCATTCGAGCAAGCATCTGGAATCGGGCTCAGGTTCGGGTTCGGGCTCGGGTTCCGGTTGTCACGGCGGCGACGTGGGCAGGATCTCTTCGTACTCCGACCGGTCCTTCGCCTTGCCGATTGCTGCGGGGACCATGATCAGGTCGTCGTCCATCTCGGCCCGAGTGAACGTCTTGCGGAACTTGGTGAGGAATTGCCCTTCTTTCATGTGGCCGAGGAGCAATCGGAGTTGCTGCACGTCCTTCGCCGGGGCTTCGCGGACGAGGAAGCCGTTCGGACGCGCGACATTGAACAGGGCGAGCCGGCGTTCGATCACTTTCTGTGCGATCGCAGCGCGTCTGGGGTCCTGCAAGTCTTTGGCGGTGAAGCCCTCGTCCACGTCGGGGACTTTCTCCGTGTAGACGGCCTGGCCCTTGAGCATGGCGATGTCCTTGGCCGTCAGGCGCTTCGCCCATTCAAGCAGCGTCGGCGTGCGGCCATCCTTGTTGGGTGTCGGCTGTTGGCCGGTGCCGATGTCGAGCTCCAATTCTTTTGCGTGTTCGAGCAGCTTGGGGATGTCGTCCTTGCAGCCGATGAGCCAGGCATCGCCCTTGCCGGGCAACGGCGCGGGCTTCGTTCCCTTGCGATACCACCCCTGGACATTCTGCAGCATCGACACCCACGAAAACTGGTAGGTGAAGTCGCCAGGCAGATCGACCTTGTACGGCGCCTGGACGTAGAAGAGCGCTTCGGTCTTGTCCTTCACCGAAATCTGCGTGATCTTCAGCGGGTAGACGAGCTTGTCGGAAGTGAACTGGAAGCGCGTGGGCGTCAATTCGCCGAGGAACTTGCCGTCCTTATCGACCTTCATCTGCTTGGTGTCGATCTTCATGACGGTGAAGAACCAGCCCTTTTTGATGTAGTGGTCGAGCGTCGCCTCGTCGCCGCCGAACTTGTA
>Ga0066903_100001109_pt1 | contig 18991 bp, 30 predicted proteins | sample PanSoiMetaGPlot1_FD_67491 | JGI IMG/M metagenome (GOLD analysis project Ga0066903, IMG submission 67491) | Tropical forest soil microbial communities from Panama analyzed to predict greenhouse gas emissions - Panama Soil - Plot 1 (version 2) | ecosystem: Environmental > Terrestrial > Soil >... | reverse complement strand
ACCGTGCCTCTGACCACCGTGGGGCCGGCAGTGGGAGTGGGCCTCAGCACCTCATCCAGGTCTGGCACCTAGGTGCCCTCCCAGTGTCTCGCCGTGAACGAGTTGAGGTAGTGCATCTCGGGATTCAAGCCAGCCCCGTCCCACGACTTCCCCCAGAAGCCAGTGCCGAAGTGCTGGTCGCCAGGCTTGCCAACATCGTGGAAGACGATGAAGGCGTGGCCGGTGTGCACCCCTGGCCTTGTCCAGACGGTGAGGTGCTGGCCCTGGCCTGGCTGGCCCCAGTTCATCAGCATGTTGGAGTCCCAGCCGGGTGAGAGGAGCTGGAGGCCCAGACCTGCTGAGGCCAGCACTGCCGAGACTGCCCCTGAGCAGTCGTAGCCGATGCTGGAGCTGCCCTGGCCGTGGTCTGGCACCCCGGCATGGGCATGGCCCCCGCCCCAGACGTAGGGGTAGTGCTTGGCCGTGATCGCCTGGGCTGCCTGGTAGGCCTGGTCTACCTGGCTGCCGGCCTGGGCTCCTGCGGCCACCCCTGCCTTGGTGGTGACCGCCCCGCCCGTGCTCATGCTGACCTGGGTGGTGTCGTTGGCAGGCTCGGGCAGAGGAGCCATCGGCTTGCGGCAGGTGATGGTGGCGGTGGCATCGAACAGGCCTCGGCTGACCGTGGCCACCAGGTAGCGCCCCTGGGCTGGCCCCATCAGGTCGCTCAGCTCCACCACCGTGCCTGGAGCTGCCGCCCACCTGTCAGCCCTGGCGGTGATGCTCACCTCATGGACAGGCTTGCCGGTGTCCAGGTCGAAGTCGATGCCCAGGACTCCCTGGGAGTCCTCGTCCAGGAGGTAGCGAGGCTTGGCCTTGAGGAGGTCAGTCTCGCTGGTGAAGTAGACCACCCCGCCTGAGATGAAGCAGCGCCACTGCACCTCCTGGGCGAGCCGTTGCAGGCACGTCCAGGAGTCTTCCTTGGTGCCATCGGTGCCACCTCTGCGGAACTGGTACGGCAGGGCCTTGGTGATGCTCCTGGTGGAGGCGGTCACCCCTGAGCCGTTGTAGGCCTTGACCCAGGCCAGGGCCTCAGCCTGTCTCTGGTCGTAGGCGGTCGGGGTGCCTGAGCCCTGGACGGCCTGGGCGATCCGGCCTGCTGAGGCGTTCGGGTACTTCCTGGCCTTGGTGATGGCCCCGCCTGAGCCCAGCTCCGGGTCGTCATAGAAGCCTCGGGTTAGGAAGGCGTTGGCGCACTGGGCAGGGTCGCGGTTGTCGATGCTCATGCCCTGGGCGGTGGATGTCCTGACCTGGAGCACCCCCAGCGAGTCCCTGTCGCCGTAGTTGAGGTTCGCGATGGTGCTCTCCACGATGCAGGCGGCGATGAGGGCGGTGGAGGCCTTCTCCCCGGCGTCCAGGGAGTCGGCCACATCCAGCATCCGCTCCCCCAGCTTGAGCTGGCCAGGGCTGGCCGGCTGGCCCTTCACCGTCAGCTTCGCGTCCCGGTTTAGGCCTCGCTGCTTCTGGACTGCCCTGGAGGTGTCAGTCCGGCCCTGCTTCTTGTTCGCGATGGCCACCTTCTGCTGGGTGTGGAGAGCTGGACAGACGAACTTGAGCCCGCCGAAGTCGCGCACCTCCCTGACCAGGCTGAGGGCGAACTCGGCTCGGGTGACCTTGGCCCGGTTGGCCTTCTTCGGGCTGGTGTGAGTCCTGAGCAGGGCCACCGCCCGATCCTCAAAGGTGAGGGTGAGGTCGTGCTCCTGCTTGGCCACCTGGGCCAGCCGGAAGGGGTAGCGATCCAGGAGCACATCAATGGCGAAGCCGAAGATGCCTGAGCGGAGGAGGGCTCGGTCTGGGTCGTGCACGGTCAGGGTCAGGGAGCTGGCCCCTTCCACGGTGCGCTCCAGGCTGCCGTCAGTGATGGAGCTGGCGATCTGGGTGTCCAGGCCCTTGACCTTGCGGCTGACCACATCCAGCACCAGGGAGCTGAGCCCCACGTCCACTGAGGCTGGCGGGGTGCGGGGGAGCGCGATGGCCACTACTTGAGGCAGGTGTAGAGCGTCACCTGACCGCCTGGGTGATTGATGACCAGCTCGCCGGTCTGGAAGCCTGCTGGGCAGGTCTGGGCTCCTGCTGGGCCTGCTGGGCCTGCTGGGCCGGTGTCACCCTTGGGGCCTGGTGGCCCTGCTGGCCCCTGGGGGCCTGGGCCTCCGGTCGGGATGTTGACCGTCACGGTGGTGGTGGCCTGCTGGGCAGTGCCGAGGGCCTGGGAGGTCAGGAAGCCTGAGCCGGCTGCCAGCCCGAGGGCTCCTGCCATCGTCAGGATGACCAGCCACCGCGCTCTCCTCACTGCTCCTCCCTCCTCATCTCGTAGCCCTCATGGAGGGCCTGCTTGATGTCTGCGATGCGCTGGCGGCAGTCAGCCTCCAGCCGCCTCCTGACCATGCGGATGGTCACGATGGCGCTCAGCACCGCCCCGATGCCTGACAGGAAGGCCCCCACCGCTGCCCAGTCGATGGGCATGGGCTTAGGGGAGCCTGAGGGCCTGGCCTGGTGTGACGTTGGCAGGGTCGCGGAGCCCGTTGAGCTTGGCTATCTCGGGCCACCTGCTGGCATCTCCCAGCTCCCTGGCAGCGATGTCTGACAGGGACTCCCCGCCCCCGAAGGTGGTGGTGGCAGTCCTGGTGTGGCCCTTGAGCCCTGGCTTGGAGGTCTTCTTGGCCTGCACCCGCTTCTGGGCAGCTCCAGGCTTCTTCTTCTGGGCCTTGGCCTTGGCCCTGCGGCGGTTGGCAGCACACTTCTCCTGGAGGTGGACATCCTCCACGTACTCCAGGAGGGCCAGGGTCACCTGCTGCCTGACCCGATCCCCGTTCGCGTTCATCAGGGCATCGCCCCAGGTCAGGGTGTCGATGACCCAGGTGCGGGCCTGGTAGGGGATGGCCTGGCCCCTGCCTTGAATCTTGACCTTCGGGGGCTCGCCGTTGGCCCCTGTCATCAGGCCCATGCGCTCCAGGGCGGTTATCTGAGGCTCCACGCTCGTCCCTGAGGCCCAGCCGTCCAGGAGGATGGGCAGGGTGAGGTGCAGTCCAGGCGGGGCCTTGAAGGTCGTGATGGGCGAGCGCCTGGGGCGCTCCACCTCCTCCCAGCCGCCGTAGCCCTGGGTGATGTCTGGCCTCTCGTCGCTCAGCCTGGCGTTGACCGAGAGGGGTGGGTCAACGGTGTAGACCCTGACCCAGCCGGTGTGGGACTGGAGCGCCACCTCAGCGCCTCGCCAGCTTGTCGGCGGTCACCCTGGCCACTGACTGGGCCAGCACCTTGCGATCCAGGTAGACCGGCACCTCCACCACCAGGTCACCTCCACCTGCGGCTGCCCCAGCCACCGCTGCCTCCGGTGCCGGCAGTGGCAGGACGCTGGCTCCTCTGGGCAGGGTCACCATCTCAGGCCCTCGCTCACCCACCAGGGCAGCTCCACTGCGGTGCACGTAGCCGCCTGAGGCCAGGAGGGGCACGGTCGGCAGCCCGATGGTCTTGCCTCCGAAGTGGACAGGCCCGACCTTGAAGCCAGGCAGCTTGAAGTGCAGGGCGTTCCACCCGCTGATGAGGGTGTTGAGGGCTGACTTGATCGCTCCCACCACTGACTGGAAGACCCCGGCGATGCCGTTGGCCACTGAGGTGGCCTTCGACTTGACTGCATCGAAGACCCCTAGCAGGAAGTCCTTGACCTGCTTCCAGTGGGTGATGACCAGGGCTGCGGCCACCCCGAAGGGGCCGAACAGAGCCCCCACCAGTAGCGGCCAGTTCTGCTTCACCCAGTTGAAGACCACCTGGGCTGCCTGGAGGATGCCCTGGAAGGCAACCTTGGCCATCGCCCAGGCCTCCTTGACCCCATCCCTAAACCATTTGCAGTGCTTCCATAGCTCGTAGATGCCGATGGCCAGGAGGGCGACGGCTGCCACCACCCCCAGGGTGATGCCCACCACTGGAGCTGCCGCAGTCTCAAAGACGGTGGTGGCGATGGTGGCGGCGACCATGGCCACCTGGTAGGCCACGAAGGCTGCGGTCAGGGCTATCACCACGACCTTCATCACGGTGGCGTTCTTGGTCAGGGGAGCCAGGAAGCGGGCCAGGTTGACGAGAATCTTGCCGATGCTGATGAGGACGGGCAGGAGGGCCTGGCCCAGTTGCACCTTCGCACCCTCCCAGGCCGCATGCATCTCCCGCTGCTGCTCTATCAGCTTCTTGGCGTTGTCGAGGCCCTTGCCCCCGATGTAGTTGCCGTACCGCTGCTGGATGCCAAGCTGCTCCTCTATCCCCTTGCGGCCCTTGGCCAGGATGGGCAGGAGGGTGATGCCGGTGCGCCCGAATAGGGTCTGGGCGGCAGTGGATCGCTCAGCCGGGTTGGTCATCTTGGAAAGGGCATCAGCCACGCTGAGGATGACCCCCTTGGTGTTGCCTGAGCGGATCAGGTCGAACGGGACGTGCAGCTTCTCCAGGAGCCCCCTGGCCTTGTCACCAGCCAGGCCCACCCTGGTCATCTGACCCTGGAGCTTGGCCAGAGCTGCCGGGGCCTTCTTCCCGCCCTCGGCCGAGATGGCCTCGTACTGGCGGTGCAGGAGCTTCATCTGGGAAGTCTCCAGGGCGGTGCCAGTCCGTGACTTCTCCATCTGCTTGGAGAGCGTCTTGAGCCCCACCTGGAAGGAGGTGGTGGCGATGCCGCGCTCCTTGAGCACCCCCACCCACTCAGAGGCGGTCTGGGTGTCCAGGTTGGTCTGCCGCTGGATGGCCACGGTTGACTTGGCCAGGGACTCGGTGGCATCCACCGCCGAGTGGATCGCTCGGGAGGCCCCGTAGAGCACCCCCGCGCCGGCTGCCCACTTGGCGATCCCCTTCCAGGCAGTGGAGGCCTTCTTGCCGGTCTGCTCAGCCTCGGTGCCGATCTTGCCCACTGCCTTGGAGGCCTGGTCAGCACCAGACACGAACTGCCTGACCTGCTCCAGCTTGAGCAGGATGGAAACGATGTCGGTGTTAGCCACGGAGTCTGGCCCTCACGAAGGCGTTGGCGATGTGGACGGCCAGCCGCTTCTCCAGCTCGTACTGGAGCCGGTCGGCCTCCTCTGCGATGGCGAGCAGGGTGGCCCGCTCGGTGGAGTCCCTGGTGGTCAGGAAGCGCCAGGCAGGCAGGCCCAGGAGCGCGAGCTGGGCGGCTGCCCTCACCTCCGTCAGGCTTCCCCCAGGGCCTCCTCATCCAGCTCCACCCCGCTGGCAGAGGCCCACTCCATGTAGTCGAAGGCAGCCCTGCCCACCGCTATCTCGGGGCTGGGTGCGAACCCGAACAGGTAGCGCACCACCTCCCTGGTGGGCAGGCTCGGGCTGAGCCCCAGGCTGGCGGCTGCCGGCGAGTGGGCCAGGGAGCCCAGGGTGACTGGCTCCCCGTCCGGGTCGGTCATCACCTCGTAGGGCTCACTGGTGGTGTTGCGGCCCAGGATGGCCAGGCAGGCAGCGATGAGGTAGTCGGCGTTTAGGTTGAAGTCTCGCTCAGGGCTCCTCGACTTGATGACCCGATCAGACAGTTGGGCCTGCTTGGCCCCCGTGATCGTTCCAAGTCTGAGCTGGAGCAGGCCTCCGGTGCCTGGCACGTCCAGGTCTAGGTGGCGGTCAGCCCCCAGGGCCTCCCGGCGCTGCCTGAGGGTGTCCCAGACTGAGTGGGCAGCTCCAGGCAGGTGTCCGTTTCCGTTGCCGGGGGGGATGACCAGGGTGGCCTCCTCCTCCACCTCCTCCACCATCTCCTCCACCAGCTCATCGGGAGGAGCCATCACGCCACCGTGCCAACCGGCGTCATCTCCAGCTCCAGGAGGGCAGCGTCCACTGCCTCGGAGTCCACCTCAGGAGGTGTGACCCGCTTGAGCTTGCCGGTGTAGGTGATGGGTCGCATGCCGCTGACGTTGCCGTTGACATCCAAGGGCTGCTTCTTGACCACCACGGTGGCCTTCCCCACCAGGGGCATGAGCCAGTGGATGATGGCGTGGATGCGCTGGAGGTCGTAGATGACCGACACCACCACGTTGGCCACGTTGACGGAGCCCCCGAGGCTGATGCGGTTGCCCATCCCCCCAGGCTTGTAGGTCATCTCGTCGGAGTCGATGTCACCACCAGTGAGCTTGTCCCAGGTGCCGAGATTCTTGCCCGCCACCGTCACGGTGATGTCGTACTGGTCTTTCCTGGAGCCAGCCATGGCTTCCCTCCTCTCTAGGCGGCGATGGCCTCAGTGGTGGCCACCTTCACGATTTCGATGACCACCCACTCAGCGAACGGGCTCATCCGCACCTGGATGACCGCATGAAGCTCGCCGTTGGCGATGGTCTGGGGGGTGTTGACCGAGGGGCCAACGTTCACATCGAAGGCCTCATCCGGGGTGGCCCCGTAGAGGCTGCCAGCCTCGTAGAGGGGCACCAGCATGGCCCTGAGGTCACCGCCGAAGCTGGCGATGGTCTTGCCTCTGCCGTCGATCTGGGAGAAGACGTAGCCCTCCCCGATGGCCTCGGCCTGGGCGACGATGCCCATGTTCATCCTGGCCCAGCCCAGGGACTCCCAGACTGCATCGGGGCCATCGGGGTCTACGCAGGTGCGCCAGCCGTAAGTCCTGACCCCGCCGTAGATGAGCCTGGCCATATCGCAGCCAGCCTCGTTGAGGTCTTGGTACTCCAGGTCGGTGTAGGTGGCTGCCACATCCAGGGCGAAGGTGCTCTGGCCCAGCTCACCTGCTGCCGGCACGTTGGGGCTCATGGTCGCGTCATTCCTGCCGCACATCCCTGCCACCAGGGCGGCGTAGGGGATGTTGCGGGTGGTGCCTCCTGCCACTCCTGGGCAGACAGCGGTGGGTGCGAACAGGGCTCCGTAGCGGGCGTTGGTGTCGGTGCTGAGGGCAGTGGCCGCAGCCTGGAGGCTGGAGGCATCCCCGTCGGCGGGGCTGAGCAGGGCCACCCGGTTGGCCTCGGCAGCGTGAGCCAGGAGAGCTGACTGATTCGTGGCGACCGGCCCCAGGGCATCATCAGCGATGAAGACCTGGCCAGGCCCCAAGTCCTTAGTCAGCACCAGGAGGGCTGAGGCCAGCCCAGGGTCAGCGGCCTGGAGGGCCACCTCGTACTGGCTCTGCTCCTTGGCGGCGGTCTGGGCGGCAGCTCCCACCTTCTGCTTGATGGCGGTGATGTTCTCGGCCTTGGTCTTGCCCTCGGTGTCGATCCCGAGGCCCTGGGCGACTGAGGCCACGTCACCTGCGCTCATGGCTGCCAGCCCCTCATCACTGAGGTCTGGGGTCGGGGAGCTGACCACCTTGAGGGTGCCGGTGTAGTTCGTGGGGGCTACGTAGAGCTTGGCTCCGCCCTCGCGGAAGAAGGCCTCAGCCCCGTCATAGGCATCGCTGCCCCCCTGCCTGTCACCGAAGACCGCCACGTACTCGGTGAGGCTCTGGACGAGCTGGTAGGCAGGCCCCTGGCCAGTCGCACCCAGAAGGAAGCCCACCCCCGTGTCGGTGGGGGCTGACCTGGGCAGAGGCAGGGCTCTGCTGATGACATCGACTCCTGGGCGCATCTGCGCCTCCTCTCAGTCTTCGGGGAGCGGGTCGGGCGGGACGTAGTGCTCCACTGTCTCGGAGTGGGTCTTGACGGTCTGGTACGGGGGCCAGGGCAGGGTGTCGTCCGGGCTGAGGGGCACGTCTGGGGTGTTCGGCCCCATCCCCCAGGAGGCCACGGACTCCACCTCCACGGTGAAGTTGGCCATGCCGGCCCCCAGGCTCCTGATGTCGTCATAGGGGAGCTGGTCGTAGTTCTCGTCCTGCCAGTCCACCCCCAGGGTTCGCTCACCCAGGCTGGGCCTCTGGAGGAGCAGGGTGCGGTGGGCAGCGATGTAGAGCATGGCCAGCCGGTGAGTCTCGGCCTCGGTGCGGGCGCTGACGATGATGGCCAGGCCCATCTGCCAGCGGGCGTTGTAGCTGCCATCCCCGCTCATGGATGGCCTCTCAGCCAGTCCCACCGAGATGAGCAGACCTGCCGGGAGCTGGTCTTCTGGCCACTTGTCCAGGGAGGGGCCAGTCACCCACGACTTCACCCTGGCCAGGTCGTGGCCACTGAGCCCTGACTGGCGCTCCACCTCGGCCAGGTAGGTGGATGACCAGGTGGCCAGCTCCTCCATGCACCACTGCTCCACGTCCAGGCCAGTGACGATCTGGCCGAAGATGCTGGGCTCAGTAGTGCTCACGGCGATCCGTTGCGATGTAGTGGCTCACTGTCTCCTTGATGCCTGCTCGCTGCTTGGTGGTCAGGCCGACCAGCTTGCGCTTGGGCACCCCTGTCCCGGTGTCGTGGTAGAAGGCATAGGGCACCTTGGTGCCGAAGCGAAACTCCCCTGGCTTGGGCTCATCCACCTGGCCGGCAGCTCCAGCCTCGGTGAGCGACTTGTAGAGGGTGTCGGTCAGCCTGAGGGTGGCTGGATTCTGGCCCTCGGCTGACTTCTTGGCCTTGGTGGAGTCGGCCAGGGGTGGCCACTTGGGCCTCTGATTCTCCCCAGCGAAGCGCTGCTTCTCGGACTCCAGGAAGACCCCCCTGATGATGTGGTCGAGAGGCCTGACATCCTCAGCTCGCTTGCCCATGGCCTCCAGGTCACGCTGGGCCTTGATGGCCCCCGTCACCTCGGTGAGGAGCTTTAGACCGGGGCCGGCCATGCCAGCTCCGGGTCAGAGGCGTAGATGAAGGAGTGCGGCAGGCTCGTCCAGGAGCCCACTGGCAGCACCTCCATATCGTAGGAGGGCAGGGCTCCTGCGCCGCCTCCACCACTGACGGCATCCATGAGGGCCTGGAGGTCGTCCAGGTACTCCTCCCGGAGCTGGGTGTAGGCAGAGCGGTCAGTCCTGACCTGCTCGGGGAAGTACGACTTTTCGACCCTGAGGGCTGCCCGGTAGGCGACCAGGCTGGCGAAGGCGGTCTGGGCCTCTGCTGGCCAGGTGGTGGTGTCTCCGAACCTGACCCCGACCAGGGCCATGGCGGCGGTGATGTGCCCCTCCACCTGGTCACCAGTGGGCCTTGTCTCATCATCGAAGGTGCCCACCTCGTTGCCGTTGGAGTCCTTCGTCCTCGCTCTGAGGAGGAGGGCGACATCATCCACGGTGGGCCTGGTGGGGTCTGGTGTGCTCATGGGCTGGGGTCAGGCGGGTAGGGGAAGCCAGGGATGCGGAAGCTGCGGGGGCTCATGGGTATCCAGCCCCCGATGGTGTCCAGCTCGTAGAGCAGGTCGTAGTTGCGCTGCCACCAGTCCTCGGGCCAGGAGGCCGGGGGCCTGGTCTGCTTCTCCCACCAGAGCTGAGGCCGCAGCCCGACCCCCGCCCACCTGGGTGCACTGGTCAGGGCAGGCGAGGGCTCGGGCAGAGGCATCAGGGGCCTCCGATGGCGAAGCTGGCCGGGGCAGACTCAGGCCCGTTCGGTGGCACGTTCACCACCGTGACGGGGATGTCTGGGTCGGCCCCTGGGAACAGGCCAGCACTGATGACGGTGGTGAGGGTGTCATCGGCTGGGTGGCTGGTGCGCTCCTGGACACCCCCGAAGCAGATGACTGCATCAGGGGTGAAGTCGGAGCCCGTGACCGTCAGGAGCACATCCTCAGGAGGCCCCACTGGACAGGAGGCCGGCTGGATGTCAGCGATGACGGGGTTGTAGACCTGGGGGTAGCCCAGTGTCTCCTCCGCATGAGCCCCAGTCGGCGGGTCAGTGTCCTCGGCTGGAGGCAGGGTGACTTCCGCCCAGGTGGAGTGGGTGGAGTCGGTGCTCAGCCCTGGGTCGTAGTCAGCCTCGGACATCAGCTCTCCTTGGACGGGGAGCTGCGGGTGGTCTTGGTGCTGGTCTGCTGCGGCGTGGCCTCAGTGGCCCCCGCACTCGGCTTGCCCAAGGTCTGGATGACCTGGGGGCCTGAGGGCGGATTCTGCTCCTCATGGCTTGCCGCCTCGTAGGTGGAGTCCCTGGCATCGCTTGAGAGCGTCAGGTCAGGGGCCTCCAGCTCAGTGGACTCGTCAGCCATCTGGTGGCCTCCTAGGTCGCGTTGACGATCTTGACGACTGACCTGTTGAGGTCGTGCACCATGAAGCCCAGGCGAGTCTCATAGCGCACTGCCGTCAAGTTCTCCTGGAACAGCTTGCGGTCGGTGGTGCCATCGTTGACCGTGGCCTCGGAGCTAGTGGTCAGGGTCACGTCCTTCCTGACCCGAACGTGCAGGTTGGGCCGGTAGACCACGAAGCCCAGGACATCTCCTGCTGCCGGCGCGGCTGAGGCCACCGTCAGGTTGGTGCTCACCTCAGAGGTCAGGCCATAGAGCGGGTCACGACCAGTGCCAGGCCCGTAGATGGGCAGGGTGGTGTCGAAGCTGGAGCGAGCATCACGGATGGCCTGAGCGAACCCGAAGCCAAGCAGGACGCCCATGTTCCCAGCCCCGCCGTAGCCGTTGGCCTCCAGGATGCCCATGGCTGCCGAGATGGCGAGCTGGAGCCCGTCAGCCTTGGCCTGCTGGTACTCCACCGTGGTGGTGGTGGCTGCCAGGGCAGTGTCGAAGACCGAGGTGATGGCCGTGCCCTTGGAGAGCCCGTTGGCATGGGCATCGATCACATCGTTGATGGCAGCCCTGACCCCGGTGTCCACCAGGACGTTGAGGTCACCACCCTGGACATCCTCCAGCATCTCGTCCGTGAACAGGACGATGGAGGCGAACTTCTTGATGTTGATGTAGGTGATGCCGAAGGCAGCACCAGTCACCGGCTTGACCGCACCCTCCCCGACCGGGGCAGCCGTGGGCTGACCAAGCCAGATCGGAAACTGGGTCTTGACGGCACTGGTGGCCCGCTTGTCACCAGCGATGGCGATGGCACCGGACTCCAGGAGGATCGCCTGGATGAGCACATCGCCCTGCTCGGGCGGGAGTAGATAGCCACCCGCTGCTGGCGGGGTTTCCGCCAACGGGATGTTGTTCGCCATGAAGGCTCCTTCGCTGAGGCCCACTCAGGTGGGCAGGAGGTCAGCGACGGCCTAGACCCAGAGACTTGAGCAGGAGGTCATTGTGGGCCTCCTCAGGAGTCTTCTGCTCTGGGACAGGCTGCCGTGCTCCACCGTCGAACATGCCTCCGGTGGAGACAGGACGGCCCTTGTCAGCGATCAGCTTGGCCAGCTCCTCAGCCCGCAGCTCCATCTCCTCCTTGGTGCTCCCTGTCAGGAAGGCAGCGGCCTCCATGCCCAGCCCATGCTGGGTGGCGACTTCGTAGCGGAGGAGCCTCAGCTCGGCCTCGGTTGCTCGCCGTTCGCTTGCAGCCACCTGGGCGGTGGCCTTCTCCAGCTCGGTCTTGTCCCTGTCCTCGTACTCCTTGAGCCGAGTCTCCAGGTCACTGAGCTGGGTGCGGGAGGCAGCCGCCTCCCTGCGAAGCTGCTTGACGTAGGCCTCGGAGTAGTTGCGCCCACCAGAGCCCTCCTGGGGCTCGCCAGTGGTCGCCTCTGCTCCTGTTGCGGGCTCCTGGCCCTCTGCTCCCTCGGGCTCCTGGCCCTCAGGAGGAGTCTCGGGCGATGGGTCTGCCATCTATGCCCTCCTCATCTCGGTGGTGCTGGTGGTGGTGGCCCCGGTGACGGGGGCGGCACTGGTGTGCCTGGAGCTGCCGGCGCGGCACCTGGCCCTGGCTCTCCTGGAGCCCCTGCCTCGCCTGGCTGGGCCACCAGCATCTCCCTGGCCTGGGCGGCGGCTGCCTTGGCTGCGGCCTCCAGCTCTGCCTCTGCCTTGGCCTCCTCCACCTTGACCATCTCTGCGATCTGCTCGGGGGTGTAGCCCAGCTCCAGCCAGATGACCGGCAGCGGTATCCCCAAGGTCTGCTTCTTGACTGCCGCATCCACTAGCTGGCCCTGGGCGACCCGCTCAGGGTTGGCCCAGATGGCTTCGCAGTCAGCCCCCTCTGTCCCGGCTGCCTGGAGGGCCAGCTCCATGGCCTCCTCCCAGGGGTCGGAGTAAAAGAGCGTCTTCTGGCGACACTTGGACACCAGGCCTGCCTCTGCCACTGAGAGGGCATCGCCGCTCATGTTGACCAGCTTGGCCAGGAGGTAGTGCGGCGGTGTCCTGGTCTGGGCTGCCAGGTGGGTGACGAACATCTCTATGGCGTCGGTGAAGTTGGAGAGCTGGGCTGCCGGCAGGCTGGTGACTGAGGCATCGGAGGGCTTGAAAGTCCAGAGGCGGCTCATGGCTGCCTTCATCTCTGCGGCTGCCAAGGGCTGGCCTGTCTCAGGGTCTTTCGGCACCTCCACCCCGGTGACCACCCGCTGCGGGAAGGCCCCGTACTCGGAGGTCACGATCAGGTCGGAGCAGAGTTTGTTGACGGCGTTCTGGAGCGGGATGGCTGGCTCCAGGTCTGAGTGGGCCTCACCCAGGAGCCCTGGCTTGTTCGCCAGCTCTATGACCGGCACCACCCCGAGGGTGTTGGGCACCTCGGCGGGACTGTCTGACCTGGGCACCCATTCGATCCCGCTCACCCTGGTGGCAGGGCTGGCCAGGGGCTCCTTGGACTCAAAGCGCAGCACCACGTCTGGCAGGTAGAGGGTGCAGTAGGCGAAGCCATCCTCGCCCACCCAGCGCTTGAGGGCTGCCAGCCTGGTCTGGTGGTCGCCAGGGTCAGTGGCCACCACCACCTGGGAGGCGTGCTCCACGGTGATGCGGGGGCCATCCTCCCCGTTCGGGTCTACGAGCAGGAAGGCCCTGCCGCACTTCCCCGCCTCGGTGTGGGCGATGACGCTCTGGGAGTCCAGCCGGTTGTCCTGCCAGATGCTCCAGGCATCGTCACTGGGGCCTCCATCATCGACGCGGAAGCCCACGATCTTGAGCCGTTCCACTGGGGCATCCACCACGATCTGGCACCAGTTGTCAGCGAACTGGCCGAACAGGTTGCCGAAGGCCTCCCGAAACTTGGAGGTGGCGAACTGGAGCGGGTGGAGCCCATCGTAGTAGTCGCCGTAGACCTGGGCCTGGAGGGCTCGGGTGTTGAGGATGGCCTGGAGCCAGTCTCGGAGGTCAAGCGGTGTCCTGGCTGCCAGCCTGGGCAGCACGGCCAGGGCAGCTCCAGGGCTCTCCATGGTGCTCATAGGAAGGCAAACTCCCCTCGGTCGGCATCGTTGGCGGCGATGGCATCCCGGCAGGCCTCGTAGGCCAGCACTGAGGCCACTGCTGCGTCGATCTTCTCGGCGGTGGCTCCCTTCTCCAGCCAGTAGCCACCCCGCACCTCCCGCATCTGGGCGTTGAGGATGTGCCTGGACAGGGCCTCATCTCCTGAGTGGCTGATGGCCCCAGCCCTGAGGTCGGTGCGGAAGCGCTCCACTGCGGCCATGAAGCGGCTGCGGTTGGTCGGGTAGCGGGTGACTGCCGGCTCCCCGTAGTCCCTGGCCCAGGAGTCAATCTCGGATTGCCAGAGGGGCGGGTCGAAGTAGCCCCTGATGACGGCGTACTCCTCCATCACCTCGGCCAGGAGGGCATCCACCTCGCCGGCTGGCACCTCCCACTGGCTGACCCCTCTGGGGGCCTCCCAGATGCCGAGGGGCACCAGGAGCCCGTCACTGACTCGGCAGGCCACCAGGGCGGTGGAGTCGCCGTAGCGGGCTCCGTCGAAGCCGAGGGTGACCATCTCCCCAGGCTCCAGGGCAGTCTCCTCGCTCTGGGCCTGGTGCCACTCCTCAGGCTTGAGCCAGGCCCCCTCTGCCCCTGTCCAGATGCCGCAGACCAGCCGCCTCCACTCCCAGGGCAGGGTGCTGGGAGAGTCGTGGGCCTGGGCCAGCTTCTCAGGGGTCTGCCAGGAGGCTGGATTCACCTGCTTGACCAGGGCCACGTCGGCGGTGTCGTCCTCGTCGGTCAGAGCCCACTCATGGAGGGCGAAGCCACCATCGGCTGAGCGGGCGTAGGTGTAGCGGCCTTCCTTCTCCAGGTGGGGCAGCTTGTAGGCGGCTGCCCTCATCAGCCCCAGGGGGCTCTGGACACTGACCCCTGCCACCGAGATAGAGAGCATCTGGCCATCCCTGGGGCCAAGGCCATGGCGGAAGATCGCGTAAAGCTCGGCTGAGCGGTGCCGCCCCAGCTCGTCCACCAGGGCCAGGGTGGGGATGATGCCGTCTGCGGTGTCCACATCGGCAGCCATCACCCTGATGCGGCCCCTCTCACCCCGCTTCTGGATGCGCCGGTAGCCACCCTTGACCACCAGCCGCTTCTGGAGGTAGTCCGACCTGGACACGAAGCCTGCGGCCTGCTCGTAGAGGATGCTGGCCTGGTCACGGCTGGTGGCCCCGATGACGCACTCGGCGTCCCTGGTGGTCACCAGGTGGTAGAGGGCCAGAGCTGCCAGGAGGGTGGTCTTGCCATTCTTCTTGGAGAGGAGCACCAGTGTCTCGGTGGCCCCGGCGAAGAAGTCGCCCAGCATCCTCATCTGGAAGGGCTCCAGCACCATCGGCTTGCCGTTCTCCAGCCTGAGGAGCTGGCAGAAGCGGGCGAAGCCCTCCAGGAGGTCAGCCGGCGCGTCGGCTGCGGCGCTCGGCAAGCTCATCGAACTCGGAGAAGGGGTCTGCCTCGGTCAGGTCTTCCACCTCAGGCTGGGCCTCTGCCTCAGTCCTGACCCTGACCGACACACCGCCCCACTGCTCAGGCCACTGGCGCTCCAGGAGCCAGGTGGAGGCCCGCCAGTCAGTCTCGGCAGCCCTGCTCACGATGGCTACGTGCCTGACCTGGCCCTCAGCCCTGGCCTTCTCCACCCGCTCCTTGAGCTGGGCGTAGGGCTCCTCCCCGGTGGCTCCTCTCTGCATCCAGACCTTGAAGGTGGGCCAGGCGATCCCGGCTGCCCTGGTCGCCACGGTGACGTAGTTGCCCAGCCTCAGGCTGGTCACCAGGAGGTCTGCCACCTCATCGGTCAGGAGCCCAGGCCTGCCGGCAGTGGCAGGGACTCCCACCGCATGGACGTAGCAGCGGTCAGAGCCCGCCATGATGCGGTTGCGGCACTGCTCCCCTGAGGCGGTCTTCATCGGGCACTGCTCAGCCATGGGAGGCCCCCAGGATGCTCTGGTCACCCACCAGCTCCAGCCGGTAGTCAGGCTCCTCGGTGAAGTCTGGATCGGGCACCAGCGGCAGCCTCCTCCAGGCCGAGTAGTCAACGTGGTGGTGCACCCTGCCGAACCGCCTGACCACCCTCGCCACATCGGGGTGCATCCTGGCCAGCATCTCTGACTTGGGGCGGGTGCCCTCCACCTCGTAGAAGTCGGCGGTGTTGCCGCCGCTCATCACCTGGGTGGCCACCTTCTTCTGGATGAAAGTGAGGTACTGGACGGTCGCCCAGCCAGTCTTGAGAGCCCTGAGGCTGAGGTCGGTGTCCTCGTTGTAGCGGCCCCTCCACCTCAGCGGCATGGCGTTGCGGATCAGGTTGCAGGAGTAGATGCGGGAGCCCACCAGGTAGGGCGGGGTCTTGGCCCTGGAGGGAGAGAAGGACTCGTAGGCAGGCCCAGCCATCCCCACGTTGCGCCACCTCATGGCGAATGTCTCCATGGCGTGGAAGCAGAGCCCATCCCCCACCACCACCCGCTGATTCCGGTGCAGGCGGGCGAAGAAACGGATGTTGTCGTCCATCACCCAGTGCCAGGCCGCCCCCTGCTCCATGGAGTGCTCCCAGGCGAAGTTGCGGGCAGCTCCAGGCCCCCTTGACTTGGAGGCCCCCAGCTCATCGAAGGTGTCGTAGCTCTCCAGGTAGCTCTGGGGCAGCACCAGGAGCCGGTCAGCCCCGAAGCTCTCGGCGTAGGCCTCCACCTGGTCAGCCTCCACCACCAGCCACCAGGGCACCCCCAGCCTGGTCAGAGTCCCAGGGGTGAGGGCGTTGTGGGCTCGGCCCTTGCTCACGATGTAGATGGGCCAGCGGGGCTCCATCAGGAGGCCTCCTCCCAGCGCACCTCACCAGTGGTGGACTCCCCCACGAAGCCGTCATGCTCGGGCCACCAGAGCTGGGCAGCCATCGGCCTCTCCAGGAGCTTGAAGAAGGCCTCGGCATCCTCCTCGGTGGGGAAGTGGACGATGCAGCGGAAGGCAGACTGGCGATCCTCAGAGCCGAACTCGGGCATCCCAGCCCAGGCCTCGCTGGGGTCGGTGATGCCCTCACCCAGGAGCACGGCCAGGCTCAGGTCATCCCAGCCGGTGCCCAGGAGGCTCGCCAGGTCAGCGTCCCGCATCTCCTTGAGCAGGTCAGCCAGGAGGCGGTCGTCAGTGTCAGCCAGCCTGGTCAGCTCGTTGTCAGCGACCAGCACCTTGACTGCCCTGGGGTCGTCGGGGGAGAAGGGCAGCCGCACCACTGGCACCTGGGTCAGCCCCGCCTCCCTGGCTGACTCCACCACTCCATGGCCGGCCAGGATGGTGCCGTCCTCGGCAACGACCACGTTGCGGTAGACCCCATGCTCCTGGATGGAAGCCACCAGGTGAGCCCTCTGGCTCTCAGGGTGGCCCCGGTAGTTCCGAGGGTGAGGCTTCAAGCTCTCCAGGTCTGCCAGCTCGGTCTGGTGCAGCTCTGGCTTGGTGCTGGTGGACATCGGCCTCCCTCGTTCATAGCCACTCATGTTTCCGCTGGATTTTCGGGTATTTCTCGCGAATGAGCGGCCCTGTTGCGCGACGATGCCGGGTCGAGGTCGGCTCCCACCCCCCTCGTCAGCTCCTCCGCGCCGGCAGCCCTCTCGGGGTCTGCGCGTTCGCTCTCTGTTGGCAGCTTGGGCAAGCGGCGACCAGCTCATCCACCTCCACCACCTCTGCTCCTCCACTGACCAGGGCTCTGACGTGGTGGGCGCTGAGCCTGGTGCTGGGCTGGCCGCACATCTCACATCGGCCCTGAGCCCTGGCCACGGTGGTCTGGCTGAGCTTGCGCCATGCCGTGCCAGCCTTCCGCTTGTGCCTGATGCAGCGGGAGTCTCCAGATTCGGCCAGGTTCGGGCAGCCTGCTACGGCGCAGATGGTGTGGGCTCTCACTGCTTGTAGCCCATCATGCGGTCGGCCTTGTCAGCCACGTAGCAGAGCCCAAGCATGAAGACCAGGGCTATGGGTGCGGCGACCAGGTAGACGACCAGGGCGATGGCCCACCAGGGCATCTCACACCGGCTCCTTCAAGACCTTGAGCAGGCGCTCGGCCATCTCCACCACTGGGCCGAAGGTCTGGTAGTCGATGTCGTCCTTGCCGTACTCGGCACTGAGCCAGGCCAGCCGATCCTTGGCCTGGGCGATGACCAGCTCAGTGCTTGGTGGGCTTGCCGCCTTTGCCATCTCGGATGCCTGCTGAGGTCTGGGCCTTGGTCTTGGTGTCGGAGTAGCCGACGACCTGGCCGGTGGTGCGGTTGACGATGGCCCACCGCTTGGCCGATGACTTGTTCGTGGTCTTGTGGACATCGTGTGCCATCGCTCACCTCCTTGAGGCCCAGGCGACTGAGAGCAGAGCGAGCAGGAAGCAGACGTAGAGCAGGGCCACCACTGCGACGGCTGGGTCTTGAGCCCTAGCCCCAGCCATTGAAGTAGGCCAGCACTACGAAGACGGCGATGATGACCCAGGCCACCTCGCCTACGGTGACGGTGCGGAAGTTCACTTGCGCCTCCCCTTGGGCTTGAGTGGGCCACGCTTGTGCACCACCGCGTTGACCTTGGCGCTGGTGCCCATGGTGGTCTTCTTGGCTGCCAGGGCCTTGGCTGAGCGGTGGATGGCTACGCGCTGCTTCTCTGAGATGCCGGCCTTGGCTGCCTGGGCCTTGGTGGGCACTGGGTACTTCCTGGAGCTGGGGTAGACGAAGGCCGACGCGGGCAGCTTGGCCCGCTGCTTGGCGGTCAGTGCCATGAGACTCCTTGGCTAGGAGTGTTGACGGAGCCAGAGGTCTGCGGGATCGCCCACGATCCGCCCACCTGGGTAGGTCTTCACACCTGGCTCCTGGGCCACCTGCTGGTCAAGCAGAGCTGGCGACTCCTGCCGCCTCCAGTAGCTCGTCTTGGGGAAGACCTGCTTGCGGCCTCGCCTGGTCTGGTAGCCCGTCCCGTTGGTGCTCTGCCTGTCTCTGGGCATGGGTGTCCTACAACACTTCGCGTACCGGGATATGGGCCGGCGCAGCCTCGGGTTCGGTGGAGAGGCTACACCGAGGCTCAGCTCAGGGTCAACTGGATGGCCCTGTCCAGCTTGGCCAGGTGGCGCTCCATCAGCCGCAGCTCCGACCCGAGGAGCCTGGTGTAGGCCTGCTCCTGGAGGTCTGCCAGCTCGCCTCTGAGCCGGTCACGGCGGGCCTCCCAGTCGGCCTTGGCGATGGCCTGGGCGTGGGCCTGGGCCATGCTGGTCTGCCGCCGCTGCTCCTCTGGACTGACGGCCTCGGGCTCATCTCTGAGGGCTCTGTCCATGCGGTCGGTGTATCCGTATTCGCTCTGCGCTGCCAGGAGCCTGGCTGACTCGGCGGGCTCAGCCACGCCCCGATCTTAGCCCTCCTGGGTCATCCTGGATTCTCTGCCCCTTGGGGCCACCTACACCGAACACCCGTGCTAGACTGGCCCCACAAGGCAAGAAACTACAAGGAGGCGACCATGAAGCACCCCGTCAACTGCACCTGCTGTCCGAACCCTGTCATCAAGGAGACTCGGCTCCAGGCCTACCCTGGCTGGGTCGTCAGGCAGTACCAGGATGGCTGGTATGACGGCACTGATGGCAGGGGCCTGACCATCGGCTGCCACTCCTTCCAGGAAGTGGTGGCTGAGATTCGGGGTCAGCTTCATGGCTGACCTGTACGACTTCCAGGAGAGGGTGCCCACCACCAGCTTGGTGGTGGGTGACTTCCTCTACCAGGTTGACCCTGCCAAGCTCAGAGGCCCCAGAGGGGGCCGGTATCGCTGGGATGGGGTCAAGGTGGACTCTGGGGTGGCAGCTCTGGAGCCCACCTCCAGGGGCCTCAAGGTGGTGCCCAGGACTGGGCCTGCCTTCCTG
>Ga0066903_100001108_pt1 | contig 18994 bp, 20 predicted proteins | sample PanSoiMetaGPlot1_FD_67491 | JGI IMG/M metagenome (GOLD analysis project Ga0066903, IMG submission 67491) | Tropical forest soil microbial communities from Panama analyzed to predict greenhouse gas emissions - Panama Soil - Plot 1 (version 2) | ecosystem: Environmental > Terrestrial > Soil >... | reverse complement strand
TTCAACCTGTACAACGACAGGTGGCCGATCCTTACCCACGTGCCGTCGCAGCCGCCGGCCAAGTTTGTCCACGACAGCGGCGACCGCATCGGGCGCGCCATCAACAGCGTGGTGAGCAACGGCGTCATCGTTTCAGGCGGACTGGTCAGCCAGTCCGTGCTGTCCCCAGGTGTGCGGATCAATTCCTGGTCGAGAGTGGAGCGCTCGGTGATCCTGCACAACACCACGATCGGCAGGAATGCTGTAGTCCAGAACGCCATTCTCGACAAGAACGTCGTGGTGCCCGATCACGCTCAAGTGGGAGTCAATAAGGAGCACGACAAGGCACGCGGCTTCGTGGTGTCCGCTGGCGGCGTCACGGTCGTGGGGAAGGGCCAGGAGGTCACTCTGTGACCGGCCGCCTTTTCGGCAAGGTCAATGTCGCGCTGCTCACCAGGGAGTACCCGCCGGAGGTCTACGGTGGCGCCGGCGTCCATGTCGAGTACCTGGCGCGCGAACTACACGACCTGGTCGACCTGACCGTGCACTGCCAGGGCGCGGACCGGCAGGACGCGATCGCGCACCGGGCGTGGGATCTGCTCGGGAGCGCGAACGCAGCGCTGCAGACGGTGTCGGCCGATCTGTCTATGACGGCGGCCGTTGCTTCCGCCGATGTCGTCCATTCGCATACCTGGTATACGAACCTGGCAGGGCACCTGGCTGCGATGTTGTATGGCATCCCGCATGTGCTGACCGTGCACTCGCTCGAGCCGCTGAGGCCATGGAAAGCTGAGCAGCTAGGCGGCGGCTACGCGCTCTCGTCGTGGTGCGAGCGGGTCGCGGTCGAATCGGCGGCGGCGGTGATAGCTGTGTCCGGCGGGATGCGCGCCGATGTGCTAGGCACTTACCCGTCCCTGGCCCCCGAACAGGTGCACGTGATCAGAAACGGCATCGACACCGCCGAATACGCTCCTGACCCCGGCACGGAAGTGCTCGAGAAGCACCGGATTGATCCCGGTCGGCCGACGGTCGTCTACGTGGGCCGGGTCACCAGGCAGAAAGGGCTGCCGGTGCTGCTGCGCGCCGCTGAGCTGCTTGATCCGCAGGTGCAGCTCGTGCTCTGCGCTGGGCAGGCGGATACACCTGAACTGGGCGCTGAAGTCACCGGGCTCGTCGCGCACCTGCGCGAAGGCCGGTCCGGCGTGATCTGGCTGGACGAGATGCTGCCGAAGCATGAAGTCATCCAGATTCTCAGCCACGCCACTGTCTTCGCCTGCCCGTCGTTGTACGAGCCGCTCGGGATCGTGAACCTGGAGGCCATGGCCTGCGGCACGCCGGTGGTGGGGTCCAGCGTTGGCGGCATCCCTGAGGTCGTGCTGGATACGCAGACTGGGCTGCTTGTGCCGCCCGACAACCACGTGCTGCTGGCCGAGGCACTCACGTCCCTGCTCACCGATCCGCCCAGGGCCGCGGCCATGGGCGAGCTCGGGCGCGAGCACGTGGCTGCGGAATTCAGCTGGTCCAGCATCGCCGCTCAGACCGCCGCGCTCTACACCGACCTGGTAAGGAAGGCTTAGCAGGTGCGCGGCGAGCCCTGAAGCCTTGCCGAACGGTGTATTGTTGCTGAACACTGTTTTCTCCAGCCGGTGGAATGATTAAGATATATCGCATGGAGGAGATCGCGATGATCCAGGCCGGCAACGGAGAACCAGACCGCGCACCAGCGTCGGGGACGCTCGCATCCAACGCCGAACGGGACGCGGCCGCGCACCGCCTGCAGGCCGCTTTCGCCGAGCACCGGCTAACCGACGAGGAGTTCGACCAGCGTGTCAGGAGCGCGCTCGTCGCGAGGACGACGACCGAACTCGACGGCCTGACTGCCGACCTGCCCGCAGTCGCGCCGGCATTGCTGGTAGCAAGTGGTACCGGCAGGAAGCCGGGCCGGTTCGCGATCGCGCTGAAGAGCTCGATCAGCAGGGCCGGCCGGTGGACGCTGCCCGGCAGGTTCACCTCGGTCGTGTACAAGGGCAGCGGCCTGCTAGACCTGCGGGCTGCCCAGTTCACGTCCGAGGAGACGACCATCACGGCGCTCTCATACAAGTCGTGCACGGAGATCCTCGTGCCGCCTGGAGTCCGGGTCGAGTTGGCCGGCCCTGGCGTCTCGGCGATTGGCGACGCGTGGCCCGCCGAGCCGTCGGCCGGCGCTCCCGTCGTTCGGATCAGGGGCGTGGCATATAAGGGCAGCATCGAGGTCAGGACCGCACCGAGCGCGTAACCTGCGCGAATGTGAACTCCAGCAGCGAGCCACAGCTCAGGATCGACCCACTGACCGGAACCTGGGTGGTTGTCACCCCGTGGCGGCAGGACCGGCCCAACAAGCCGTCTGGTCAGTGCCCGTTCTGCCCTGGGGGGCTCGAAGCTCCGGGCTCGTACGAGGTGCGGTCCATCCCGAATCGCTGGCCGGCGCTGCCCGGCCGCAGGCACGAGGTCATCCTGCACAGCCCTTTGCATTCCGGCACATTCCCCCAGCTAGGCGCGGCAGGGGCAGCGCGAGTCATCGAGCTGTGGTCGGAGCGGACCGCACGGCTCAGTGCGCGCGACGACGTCCGCTACGTCTTCGTTTTCGAGAACCGCGGTCCGGCGATCGGCGCCACCATTGACCACCCGCACAGCCAGATCCTGGCCTTTGGCGACGTACCGCCGGTCGCGCTCGCCGAGCTGAGGCGCTCTGCCTGCTCGCTGTGCCAGCCACCTGCAGACGAGCTAACCGTCGCGCGACTTCCCGCCTGGCTTGCAAGCGTGCCTTGGGCGCCCTCTTGGCCTTACGAGATCGTGCTCGCGCCACGCCAGCACGTCGCCGACCTGCCGGATGCGGGACCGGAACTGCGCGCGGAGCTCGGCGTGATCCTGATCGAGTGCCTGGTGAGGCTCGAATCGGTGCTTGGCCAGGCTGAGCCGTATCTGCTGTGGTTTCACCAGCGGCCCGCAGATGGTGGCGACTGGCCCGCGGCGCACCTGCATCTGCACGTGGCACCGGTGCAGCGCGCCCCAGCAACGATCCGCCACCTGGCTGCCGCCGAGTTCGGTGCCGGCGTGTTCTTCGACCCGGTCGATCCCCTGGCCGCGGCGGCAGCGCTCCGGTCGGCCGTGGTCCAGTAACGAAACCTCGCGGTCAGGTGATCGAGCCTGCCGCGGCGCCGGTCACCTGATCGCCCCAGCGCGCGATCTCTGCCTCGAGGTCAAGCGGCGCGATCATCTGCCCGTCCGCAAGCTCGCGCTGCCACTGATCGGCCGGCACCCGCCACATGACCTCGAACTCGATGCCGCTCGGGTCCTTGGCGTACAGCGACTTGGAAACCCGGTGGTCGCTTGCTCCGACCAGCGCACCGAGCTCGAGGAGCTTCGCCCTGATCTCGGCAAGTTCCGCCAGCGTTCCCACCTCCCAGGCGAGGTGGTAAAGGCCGATGTACCGACCCTGCTGAGCCACCCCGTCCGGGACCGCGAAGAGGCCGAGATCGTGATCGTTAGCGGAACCCTGCGCGCGCATGAATGCAGCCTGGCCAGGGATTTCCATGCGGACTTCGAAGCCGAATGCCTCCCGGTAGAACTCGACCGAAGCGGTCAGGTCTCTGACGTAGAGCACGGCGTGGTTCAGGCGGCGGACAGGCATCTGCGCTCCCTTGACTCTTCTTACCTATCGGAGGAATGCGCTGGGGATCCAGGAGATTCCCGGCTAGCGGGCTGGCACCGCGCGATAGTCCGCGAGGCCGGCGTGCTCGGCATTGTCGAAGTCGTCGTCGATCAGGACGACGTCCCGCCCGGCGGCGTCCAGCAGCCCCGCTGCCACCGACGCCCGGTATCCCGACTGGCAATGGACCCATACCTGGCCGTCTCCGATCTCGCCCATCCGCGCAGCAAGGTCGTGCAGCGGGATGTGCACAGCCGACCCGATCCATGCCGCGTCCCGCTCTGACTGCCTGCGCACGTCGAGCAGGATGATCTCGTGCCGCTCGCGCGCTCTGGCGTAACCAGCGAAATCGGTGACCTCATAACTGCCGAGCGTCCGGCCGCCTGACCACTGGTCAGGGCCGCCGGTGGCGGCCGACCGTACCCGGTCGACGCCGATCCTGGCCAGATCTCGCTGCGCCGCAGCCACCTCGGCCGCGCTCTGACCAAGCAACGTGAGCGAGCTGCCCCACGGGATCAGCCAGCCCAGGTAGGTGGTCATGAGATCGCCATGTTCGAATGACAACGTCCCTGGCAAGTGCCCGGCCGCATAGGCGACACGTGAACGCAGGTCCACAACCCACTCGCCAGCCTCGATGCTGCGTCGCACCTCAGCGCTATCGGCTTGCCGCGGTGCCGCCAGATCAGCCGCGAGCGGGCCGGCGGTGTTGGCCGGAGCCATATGGGCGTAGTAGGCGGGATAGACGTCGAGCGCAGCGAGCGTCGACTTGACGTAGTCGGCCTCGCCGAGTGTGAGCGCCGGGTTGAGGTTGGTCTCCATGCCGATCGTCGAGTCAGCGCCTGTGGTGGGAGTCGCTGAGCAGAAACTGCCGAAGCCGTGCGTCGGGCAGACCAGCGCGTCCGGCGGCAGCGCCGCGGCGAGCTTGCGCGCCGAGGCGTGCTGTGCGCGAGCTAGCTCCAGCGAATGTTCCGCGCCGAGCAGGTCCGTCCGCCCGGTCGAACCGTTCAGCAGCGAGCCGCCGGTGAAGACCGCGACCGCGCGTCCTGCGCGTTCGACGGCATAGGAAAGGTGGTTGAAGGTGTGACCCGGCGTCCCGATCACCTTGACGCCCATCTCGCCGGCCTCGATCTGGTCGCCGTCGGCGATCCCGATCCGGTCGAACTGCACGTCGTCGCTAGCGCACACGTGGTAGCCGGCCCCAACCGCCTTAGCCAGCGCGAGCCCGCCGGTGACGTAGTCGTTGTGGATGTGAGTCTCGAAGACGTGCGTTATCCGGACCCCGCGGGATTCCGCGACGGCGAGCACGCGGTCGATATCGCGCTGCGGATCGATCACGATCGCTACCGTGCCGTCTGTCGCCAGATAGCTGCGGTCGCCCAGCGACGGCGTCGCGATGGGGGCGATCTCGATCACTCGCATCTCCTCCCTCATCCTGCGCACCCAGACTACCGAGATGCCGCCGGCGGGCCTGTGTAGATGCCCCGCGGCCGGATCGGAGTACCTCGTGCGTATTCCTCGAGAGCGTGCGCGATCCACCCCGCGGTGCGGGCGACTGCGAACACCGCCTCCCCGCCGCCGGCGACCATTTCTGTAACGGCAGCAAGCGCGGCCAGCGCGAAGTCGATATTCGGCTCGGGCAGAGCGCGCCTGCGGGCCTCGGCGATCACCGCGTCAGCGACAGCCAGCCGCTCTGATCCGGCCGCAGCCTCCCTGACGAGGTCCATCAGCAACACAGCCCGCGGATCGGACCCGCGATAGACGAAGTGACCAAAGCCCGGGATCCGCTCCCCCCGCCTGAGCAGGTCGCCAACAACGCGCGCGGCCTCCTCGGGCCGTGCCGCGGACCGCAACATGACCTCCGCGCCGAACGAGGCGCCGCCGTGCAATGCGCCGCCGACGGCACCGAGCCCTGTTGCGACCACCGCGTAAGGGTCGGCTCGCATCGACGCGGCCACCCTTGCCGCCAGAGTCGACGCAGCCAGTTCGTGATCGGCGAGCAGGACCATCGCGGCACGCAGTGCCCTGACCAGCCCAGGAGTTGGCTCAGCTGGACACAGCCTGGCGATCAGCCGCTCGGCGATGGACGCGCCTGGCGTACCGCCGCTAGGGGGCCGTACCGCCGGCAGGCTGTCGCTCATGCCGGCGATCAGCGCCCGGCCCGCCGCGATGACCGCAGGAGGATCCAGGTGCAGCCGCAGCGGGTCCGCGGCTGCGAGCGCTGGCACGATCACCTGAAGCCGCTCAAGCGGCAGCGTTCCCTGCGGCAGCGCTGACTGAGCGGCGCTGGCGGCCGCTATCGCTGCCTCGGTCGCCTGCCAGAGCTGCCCGCCGGCCAGCGTTCCCGTCCATAGCAGGCCCGCGACCTCCTCGAAGTCGCGTTCGCTGGCCAGCTCAATAGCGTCAAAGCCGCGGTACCTCAGCTGATCGCCGGTGATCTCGGTGACCTCCGTCTCGATCACCAGCTCAGTGGCTCCGCGCGACCGCCGCGGCCGGCCTCTCCTGGCGAGGCTCTCGACCTCCAGCGCGCTGAACAGGCTTTCCCTCGAGCCTTCAGACTTCCGCCTGGACAGGACTCCCCTGCTCACGTACGAGTACAGGCTGGCCGGCTTGACTCCAAGCCGCTGCGCGGCCTCCGCCGCGGTGATCCACTCCGTCGGCACACTCACCTCACTACCGGACGACATTGATTTTAATCAATATTGACGGATCACAGTACTACTAGTCAATATCAACATGAGACTGAGGACGCGATCGTTATCCGGAGGCTTTGCCATGCCACAAGTCCACATCCTGGACGTCACCAACCGCGATGGCGTTCAGACCGCCCGTACCGGCCTGTCGAAGTTCGGTAAGACCATGGTCAACTTCTATCTGGCCAGGCTTGGCGTGGCGCAGTCTGAAATCGGGTTTCCCTTCCTGTTCCACGAGGCGCCCTATGTCAGGGCAAATGTGGCGCTGGCCAGGGCGGGTGCATTTGGCGGCATGCGGCTATCTGGCTGGTGCCGCGCCGTCCCCGCCGACGTCGAGGCATCGGTGCCGCTTGGCCTCGAGCATTACAACCTGTCCATCTCCACCTCCGACCAGATGATCGCGCGCAAATTCCGGGGCAGACTGGACCGCGCGGCGATCATCGGCGAAGTCACGGCGTCCGTAGCCGCGGCGAAGGCCGGAGGCGCCAAGACGATCGGTGTCAACGCCGAGGATGGGTCGCGCACCGATGACGGCTTCCTGACCGAGTTCGCGCTGGCTGCGGCGGAAGCTGGTGCTGACCGAGTCCGCTATTGCGACACGATCGGCGGCGACTCGCCGCAGCGGATCAGGGAACGGTTCGCCAAGCTGGCGTCGGCTACCGGCATGCCCGTCGAGACGCATTGCCACAACGATCTCGGCATGGCGGTCGCGAACTCGGTATCGGGCGCCCTGGGCGACCTCGATGCCGGGCAGGACGCCTGGGTAAACACCTGCATCAACGGCATCGGAGAACGGTCAGGCAACGCGGACCTAATCGCCGTGATCCTCGCGTTCCAGCACAGCTTCGGCGTGGCAGGCCGCGCCGAGATCGGCGACTCTCTGGACCTGTCGTGGGCCAGGCGGTTCGCGCTGTGGGCGAGTTATGCGTTCGGGCAGCCACTGCCCCAGAATCAGCCGGGAACCGGCCGCAACGCGTTCGCGCACGAGTCAGGCATTCACGCCGACGGCGCGCTTAAGGACCGGCACAACTATGAGCTCTACGACGATGACACGCTGGGCCCGTTCGCGCAGGACTGGCATGCTCAGTCCGGGCGGGTGGTGCTAACTGGCGAGTACGGCGGCATGGCGGGCTTCAGGCACGTCATGGCCGGGCTCGGCATCGAGACGTCCGGAGATGAAGACCTGATCTTCCGGCTCGTTCAGCTCTGCGGTGCGGCGACCGGCAAGCCGCTGACCGACGATGAGCTGCGCCTGATCGCTGCCTATCCGCACGAGATCGCGCTGCTGTACCCGGCTCAGCTCGGCTAAGGGAATCCGGCTGGGCGGCCAGCCGGGAGTCCCTATTGTCCGATCTGCTTACGACTGCGCATCCGGCGCAGCCGTGCCTTCTGATTCGAATCGAGCATCGCGTAGGCGACGGCCGGGATCGCGACCGCAAGGCCGATCACGACCAACGCGAGTATCGGGTTGATGATCAGAAGAATGAGCCCGATGACGACACCGGCGATGCCGATCTTCATGTGCGGAGTCATACCGGCCTTCCCTTCGTGACGGGATGACACCATCCCGCCCTATCCTGACCGAGCCGCGCGATCATTTCCGTCACGACCAAGGTTACTGGGAAAGAACAGCCGCCGAAGCGACGCAGGTCAGCGGATTGACTTCGGGCAAAGATGGAAGTCCGCCAGCTCCGCCAAAAGCTGGCTCAGACAGCCCGCGCAGCGCGGCCGAGGTCCTGTCAGTAGCCGACCTGCGAAGCTATGGTGAGCGCATGGCCTCTACCGAAAGCGACCTGCCGAGGGGCTTCGGGGACTTGTATACGTCGGCGCGCCAGGCTCGTAGCAAGGTAAAGGAGACCGCCAAGCGAACTCTGGCGCTTCAACAGGAACTCACCGCCACCTGGCAGCTTTACCAGCAGGCATGGGCGAGAGCGGAGCGGCTGCGGGAGTTGTCGGTGTCCGGGCGGCGAGACCGGCTGCCATATTCGGCGGGTGCGAGATTGCAGGCGCAGATGGCTACCATGTCGGTCATCGAGCAGGCCAAGGGCATCCTCATGGCACAGTCCGGCTGCAGCCCAGACCAGGCGTTTGATCTGCTGCGACGGGCGTCGCAACACGAAAATGTCAAGGTGAGGGTTCTAGCCGCCCGGCTAGTCGCGAATACTGCACAGCCCACCGAGTTGCTCGACAGCGGGAGCCAGGTCACGAAGCATTCAGTCCGACAGATTGACTCAGCAGCTGACCGAGGAATCGCCAGCCAAGTCTCGCGGAGGCATTTGCCGAAGCGGGTAGCGGCCGGTCGGCAAGCTCAGCGGACACCGACAACATTCGATGCCCAGCCGATCGGGAGCTAGTAACGTTTGCGCTGCTAGTTCCGGGTAGCGGCTTATGGTCAGGCGCAGGTATCTGCGGTGGCCGTTCTGACGGGGTGGTCATTAGATCCTGCGGCTGGCGCATGCCCGGGCAGCACCGTTTTCTCCGAAGCTTGTTGGCTGACCAGCTGGTTGGCCCACCTATGCATCAACATGTGCGGCGACCAGGTCTGGTGCGAGATGATGAGGACAACGACTGGAGGAAGAATGACGTTGTCGCTGCCGATCGAACCTGAAGCCAACGAGTTGCTGTCCCGCGATGGGTTCGCGCTGCTGCTGGCCATGATGCTCGACCAGCAGGTCCCGTTCGAGAAGGCATTTAACTCGCCCTACCAGCTTGTGTTGCGGCTTGGCCACGAACCGACAGCTCAGGAAATTGCCGACTTTAATCCCGAGGCCCTGGCCGCGGTCTTCGCGGAACGCCCGGCGCTGCACAGGTTCCCCAGGGCGATGGCGGCACGCGCGCAAGAACTCGCCAGGATCGTGACCGATCGCTATGACGGCGACGCGAGCGCGCTCTGGGTGACCGCGGAGAACGCCGCTGAACTGCGACGACGGCTGGCAGAGTTGCCTGGGTTCGGCACATACAAGGCGCAGATCACGATCGCGCTCCTCGGCAAGCAGCTCGGCGTCCAGCCTGCAGGATGGCGTGACGCCGCCGGCCACTTCGGCGAGGCTGGCTCGCACTACTCGGTAGCTGACATCAGCGATGACGCCTCGCTCGCGGCGGTCCGGTCTTACAAGAAGGCGATCAAGCAGCAGGCAAAGGCGGCCGCGGCCAGCTGACACCGAGTGCATCCCAGGCTGCGCGGCGCCGGTCGGCGCGGTAATGTCTGCGCTCATGCCAGACACTGACGCCCAGTCCGGGCCGGAGGTCGCCGCTGCGATTCCGTCAGCCAGCGATGCCCGGGTCCACATCCTGCAGGACGGCTACGCCAGGGAGGACCAAACAGGCGAGCGGGTCGGCAGCACCGTGACCCTGATTGTCGATGGCGATGTCGCAGTTGTCGTCGACCCTGGCATGGTCGCCTCCCGCGCCGGCCTGCTTACCGCGCTTGCCTCGCACGGCGTCGCGCCTGAAGCGGTGACCGATGTGGTATTCAGCCACCATCACCCTGACCACACGGTCAATGCGGCATTGTTCCCGAACGCGAGAATCCACGACTTCTGGGCCGTCTACGAAGGAGATCTGTGGGTTTCCCGAGACGCTGAGGGAACCGAGCTCAGCCCGTCGATCCGTCTGATCGCCACCCCCGGCCATACCGACCAGGACATCAGCACCGTCACCTCCACCCCCGACGGCATCTTCGTGTGCACGCACGCCTGGTGGGGTGCCGACGGCCCAGCCGAGGACCCGTTCAGCCCCGACCAGAAAGTCCTCAGCCGGAGCCGGCAGCGCATTCTCAGCATCGCGTCCGTAATCATCCCTGGCCACGGCCCCAGCTTCGTGCCAGGCCCGCAAACCCCGCGCTGAGCCGACGGCTCAGATGCCGACATGAGAGCGACAGTCATGGCGGAAATCTAGTGATGCCTGTGACACTCATATACGCCGTTGACCACATGCAGCGGCCGATATGTGCCGCGTCGACCGATTTTTACGTCCCGGCTGGGCGGTTAGACGGCCTCGCCCTTCAGGGCGAACATCGAGAGGCGCCGGCTAGCCAAGGCAAGCGCGGCGATGCTGACCAGGATCGCCATGATGATCGCCGTCGCCAGTGTCAGGTGTGCGTTCAGGTCAGGCGATTTCGCGATCGAGTTGGCAACGCTGACCGCGTACTGGCCGATCGACAGCACCCGCACCCCTCCGATCAGGTTGCCTAGCAGCCCCTCCCAGACGAGCAGGTACAGCAGCCCGACTGCGATCGCCCGGGTAGTGAGCAGCGACAGCAGGACGAAGAGCGCGTTATAAGCAACAGCGGCGACAAGCGCCCCCACCAGCAGCCCCAGGGCGAGCTTGCCTGCTGGTCCCCTGGCTATGGCCGCCGCCAGGTAGAGCGGCACCGCTCCGAAGATGACCGTCAACCCAGCCGCAGCGATGAACTTCGAGATCACCACGCTCGTCCTGTTCACCGGCGTAGCGAGCAGGTGAATGATGCTGCCGTCGTCGATCTCCGCGCCGACGACGCTGGTACCGATGATCAGCGCCGTTAGCGGCAAAACCACGGAGAATCCGAAGACACCGAGGAACTCAGCCGGCCAGACCGGGCTCGACGCGACGGCCTTCAGCGCCACGGTGATGAGGATCAGCACCAGCGGCACGATCAGGAATATCAGCGCGCGCTTACGTCCGAGCGTTGCGCGCAGCGTGATCCGCAACACGACCGGATTCACCAGGCCAGACATGTGCTCACCGCCTCCTCATCACGACGAAACCAGGTAGGAGAAGACGCTCTCGAGCGACTCATCTGAGGGCAGGACCTCGCGCAGCCTGATGTCGCCGTCGCGGCAGAGCGCGGCGATCTCCCTGGAGAAGCTGCCGAAGTCCGACGTCCGTACCGAAAGGCCGCGCGGTGTCAGCTCCACGCCGGTCACCGCAGGCCGGCCGATGAGCAAGGCGCCAAGATGCCGGTCGGCTGAGGTCCTGACCAGGAACACGTGCGGCCGGCTGGTCATCAGCCTGCGGATCGCGCGGAAATCGCCTGACGCGGCGAGCCGTCCTCCGACGATGACCTGGATCGTGCCCGACATTCGCTCGACCTCTTCGAGGATGTGCGAGCTGAACAGGATCGTCCTGCCGCGCTGCGCCATCCCCTCAAGCAGGTCCATCATCTGCAGCCGCTGCCGAGGGTCCATTCCGTTGAATGGCTCGTCGAGCAGCAGCACCTGTGGGTCGTGCACGAGCGCCGCCGCCACCTTGATGCGCTGTCGCATGCCCTTGGAGTACGTCGCAATCCGCCGGTCCTGCGCGTCGGCCATGTCGACCATCCCGATCGCGCGGCGCGCCGCGGCGTCGGGGTCGGGCAGCCGGTGCAGTCTGGCAGTTGACCGGACGAAGTCGGCTCCGGTCAGGAAGGCGTACACCGAGTCACGCTCGGGCACCAGCCCGAGCGTGCGGAAAACTGCCGGGTTGCGCCAGCTCGGGCTGCCGCCGACGGTCAGCTCGCCGCGTGATGGCGCGAGGAATCCGGCCATCAGGTTCAGCAGCGTGGTCTTGCCTGCGCCGTTCGGCCCGAGCAGCCCGGTGATTCCCGGCCCGATCGTCATCGTGACGTCGTTGACGGCGACGACGTTCCCGTACCAGCGTGAGACGTTCCGCAACTCGATGGCGCTCATGCGACGCTCACGCTCCCGTACCTGCGCACCAGGGCGGCCAGGCTTATCCCGAGCAGCAGCAGCAATATGACGCCGTACGCGACACCGTAACCAGCTGGCGCTGCGACGATCCCCTGACTGGTACCGCCCAGCCATTGCCGCACCCCGTCGAGCACCGTGAACGGGCTGATCAGCCCGAACAGATGCGTGGCCGCAGACACGTGCTCCGCGGACGCCGCCGCGCTGGCACCGACCGGACCGCGTGGGCCCGGCGGGCCCGACGTCGCGCCGATCTTGGTCAGCACGTTCTCGAGCGTCCAGGTCATGAAGAAGAAGATCGCGACCGAGCCGGTCGAGAATGCCCGGCGGCCGCTCACGCAGGCAAGCGCGAGCGCGATGGCAGCCAGCACAGCCGCCCACATCAACCCGACGAGCAGGCCGGGAACCAATGCCCTGGTCTGCGCCCAGACTGCGGCACCGCCGTGCACCTGCAGGATTGTCCCGATGTACAGCAGGAGTACCGGGATGTCGATCATCGCCAGGCAGGCCAGCGTGAACGCCGCGTACTTAGCGAGCGGGTAATCCTGCCTGCGGATCGGCCTGGCGAAGTACAGCGGCAGAACCCGGCTCCGCAGATCGCGCGAGACCAGTTCGGGAGCTTGGGCCGCCATGAACACGAGCAGCACGAGTACTCGCAGGTTCCCTGTATAGGTGTCGTAATCGATGACCCTCGCGTGCGACCGGCTCAGGGCCATGACGACTGCGTTGATCACGGCTGGCGCGCACATGATCACGAAAGTGATCACCGGAACGATCTTGGCCTTGGCGCCACGACCGAAACCAAATGCCGACCGCAGGCTGTGCCAGCAAAGCGCCAGCGCGATCTGGCCGCGGCCCAATCGCGGCCCTTCGTAGGTCTGGTAGCCGATGTCGTGAATAACCCCGGCACCCGGCGCCACCTGTCCCGCGCCGGCGACGTTGTCATTGGCCATCGATCGCTCCCGTCAGCCGGCCGGCCAGCTCAGCCGAGTCCCTGAACAGTTCTTCGACCCGGTGCCGACGCTGTTCCATCCGGGTCAGCGGCAGGCCGAGCGTGGCGACCGCGTCCCGCACCATGTCGAAGGTGTGCTCGCCCGTGATCAGGACCAGCAGCTCGCGTCCGGCGCGGACAGGCTCGGCGCCCCGCCTGGCGAGCTCTGCCGCGAGCACGTCGGCACCATCATCGACTTCGATTGCCAGAACCTGGCTGGCCTGCGTGAACGAGCTGATGGTGGCAGACCTGAGCAGCCGGCCCGCGTCAATGGCGATGAGCTGGTCGCAGATCTGCTCGATCTCCCCCAGCAGATGCGATGAGACGACTACCGAGATCCCGAAGTCCCCGCCGATCCGGCTGATCAGGTCGAGCATGGCCGATCGCCCGGCCGGATCCAGGCCGTTGGTCGGCTCGTCCAGTAGCAGCAGCCTGGGATCGCCGACAAGCGCCTGCGCCAGCTTGACCCGTTGCTTCATGCCGGTCGAGTAGGTCCCGATCTGCCGGTAGCGCTCCTCGTACAGGCCCACGTGCCGGAGCGACTCGGCTGCCCGCTCCTTGGCCGCGGTCGGCGGCACCCCCGACATCCGCCCCATGTGCGTGACGAACTCGGTAGCGGTCACGTCCGGTGGCAGACAGTCGTGTTCTGGCATGTAACCGGTGAGCGCCCGGATCTCTTCACCATGGCCGGCGGTGTCGAGTCCGAGAACCCGCGCGCTCCCGCTTGTCGGCGGCAGCAGCCCGAGCAGAATCTTGATCAACGTCGATTTGCCGGCGCCGTTCGCGCCCACCAGGCCGGTAATGCCGGGTCCTACCGCCATGGTCAAGTCGTCAAGCGCCGTGATCGCCGGACCAAATCGCCTGGTCAGCGACGTCGTGGCGATCACAGGCACGGTGGTGCCGTGCTGGCCGGCGGTACCGTCCCGCGGGCGCTCGGCACTGGCTGGGTCAGCGGTCACCTGAGTTCGGCCGTTCTCTCGCGCGGATCGGGGCGGTACCAACCTTGTCGTGTGGCCGGCCGCGTTGTCATCACCCGGGAGGCTGATTCGCACTACGCCTGCGGTAGCACCTGGACCCAGGCCGGGCTGCGAATATGATTTGCGCGATATGCCGGACCGACTGACCTCCCGCGCCGTGCTGGCCGTGCTGCTTCTGCTGCTGACCATCGCGGGAATCCGCGCGGCCGGGCCAGCAGTCACCATAAAGACGACCGCTTTGCCAGTCCTGATCGGAATCGGCTCCGCGCTTGAAGCCGTTCTCGCCATCCTGCTCTTCGCGCTGCGCTGGCGGCCACGCGTAACCGCCGGAGCGGCGGCCAGGCTCCGGCTGATGCTGACCGGCGTGATCGTCGCTGGCCTGATCGCGATACCGGCCGGCCTGCTGATCGCGAGCGCGACGCATATTCACCCCCGCAGACGGCCGCGTCCGCGCCAGGCCCAGCCCAGCGGCCATCCGTCCAAGCTGCAGTTCGGCCGTCACGGGCACAGCGTGATCAACGCCGACTTCATCAGGTACGTACTGATCGGCCTGCTGATCGCGGCGGTGATCTTCGCGGCCATATTGATCTGGCGGCAGCGCCGGCGCTGGTCATTCGCCGCCGGACGCCCGGTCGACGATGACGAGGACACCGACACGCCGGCCGAGCTGGCCCGTGCCGTGGACTCTGGCCGTCTCGCGCTTCGCGAGCTCGACGATGCCAGAGCAGCCATCATTGCTTGCTACGTGGCGATGGAGGCTTCGCTCGCCGATGCCGGCGCTGAGAGGGGCGCCGCGGAAACGCCCGACGAGCTGCTGGACCGTGCCGTCGGTGCAGGGGTGGTGGACGCTGCTCCGGCCGGCCGGCTAACGACGCTGTTCTATGAGGCGCGCTTTTCGACGCATCCGATGTCGCTCGCCCGAAGGGACGATGCGGAGCACGCACTGGCGGAGATGGCCGCGTCCCTGACGCCAGTCGACGAGACGCCCATCGACGAGACGGCAGCCACGGCCGCCACGATGGAGACCGGCCAATGAGAACGGGCTGGCAAGGAGCAGGTCGGGAAATCACCATCGCAGCCCTGCTGGTCCTCGCGCTCACCGCTGGAGCCTGGGCGCTGGCAGGCCCCGCCGCGGCGGGATTTACCGCCGTCTGCTGCGCGGCCGCCAGCTTGCTCGCACTCCGGGCGCTGATTGACCCGCATGAGCCACCGCCTGCGGCGCATTTCTCGCACGAGACGGGACCGTCGCTGATCTTCTTCGGGTTCTGGCGGACGCGGTCCGACCTGAGCGATGCCATCAGGTCGCTCAGTGCCTGGGACAACGCGCTCCGCCCCAGGCTCACGAATCTGTTCGCGGCCCGGCTGGCCGAGCGGCATGGCATCAGCCTCGCAGCGGACCCGGAGGCAGCCAGGCGGGTGCTCACCGGGGGCAGGCACGACCGGAGCGAGTTGTGGGCCTGGATCGACCCGCAACGTCAGATCACGCCGAACGCCGGCTCGCTGCCGGGTATCCCTCGCAGCGTCCTCGCTGCACTGATCGACCGACTGGAGCGACTGTGACCGACCCGACCGCATCTCATTCGGCAGGCCATGCCCTGACGCCTGCCGAGACCGCCGAGCGCTGCGCGGCCGTCCTCACCGAGCTCGAACGGGCCGTCATCGGCCAGCGCGCTGCGCTGGAACTCGTGCTGACGGGCATCCTTGCGGGCAGCCACATCCTGCTCGAAGACCTGCCGGGCCTCGGCAAGACTCTCACGGCCCGGTCGTTCGCCAAAGTGCTCGGCCTTGAGTTCACCAGGATCCAGTTCACTCCGGACCTGCTGCCGTCCGACGTCGTCGGCGCGCCGCTCTACGACCAGCGCAGCGGCGAAATGGTCTTCAGACCGGGGCCGGTGTTCACCCAGCTGCTGCTCGCCGATGAGATCAACAGGACGCCACCGAAGACGCAGGCTGCCCTGCTGGAAGCGATGGGCGAGGGTCAGGTCAGCATGGATGGCCAGACGAGGCAGCTGCCCAGGCCGTTCATCGTGCTGGCGACGGCCAACCCGATCGAGTACGAGGGCACTTATGACTTGCCGGAGGCACAGCTCGACCGGTTCGGGATGCGGCTCAGCTTCGGCTACTTGAGCGGGACCGATGAGGTCGCAATGCTGCAGCGCCGGCTGGATCGCAGCACCGAGCAGGTCGAACTGAAATCTCTCACCGGTCCGTCCGAGCTGATCGCGATGCGGCGCTCGCTCGAGCAGATCGAGGTCTCCGCCGACCTGCTCGAGTACGTGGTCGCACTGATCGGTGCGACTCGCGCCAACCAGCAGGTGCAAGTCGGGGCCAGCCCCCGCGGCGCGCTCTTCCTGGTCCAGCTCGCCAGAGGGCAAGCGGTCCTGCGCGGCCGTGACTACGTCATCCCCGACGACATCAAGGCGGTCGGCGTGCCGGCGCTCGCGCACCGGATCACGCTGCGTCCTGAGCTCTGGGTGCGCAAGGTGAGCCCGGAGGATGTCGTCGCCAGGATTCTGGCCAGCGTTCCGGTGCCGAGGACCGATCCGGCCGCCGCCCCTGCCATGCGGTCATGAGACCGTCGTCCGCGCGGACGGAACGCTCGTGCTGACCGCCGGCCCGCAGCGTTCGGTCGCGGTCAACTGGCGGCTTTCTGGTCTCGCCAGGGGCCTTGTCACGCTTGCACTCGCCGCGCTCGCCCTCGCCGTGATTACCAGGAGGGCCGAGTTCGCGGGAATGGCCGCGCCGGCCTTGCTGCTCCTGACGCCGCGGCAGCAGAACAAACCTCAGTCCATCGGGCTGACGCTGACGGTCGCCGCTGGCCAGGTGACCGAGACCGAGCAGGCGACAGTGCTCGCCAAGGTCAGCGGCCACGGCGATGCGACGCTGCAGGTCGTGCTGCACCCGGCGGCGTGGATCGCCGCGGGAACCGCTGCTCTCGGAGACGATGGCTGGTTCCGGCTGGCGTTTCGCTCAGAGCGCTGGGGACTGCGGGCAGTCGGCTCGCTTGAGCTGATCCTGCGCGACCGCTGGAGGCTGGCCGAGGGCAGGCTCATCGTCGAGCTGCCGCCGGTAACCTGCCTGCCGCTGCCCGCGAGGCTTGAATCCATGGTCGTCCTGAGCAAGCTGCCGGTCAGGCTGGGCGAGCACGCGGCCAGGGCAACCGGGGAGGGTGTCGAATTCGCGGGCATCCGTGAGTTCGTGCCTGGTGATCGCCAGCGCCGGATCAACTGGCCAGCCACTACCCGCAGGGGCACGCTCCAGCTCAACACCTTCGCTGCCGAGCGTGCCCAGGTGACGGTCATCCTGATGGACGTCAGCACCGATGTCGGCACCGTCGGGCTAAGCACTTCTGACCTGGCGGTTCGGGCAACAGCAGGAATCGCCGCAGCGTACCTGGCGGCCAGGGACCGGGTGGGCCTGATCAGTTTCGGCCGGCAGGTGCGCTGGATCACTCCCGCGCCGGGAAGGCGCCAGGCGGACCGGATCATGACCATGATCACTGTCGATCATGGCGACGGCGAGCCGCTCTCGGCGGTCACCAGGCTGCCGGGCGCGGCGCTGCCGCCGGGAGCGCTGATCGTCGTGGTCAGCCCGTTGCTCAGCTTGCGCCTCGTTGAAGCGCTGCGCGAGCTGCGCGAGCGCGGATTCGCGACGATCGTCCTCGACGTGTTGTGTGCAGAGCCCGATATCGGCAGCGGTCGTATCGGCAGCCGTGACCGCGCCATGGCCAAGATGGCGCGCCGTGTCTGGCGGATGGAGCAGGACGCGATCAGGTTCTCGCTTCGTGAGCTCGGCATCCCGGTGACGCGCTGGGACGGGCAGGCCAGCCTGGACGAGCCGTTCGCGCCCTACAGCAGGCGGGTCATGGTGAACCGCGGATGACCATCGCCGCGCGGGTCAGGCCTGCCCTCGTCGTTGCAGCGGTCGAGGCCGTCGTCATTGCCTGGGCCGCGGTACCGGCCGGCGGCGCAAGGGCGGGCCTGAAGCCGGTCCTGATCGTCGCGATCGCGTGTGCGTTCTTCACGGCGGCAATGCTGCTCTCCGCTCCGGGCGTCGCCCGGATCGATCGGAGTTACGCCAGGCCGGACGCCGGTTTCGTCAGCCGGACGTGGAGCAGCATCCTGAAGCTGCCGTGGCCCCAAGGGCTGGTCGTGGCGTCGCTGGGGCTGGAGGCGCTGCACCAGTCCAGGCCATGGCATTCCGCCGTGCTTGGCGTCCTGATGCTCGGCCTCCTGCTGGCCGTGCACCTCGCGGAGGCATCGGCCAGGCCGGCTGTTTTCCGGCCGCACCTTCGGCTGCTGGCGGTGGGAGTCGCCCTGACGGCACTCTCGGCCGGCGCGGCCATGGTGCCGGCGCTCGGCGCGACATCGGGATCTGGCCTGCTGGCCGTGATCGCGGCGATCGCCGCTGTGATCGCCGCCGCGCTGGCCCTCCCGCTCTAGGTTCCCGCCGCGGCCTGCGCTGGCGCCGCCGCGAGCGCGGCGATCTGCGCATGAGTGGCGAACCAAGGCGTGCCGCGTTCGCGCATGCCGCTTATCACGCGGTCGAGCATCCTGATCAGGTAGCCGCGACCGATGGCTTCGGGATGCATCGTGAGCGTGAGGACCCGGCGCTCTGCCCTCGCCGACTCGTACTCCTCGAGCCAGATCCGCTCGACGGTATCCGGGTTGGCTAGCAGCCCGCCGTGATAGGGCGTGTAACCGAAGAACGGCCAGTCGCACAGACTCCAGTGGCCTGGCAGCTCGAGTACCGGCACCGAGCCGCTGACCTCCCAGTACGGCCGGTCGTCGGCCATCAGGCTGCTGTCATAGCTGAACCCCTCCGCGACCAGCATCGTCAGCGTCTCCGGGGTCAGCTCCCAGCCGGGCGATCGATAGCCGATCGGACGGATCCCGTGCCGGTCAAAAGCGGCGAGCCCGCGTTCTATTTCGGCTCGCTGGCTGGCTTCGTCAAGATTTTCGGTGCCCAGGTGCATGTAGCCGTGATGGGCGAACTCGTGACCGCCG